>Ga0224496_10000082_pt1 | contig 70266 bp, 80 predicted proteins | sample SF_Jul11_sed_USG_2_FD_168127 | JGI IMG/M metagenome (GOLD analysis project Ga0224496, IMG submission 168127) | Sediment microbial communities from San Francisco Bay, California, United States - SF_Jul11_sed_USGS_8_1 | ecosystem: Environmental > Aquatic > Marine > Sediment | place: USA...
ACCATTCAGGTGCACTACCAGACTGCGCTGCGTCCCGACCCAATGGCCAATATCGAAATTTATTTCCGCATCATAAAAAAAGGGGTTAGCCCGTGTGGACTAACCCCTTATAAAAAACTGGTCGCAACGAGAAGATTCGCTCTTTTCAGTACCCCCTTGAGGGGTAAACTTCCGGCCCCCTGAACACCATTCAGGTGCACTACCAGACTGCGCTGCGTCCCGACCCAATGGCCAATATCGAAATTTATTTCCGCATCATAAAAAAAGGGGTTAGCCCGTGTGGACTAACCCCTTATAAAAAAACTGGTCGGGACGAGAAGATTCGAACTTCCGGCCCCCTGAACCCCATTCAGGTGCGCTACCAGACTGCGCTACGTCCCGACCCAATTTCTATGTACAAATTTACCTTTACGGCAGACCTTATTTAGCATGACCACTTACCAGTGTCAAGCAAGGAGTCATGAACCAACCTTATTTCTCGAGCATTTCTTTTAAGGCAAGCAACTCGGCCTTTACTTCATTGACCATCGACTTCTCGTTCGATGGGGCGGCAAGATGACTTTCAGGTTCCGTTTGCCCCTCGGCTTTTTCACCGCCCGTTCTTGCGGCCAGCGCCTTTTGGGCGCCGCTGATGGTGAAACCCTCGTCCTTGAGCAGGCGCCTGATCTTCAGGATATTTTCAACATCAACCTTGCGGTAGAGCCGTTGTTTCGACCTGGCCCGCTGGGGGCTGAGAATTTTAAACTCAGACTCCCAGTAGCGTAACACATGCTGTTTGACCCCGGTAATTTCGCACACCTCGCCAATCTTAAAGTATCGCTTGTCCGGAATAATGACCTGGTCATCGGCTCCGGACGGCATATCATCAAGATTATCGCAAGAGGTATTGGTCACACGCACGCGTCCTTTAATCCTGGTTCAACTTCTCCCGCACAACTTTACTCGGCCTAAATGATACCATACTTCGCTTGGAGATTTCCATGGTCTCGCCGGTCCGCGGATTACGGCCGACCCGAGATGTTTTCTTGCGCACGGTAAAGGTGCCGAACTGAACAAGCTTGATCGACTCCTCGTGGAGCAGGGATTTCTTCAATTTATCAAAAACCGCATCAACCAATTCACCGGCGCTGCGCAGGGAAAAGCCCATTTTTTCATTAATAAGCTGGGCGAGTTCCTTTCGTGTCAAGTTGGATCTTTTCATTTATTATGCCTCACGTAACTGCCCGTCAAAACGGGAAATCATCATGTCGATTATCTTCTGGTGCACCTTGGCCACTGATTCATCATCAAGGGTATGCTCGGCAGACCGGTATGTTATGGCAATGGCTACACTCTTCATGCCAGCCTCAATATTCTTTCCTCTAAAAACATCAAAAATTTCAGCCTGTTCAATAATCGGCTCACCGGCCCCGGTGATCGCCGCCACCATCTCTCCGCCGGCAACCTTCTCCGGCACCAGCAGAGCCAGATCCCATTTAACCGAGGGAAACTTGGGCAGGGCGGCAAATCTTTTCGCCTGCAAGGGCTGACTGCCGAGTAAATCAAAATCAAGATCCACAAAAAAGACCTTCTGTTTGATGCCGAACGCCTTGAGAATCTTGGCATCGACTACGCCGCAACTGCCCAACAGCTCGCCATTGGCCCTGACACTGAGCAAGGTGGCCACATCGCCATAGGCAAGGGCTTCAGCCGCGCCCTTTTCGTAGGTAATGTGGTTAAGGCCAAGGGAGGTGAACAACTGGGCGACAACCCCTTTCACATCGAAAATATCCGTTGCCTCATCACCATAGAGGAGCGGGGCGGCCGGCTGCCGCCTGCCACTTAACACCGCGGTCAACCGCATCGGCTCCTTGGGCTGCGCATCGCCCATCGGATGAAAAACCTTGCCGATCTCAAAAAGCCTGACATCTGGGTTCTGATGGTTTGCGTTTCGCCGCAGATTTTCGAGGAGCGCCGGCAACAGAGTGGTGCGCATAATGGATTGATCTTCGGCCAAGGGGTTGAGCAGGGTCACGGTTTTCCGCCGGTAATCATCCGCCGCGAGACCGAGCAGGTCTAAATGCTGCGGAGAGACAAAGCTGTAATTGATCGCCTCGTAAAAACCCAGCCCCAATAAGATATTAGAAACTTTTTTGCGAAGAAGCCGACTGGGGTCCTGTTCCGGGAAGGTCATCGGCACCAGGGGTTGGGCGGTGGGCAATTCGTTGTAACCGATAAGCCGGGCAACCTCTTCCACCAAATCGATCTCGCGCTCCAGATCTACCCTGAAGCTTGGCACGGTTACCAGCAGGGTATCCTCGTCATGGGGCGCCACCGCCAGTTCAATCGAGGTGAGGACCTTGGCTACCTGATCGGCGGAAAGGGGCAGCCCCAACAGCGCGGAGGTTCGGCTGATCCGCAACTTGATGGTCGCGGGTTCGGGGATGGCCGCTTTAAAATCAACGCCACCGGCCACGATCTCGCCACCGGCCAACCGGGCGATAAGCTGCACCGCCCGTTCCATGGCCCGGGGCGCGGCCTGGGGATCAACCCCGCGTTCGAAGCGGTAGGAGGCATCGGTGCTCATCTTGAGCTTGCCGGCAGTGCGCCTGATACTGATGGCGTCAAAGCAGGCGCTTTCCAGGAGGATATTGACGGTGGCATTATCCACCTCGGAATTGGCGCCGCCCATTACCCCGGCCAGGGCCACGGGATTTTCGGCATCACAGATCAGCAGCATCTGCTCGTCAAGCTGCCGCTCGACTCCGTCCAGGGTGGTCATTTTCTCATCGGCGCCGGCCAGGCGAACCACGATCTTGCCCGCGGCCAGTTTATCGAAATCAAAGGCATGGAGGGGCTGGCCGTACTCCATCATCACAAAATTAGTGATGTCGACCACATTATTGATCGACCTCAGGCCCACGGCAGCCAAGCGCTGCTGCAACCACCAGGGCGAGGGGCCGATCTTGATATTTTTTATAAGGCGAGCCACATAGCGGGGGCAGTCGGCCGGGGCCTGGACCTCAACCTGAAAAGGGAGATCATGGCCGGCCAGTTCCGGGACCTCGGTGACCGGCGGCTTAATATGGTTGCCGACCACGCCGCCAACCTCGCGGGCAATGCCTAAAACACTGGCGCAATCAGGACGGTTCGGGGTCAGATCGACCTCGATCATGGTATCTTCGAGATTAAGGGCCGCGGCCAGAGGCTGACCCAAGGGGAGATCCGCCGCCAACTCCATGATTCCGGCCTGGGCCTCGCTGATGGCCAGTTCCTTGGCCGAACAGAGCATCCCATGGGATTTCTCACCGCGGATCTTGGCGGGCTTGACCTTAAAGTCACCGGGCAGCACGGCGCCGGGCAGGGCGATGGCCGTAACCAGCCCGGCCCTGGCATTGGGCGCGCCGCAAACAACCCGGACCATTTCGGAACCGATGTTCACGTCACAGAGGACAAGTTTGTCGGCATTGGGATGGGGATGAACCGCCTCGATCCTGGCCACGCAGACGCCGGTCAGATCCGGGTAGCATGGTTCACAGGCATCCACCTCCAGGCCAAGCATGGTAAGGTGATCGGCGATTTTGGCCGGGGCCAGCTCCACCTCAATATATTCGCGCAACCAGTTGAAAGTGAACTTCATGGATCGATTCTTTTGTGCCCTGACTGAAATTTTTTAAAACTGAGACAGAAAACGGAGATCATTCTCATAATAAAGTCGGATATCGGTGATCCCGTATTTAAGCATGGCAATACGCTCGATCCCCAGGCCAAAGGCAAAGCCGCTGTACTGCTCGGGATCGTAACCGACCTTCTTGAAAACCTCGGGGTCGATGAGGCCGGCCCCTAAAATCTCAAGCCAGCCCGTCTGTTTGCAAACCCGGCACCCGGAACCGCCGCAGATCACGCAAGCGATATCGACCTCGGCACTCGGCTCAGTAAAAGGGAAGAAACTGGGCCGAAAACGAATGGCGGTATCAGGGGCGAAAAGTTTGGCAATAACAATGGACAATACCCCTTTCAGGTCGGCAAAAGATACGTTGCGGTCAACCAGAAAGCCCTCAATCTGATGAAACATCGGGGTATGGGTAATGTCGGAATCGCAGCGATATACCTTGCCCGGGGCAATCATCCTGAGAGGCGGCTCCTGCTTCTCCATGACCCGGGCCTGCATGGGCGAAGTATGGGTCCGAAGCAACAGGCTTTCGCTGATGTAAAAGGTATCGTGCATGGCCCGGGCCGGGTGATGCTTGGGGATGTTCAAGGCCTCGAAATTATAAAAATCGACCTCGACATCCGGCCCTTCGGCCACGGCAAAGCCCAGTCCCTCAAAAATGGAGCAAACCTCTTCCATTACCTGGGTCACGGGATGCAGCTTGCCGAACGGGGTAAAACGGCCGGGCAGACTCAAATCCTCACTGATCACGGCGCCGGCACGGGCTTGGCCGGCTTTCAACTCCGACTCCCGGGCGGTAAAGGCATCCTCAAGCACCTGCTTGATCTCGTTTGCCAATTTGCCGAGGCGTGGGCGATCTTCAGCTGAAGCTTTACCCAATTGTCGCATGATCAGGGTAAACTCGCCTTTCCGACCCAAATATTTGACGCGGAAAGGCTCTAGTTCACCGGCCTGGCTGATGGCGGACAAGGCCGCCTCAGCCTCGGCTTTCAGTCGGAGGATTTCGTCTTCCATGATAAAAATCTAAAGGAAACTCTGATCAGTTGCTTGCGCCGGTCATCTTGGTGACCTTGGTGAAAACGGAAGGATCCAAAACGGCCAGATTGGCAAGAACCTTACGATCCAACTCAACATTGAGCTTCTTGAGCCCACCCATCAAACGGCTGTAAGAGATGCCGTTCATCTTGGCGGCGGCGCCGATTCTGACGATCCACAACCGACGGAAATCACGTTTTTTCTGACGACGATCACGGTAGGCATAGCAAAGGGCGCGGTCTACGGCCTCAATGGCGGAACGATAAAGACGGCTCCGGCCTCCGATATAACCGCTGGCCAATTTCAAAACTTTCTTTCTTCTCCGACGCGCTTTAAATCCACGTGTTACTCTGGGCATCGTTTTTCTCCTTATTCATCGCCGGCGAAACCGCCGCACGTACTTAACTATTAAGACCAGATTACTTGAGATAGGGCAGCAAACGCTTGATGCCTTTCACATTGGTATCATCAACGATACCGGCCTGGCGAAGATTTCTTTTTCTCTTGGTGCTCTTCTTGGTGAGGATATGGCTGCTGAAAGCTTTCCGGCGAACAATCTTGCCGGAGCCGGTGCATTTAAAACGCTTGGCCGCCCCTCTGTTTGTTTTCATCTTAGGCATAACTTTTCTCCCTTTTTCATATCATTGCCGACAGTGCTTACCGTACCGCCGACCTGTTATCTTTCACAACCCTGCCGAATGGGGCAGTAATCCTATATTTATGTCCACCAACATCAAGTCGGCGGTTTGCTCATTTCGGTCCGACAAACATGGCCATCTGCCGGCCTTCCATGGTCGGCTGCTGAAGAATAACCCCATCTTCAGTCAGTTCGGCGGCTATTTTTTTCAATACCTCAAGCCCCAGGCTGTTGGCATAGACGATTTCACGGCCCCGGAATCGCAAGGTGATCTTCACCTTGTTTTTCTGCTGGAGAAACTTCTTAATATTGCGGATTTTGAAATCCAGATCGTGCTTTTCGGTCTTGGGCCGCAATTTGATCTCTTTGATCTCGACAACCGACTGTTTCTTCTTCGCTTCCTGCTGTTTCTTGCTCAGCTCATAGCGGTACTTGCCGAAATCCATAATTCGACAGACCGGCGGCTCGGCGGTGGCGGACAATTCGACCAGATCAAGGCCGACGCTCTCGGCCATTTGCAAAGCCTGGGCGATGGGAAGGATACCGGCCTGGGCCCCGTCTTGATCAATGACTCGCACTTCCTTGCATCTTATTTCGCCATTAATTCTGGCCCTGACTTCCTTTTCAGCCCGGACACTCTTTTTTTTACCTTTAATACGCTTACCTCCTGATAATAGGATCTTCGATCAACGCAAACTTTCTAAATTCTTTTAAAAACACAGATTCAGCAGTTTACACTACTTACCCGGGTTATTGCAAACGCCGCGGCGTCCTTGCTCATTTTCTTTTGCCACCAGGGCGGCAAATTCGGGCAAGGACATGGCGGGAAGATTCTTGCCGTCACGCAGGCGAACGGTTACCTGCCGCTCCTCCATCTCCTTATCGCCGATAATCAGCATATAAGGAATTTTCTGCATCTGTGCGTCGCGAATCTTATAATTTAATTTCTCGTTACGTAGATCTTTCTCAATCCGAACGCCGGCCCGGCGAAGCTCCTGATAAACCTCTTCGACATAATCGGCCTGGGCATCGGTGATATTGAGAATCCGGGCCTGGGTCGGGGCCAACCATACCGGAAAGGCGCCGGCATAATGCTCGATGAGCACCCCTAAAAATCTTTCCAGCGAACCCATCAGGGCCCGATGAATCATAATCGGCTGATGCTTGTTGCCATCCTCGCCGGTATAGGAAATCTCAAAGCGCTCCGGCAGGTTGAAATCAACCTGAATGGTGGAACATTGCCAGGAGCGGCCGATAACGTCTTTAATCTTGATATCGATCTTGGGACCGTAAAACACGCCCTCGCCGGGATCAATCTCATACTTGAGCCCTTTTTTCTCCAGGGCCAGCTTGAGGGCATTGGTCGCCTGCTCCCAGTGCTCATCATCACCGACATACTTCTCCGGCCTGGTGGAGAGATAGATATCGTAATTGTCAAAACCGAAGGTCTGCAAGATATGCAGATTCAAATCGAGAATATTGTAAATCTCTTTCTCAAGTTGATCCGGCTTACAAAAAATATGGGCATCGTCCTGGGTAAAACCGCGTACCCGCATCAGGCCGTGCAGCGCCCCGGTTTTTTCGTAGCGGTATACCGTGCCCAATTCGCACCAGCGCAGGGGAAACTCGCGGTAGCTGCGCATGCGCGTCTTATAAATGGCAATATGAAAAGGACAATTCATCGGCTTGAGCTGATAACTGACCTCGTCGATATCCATGGGCGAAAACATATTCTCGCCGTAAAAATCTAAATGGCCGCTGGTCTGCCACATATCGCGCCGGGCAATGTGCGGGGTAAAGAGCAGTTCGTAGTCATTGCGGTAATGCTCATCCCGCCAATGGTCTTCAAGGATCTTCCGGAGCAGGGCGCCCTTGGGCTGCCAGAGAATGAGCCCGGGGCCGACCTGATCCTGAATGGAAAAAAGCTCCAGCTCCTTGCCCAGTTTCCGATGATCGCGTTTTTTCGCCTCTTCCAGCTGATGCAGATAGGCGGTCAGGGCTTTCCCGTCAAAGAAGGCGGTGCCGTACAAACGCTGCAACATCTGATTATTTTCATTGCCGCGCCAGTAAGCGCCGGCCAACTTGACGATCTTGAAGGCCTGCAAAAAACCGGTGTGGGGCAAATGGGGCCCCCGGCACAGATCAACAAAAGCCCCCTGCCGATAGATGGAAACCTCGTCTTCGGCTATCTCCTTGAGCAACTCTACCTTATAGGGCTGGCCGCTTTTGGTGAAAAGCTCAATCGCGGCGGCAACCGGCATGGTCTCCCGGCTAAAGGGGGCGGCGGCGGCGACAAGTTCCTTCATTTTCGCTTCGATCCGCTCGAAATCATCCGGCGTGAAAGGCTCGCTGCGATCAAAATCGTAGTAAAAACCGTCGGCGGTGGCCGGCCCGATGGCAACCTTGACCTCATCACCGAAGAGGGAAACCACAGCCTCGGCCATGACATGGGCGGCGCTGTGCCGGAGAATCTCAAGGGCTTCCGGAGCATCGGAGGAAATCGGCTCAAAGGAAGCATCACTCTCCAAAACGGCGGACAGATCCATCAGGCGGCCGTCAAGGCGAACCGCGACGGTCTTTTTACGGGTCTTGTTCGAAACCAGCGCCTTCAAGGCGTCGGCAACCGTAACCCCTTTGGCAACTGTTTTACATTCCCCGTCCGGGAGGGTGAGTGAAATATCAGCCATAATCTCCGTGTCCAGCCGTTCAACGTCATCCGCCTTTAACAAGCAAAGACGAAAAAATTAATTTTCATGCATCCCAGGCCCATCAAAAAAAACAAGCACATTGACATGGTCAATCTGCCTGGGCAAAAAAGGCCTTGTCACGGATATTCCGCAACAGAAGCCCTCGATGACTACACAACCTTAAAGTTGTGAAAATATGGTAGGCGCGGGCGGATTCGAACCGCCGACCTCTTGCGTGTCGGGCAAGCGCTCTAACCAACTGAGCTACGCGCCTATATAAAAAAAGGCAGGCCAATGCTTACGGCCCTTGATTTTTCAAAACCTCTAAACGGCAACCAAATACCAATAATTTCGTTGTGTGTCAAGGATAATTAGTAATCCCGGAACGGAAAACAGCTTGACCAAAAACAACCAAACAAATCAACCGGCCCCACCCCGCAGCCCCTCAGTCGCAGGTGTTTTTCCGGGACTCAATCGCCCTGCTCAAGGTGAGCTCATCGGCATACTTGATATCCATCCCCATGGGAATCCCACAGGCAAGCCTGGTTACCGCGGCAGGGGTTTCCTCCTGCAAGCGCTTGATCAAATATGCGGCCGTGGCCTCGCCCGGCACCGTGGAGCTGGTGGCGATCAATACCTCGACCACCTTATCTTTTCTGACCCGGGAAACCAGGGCCTCGATCTTGATCTCATCCGGCCCGATCCCGTCCATGGGCGACAGGGCGCCGTGCAGGATATGATAAGTTCCCCTAAAGGCCCCGGTTTTCTCAATGGCCATCAGGTCGCCCGGCCCCTCAACCACACAAACCAGCTGCCGGTTGCGCCCGGAATCACTACAGATAACACAGGGATTGGTTTCGGAAAAGGCAAAACATTTGCCGCACAACCGAATAGCGCCATGCAGCTCCCCCAAACTCCGGCTCAGGCTCTGGGCCTCGGAGGCCGGACGCCGCATGATGTGAATAGCAAGCCTGGTAGCCGTTTTTTTCCCGATCCCGGGAAGGCGGCCCAGATCGGCAATAAGACGGGCCAAGGCAGGGGGGACGACATTCATAATTGAGCAACCACCATCATCAAAAACATCAACAATTCGCTTAAAACAAGCCGGGAATATTCATGCCGCCGGTCAACTTACCCATCTCGCCCTGGATCATCTCCCGGGCTTTTTTCATGGCATCGTTCACCGCGGCCATCACCAGATCCTGCAACATCTGCGGATCATTGGGATCGACCACCTCTTTCTCGATAACCAGGGAAATCAACTCATGCCGGCCGTTAACCGTCGCACTGACCATGCCGCCGCCCACCGAGGAAGTGACCTGCCTGGCGGCCAACTCTTCCTGCATTACCCCGAGCTTCTGCTGAAACTGCTGGGCCTGCTTCATTATCTGACTCATATCCATAACCTTGTCTCCATCATGCCAAATCAAGCGGCAGCAACAGCCGCCGTATTTTTTTCAAAAAAACTTACCGTCCGCCATCATCTGCTGCGGGGCCCGGTGCGGACGTTGCCCACCTGGCCGCTGAATATCTCGTTGGTCATCTGCACCAGGGGGTCATTGGCCAAGGCGCGCCTTTCTTCCCGGGGATTATCCCCGTCATCGCCCTGCTCGCCGTCATCCTTGACCCCCCGCACCCTGAAAACCACCTTAAAATCACGCTGAAAAAAATCCTGGGCAAATTCGTTGATCAATTTCAGATTGTCGTGCTCCTGCATAACACTGCAATCGGAAGGATCATCAAACTTCATGACCAGTTCGCTCCCCTCATCGCGCCCCACCCCGCTCAACCTGAGAACATGGGCCATCCAGGCCTTGCGGGACTTGACATAACCGATAAACTCATCCCAGTCCTGCCGAACCTGCTTGCCGGCAGCCCCCACCTTTTGCCCGGGCGAGCCAACCGAATGGCCGGCCGTTGTCGATCGGGGCGCAACCGGCTGCTCGAGGATCACTTCAGTTTTTTTTTGCGGGGCAACCTGCGGGGCCGATGGATGAGGGCGGGCTCCGCCCCCCTGGGGCGCAAAGGAAGGGGCGGGTTCGGCGGTGACCGGCGGAGCCATTACCGCAGCCGGCGCGGCAGGCAAAGAAAAATCGGCGCCGGCCAGCAGCTGATCGAGCCGGGTGAGCAGATCGGCCACCGGCACGACCCGGCCGGCCTGGGTGGCCCGGATAAAGGCCATCTCCAGCACCATTCGCGGCCGGGACGAGTACTGCATCTCCTCGACCCCCTTGAGCAGCAGATTGAAATACTGATACAGGGTTTCCTGGCTTGCGGCGGCGGCAATCTCCTTGAATTCGGCCAGTTCATGATCCGAGACATCAAGCAACTGTTCGGGCTGCTTGGCCGCCTTACAGAGCAGCAGCGACCGAAAATAGCCGAGCAGATCATTGGCAAAGCGCTTGAGATCCATACCCGCCCCATAGCCCTTGTCGAAAATATCCAGACAACCGGCCAGATCACCGGCCAACAGAGCCCGGGCCAGCTTGGCAAAGACCTGATGATCGACCAGACCCAGAACCTGCACCACATCATCGTCGCCGACCTCGGCGCCGCCGAAGGAAAAGATCTGATCCAGCAGGCTCAGGCCGTCCCGGACACTGCCCTCGGCCTCGCGGGCAATCATCTCCAGGGATCGCTCGGAGATGCTCACCCCCTCTTGCTTGGCAATTTTACCGAAAAAAGCGACCAGTTCGGCAAAAGCGACCCTTTTGAGCTCATAACGCTGGCAGCGGGAAAGGATGGTGATGGGAATCTTGTGCAGTTCGGTGGTGGCGAACATGAAAAAAACATGGGCCGGCGGCTCCTCCAGGGTCTTCAACAGGGCGTTGAAGGCCTCGGTGGTGAGCATATGCACCTCATCGATGATGATGATCTTGTAGCGGCCGCTGGTCGGGAAAAATCTGATATTTTCCTTGAGTTCGCGGATCTCCTGGATGCCGCGATTGGAGGCGCCGTCGATCTCGTGGAGATCAATGGCGGTGCCGGCGGTGATCTCCTGACACGAACGGCAATTATTGCAGGGCACCTCAGCGCCGTCATGTTCACAATTCATGGCCTTGGCCATGATTCTGGCGAGGGTGGTTTTGCCGACCCCGCGCACCCCGGAAAAAAGCATGGCATGGGCGACCCGGTTACGCTGAAGGGCATTCTGCAGGGTTCGGACCACGGATTGCTGGCCCACGACATCGGAAAAGCTCTGGGGACGCCACTTTCTGGCTAAAACAAGATAGGACATTTCAAGCCTTCAGTGATCTGCGTTAAGGATTCAGCCGACGGCCGCCTTAAGCTGAATGCTTAAAAAAAATGATAGCCGGGCACCCTGCGGCACACAAAGTTACTCACTACCGTTGCTTCCTTCCGGACCTGGCGGAGTTCGCGAGTCTCTGTTGCGCAGGACCCGGCTATCAAAACGAAAAAAAATGGCGGAGAAGGTGGGATTCGAACCCACGGTACTCGCGTACACACGCGTTCCAGGCGTGCACCTTAAGCCACTCGGTCACCTCTCCGATGATTCTAAACTAGTAAATATGAGGACCGTTAACGACCCAACATACAAGTGTTCAACATTTTTTTAAAGAACAAAATAGCCAAAAGGCAAACCTTCTCGCCGGAGATCATCGAAACAAACGATTTCTCAACCACCCCTTCGCCGCTTAAAAAAGTCGCGCAACAGGGTGGAGCTCTCCTCGGCCAACAGACCGCCCTCCACCTTCAGCAGATGGTTGAGACGATTGTCCGATCCCACCTGGAACAGCGAGACCACCCCACCCGCTTTCGGGTCAAGGGCGCCGTAGACCAGCCGCTCAACCCTGGCATGAACCAGGGCCCCGGCACACATCACGCAGGGTTCAAGGGTCACGTAAAGGGTGGTTCCGGTCAGGCGATAGTTGCCGATCCGCTGCCCGGCCTCGCGCAGGACCAGCATTTCGGCATGCCCGCTGGGGTCACGCAATTCAATGGTCCGATTGCCGTTTTCAGCCAGGATATTGCCGAGGCCGTCAACCAGAACCGCGCCGATGGGCACCTCGCCCCGCTCGGCCGCAAGGCTGGCCTGATCAAGGGCCAGTTCCATAAAATATTTAGCTTCGTCCATCGACAAAGAAAGCCTATATAGCAAAGAGTTGATAAACTTGCAACAAAGGTTTTCGGATAACGGCTCAACGGCACTCCACCACGGTTCAGTGGTAAAGGATAAAGAGCAGCGCCAGCAAAACGGCGTTGCCTCACCACGAAGCACACGAAGGAGACGAAGAAAAAACAAAAAAAATCGTGCGCGCCATGGGCTTGGTCAAAAAAACCGCTGCGGCTTAGTTACTAATCTTCCTTCTGCTGCCTTTTCTGCTTGTTGGCGTAGTTGGCGGCCTCCCAGCCGGCCACGCAGCCCTCGCCCACCGCCTTGGCCATCTGCCAGGGCGGCCCGGCAATATCGCCGGCCGCATAAATGCCGGCAATATTGGTCTGCTGCCTTTTATTGGTATCAATATAAGAAAAGGTATCGAGATCAAGCATGACGCCGATGGTGGTGGCAAGCTCCATGGCCCCTTTGGCGCCGAGTTCGACAAAAACCCCGTCCACCTCCAGGCTGGTGTCGTCATCAAGCAACAACCCCTGCACCGCGTTTTCTCCGGTTATCTCCTTGGGCCAGCGCCCGGCATGGACCTGCACCGAGCTCTCGGTCAATTTGGCCGCAAGCCCCTCGCCGACCTCCAGCGCCTGACAGACCAGATGAACCTCCGAGGCATAACCGGTCAGGGTAAGGGCGCCATCCACCGCGGCCGACTCATTGCCCACCACCGCCACCTTGGCATTGCGGTAGAAATTGGCATCGCAATCCACACAGTAACTCACCCCCCGGCCGGAAAGTTCTTTTTCACCCTTGACCTTTAATTTTTTCCGGGAGGTGCCGGTGGCAAAGATCAGGGTACGGCAGAGCAACTCAGTGCCGCTTTCGATCTTAACCTTAAACAATTCATCAGCCTGATCGACGTGCAACACATCCTCGGCAATAATCTCGGCCCCGAACCGGGTGGCCTGATCCACCGCGGTCCGCAACAGATCAGCGCCGTCGACTACCCCGTCGACACAGAGATAATTCTCCACATGGGCCCCGTAAATACTGCTGTGGGCAACCTTGCCGAGCACCACCACCGAGGCTTTTTTACGAACCGCATGCACCGCCGCCTGCAACCCGGCGGGGCCGGCCCCGACAATCAACACATCTATTATGGTATCAGCCATTTCTGGACTCCTTTTTTAATAAAAATTCAGATTACAATCTTTCATTATATAGCGGATTCCGCCTCAAAATACCATCCCTTTCCCGCGGCCAAATAAGGCGTGGACAGATAAGAGCAAACCTTATACTATTGCCTATCCGGACAAACTCAACCTATAACTTACCCTATGAAATACATCGCCGATCTCCATATCCACTCGCCCTTTTCCCGCGCCACTTCCAAGGCAAGCAACCTGGCCGGCCTTTACGCCTGGTCCAAGGTCAAGGGCATCAACGTGGTCGGCACCGGCGACTTCACCCACCCCGGCTGGTTCAGCCAGCTCAAGGAGCAGCTGGAACCCGCGGAACCCGGTCTGTTCAAACTGAAAGACGAGGCCGTGGCCAAGGCCCTGGCCGGGGTGAGCCCCGAGGATATCCCCACCCGCTTCATCCTCACCGCGGAAATCTCCAGCATCTACAAACGCCATGACCGGGTGCGCAAGGTTCATAATATCCTCTATGCCCCGGACTTCGCCTCGGTGGAGAGGCTAAACGCCAAGTTCGCCGGAATAGGCAATATCGAGGCGGACGGCCGCCCGATCCTGGGCCTGGACTCCCGCAACCTGCTGGAGATCATGCTGAGCGAGGCGCCGGAGGGCTTTTTGGTGCCGGCCCATATCTGGACCCCGTGGTTTTCGCTGTTCGGCTCAAAATCGGGCTTTGACGCCATCGAGGATTGCTTCGGCGATCTCACCGAATATATCTTTGCCCTGGAAACCGGCCTGTCCTCCGATCCGGACATGAACCGGATGATCTCGGCCCTGGACCGCTTCGCCCTGATCTCCAACTCGGACTGCCATTCCCCGTCAAAACTGGGGCGGGAAGCCAATATCTTTGACACCGAACTAAGCTATTACGCCCTGCGCGACGCCCTCAAGAACCCGCTGACCGGCGCCTTTAAAGGGACCATCGAGTTTTTCCCGGAAGAGGGCAAATACCATGGCGACGGCCACCGCAAATGCCAGGTTTGCCTTGAGCCCAAAGAGACCAGGGACCTTGCCGCCAAGTGCCCGGTTTGCGGCAAACCGCTCACGGTGGGGGTCCTGCACCGAGTGATGGAGCTGGCCGACCGCGAGCAGCCCTTTTACCCGGACGGCTCCCCCCAGGTAACAAGCCTGATCCCGCTGCCCGAGGTGCTCGGGGAGATCATCGGCGCCGGGCCCGCCACCAAGGGGGTGATGACCCAGTATTGCAAGGTGATCGCCCGTTTCGGCTCCGAGTTCAACCTTTTACTCAACACCCCGATCGAAGAAATCAACCAACTCTCCCCGATCCTGGGCGAGGCGATCAAGCGGATCCGGCGAGGCCGGGTGATAAGAAAGCCCGGCTATGACGGCGAGTTCGGGGTGATCAGCGTGTTTGACGAAAACGAGCTTGCCGAGATGGCGGGCCAGATCAGCATGTTCACCGGCAAGCCGGTGCGCAAAAAAAAAAGCGCCCCGCGCCCGCCCCTGGCAATAACAAACGATGAGCCCCCAACCAGGCAAGCGCTTCCCCCCGGCCGACCCAACCCTGAACAGCAGGCCGTGATCAGATCAACCGCGGCCAAAATTTTGGTGGCGGCGGGACCTGGCACCGGAAAGACCTTCACCCTGGTGGCCCGGATCAAACACCTGCTAACCAGGGACGAAATACCGCCTGAAAAAATCGTGGCCATCACCTTTACCAACCGCGCCGCCCAGGAAATGCGGGAACGACTGCTGGCCGATCTCGGCCAAACGGCGGAAAAAATCCAGGTGGCCACCTTCCACGCCTTCTGCCTGGAAAGACTGCGGGGCAAAGATCCGGAATTGGCCGTGATCGGGCCGGAAGAGCGGGCGCTGTTCATAAAAAAAATATTTGGGGAAATGGATGGCCTGGAGCGCCAGATAGTCGGCAAACAGCTTGCCGACTATCTGGAAATGGCCAATCTCGGCGAACATCCGGAGCAGACCGCCGACCCCGCTTTCAGCCAACGCTATCTGCAAGGATTGGCCGCAGCCCACGCCATCGACCTTGACCTGATTGTGCCGCGGATGGTCGAGATGATGCAGACCGATGCCGAATTCCGGCGGCGCCAAGAAGAGTCGGTGGCCTACCTTTTAGTCGATGAATTTCAGGACCTCAACCGCCCCCAGTATGAACTGGTCCTGCTTTTTTTAAAAAAATCGCGGATCTTTGCCATCGGCGACCCCAATCAGGCCATCTACGGCTTTAGGGGCAGCGACCTCACCTTTTTCCAGCAACTCCAAGGCATGGCCGACGTAAAAACCATGCGGCTGATCCGCAACTACCGATCCGCCCCGGCCATTATCGAAGCCGCCGCCGCGGTTATCCGCCGCAACCAGCTCTGCGGCCCGACCGAATTGGTGGCCATGAGCAACCACCAGAGCGCCATCGAACTACATTCGGCGACCAGCCCCCAGGCCGAGGCGGAATTCATTGTCCAGCGGATTGAAGAATTGATGGGCGGCATCAGCAATTTCTCCATCAACAGCGGCCGGGGCGGAAACGCTGCGGCCAACCTTGGCTTCGGCGACTTTGCCATCCTGGTCCGCCTGAACCAGGTTGCCGAAGCGATCGGTCAAGCCCTGGAGCGGCGCGGGATCCCTTTTCAACAGATCGGCGCCACCCCCTTCTACAACAAAGGCCGTCTGGCCGCCGCTTATCGGCTGCTTGAAAACACCGGCCCGGAAACCACGGTGGCCTGCTTTCTTGCCCTGTTAAAAAATATCAGCGGCATCGGCCCATCAACCTTAACCAGCCTGGAAGAAGCCTTGCCCCTGCGCAGCCCCGACTTTTTCCAGGCAACCGCCAAGGTGAACCTGCCGGCCGGCGCTCGGGATATCATTGCCGAAACGGGCAAGGCCCTTGCCCGCTTCCAAAGCATGGCCGCCACCAAGGGTATTGCCCCGGCCCTCACCTCGGCGATGAAGATGCTTGGCCTTGACCCTGATCAGGAGGAGGCGGCCAGACTGCTGAGGCTGGCCGCCGCCTTTGGCGGCAATCTCACCGAGTTCCGGGCACATCTGCAACGCAACGCCCAAGCCACCGCCTATGACGAGCGGGCCGAAGCCGTCGCCCTGATGACCATGCATGGCGCCAAAGGGCTGGAATTTCCCGTGGTATTTCTGGCCGGCCTTGAAGAAGAGATCATCCCCTGCACCATTGCCGGACTGAACAGCGACCTGGAGGAGGAACGCCGCCTTTTTTACGTGGCCATGACCCGGGCCAAGGAAAACCTCATCCTCACCTCGGCCGCCAGCCGCACCATTTTCAACAGGATGGCAGCCTCGGAGAAATCACGCTTTATCAGCGAGATCCCAGCCAGACTCATCCACAAGAGCGAACCGCGCCCCACAAAGAAAAAACCGCGGGCGCAACAGATAAAACTTTTTTAACTAACCGCCATGACCAAAGACCATAACGATATCCCGGCTCCCCGCACCATCAAGATCGGCAAGGCCAGTGTCGGCCTGATCGGCTTTGATGAGGCCATGAACAAGATCATGGGTAAGAAAATGACCGAGGAGGAAGCGGTTACCCATCTCTACCAATCGATCCGCGACAAAAATTATATCCCGGCCACCGCCGCCGACCTCTACCGCAAGGCCCTGCGCCAAGAGTACCGGCGCCGATGCGGTCTGAAAACCGATGAGTCACCCCCCCTAACCATCCGGGTGCTCGGCAAAAACTGCGTGAGCTGCAACCGAATGAACAGCCTGCTCTTTGAGATCTTGCAGAAGCTAAACCTGGCCGCGGACATGGAATCGGTGCATGACCCGGACGAGATATACCGCTTCGGGGTCACCCGGACCCCGGCCCTGATCATCAACAATAGGGTGAAATGCGCGGGCCGCACTCCCTCTCCGGTTGAAATTGAGATGTGGCTGCAAGAAGAGACGCCATAACGGCCGCCAGCCAAAAAAAATCTTGAAAAAGCAGCCAATGGCGCTAGTATGATTTAACCTTTAACCATTGAATGAAACAACCCCTGAGGAGGCTTTGATTATGAGCGGCGATGATCATCACAACGACCCACACGGATACGGCCATGATGAACCCCAGGCATGCGTGCAGGTGGGCATTATTTTTATCTGTGTCGTAGTCGCCCTGACCATCCTTTCCTTACTGTAACCTATCCTGACCAACGGGTAACAACAGCGGCAATCGAGCACCATGAATACCGGTGTTGTTACCCGTTGGTCGAGCTTAAATATCCCCGGCGCATGAACCCCTTTTCTCGACCATTTTCCCCCCGGCAACTGCGCGCCACGGTCCTGATCATCCTCTATCTCACATGGCAAACCGCCGGCTGCGCCCTGGCGGAGGAACAACAAAGCACCGAGCCCCCCTGGACCTTCAGTATATATTTTGAAAACGACCTGTTCACCGGCACCGACCGCAACTACACCAACGGCATCAAGCTTGCCCTGATCTCTCCGGATCTCAAAAAATTTGCCGACAGCGGCAAGTTGCCGGACTGGAGCCTGAAGTACGTAAAAAAGCTTCCCTTTATCAACAAACCCGACCCGGAGTTAACCCACAAGGTTGAATTCTCTATCGGCCAAAACATGTACACCCCGGCCGACATCAGCTCCGCCGAATTGATCCCCGACGACCGCCCCTATGCGGGCTGGAGTTATTTCGGAGCCGGCTTTCACACCAAGAGCCAACGGATGATGGACACCATCGAGCTCCAATTCGGCATGGTCGGCCCTGATTCAGGCGCCGATGAAACCCAAAAATTGGTACATGAACTCCGCCGCCTGCAACGGCCGAACGGCTGGGAACACCAGCTGAAAAACGAACCGGGCTTCGCGGCCATCTATGAACGAAAATGGCGGCTCCCGGCCATCACCAGCCCTGACCGGTGGGGCTTTGACGCCGTCGCCCATCTGGGATGCGCCCTGGGCAATGTCTACACCTATGCCAACACCGGCCTGGAGGCGCGCTTCGGCTACCACCTGCCCGATGATTTCGGGGTTACCCTGATCAGACCGGCTGGCAACACCAGATTTTCAACCAATGATCAGCGCGGCGGCTATATCTTTGCCGCGATCAACGGTCGCGCCGTGGCCCGGGATATCTTTCTCGACGGCAACACCCTGGCCGACAGCCACCATGTTACCAAGGAACCTTTGGTCACTGATATCGCCGGCGGCGTGGCCCTTTATTTTCAGAGATTCAAAATAACCTGGACCCAACTGCTGCGAACCAAAGAATTTAAGGCGCAGCCGGATAACCACAGTTTCGGCTCAATTACCTTTTCCTTCTTTTTTTAAAAAACAAAGAAATGGTATAATATTTAAATAGAAATAATACTTACCGCTAATAATCAGCAAAAGGTGGAGGAACCATGCCCCTGAGAAACTTTCCCAAAGAAGAAAAAAAATTCGAGATCCAGACCTATGAAAGACCGGAAGACGAGCAGCAGCTGCGCAACACCCATGTGGCATTTTCCGGCTCACCCCAGAAACACCCCTTCAACCCGGATAAGGTAATCCTGGTCTCCGACCCGTACAGCACCAACACCTTCTATTATGAATTCAACACCAGCGACATCACTTACGTGGAAGAACTTGCCAACATCGTCAACATCGAAGGAGTGGTCATTCCCATGGCCAGGATCTGGGTAAAACGCAAAAGTATCGCGGTTCGCAGCACCCCGTTTATCGTGGAACACACCGTGACCAGAAATAATTAACCTCCTGATCCGACGTTTTTTTATAACACTGGCTCGCGGTCACTAATTTTTTTTTTCGCCGGGTTCTTAATTTTTTAGATTTTTTTTTTTTTTTTTGCGACACTAAAATTAGAGGAGCAACAACCGACAACAAACCATAAATCGTCAATAACCACCGGGGTAGCCCCATGAAAGACATTAAAAAGATTCTGGTGCCGATTGATTTCACCGCACACTCGGAAAAAATCGTTGAATCAGCCGCCCTGGTGGCCGGCAAATTCGAGGCGTTGCTTGAGGTCGTTTTTGTCGTTGAAACCCTGGAGGGCTATGCCGGTTTTGCCGTGCCGCACATCTCGCTGGATAACCTGGAAAAGGATTTGATCAACCGGGCCCAAAACAAAATGGAAGATTTCATCAATGATTTCCCCCACAAAAACATCTCGTTCAACGGCAAGGTCCTCTACGGCAAGGTAGCCGAACAGATCGTAAACCATGCCGAGGCTGAAGGTTGCGACCTGATTGTAATCGGCACCCAGACCTGCAGAGGACTTGAAAAAATGATCTTCGGCAGTGTTACCGAAAAGGTCATAAAAAGTGCCGCCTGCCCGGTACTGACCCTTAACCCTTGTATCTAAAAATATTTCACCATCACCAAACTTTTTTTAAGGAGCCAAACATGAACATGGTTGCCGTTAAAGCCAAAGCCAAAGAAATGGGAATACAAACAGCCAAAATGCGCAAAGCGGAACTAATTCGCGCAATTCAACAAGCAGAAGGACATTTCCCCTGCTTTGAGACGGCAAAAGACTACTGTGATCAAATGGATTGTTGCTGGCGGGAAGATTGCCTGCCCCAATAATTATTTCTTGCAACACTATCATTTTTTTCTTAATTAACTCAAAAATTAATCATGGGACAATAATTCCCAGGCGGATGCTGTTATGCATCGACCACGCACACCGGCATGGCGCTTTTTTCTCTTAATAACAAGACGTTAAGGTCTACTCCATGGCAAAAAATATTATCCCCGTTGAAGGAAACTGGTACAAATCCCTTGATACCGGAGAAACACTTTCGGTTGTGACTTTTGATGAAGACGAGGGGATCGTCGAAGTTCAGTATTATGACGGTGATCTTGACGAGATTGACATTGAACAATGGGAAGAACTCTCATTGAAACAAATTGATCAACCGGAAGATTTCCTCGGCGATGACGACGACCTTGATGACGACGACGCCCACTACGACATGGATGACATGGATTCGGATCAATGGGGGGACCCCCTGTTAGATCTTGATGATTAAAACCGAGCGGATTTTTTGCGGCACCTCATTTTTGAGAAGACACTAACTAACCGTTTTTTTTTCGGTGAAAAGCATAACTCAGGAGGTCAGAATGACGAAACAACTCTCGTTCAGCAAGTATGAAAACCAGGCAATGCCGAGTTTCAGAGACAAAACGAACATGGCTGAATCCACAGAGGATGTAAAAAAATTTTTCCGCTACACGACCCAGGAACTATTTACCAATATTTTTGAAGGCCAAATAGAGATCACCCAAGACGATATTGTGCTCTCCAACGGAGATGAGCCCTATTTCACGGTAAGCGAGAGGTTGCTGGCCCTGGACCATTTCACCTCGGTCTGGAACAGCTCCGACCTGCCCCGCATGACCGGACGCCTGGCCAAGACCGCGATGAACCGCTGCCGGCATCTGGAAAAACATCCGGAAAAAACCAACTCAAAAATAAGGATGTAACCGCATAACCAAGGGGGCGCGGTGAATTTCGCGCCCCTTCCTCAAGGTTTCCTCCCGCCATAAACCTATAACGCCGTCAACAGATACCTGCAGGCCACAATGAGCAACACCACGAAAAGCCCGACCTTGATCGGCTGTTCGGGAATATGGCGCTGGGTTTTAGCCCCCAGATAGCCGCCCAAGGCGCCGCCCAGACCAAAGAAAGCACCCAACAGATAATCGGGCCTGGTTTCCAGCCCTCCTGAAAAAAAACCAAAATGATAAACCAGCACCCCGACAACCGAACACATAAAGGTGCCGAATAACGAGGCCCCGGCCACGCTGTGCACCGGCAGTCGCAACACCGAAATACAAAAAGGAGCGAGCACCGCACCGCCCCCGATCCCATAGGCGCCGCCCACTACTCCGACGATGGTGGCCAGTGAAAATAAAGGCAGGGGCGCAAAACTTATCTTTTGCCCGTCAAACTCATAACTGATCCGAGCCAGACCGACATGCCCGGTTTTAATCTGGGCGCTTTTGCAAGGGGGTGCAGCCGGACCGCCGGCGGCGCCGAAGATTTTTCTGCCCATCAACCAGGCCAGATAGAGCAAAACCAGGCCGGCAAAAGGCTTGAAATCCGCCGGGTCGGCCAGATAACGAATTCGCAGCAAATAACCGAGAACAATCCCCGGGCAACTGCCGAGAACAATCACCGCAGCCAACGGCCAATTCATCCGCCCCTCCTGGGCATAACGAAAAACCGTGCCGGGAATGGCAATAATATTGTAGGTGAAATTGGTGCCGGATACCCCAGGACTGGTATAGCCGAGCACACTCATCTGAAAAGGCAGCAGCAAAAAGGCGCCGGTCACCCCGCCCATGGCGCCGAAATATGCGAGAAAAAACGCCACCAACGGCGGCAGCCAGATAAAGGTTTCAACCTGGGCTATCGGAAAAAAAATATGCATTTACCCACCCTCTGACCAGCTAACGTCAATCCATAACAGAGCAAAACAGGAATAAAGAGAACAAAAAAAAAAGCGAAACGGCAACGATTATACTCAACGACAAAACGCACAACTGCCCAGACAGCATTAATAGGGAAGCGGATGTGCAATCCCCCTGGCTTCACATTTTATAGCCGGGCAAAGTTGGACAAGCGAAAGGCCCTCTCGATACTCTCTTCAAGAATCGGCCGGGTAAAGGGTTTGACCACATATTCGCTGACCTTGGCCTGGATGGCCTCAAGCAGTAAGTGGGGCTGAGCCTCGGCTGAAATCATAATAAAGGGGAGATCCTTGGTGGCGGCGTCGGCCCTTAATCTCCGAAGAAGGTCAATCCCTTGCATGCCCGGCATGCACCAGTCGGACAAAACCAAATCAATCTTTTGCCTGCCCAGAACGGCAAGGGCTTTTTCCGCACTATTCACCTCACAAACAGAGCTGATTCCCATGCCTAATAAATGTCGGATAATAATCCGGCGCATCACCGCCGAATCATCAACCACCAGCACCGTCATATTTCGATCAAAAGACATTGCAACTCTTATTCATTGATGATTAACACCACGTTTCGGCCAACTTGAGGAAAGTGTGATAAAAACAAAAATATTATGAAGATAATATCGAAGCGTGACAAGTTAAAAAAAAAAGAGGAAACCGGTGTTACCCGACTCCCTCTTTGATTTTTTTTATGGTGGGCGAGATGGGATTCGAACCCATGACCTTCGGCTTCGGAGGCCGACACTCTATCCAGCTGAGCTACCCGCCCACATAAATTTACTTTAATTTGCGACCTTAAATACCATGGATCATTTTTTCAGTAAAGTCATTTCCTCACCCCTTTTGCTTGTAACTTGACAAACAATACGGAATCAGTCGTTTCGGTAAGCGCCACCCGTTGATCGATCCGCCGGCCCGGCAAGGCGATAATGCCATGCCGGTCGGCAAGCACCGGCTCCTGCCACCGCCGGGCCACGGCCACCTTGCAGTCGGTAAAAAAATCTCCCACCTTTTTACTGCCCGGCCCGCCCAGGGGATAAAATCGGTCGCCCGGCCGATACGATCTTACAGTCAAAGGAAAATCGACCTTTGCCGCATCAAGGTATTGCACCTCGGCGCCGGCGGCGGTCAAATCGGCGGGGGGATGCTCAAGCACCTCCAGCACCAGCTCCTTGCCCAGGGCGGCAATCAGGTAACAACCAGGCTCAACAATAACCTCGGCAAAAGAATTTTGCTCTGCCCGCTCATCACCCCGCAACGCCCCCTGGCCCAAAGGATAGCCGAACTTAAGACTCTCCGAGTCCTTACTTACCCGCAAGCCGCCGGCCAGGTGCATTCGCCCGCCGACCTCGCCCCGCTCGACCAGCCGCAACAACTGCTCGATCTGTTTGAAGGAAGGCCTGCACCCCAACTGCCAGCAGGCCTTCTCCATAATCCGACGCTGCAGGGCCTTGGGCTGAGCCAGCAGGGCCGCCAGGTTGACGCGCAAATCAGTAGGATGTTCCGGGAGGGGGCCTTCCACTCTAACCACGGCCCCATAAGCCCGGCCTGCCATCTGAGCCAGCAGTTGTTCTTCATCCTGCAAAATCGCGGCCGTCTCCCGCAACGATTCATAGATATTGGGATTAAACTGCGCGGCCAGAAATGGCAGCAGATCGAGCCTCACTCGATTGCGCAGATAAATTCGGCCTTGATTGGAACTGTCCTCAAGAAAGGGAAGCTGTTTGGCGGCCAGATAGGCAAGCAGCTCCTTTTTAGCAATGGCGAGCAGGGGCCGGACAACCCCGGAGGCCGCGAGCAAGGGCATGCCGGATAAGCCGGCCCGCCCGGTCCCCCGAATAAGACGGAGCAACAACTCCTCGGCCTGATCATCGGCGGTATGGGCGACACAAATCTTGCCGGCGCCATATTTTTTGGCGATCTCGCCAAGAAAACCGTAGCGCAGTTCCCGAGCCGCATGCTCAATGGAAAGCGAATTGTCACGGGCATGGGCTCTGACCTCCACCCGCCCGATTTCACAGGCCAACCCCAGATCCGCCGCCGTCCTCTCCACCAGGGCAATCTCCCGGGGCGTCTCCCCGGGCCGCAGGCCATGGTCGACATAGGCCGCCACCAACGTAAGATCAAGACTGCCGGCCAGCTCGGCCAACAGATGCAACAGGGCCATGGAGTCGGAACCGGCGGAGACCCCAACCACCCAACACTCCTTGCCGACCAACAGACCTTCGCCGACAATAACCTGCCTTAGTTTTTTCTCAAGAGGATGCATTTTTATTTAAAATTCAAAATGTTATACATAATGATGGTTATCGGACCCATTGATGGCCATCCTATAATGAAATGATAAATTCTTCCCGCAAAAAGCGCATGTTATGCAAGCAAGCAAAATAAACCGGCCAAAGCAAACGGTATAACTCAACCATCTATTTACACGGCAAAAAACAATTGTATGCGATTTTCAGCAACAATTCAAACAAGGGGGGGCTGCGAATCAAAGCAGGATCTAAATTATAAAACGCATAAAAAGTCCATGGATATCTGGCAATAGACCATGGGGTCGGTTATTGTTGAATAAACAATAAGCAATTTCACCAACCCATTTTAAGATAACAATCATCAATGCCGGCCGAAAATTTGTCCTACCTCGAGGTTGCCGTTGCCGCCCCGATCGAGCAGACCCTGACCTACACCGCCCCAATCGACGGCATCCGGCTCGCCCCGGGCCAGCGCCTTCTCGTCCCCTTGGGCAGAAGACTGGTCACCGGTTACCTGCTCTCCTTTAGCGAAAAGCCCCAAGCCGAGTATAAACTGCGAAAGATCAAAGATGTTTTGGACGAGGCCCCTATTTTCCCGGAAAAGATGGTCCCCTTTTTCCGGTGGATCGCCGGCTATTACCACTACCCGATCGGCGAGGTTATCAAGATCGCCCTGCCCGCCGGGCTCACCCCCCAAAGCGGCAGGACCCTGAGCATCACCGAAAAGGGGCGAGAGAGTTGGGCGCAAGCAACCGCTGACCTGCAGGCGGCCCACCCCTGGCTAAGGGATCTGTTAGACAAAGGCGCATTGGGCCCCGCCGCCATGCGCAAAATTTGGGGGAGCAAGGAGCGGCGCAAGATCGAACAATGGGTGGCGCAAGGCTACCTTGACCTCGAACAGATCGTTGCCGGGGAAAGCGTTAAAAAGAAAACGGAAACCTGCGTCAGCCTGCTTCAAGATCCGGATCACATGCCGGATGCGCCCTTTCTCAAGGCATCCGAACAAAAAACCATCTCCCTGTTGCGGGAGATGCTGCTCTTGGCCCCCACCGTGGCCAGACTGGATCTGACCCGAATTTACCCCGGGGCGGCAAAGGCCTTAAAAAGTCTGGCGGACAAAGGGCTTATCCACCTCAGCGAGCGCCATGTCTACCGCGACCCCTTTGGCGAACCCCCCATTTTTTCCCCGAAGCCGGAGAGGCTCACCGCTGACCAACAAACCGCGATGGCCGCCATTAACCCGGCCATCGAGCAAAAGAGGTACACCCCCTTTCTGCTGCACGGCGTGACCGGCAGCGGCAAAACCGAGATTTACCTGCGGGCCGCCGAAACCGCCCTGACTGAAGGACGCGGGGTGCTGATCCTGGTGCCGGAAATCGCCCTGGCCTCCCAACTGGAAGGCAACTTCATCTCCAGATTCGGCGAGCAGGTGGCCTTGCTCCACAGCGGACTGAGCAAGGGAGAACGCTTTGACCAATGGCACCGGATTCTTGCCGGCCAGGCCAAAATCGTCATCGGCGCCCGTTCGGCAATCTTTGCCCCCCTGGCCGACCCGGGCCTGATCATTGTCGATGAAGAGCATGACGGCGCCTACAAACAGGAAGACACCCTGCGCTACCAGGCCCGGGACCTGGCCCTGCTCAGGGGCAGCCAGACCGGGGCCACGGTGGTACTTGGTTCGGCAACCCCGTCCATTGCCAGTTACCAGCATGCCCTCAGCCATAAGTATACCCTGCTCTCCCTGCCGCAACGGGTTGAAAACCGGCCCATGCCCAAGGTGGAAATCGTTAATCTGCAGGGGGTGCCGACCGTGTCCGGCCGACCGCCTCTTTTTTCGCCGCAGTTGACCAGGGCGGTGCGGGAAACCCTGGCCCAGGGGCAACAATCCCTGATTTTTCTCAACCGGCGAGGTTTTGCCGGCTGCATGATCTGCAGCGACTGCGGCCAGCCGGTGCAGTGCAACCATTGCCGGATCTCGCTCACCGTGCATAAGGGCAAGGGGGAACTGATCTGCCATTATTGCGGCTACAGCCTTACCAGTGCAACGGTCTGTGCCAACTGCCGGTCGACAAAACTGGTGCCGGTTGGTTTCGGCACCGAGCGGGTCGAAGACGAACTGCGCACCCTTTTCCCCAAGGCCCGCATTGCCCGCCTGGATCGGGACACCACGAGCAAGCGCGGCGATTTCATCAAGATCCTCCGGCAGATGCACCAACAGGAAATAGATATCCTGGTGGGCACCCAGATGATTGCCAAGGGCCACCATTTCCCCAAGGTTACTCTGGTGGGCATTGTCTGGGCCGATGCAGGGCTGGGCATCCCCGACTACAAATCAGGGGAACGCACCTTCCAGCTCCTGGCCCAGGTCACCGGCCGGGCCGGCCGCGGCGACGATCCGGGCCGGGTGATCATCCAGACCCATCAACCGAATCATTACAGCGTGGTCACCGCCCGCCAACATGATTACCCCACCATGTTCAGCAGGGAAATCGAACTGAGACAAGCCCTGGGCTTTCCCCCCTTCAGCCGGATGATCAACCTCGGCATTGATGGCGAGACGGAAAGCAAGGTAAAGGAAAGGGCTATCCACCTTGCCGAACGGGCCAGGATTTTATCAAAACCGCTAGCGGGCATTTCGGTTTTGGGACCGGCCCCGGCGCCCTTGACCAAATTACGCAGCAAATTTCGTTGGCAACTTCTGCTCAAAGGAACAAATATAGATCTGCTGCATTCCCTTTGCCGAAAATTGGCAAAAGAGCACGCCACACTAAGCTCCACGGTTAAATTGACGGTGGACGTTGATCCCGAAAATATGTTATAAAATTAATTGTCGCAAAAGTATGTTTCACAAAAACAATTATGCAAAAAAAGGATAATTTTCATGGCGTTGCGCGAGATCCTCACTTACCCCTTTCCCATCCTCAAAAAAGCTGCCGAACCGGTTAAAGAATTCGGCGAGGAACTCGAGCAACTGGTGGCCGACATGGCGGAAACCATGTATGACGCCCCCGGCGTCGGCCTGGCCGCCCCGCAAATCGGCATCCCCTTGCAACTCTGCGTTATCGACATCATGCCCAAGGACCAAGAACGCGAATTGATCGTGCTCGCCAACCCGAAAATCATCGAGGGCGAGGGCAAGGAGATCGATGAGGAAGGCTGCCTCAGTGTGCTCGACTATTCAGCCAATGTCCCCCGCTTCACCAAAATAAAGGTCGAGGCCCAGGACATCAAGGGCAACCCCTTGAACTTTGAGGCGGAAGGTTTTTTTGCCCGGGTGATTCAGCATGAACTCGACCACCTGGACGGCACCCTGTTCATCGACCGGATCAGCAGCCTCAAGCGGACCCTTTACAAGAAAAAGGTTAAAAAAATGCTGCGGGCCGAAAAAGAGGAAGGCGAAAAATAAAATCATGTCAAACAAACCGTTACGCATCATATTCATGGGCACCCCCCAGTTTGCCGTCCCCTCGCTGCAGGCCCTGCTCGACCACGGCGAACAGGTGGTTGCGGTGATCTGCCAGCCTGACCGCCCCTGCGGCCGCGGCTGCAAGGTGACCTCCCCGCCGGTCAAGGATCTGGCCCTACAAGCAGGACTACCGGTTCTCCAGCCCCACAAGGTAAAAAGCGAAGAATTCCTGGAAGAGCTCCGGGCCTACGCGCCGGATTTGATCATCGTTACCGCTTACGGACGGATCCTGCCCGGCCCGGTCCTCAACCTGCCGCCCTTGGGCACCATCAACGTGCATGGCTCCCTGCTCCCTAATTACCGGGGCTCGGCTCCCATCCAATGGGCAATCCTTAATGGCGACAAGGAAACCGGGATAACCATCATGCAGATGGACGAGGGGATGGACACCGGCGACATGCTGCTGAGCGGGGCCTTACCCATTTCGGAAGAGGACACCACCGTCACCCTGAGCGAGAAGATGTCGATGCTGGGCGCGGAGTTACTGATCAAGGCCCTGGAAAAACTAAAAAAAGGGCAACTGCCCCCCCACAAACAGGATGAGGCCCTGGCCACCGCCTCGCCGCCGCTGTGCAAACACCAGAGCGTGATCGACTGGAGCAAGTCGGCCTGGGAGATCAGCTGCCAGATCCGCGGCCTGGAGCCCTGGCCCCTGGCCTCTACCACCTACAACCAAAAATGGCTGCGCTTGTTCAAACCGTTGGTGGTTAAGGGGATTGTCACCGAACCGGCCGGCACCCTCTGTAATGCCGACAAAAACGGCATATTATTTGCCACAGGTAAAGATTACCTGCTGATCAGGGAAGTACAGCTGGAGGGCGCCAAACGAATGGGCGCCGCCGCCTTTTTATGCGGCCGCCCCCTGCCCTGCGGGATCAGGCTGCCCACATGACCCGTTTTCTCAAACGGCGCGCCGTCTACCTCATCCTGCTGCTGGCGGCGCTCGGCGGCATTATCATCTATGCCATGCAGGAAAACGGCCTGTTGTACCAGGCGATTTTTCATCTTAAAAACGGCATGGACAAGGGAGAGCAGCTGCGCGCCGCCATCCTTGCCCAAGGCATGTTGGCCCCTTTTTTATTAATCGGCCTCCAAGTGCTCCAGGTGATTATCGCCCCGATTCCCGGAGAGGCGAGCGGCGCCCTGGGCGGCTATCTTTTCGGGGCCTGGCCCAGTTTTTTTTACTCAACCATCGGCCTGACCATCGGCTCCTGGCTGGCCTTTGCCATCGGCCGCCTGCTGAGCGACCTGGTGCGCAGCCGCCTGGAAAAATCAAAGATCTATCTTAAATTCAATCACCTGGTCGAAAAAGGCGATTTCATCATTCCCTTTATTCTTTTTCTGCTGCCCGGCTTTCCCAAGGATTCCCTGTCGTACATGCTGGGCATGAGCCATATGCCCCTGCCGGTTTTTCTTTTTGTCGCAGCGGTCGGCCGGATGCCGGGCACCCTGATGCTCTCATTTCAGGGGGCGGAAATTTACCAGGGTAATTATCTCCGCTTGGCCCTGTTACTTTTCCTTTCCGCCCTGATTGCCATCCCCTGCGCCATCTATCGTAAACAGATCATGCTGAAGCTGACCCATCTCAGCAAGCGCACCTTTGACGACCAGGATGGAGTAACCATGGACAACCCACCGAAACCATGACCAATAACCACGGACAGACTGCCTATATCGACTGCTTTTCCGGCATTAGCGGCGACATGTTTCTTGCCGCCCTGCTCGATGCCGGACTGCCGGAGAGAGAATTGCGCGACCAGCTCAAGCAGCTCGATCTTGCCGGCTACGAGCTGAAGCTCGGCACCAAAAAAGATCACGGAATCAAGGCGACCACCCTTCAGGTAAACTCTTCCGACTGCCACCCCCACCGCTCATGGCCAACCATCCGTCTGCTGATCGAAGAAAGCGGCCTGGCGCCTAAGGTCAAGAAAATGGCCCTGGAAATTTTCACCATCCTGGCTGAGGCCGAGGCCAAGGTCCATGACCAGCCCCTGGCCGAAGTACATTTTCACGAGGTGGGGGGGATTGATTCAATCATCGACATCGTCGGCGCCGCCATCGGGGTATGCCACCTCAACCTCAGCGCCATCTCCTGCGCCCCGCTGCCCATGCCCCGCGGCTGGGTGAAATGCGCCCATGGCAAGCTGCCGCTGCCGCCGCCGGCGGTCTGTGAGATCCTGAAAGGGGTGCCCTCATACGGGGTGGAACTCGATCAGGAACTCATCACCCCCACCGGGGCGGCCATTGTCAAGGCCCTGGCCGACTCTTTCGGCCCCCTGCCGCCGATGAGTTTTTCGGCAGTGGGCTACGGCGCGGGCAGCCACCAGCTGGCCAATAATCAGCCAAACCTGTTGCGGCTCATTATCGGCGCCTCTCAGCAGACTGCCGAAGCTCAGGAGGTTGAGGTTATCGAAACCCACCTGGATGACTGGCCGCCGGAGGGCTTCCCCTATCTTTGTGAACAGATCTTTGCCCTGGGCGGACTTGATGTGGCCTTGATCCCGATCCAGATGAAAAAGGGGCGACCCGGTTTTTTACTGCGGGCCATCAGCGACCCGGCCCATGGCCTGGCCGTGAAAAAATGTATCTTAAGTGAAACCAGCGCCATCGGCCTGCGCTTCCGCACCGAACAACGCTGGACCCTGCCCCGGAAACTTGGCCGGATTGCCACCCGCTACGGGGAAGTGGCAGTAAAAATGATAGAAACACCGACAGGGAATATCCTGACCCCGGAGTATGAGGATTGTAAAAGAGTGGCGCTTGCGCAAAAGATACCTCTCAAAGAGGTTTATGGCGCGGTGGGCCGGGCCGAGCTTAGCGATTTTAAGGAGAATAAATAGATGGATCGACTGTTCATGGCCATAGCCAGCGGCTTCGGCCTGGGCTACCTGCCCAAGGCCCCCGGCACCTGGGGTACACTGCTCGCCTTCCCCGTGCATTACCTGCTGATCCGGCTCCCGCCGCAATACTATGCCCTTGGCCTGTTTGCAATCTTTGTGGCGGCGGTGCTCTCCGCCGGTGCTGCTGAAAAAATTCTGGATTACAAGGATCCCGGCCTGGTGGTGATTGATGAGGTTATCGGCATGCTGATCACCCTGATCGGCGCCCCGAGCACAGCTTACGTCTGGCTGACCGGATTCATCCTCTTCCGTTTTTTCGATATCGTCAAACCCTTCCCAATCCGCCTCATCGACCAGCGGATAAACGGCGGCATCGGCATTGTGCTCGACGATGTCCTGGCCGGCATTTACAGCCTTATCCTGCTGCAGATCCTCTGCCGGTTATTTCCGGTTATAAGCCAATAATGAAACTATCAATCACCGGACTCCGGGCCGGGTAACAGCTTTTCGGCCGTGGGCCGCGAAGCCAACACATTGCCTGCCGCCGGCCGATCAGGGCCGGTTGAGACGCTGGAGCTAGTGCCGCCGTAAACCACCGCGGCAAGGGCATTAACCATCTTTTCAAGCTCTTTTTCCTGATTGGCAAGATCAAAACCGGCGGCGGCCGATTCCTCGGCATTGGCCGCATTGGATTTGGTAACGGAGTCGAGCTGGAGAATTCCTTTATTGATTTGCTCGATGCCCTGGTTTTGTTCGGCCGTGGCGGTATTCACTTCAGCGATCAGATTGGTGACCTTGCCGACCTGATCGACGATCTGGATCAAATAATCGTCAACCTCCTTGGACACATTTACGCCATGCTCGGCATTGCCTTGGGATTCTTCGATCAGGGCCGAGGTATTTTTCGCCGCCTCCGCGCTCCGCTGGGCAAGGTTTCTCACCTCCTCAGCAACTACGGCAAAACCGGCGCCGGCCTCTCCTGCCCTGGCCGCCTCCACCGCTGCGTTAAGGGCGAGCAGATTTGTCTGAAAAGCAATCTCATCAATCGTTTTAATAATTTTCGCGGTTTCATCGGCGGAACTTTTAATCTTGCCGATGGCCAAGGTCATTTTTTCCATGGAATCCGCGCCCCTGGACGCCGTATTGGACGCCTCGGACGACATGGTATTAGCCTGGGCCGCATTATCGGTATTCTGCCGGGTCATGGTCGACATCTCTTCAAGACTGGTGGAAATAAGATCAAGATTGGAGGCCTGCTCACTTGCCCCGGTCGCCACCAGCTGACTGCTGGCCGATACCTGCTCGGAAGCCTGACTCAGCATGCGGATCGCATCCTTAAGCCCTTCCATAACAGAGGTAACCGGCGTTGCAATGGAGTTAACCACAAAGATCGAAACCACGGAAAAGATGATAATCCCGCCGCCGATTATCGACAGCAGGATATAAATCGCCTGGGTTTTCACCCGGTCGGCGGAAATATTTACATTTTCAAGCATGATATCGCTGGTGGCAAGAATTTCATCGCCCAATTTATCCAAGCTGGGAATAATTTTATTGCGCTCGGCAAAAAAATCCTTTGATTGATTAAGATTAACAACCGATTGCTCAAGCAACTGAATAATCTTATTTGAGGCTTGCTCAAAATCACTATTGTTAATGGCAATGGCAAATTCTTTGAGGTCGGAAAAACAGCCGCCCGCTTTTAAATTTTCTTCCTTATTTGCCAGATAGTCGCTCACATACTTAAAGTCACCGCTATTAAGAAACCGCGCCTGCAGGGAGGCAAGCTTCAATAACTGGATCTTGCAATCCCGAGTAACATTAAGCAGTTCAAGTTTTTGAGGCTCAAGATCCTCGCCCATCATCTGAAGTTCCGCCTGCTCCGACTCCAAGAAGCCTAAAATATTATCCAGCATCTTTTCGGAATCAGCATGGGGGATGGGCATTTTCTCCTGAAGGGCGACATGTTCGGAATAATTTTTACCGGCAAGATTAAACAGTTGAGCATACTCGGTTTTCTGCTGTCCCATCTTGGCGATTAATTTTGCATTGGTATCATCATCCTGCTGTTCCTTAAAATCGACAAAAGCCTTGTCCACTGATTTCATTTTTACGGCAAAATCATCCCGCAATGCATCGTTATGAAATTGAAGATATGTTTTCTCTGTAATTTTTGATTTTAAAATAAGCGCGGAGATCTCAGCCACATCACACTTCAAGGTGTTCGATCTTTCAATTTTGGTGTAATAAAACTGGGCAAGAACCGTGATAATCACCAAAAGCATGATAGTGCCGGCTGAAAATCCGAAAAGTTTTACCTTTAATCCAACTCTGTCTATCATCTTATTTATCTGCCCTTTTGTTCTCATAGTGAACTTTCCCGTCGAATCGACCACCAAACCAACCAAGCTTCACCTTAAAAGAAAGAGGCCTGCCCCTACATTTAAACGGGGGCAGACTTCTCAACCTCTACAACCTGACCGACCTCGGCCTACTGCGGATTGGTCGCCAGCAGCTTGTCCGCTGTTTCCTTGTCGCAATAAATTCCGCAGCCGATGACATAATCCCGGTCACCTTTGACAAGTTTTACATAGGAAATTTTCTGAACCGGCTTATTGGAACCGGGCTTGGCCCACATATAATCAACCCAACCGGCGCCGCTTTTTTTACAGAGACTGTTCATCGCGCTGAACAGACGTTTGCCGTTAGGATCTTTTACCCCTAAGATCGGCTTGCCATCGAGTTTATATTTCATCGGATGCATGATCATTTCGCCATTTAAATCATGGATCCAGATATAGGTCCCATTACCGGTAAACTCACTTTTTCCTCTGAATTTATCCATGGATGAAATGCCCTCAGCCAACACCAGCTGGGCTGCCTTTTCCACCCTGGCAATGATCTGATCCGGGGTAATCGGGTCACCCTCACCGGCCTTTTCCGCGGCCTGGGTCGCCAATACATCCGGGGAAACGGCAAATGCGCTGTTAACAGCGAACACCCCAACAAGAGAAAGCAAAAACATGACGCCAAAAATTCTTTTCATCGCTGACACCTTTTCTTTAATTTTGAAAATAAATACTATGCCCAACACCTGTAAAATCGGCATATTATTCAAACCTGACCGCAAGAGCGGCCAACCCTCCTATCGAAAAAAAACAAAAATTAATGTTTGATTACACCTAAAGTGTACAAATCTAATTAAAAAATTATCAAGCTAAAAAAAATTACGAAAAATGGCCCGCAGCGTTAAAACCTCAAACAATCGCGGCATTAGGAAGAATTAAAAGAGATTTTTTTTGTTATGAAACTTACCGAACCAAGGAATAATTATTAAAAAAACAGAAATAATAAACTTGGTGGCAAAAGTTGAACATTGCCGGCGAACTATCAACTGCCGGAAATATGGGGCTTGACCGGGACTGTTTTTGGGGGAGGGACAGGAGCGAATGAAAAACGAAAAAATTAGCGTAGACGCTACGACCGAATGGTGGCTAGGCGGTTATTGTTCGCACCTGAACTCGCCACCACCAGCTTTTCAAGCTATCCGCCTTAAACCAGGTGGTAATTAAAAATAATAGCCTGCGGTGCACAAGATCACAAAGATCCCGCGGCGATATCATGCTGCATCGCCTCGATAACCGCAATGGGATCAGCCGCTTTGGCAATGGGCCGGCCGACCACCACATGGTTGGCGCCGTCGGCAATTGCCCGGCCGGCGGTGATGATTCTGGTCTGGTCATCGGCGCCGTCGAGAACATTGGCCCCGGGCCGAATACCCGGGGTAACCAGCAGGAGTTTATCCCCGAGCCCGGAACGCAACCGGTGGGCCTCAAGACCCGAGGAAACAACACCATCACAGCCAAGCTCCAAGGCGCGTTTGGCCCGGAAATAGACAAGATCCTCGATGGACTGGGTCATCCCCATGGCCCGCAGATCTTCCTCGCCGAAACTGGTAAGAACGGTGACGGCCAACAGTTTAAGGGAACCGCGTTCTTCAATGGCGGCGCGGATAATGGGATCATTCCCATGGATGGTGGCAAAACTTACCCCATGGTCGCGAATCTGGGCCACGGCCAGCTTGACCGTCTCCGGGATATCAAAAAATTTAAGATCGAGCATAACCTTGTGGCCCCGGTCAACCAGCCAGTCCACCACCTCAAACCAGCTGGCCATAAAAAGCTGCAAGCCGACCTTATAAAAACCCAGATGGGATTCGGTTTTTTTCACCAGCGCCTTGGCCTGTTCGGCGGTTTCCACGTCAAGGGCCAGAATAATTCTATCTTTAATCTCGATATCCGTGCTCATCTCTCTTTTCCTGCTTATTTTGCCGGCTCCGTCACCAGGACTGCACCTTCACCCGGCCGCCTACTTCATAGGAGCCGCTTTTAATGTCATAAACAAACCCTTGCCCCCGAAGATCCATGTCATCGGCAGTTATATGAACGGCCGAGCGGGTCGTGATTTTACGGGCCCTGTCATCATAACGGAGACGAGCCGATTGAACAACATACCCATCCGCTGCTTCCACCCTTACATTTTTCTCGAGCTCAAGAATTTTTTTCTTATTATCGTAAACCCCATCCCGGCTGGTGATATGAAATTTACGAAGACTGCCCTCAAACACCTCGGCCGCAATGGATTCCATCTGCATTTTAGCGGGATCCGGGGCGGAATAAAGACGATCGGCTTTAATCTGCCAGTCGCGGCGGCCATTGGTGAGCTGGGTAAAAAAAACATGATCCATGTTGAACGACTCGGCCGGGGCGGGCTTGTTCTTGACTTGGCCTGCAACTTGGGAGTCAATACCGGGCGGAGCCAGAAAGCGGATAACCGACTTACCCCACCCCGGCCAACTAAGGATAAAAATCAGGGGCAACAGCCAGAGTAAATTGCGAAGCCCGGTCATCAGCCCATGTACCTTTTCAATAGATCTTCACGCAACCCCTTGGCCTCGATAATCAGATCACACAACTCGCGCACCGCACCGCGGCCGCCCGGACACCTGGTCACATAATGGGCAATCTCTTTCACTTCCGACACCGCATCGGCCACGGTAACGGCCAACCCCACCCTGGTAAGCAACGGCAGGTCCAGCCAATCGTCACCCATATAGGCAATCTGCTCGGGGGCCAAGGAAGTGGCGCTGAGTATTTGTTCAAAGGCTTCAATCTTGTTGGGCATTCCCTGATAAACATGGGTCAGTTTTAAATCCTGGGCGCGCCGTCGGACCGCTTCCGAACTGCGGGCCGTGATAATCCCCGCTTCAACCCCGGCCTCCTGCAGAATACGTAAACCGAAGCCGTCCTTGGTGTTGAACGCCTTCATCTCGGTGCCGGAATGGGTATAGACGATGGTGGCGTCAGTGAGCACCCCGTCCACATCGAGCAGGAGCAGTTTGATTTTTTGCGCGCGGGGCAGGCAGGCCCGCCAGGCATAACCACGCACATCCTGGGCATTGCCGGCCATGGCCTTGCGCAAAAGCCCCTGGGTCACCTCGCAATCGGAAGGGTATGCCCCGGCGGCTGTTTGCGAACGACAGTCATCACTCATCGGCATGCACCAAATTATGGATGGCGAGAAGTTTCCGGAGCAGGGGTTCGGCCGCGGCCAGGGGCAAAGAATTGGGGCCGTCACACAGGGCTTTTTCCGGCTCCGGATGAATCTCCATGAAAATGCCGTCTATGCCCGCCGCTACCGCAGCCCGGGCCAGGGGCGGAATAAACTCACGCTGCCCGCCGGAACTCCCCCCTGCCCCGCCGGGCAGCTGCACACTGTGGGTGGCGTCATAGATCACCGGACAGCCGAGAGAGCGCATCACCGGCAAGGAGCGCATATCCACCACCAGATTATTGTAGCCAAAACTTGAGCCGCGTTCGACCAGCAGCAAGCGATTGCTGCTCACCGAATTTATTTTGGCCACGGCATTCTGCATGTCCCAGGGCGAAACAAACTGGCCTTTTTTGAGGCTAACCACCTTACCGCTCCGGGCCGCGGCCAGCAACAGATCGGTCTGCCGGCAAAGAAAGGCTGGTATCTGCAGGATATCAAGGAACTCGGCGGCCGGGGCGACCTGGGTAACATCATGAATATCGGAGATGACCGGAATATTGAAATCAGCCCGGATCCGGGCGAGAATCTCCAGACCCTGCTGCTGCCCGGGCCCACGATAGGCGGCAATGGAAGTCCGGTTGGCCTTATCAAAGGAGGCCTTGAACACATAGGAAATCCCGAGGCGATCGCAAATCTCCTTGAGAGTGGCCGCCACCTCGCGGCACATATCCTCGGATTCGATCACACAAGGTCCGGCCATCAATAAAAAAGGCCGGCGCGGACCGACCTCGAAAAAATCTGTTATCTTAACAGGCTCCATGCAAACAACCTCGATTACCCGAACAGGTTAGGAAGAAGGCAGCCGACTAGTGATTAGCCATCAAGTGTAGTCCAGGGCGGCCTTGATAAAGTTTCTGAATAAAGGATGGGCCTTCATCGGGCCGGATTTGAATTCCGGATGAAACTGGCAACCGAGAAACCATGGATGATCAGCCAGCTCGACAATCTCCACCAGCTTTTCATCGGGCGAGGTGCCGCTGATAATCAGGCCGCTTTCAACCAGCTTCTCCTTGAAAAGATTATTGAATTCGTAACGATGCCGGTGCCGCTCCTCAATCTCCGACTTCCCGTAAGCCTCGTGGGCAAAGGTGTTCGCCGCCAGCTTGCATGGGTATGCACCCAAACGCAAGGTGCCGCCCAGGTCGGTTGACTCGTCCCGGATCTGGACCTTGTCGGTCCGGTAGTCATACCATTCTTTGATAAAGTAAATAACCGGATGTTCGGTCTTTTCGTTAAATTCCGTACTATCGGCATCGGCCATCCCGGCAATATTTCGGGCAAACTCAATAACCGCCAGTTGCATGCCCAGACATATTCCGAAAAAGGGCACCTTGTTTTCACGGGCATAGGTTACGGCGTTGATCTTACCGGCCACGCCGCGGCTGCCGAAGCCACCCGGCACCAGCACCCCATGGCAACCGGCCAACAGCGCGGTCGCATCCTGGGCCTCGAGATCCTCGGCGCTGACGTAACGCAATTTTACCTTGGCGTCATTGGCCACCCCGCCATGCACCAGTGCTTCGTGCAGGCTTTTATAGGACTCGGTCAGATCAACGTATTTACCGATAATGCCGATCTCCACTTCCCGCTGTGGATTTTTGACCTTGCGCACCAGCTCCTGCCAGTCGTCAAGGCGGGGAGCGCCGGTCCAGATATTGAGCTTATTGAGAATGATCCGATCAAGACCCTCCGCATTGAGGCAAAGAGGGACTTCATAGATATTATCAACATCGCGGGCGGTAATCACCGCCTCTTTTTCCACGTTACAGAACAGGGCGATCTTGGTTTTCAAGTCATCGGTGAGCAGGCTCTCGGTCCGACAAAGCAGAATGTCCGGCTGAATACCGATGGCGCGCAGCTCTTTTACCGAATGCTGGGTCGGCTTGGTCTTGACCTCGCCGGCTGTTTTGATATAGGGAACCCAGGTAACATGGATGTAGAGCGAATTCTCGCGGCCCACATCGCCGCGGAACTGCCTGATCGCCTCAAGAAAGGGGAGACTTTCGATATCGCCGATGGTCCCGCCGATCTCGATAATGGCCACATCCACCTCACCCTCAAACTGCATGACCGCAGCCTTGATCTCGTCGGTGATATGGGGGATTACCTGCACGGTGCCGCCGAGGTATTCCCCGCGCCGCTCCTTGCTGATTACCGAGTAATAAATCCGGCCGGAGGTGTAATTGTTCCGCTGCCCGAGAACGGCTGAGGTATAACGCTCATAATGGCCGAGATCAAGATCGGTCTCGGCGCCGTCATCGGTGACGTAAACTTCACCGTGCTGGAAAGGATTCATGGTGCCGGGATCCACGTTGATATAGGGATCCAATTTCTGAAAAGTAATGGTCAAACCACGACTTTCAAGAAGGGCGCCGATGGAAGCGGCGGCAAGTCCTTTACCCAGAGAGGAGAGAACGCCGCCGGTGATAAAAATAAACTTGGTCCGATTAGATTGTTTTTTATTCTTCATGGGGGGAAACTATAGCAGCTTTGGCGACATTTGGCCAAGTGAAAAAGCGGCGGACCGTAACCTTTTTTGCTTATAGTTATCGCAGGTTGTATTATTATTATGTTTCTATGTTTTTTTAAGATTTTTGAAGATTATGTTACAGGATAAAATTTCCTCAAGATTACAGCTTACTATCAGGCAAATATATTGTTATGCATACCATCAAGAGACTAGGTAAGTATTCCGGATTAGTTTTGCTTTGCAGCCTGAGCGCTTTAACCGGCGGCTGCAAAGACGACTCGACTCCCAAGAGCGTGGCCCAACCTGCTGCGGCGAAAAACAGCTTAACCGGCTGCCGACAATGCCACGAGCTCCACCCTGACCCCGACCACGACTTCGGCTGCACCACCTGTCACGGGGGCAGCCTGGCCGGCAACAGCCGGGAAGATGCCCACCAAAACCTTATCGCCGCCCCGGCCCACCCGAATCAGATGAAAAAAAGCTGCGGGAAATGCCATGCCGCAGAGGTTGACAATATCAGCACCTCCCTGCACTTTACCATGGCCAAAAAAGTCAATACCGTCCGCCAGGCCTTTGGCGCAACCTCCAGCCTGAAGTCCTTAACCGAAATCCCCATCGCGGCCCAATTGACCACCCCCGCCGAGGTCGCAGATGACCTTCTGCGCCGCCGCTGCCTGCGCTGCCATTTATACAACAACGGCGACATCTACCCGGAAACCGTTCGCGGCAGTGGTTGCGCCGCCTGCCATTTGCGATACGCGGACGGGGCCATCACCGATCATGAATTTATAAAATCACCCGATGACCAACAATGCCTGCACTGCCATTACGGCAATGTTGTCGGGGCCGACTATTACGGCCGCTTCGAACATGACTACAACTGGGAATACCGAACCCCATACCGGACAGATGAGAGCTACCCCAGGCCTTACGGGGTTGAATTTCACGAGCTTGCCCCGGATATTCACCAGCAAAAAGGCATGGCCTGCATCGACTGCCATAGCGGCCGGGAAATAATGGGGAATCACGCCCAACAACCACCCACCCCCAAAATCAGCTGCCGACACTGCCATGACCATCAAAGCGGCGAGCCGCTACCCCTTGCCAACCTCAAGACCGGCAAAGAAGGGCTTACCCTGACAACCAAACTCGGCAACAAAGAGCTCCTGGTCCCCCAAATGCGCAACCCGGCTCACCAAACCTATAAAGACCAGGCCAATTGCACGGTATGCCACGCCCAATGGAGCTTCAACGACCAAGGCACCCACTTGCTGCGCCAGGATTATGTTGACTATGCCCCTTGGACCAGGCTTTCGGTTCAGGGCAGCTTCGAGGTAGAAAATCAACTTGACCTTGAAGAATACGAAGTTCCCTTCATGGGGGACAAGATCACCGGCACCAACTACCTCGGCCTCTGGTTCAAGGGTTATGAACTCAGGCGCTGGGAGCAGCCCCTGATCGGCAAAGACAGCCAGGGCATGCTGCAGGTCTTTCGTCCCATTCTTGACCTGCACCTGTCAGTCGTTGACCCGGAGGAGGAAGTAATCTTTGATGCGGTTACGATTAACAAGTACGCCGACCGCTTTCGCCCCTACACCCCGCACACTACCGGCAAGGCCGGGGCTTTCTACCGGGAAAGACTCAAAACGACCATGCCCGACCAATCTTTGCTCGGCTCGAAAAAAGACCAGAAAAGCGCCGGTCCTGAGAAGATCGAGTAACAAACCGCAACCAAGCGACTTGCACAAGGATGATGAGTTACGACCAGAGCAAGCCTACTTTTTTTTCTTTAAAAAATCCGTCAAAAAAAATGGCGGTCATTCCCGTTGGGGAACAACCGCCATCGAATCTAGCTGAAACTAAAGTAAGGCTAACCGCTTGCCTTATTTAGGCTCATCATGACAGAGACTACAATCCTGAGTGATGGTCTTACCACTTTCTGATTGATGCTCTTCGTCATGACAGCGCCAACAGCCATAACCATCATCGGCATCCTGGTGACCGAGATGGCCTTTGTAGGTGCCCCAGGTAACATTCATCTTCGGCCAGATGTTGCCCAGATAGGCCTCCAAGAGGTAAGCCGCCGCCTTATTGATATCCTCGCCATATTTAACCACCTGCTCCTCGCTACGCTGGGTCTGCAAAGCCCGCAGCTCATCGGCCATCATCGCCTCGGCCTCATCGCGGGAAGCATATTCCTTGGTCAGCACGGCAAGGGAATCCTCGCGAATACCGGGAATTGCAGGATTGATCTTATCGCTCAACAGGCCGAAGTCAACCCGATCTTCCGGCATGTCATAAACATGGGTCGGACGGTTATGGCAATCAATACAATCCATGGTCCGCCACATGCCTTCTCTTTCCGCCGGAACCTCGATATCAGATTTAACAAATTCTTCTTCGCTGCCATCAGGCCGTTTAACTTTAACCCTGGCAATCTGGGTGCGCTTGTCATCTGCCGCCAGATAACGAACCTCAACATCCTTACTTACGTGCCAATGGATCCCTTCAAAAGCGCCGCTATGCCGATTGCGACCACCGATATGCAAGGCAATCTCAACAACCTCAGGGTTGACCTGATCTTCGTTGGTGAAATGAGTGAAACTCTTCACCTTCTTGCCATGGAATTTTTCCGGCCAATGACACTGTTCACAGGTATCCCGCGCCGGACGCAGATGAGATACCGGAGCAGGGATAGGCCTGCTGAAGGTTCCGGTCATTACCGCCGCCACCTGCCGCAGACCGGAAATTTTCGCCTGCACAAACCACTCGGCGCCCGGGCCGATATGACACTCAACACATTTTACCTTGGAATGGGGCGAACGCTGGTAGGCGGTATACTCGGGAGCCATAACATCATGACAAACCACCCCGCAGAAATACGGAGATTCGGTAAAATGATATCCCTCGTAGCCGACAATGGCCAGAATGGCAAAATTGACAACCGTTAACACGATAAGAGCAATCACAAAACGACGATGTTTGTGGTCACTGAGATTTATTTTCAGATGTTCTCTGGAAATACCATGTTTATGAAACTCTCGCCGGCGCAAATAAGCGGCGACCGGAATCAAAAGCAGGCCGGTAATCATGCCGCCGGGCAGCACCAGATAGGTGGCAATGGCAGCATAGGGATTCTCTACCAGGCCAAGCATATCAATCACCAAACCAACCACCATCAGGGTGATACTGACCGTGGTGATACTAACCCCGAGCAAACCAAGGGGAGAACGCCACATCCCGCGTATTATGTGCCCCCATGGAGTTCGCTGGCCTTCCGCCTCTTCCGACTGATATTTGTTTTCCGCATCACTCATACTTTCCTCCTCCTGAAAAAAAATAATTACAAGTCCCCTTACAACGTTTGGGAATTTTAAAATCCACAACACAAAACGCTACGATAATTCAAGGGCAACACCGTGAGAACAAAACCGCGGTCCGCCCACCTCAAAGAATTATCAGCAAAAAAAATGGCTGCATGCTCAATCGCAAAAGACATGGATCGTCGCGCTAAATCAACCTCCTTGCCGATGTTCTCTCGAGCAACGGGTAAGTAACCGGTCCACGAAAGAAAATAAACCTAATTCTGCAAATTTGTGCCTAAAATAATCGGAAACGCCTTGCAACTCAACAAAAAAATATAATAATTCAAGACAGATACGCCTAATCACAAAGAGGCAATATTAGCTACAGTCACAATTTACCCGTTTCCTACAAATGCAAAACTTAAATACCATCAACCCCATCCAACAACCCATCCAGCACAACAGAAATCACATCAACCCCTCTCCTTAAAAAGGGATACCGGCGCAACCAGGCAAGGGCAAAAGCATACTTCCATTTGACTTGCCGAATATTCATGATAGAGTGCTATAAATTTTTCAACCGCAATAAATCAAAAGCCTCTACCGGCAACCAAGGAACAATGCGCAAAGCCCTGATCTTCACCTCTGCTATCTTATTTATGCTCTCCGGCTGCGGACCGCAGGTAATCACCACCCCACCCTCGAAAAGGATGGTATCGACGATTGAGTCCGGCAGCCGAGAAACGCCGCCGCCCCCACGTGGACAGCACCCCACCCAGCGCCCGTACAAGATCAACGGCAAGTCCTACTATCCCCTGCCTTCGGCCGACGGATACAAAGAAACCGGCATAGCATCCTGGTATGGAGAGCCTTTCCACGGCCGCAAGACGTCAAACGGCGAAACCTACAACATGTACGACTGGACCGCGGCCCACAAAACCCTTCCCATGAACACCTACCTGCTGGTGGAGAACCTCGATACCGGCCGCAACACCACGGTCCGGATCAATGATCGCGGCCCCTTTGTCAAGGGAAGGATTATTGACCTTTCTTATAATGTAGCCCGCAAGCTGGGCGTGGTCAAAAAGGGGACCGCCCGGGTCAGAATCACGGCCTTGGGCGAGGCGGAAACCATCAAGGCCGGCAACATAACCACTACCCGCTTTTTGCCCCACCAGGATTTCAACAAAGGCGAATTTTTCGTCCAAATCGGCTCGTTCACCAACAAGGACAATGCCGACCGCTTAAAGGAACAGATGATCAATTGGGACAAAAAAGCCGTTACCCTCCGCTACGACCGCGGCGACAAAGTGTTCTACCGGGTCCAGGTCCGGGCCGGAACCACGATGGATTCAGCCCGTCGCAGCGAGCGGGTTCTCACCGAAGCCGGATTCCCCGGCGCCTTTATTGTTGCCCGCTGATTTTCTGCAAAAGTCATTTTTTTCACATTATCTTGACAGCCAACAACGAATCATTATATCCAATATCATTGATCTTTTTCTTGTAGCGGGGCAATTACTGCCAAATCCAATCCCCCACAATCAGAGACTGACCTATGATATTCAAGGTTTTTCCAAAAAAGAAACTGTCCTTGCTGTACGAGCTGCTGGCCGTCAACACCATGGTCGGCCCCACCCTCAAGGGTAAAGACCGCAACGGCAAATCACTTTATGATTTCGACGTGCTCTACACCTTTGACGACCTGGCCCTTGACTACACGGCCACCATCCATTCGGCCAAGCGGTTCGTCCTCCCCTACCATGAAAAACTTTCCTCCTTTGACATCAATAAAACCGACTGGAAAAAGCATGTGGACATCAATGTCTACAAACCCTTGGTCTTTTTCGGCATGCACCCCTGCGACATCAATGCCCTCAATAAACTCGACATGGTGCTGGCCGGCAATGTCTATCCAAACCCCTACTACATCGGCAAGCGAAAAAACATCTTCATCGTCGGCCTGGACTGCAGCCCCGAGCCCCAATGCTTCTGCCACTCCATGGGTACCGACAGCGCCTTGCACGGCTTTGACATGTTTCTGACCGACCTGGGCGACAAATATTTTGTCGAGGTGCTCTCCGCCACCGCCTTTGACTTTCTCTCCCAGATCAAAAGCAAAGAGCCCAGCAAGAAAGATCACCAGCACTACAAGCAGGTGAACGCCTTAAAAAACAAAAACTTCGCCACCAACGTCGAAACCAATGACCTCACCAAAATCCTTGACCTGGAATTTGACGCCAAGGCCTGGGACCAATGGGGCGACAAATGCCTCTCCTGCGGCACCTGCTCCAACGTCTGCCCCACCTGCTACTGTTACGGCGTCGAAGAAAACATTGACCTGGACCTGAAAAACGCCAACAAAATAAGATCGCTCCACTCCTGCAACCTGCTGGACTTTGCCAAGGTCTCGGGGGGTCATAATTTCAGGCCGGAAAAATCGACCCGCCTCAAATACCGTTACTACCATAAACATCGCGGCTTTGTTGAAGCCTTTGAAGAATCACTCTGCGTCGGCTGTGGACGCTGCGGCCAGGCGTGTCTTGCCGACATAACCCCACCGGAAGTCATTGCCAGTGTCCGGGGCAAGGAGTAATCACATGAAAAACAAACTGGACTTCATCGATATCATGCACGGCAGCGATGGGCATCACCGCAAGGAAGATCCCAACAGCTTCGAGTACTCCTATCAGGCCGAGATCACCAATGTTTACTCGCTCACCAAAACCGAAAAACTGTACCAGATCCAGATAGCCGACCCCAAACTGCGGACCAAATTCACCTTCAAGCCCGGCCAGTTCGTCATGCTGGAGCTGCCCGGCATCGGCGAGGCGCCCTTCTCGATCTCATCCTCCCCGGTTCGACACGGCGACATCGAACTCTGTATCCGCGGGGCGGGCAATTTCACCAACTTTTTATCCCGGGTGCAGCGGGGCACCAAGGTAGGACTTTCCGGCCCCTTCGGCACCCATTTCCCGGTGGAAAAAATGCATGGCCAGGATCTGCTGCTCATCGCCGGCGGCCTGGGCATTGCCCCTCTTCGCTCCCCGCTGCTGAGCGTGCTTGAAAACCGAAGCCGTTACGGCCGGGTGGATATCATGTACGGGGCCAAAAACCCCGACGAACTGCTTTTCACTTACCAGCACGAGGAATGGCGCCGCTTTGACATTAATCTCGACATCACCGTCGACCAGGCTGATAAACAATGGCAGGGCCGGACCGGCCTGATCACCGAGATCTTAAAAGAGAGGATCCAAGAATCAACCGACCTGGCGAACAACACCTTCGCCATTGTCTGCGGACCGCCGATAATGTTCCGCTTTGTCTGCGACATGCTGACCCAGGCCGGGCTGCCCATGCAGAAAATGTTTGTCTCCCTGGAACGGCGCATGCATTGCGGCCGCGGTAAATGCTGCCGCTGCAACATCGGCTCGACCTACACCTGCATTGACGGTCCGGTTTTTGATTACTGGTCGGTTATGAATCTTAAAGAGGCGATCTGATTATGGACCAACAACTATCCTATCTCGGTGTGCCCCTGACCCGCCCCAAAGTGGCTTTCTTCGATTTCACCTCCTGCGAAGGATGCCAGCTCCAGATTCTCAACAACGAAGCGACCCTGCTCGACTTTCTCAACCTGGTGGAGATTGTCAATTTCAGGGAGGGGATGAGCGAAAAGAGCGATAATTATGATATCGCCTTTATCGAGGGCAGCATCAGCCGGCCCGATGAAATCAAGCGCCTGGAGGCCATTCGCCATAACGCCAAAATCGTGGTCGCCCTTGGCTCCTGCGCCTGTTTCGGCGGGGTCAACCAGCTGAAAAACCGCTTCAACGACCTTAATTGGGTAAAAAAAGAGGTGTACGGCGATTTTCCCATCGAAACCATCGAGGTGCATCCCCTTGAAAAATACGTGCAGGTCGACCTCAAGATCTACGGCTGTCCCATAAAAAAAGAAGAGGTGGAAAAAATCGTTACCAATCTGGTGGTGGGCAAATCAATAACCTCCCCCGAGTATCCGGTCTGCATGGAATGCAAGGCCAATGAAAACATCTGCCTTTTTGAACTGGGCGAGCCATGCCTTGGCCCGGTAACCAGAGCCGGTTGCGATGCCTGGTGCACCAATAACCGCCGCGGTTGCTGGGGCTGCCGGGGCCCGGCCGATGTAGCCAATGTCCGCCAGCTCGAAGAAATCATGCATAAATATGGGTTCAGCAACGAAACCATGCTTGACCGGCTCGAATGCTTTGGCGGCTTTGCCTCCCTTACCAAAGAAATAAAAAAAACAAAGAAACCTGCTGCCAAGAGGAAAAAATAAATGAAGCTATCCTGCGACGTTAACGTCAAGCACCTTACCCGGGTTGAAGGACATGGCAACATCCAGATCAAGATCCAGGATGGCAGAGTTAAGCAGGCCAACTGGGAGGTGGTGGAAACTCCCAGATTTTTTGAAGCGATGCTGGTCGGCAAGCACTGGGAAAACGCACCTTACATCTGCGGCCGGATTTGCGGAATCTGCTCCATCGGCCATACGCTGGCCAGTATCAGGGCGGTGGAAAACGCTTTTAACATTATCCCGAGCACCCAAACCGCCAAACTCCGATTGCTGCTCAAACACATGGAAACCTTGCAAAGCCATATCCTCCATCTCTACTTTCTGGCCGCCCCTGATTTCCTCGGCACCGGCAGCGTACTGCCTTTGGCCAAGAGCAACCCGGAAGAGGTGCAACGGGCCCTACGCCTGAAACTGCTGGCCAACGACGCCTGCGACATCATCGGCGGCCGCAGACTGCATCCAACCAGAACCGTGGTGGGCGGCTTCACCATGCTCCCGGAAAAAAAACAACTCGACCAGATCAGACGCCGCCTTAACGCCTGCGTCCCGGATCTGCTCGCCGCCGCCGAGTTGTTCAAGACCTTCACCATTCCGGATTTTTCCAGGGAAACCGAGTTTGTCTCCCTCAAGGCTGACGAAAACTACCCCTTTATCGGCGGCTCCCTGATCTCCACCGACGGCGTGATCAAAAAAGAGGCGGATTACCGGCAGATGACCAATGAATATTGCAAAAAAGGGTTCACGTCGAAATTGAGCAAACTCTCCCGCAAATCATTCGCGGTGGGCGCCCTGGCCCGGCTCAACAATAATTTTGCCTTCCTCCACCCGACGGCGCAGAACATCTCAACCGAACTGGGACTTACGCCGGTCAACCACAACCCCTACATGTGCAACGTCGCGCAACTGGTGGAATGCGTCCATATCGTCTTCGACAGCCTGAGCCTGATCGAGGATTTGCTCAACAGCCCCTGGCAGGAAGAACGCCAACCGGTTAAAGCCATCAAAGGTAAGGGTGTCGGCGCGGTGGAGGTGCCCCGGGGCATTCTCTACCACTATTACGAATTTGACGGCAAGGGCAAGATAGTTGCCGCCGACTGTGTTATTCCAACCAGCCAGAATCACGCCAACATCCACCATGACATCCAGGCGCTGGCCAAGCAGTATGCCGAAAGCGGCACCAAAGATCAAAACATTGAACTGCTCGCCGAAATGCTGGTCCGGGCCTATGACCCTTGCATCTCCTGCTCGGTGCATTGATTAACAAGTTCGAGTAAATGGTTAAGAGAGGTTGGCAAGAAAGAAATCAGGGCAAGCGCTTATCAGCCATCAACAGCAATTATTTTTGGATTTGCCCAGCAGCTGATTAAAGATGGCCTGAGCACAGCCGACCCCGGCCTGGACCTTGATCGCCGTAACCGAACAATTAGTGGCGCAAGCACCGCACTCCATACAGGCATCCCGCCGCACTATTTCAGCTTTTCGGCCATTTAAGCGAAACACCGCGTGGGGACAAACCTCAAGACACATCCCGCAGCCGACGCAGCGAAGCTGATCCAATTCGAGGGTTACCACCTCAGGCAAATAAACAAAGTCAGCCACTTAGCCCCTACCCCCTAAAAAGCAGAAAAAACCACCAACCGCTTCCCGCGACAATTGAACAAACCTGGGCGGGAACCGCCAGACGCATCTCTTTCTTCACCCCGGAAAGTGAGGTATAGGTCGACGCGCCGGTAAAATTCATCCCCAGGTATGAAGATACCGCCGTGCAGATTACCCCCCAAGCAAGATCCGCCCCGGCATTGATTTGCCCGGCAAGCAAGAAATGACTCAAGCAAATCATGGCGGCCACCGCCAGACCGGCGACACCCCCTTTAACGGCAAAGGCTCGGCCCGGCAGATACGGCAAGAGCAGCGGAGTAAGCACCCCACCGCCAAACACCCCGGCCAACAGGTAAACAAGCGGCCACCGGCCGACCTCAAGGCTGTTTTGTTGAAAATCACCGGTTCCGGCCAAGCCGCTGATCACCAAGACGGCGGCCATGGCAAACAGCAACCATTTCCCGGCCATGGTCATCTCCACCGGAATCAGGGCCAGACGCTCACGAAACGGAAAAGTCTTGCGCCGCATGGCCGGGGTGGCCACCATATTATTGGCAAGAAACAAAGGCAGATCACGGGCCATCACCGGCCCATACCGCACCGTAAACCCGCACCGTTTTTTAACATGATGGGCGGCAACCCCGGGAGCGCCGAGCTGGGGAACCACAATCGTCCGATGCCCCACCAGCTCATGCAAACGACTGGCCTTGACCCTGAGCACCAGTTCGGTTGTGCCGAAACTGCCCTTGCCGGCCGCGCACCAGACGTTGATGCCAAAGGTCTCCAGCACCACAAGCCAGGCATCGATCCCGGCCAGCTTACCCCGCAGATGATCAAAACTGAGCTTGTAATTTGCGGTCACCAGCACCGGCGAATCAGGACCTGGCGCTCCCACTCCGTAGAGACCGGGCTCCACCGTATAACCCATACGGCCAAAGCCCGAGCGCACCAGGGTAGTCCCGAGCCAATCCCGAAGAGACATCTCTGTCGCAACTAACGGGACTGGTCCGACTGCGGTTTCCAGCACCTTGGTAACAAAAGGCTGCCGGGTGATTTCAACTCCTGCCCGAGGAGGGATTTTAGGTCCTCAACAGGCCTCCTGAACCGGAGGTTGAATCATGGTTATCTCGGGAATTTGTTTTTCTCCATTCATCGGTTACAGGATAATCTATTTTTTACAAAAAAAAAAGCCCGACATAAAGCCGGGCCTAAAAAAAATATCAAAAAAAATTAATGCTTAAAAGAACGCTGGCCGGTGAACTTCATGGCCACCTGCGGATTTGCCTCATTACAGGCCTGAACCGTCTCAAAGTCGCGCATGGAGCCGCCCGCCTGCAGGATAGCGGAAACCCCCTGGCGGATGCCGACATCGGCGCCGTCACGATACGGGAAAAAGGCATCGGAAATCATTACCGAGCCCGGCAAGCCCGCCTTGTCTTTCTTGGTCTTGGCGTCGATGGCCTCCTTGTCGGCCTTGTCCCGCTTGCCCTGCTCCACCTCAAGCACCATATCCGCATAGGGAATGCCATAGGTGTCGAAACAGACGATATCCGCGTACTTGGTATAGGCCTTGGCCACCGCGATTTCCGCCACCCCGACCCGATCCTGCTCGCCGGTTCCGATCCCGACCGTGCAGCCATCCTTCACGTAAATAACCGAGTTGGAGGTAACCCCGTGCTCAACAGCCCAACCAAAGAGCATATCATCGATCTCCCGCTGGGTCGGCTCACGCTCCACCTTGTACTCCGTGCCTTTGGAGGTCGTGACCGCCGGCTTCAGGTCAGCCACGCTACGAATGGAGTTGACCGCGGATTGCTGAGCAATGATCCCGCCATCAATCAGGCTCTTAAAATCGACAAAACGATAATTTTCAAAATCCGCCAATCTCTCAATCTTAGCCATTTTGATCACCCGCAGATTCTTGCGCTGACTAAGAATCTCAAGGGAACCCTCTTCAAACTCCGGCGCGCAGACAACCTCGAGATAATTCTTACTCAGCAGCTCGGCCGTCTCCTTATCACAGGAACGATTGAGAACAATGGCCCCCCCGAAGGCGGCAATCCGATCCGCCCGGTTGGCCCGGTCATAGGCCTGGGCCAGGGTCTCGCCGTAAGCGGCGCCGCAAGGGTTATTATGCTTGAGAATAACCGCCGCCGGTTTACCCATCAGGTATTTGATAATATTAAGACCATTGTCGATATCGGTCAGGTTGATCTTTCCCGGATGTTTGCCCACCTGGAGCATATCCTCAACCGTGATGCCGCTCACCAACCCATTGCCCGGGTCGATGAATTTGCAATCACCCAAAACCAGGTTGCCGTTGACCAGTTCATACAACGCCGCTTCCTGGTCCGGATTTTCGCCGTAACGAACGCCACGCTCGTCCACCGTGCCGTCATCCATGGCAATCTTCCAGGTCTTTTTCCGGTAGACCAGGGTCTGATCACCAAAGCTAATCTTCATTTCCATGGGAAAGTGGTCACCGAGAATGGTGGTATACATTTTTTTCAGGTCTGCCATTGGCTGAAGCCTCCTTCCTGCTGGTTATCGTTCACATGTTTTTTTAAGTTAAATTACCAAGGCCGCCGACTGAGGCCGCCGGCCATGCATTTGAAATATGGGATCCCAATCCTTGCGGACCGGGTCAAATCCTTTTTGCCGGATAACCTCACTAACCTCATCAATATTTCGATGATCGCCAACCGAAAACTGTTCCCCGGTAACATCTCGATTACCATATCCACCGGGCACCGTGCAAGAGCCGGCTGAATATCTGGTCGGCCCCAGGCCCAGCATGCCGTCCCGATAACGGGCCTCCTCGCGGGTAGAAAGCAGTAGCCCAACATCCGGATCAAAAATACGCAAGGCAAAAATAAGCTGGGTCATCTCCCTTTCACTTACCGGCAGAGGCGGGGTAAACTCGCCCATGGCCGGACGCATCCGGGGAAAGGAAACGGTAAGCGCCGTACGCCAAAAATGTTTGCGCAACCAGGCCAGGTGCAGGCCGATGGCCAACCCTTCCGCCCGCCAGTCAGACAGACCAAGCAAGGCGCCGATCCCGACCTCCCGCATCCCGGCGGCGGCCACCAGAGCTGGGGTCGCCAACCGATGGTCATAATCACTTTTTTTGCCGCTAAGATGTACCTGCCGATAAACATCCCGATCATAGGTTTCCTGGTAAACGGCCACCGCGGTAATGCCGGCGGCAAACAACCGGGCATACTCTTCACCTCTAAGAGGCTGCACCTCAATGGAAATGGCGGCAAAACGATCGCGAAGCCTTAAAGCCAACTCTTCAAGATAGGCAACCCCCATTTTCGCGGGGGCCTCGCCGGAGACCAGCAGCAGATGATTAAAACCACGATCATGAAGGATGGTGGCCTCATGTTCTGCCTCGGCCAAGGTCAATACCCGACGTTCGATCTGGTTGTCCGCTGAAAACCCGCAATAAACACAACGGTTACTGCAAAAACTGGAAAGATAGAGCGGCGCATAAAGTTGCACGGCCCGTCCGAATCGCCGGCCGGTTATCTGCGCCGACTTCTCGGCCATAACTCCCATATACGGCTTGGCCGCGGGAGAGAGCAAGGCGGCCAAGCCCTTGATCCCGATCCGTTCAGCGGCCAGCGCCTGTTGGACATCAAAGGCGTCGGCGGCGGCAATGGCTTTCTTTAATTCTGCAAAATCAGGGGTAACAAACATATCTTTCAGTTTACCTTAAAAAACCAAGCCCATCCTCGGGGGAGGAAGCCGCAGCGTCTTTGCTGACCATACCCAGACCCGACTCGTAGGCCGCCCTGCCGGCTTCCACCGCCATGGCAAAGGCGCGGGCCATGCGGACCGGATCACCGGCCACGGCAATGGCGGTATTGACCAGAACGGCATCCGCCCCCATCTCCATGGCCAGAGCGGCATGGGAAGGCGCGCCGAGCCCGGCATCAACCACCACCGGCACCTGAGCCTGATCGATAATAATCTCTATCATGGCTTTGGTCAGTACCCCCTGATTGGTGCCAATGGGTGAGCCCAACGGCATCACCGCAGCCGCACCGACATCCTGCAGCCTGAGGGCCAGAATAGGGTCGGCATTCATATAGGGCAACACATGAAACCCCTCTTTAACCAGTATTTCGGTGGCCTTGAGCGTCTCAATGGGATCGGGCAGCAGGGTCCGAGGATCAGGGGTGACCTCAAGCTTCAACCACTCGCCGCCGCCTGAGGCGCGAGCCAGATGCGCGAGCCGGACAGCCTCGCCGGCATCCCTGGCCCCGGAGGTATTTGGCAAAAACAAATAGCGCTCCCGATCAAGCACACTCATGATGTCGTCGGCAGGATCTGCCAAGTCAACTCGCCGCAGGGCAACCGTGACCATCTCACACCCCGAGGCGTCCAACGCCTCCTTCATCACGGCCGGGGATGAAAATTTCCCGGTCCCCCCAAAAAGGCGCGATCTAAAACTTCTGCCTGCAATGATCAACATCTCAACCGCCTCCTACAAAGCGTATCAACTCAACCACAGAGCCCTCACGCAACTCGTGGCGGTCATAATCTTCACGTTTCAAAATCAAAGTGTCACACTCAACCACAACCGTATCAGCGGCAAGGTCAAATTCTTTCAGCAAATCGACAATTTTTGCGCCTGCCGCAACCTGATGCTCGGTGCCGTTACAAACAATCTTCACTGCTGCTTATTCTCCGTATCCTCGCCCAACAAAAGACGGACGACTTGATTCGCCTGATGATGGGCGGCAATGCCGACCCTGGCCGCCATCAATCCCTGGCCGGGCTCGGCCGCGCTTTCCTGATCGCCGACCAGAAATACCCCGGGATAAAGTCTTCTGGTTTTTATCTCATTATTGCTGCCATAGCCGGCCATCCCGGATGCGCACACATAGAAAACCCCCTCAAGATGTTGAAGCCTGGCCCGCAAGGCAGCGGCCTTCATGACCGGGTCGTCAAAGCATTCGACCAAGGCGTCAACATCGGCAAACAATGCGGGGATCAAGTCTTCAGTCAATCGTTGATCGATTATTTCCACCCGGACATAGGGATTGATTCTGCCGATATTATCTTTAAGCGCCTCGGTTTTCTTGAGACCAATCTGGTCGACAAAGTATTGCTGTCGATTCAGATTGCTCGGTTCAACCAGATCAAAATCAGCAAGGATAAGAGAACCGATTCCCATCCGGGCCAAGGCAAGGGCAACGGTGGAGCCAAGACCGCCCAGGCCCATAATGCCGACCACCGCATCCTGCAACCGCGCCTGCACTCCCGGGGTATGCCGGGCATATAACAGGTTGCGCATTTCATCGGCGGAAACCGACTCACCCCGTTTGACGAGCCAGCATTGATCGCCGTCGCCTAAAACAAAAGAAGCAGCTACCGGATAACCATTAACAATAAATATATCGGCGTCCGGTTTAGTCCGCTTACCGACTTCGGCAACGGTCAACCCTTCACAATATTCAACAATTTCATTGTTTACTAGAAGCATGACTCTAACTGTCGCAGTTTGCTTAAATGCAAACTAACATATTAACCCACCCCACTTGCCGATGGTATATTTTTTTATCTTTCACCGCAATGCCCCCTAACCACGTTTCGCCTTGAAATCCCTGTAAATCCATGGTAAATAGCCGATCTTGTATCAAAACAGCTTTACGAATGTATTTTGCAGCCAGTTCACATTATGCAAGACAGCCTTTTAAGCGAGGAAATACTTTGCAGGTACAACAACTGTGTGTAAGTGTTGAAAACAAGGCTGAGACAATGACGCAAATAGCGGATTTACTCGCCCAACATTGTCTCAACATCAGAGCCCTATCGCTAATCGAAAACAATGGCAATGGTCTGTTACGACTAATTGTCAACGACACCGGCAAAGCAAAACAACTTCTGGAGAATGAAGGCTTTCAGGTAACATTACAAGACGTCCTGGTCATCGAAGTCCCGGATAAACCAGGGGGCTTGGCCAGGGTTTTACATTCAGTGGAACACCTCAGCCTAAAAGTAGAATTCCTTTCCGCCTTCACCCAAAAAAGTGGCGAACAAGGCCTTATCATTCTTCGCTTCAACAATCTGGATCAAGCGATGACCGCTCTCAATTCCGCAAAAATCCGGACTCTGAGCAGTGAAGAACTCTATGCCATGAAATAAAGGTTTGGCACACCATTAAAAAAAAAGGCTGATTTGAACCTTTCGGTCAAATCAGCCTTTAACATCTTATATCAACAAAAACTAATTATCGTTTTTATCGGTAGTTGTTTCTTTGTCTTCACTATAATTTACAAGTTCAATTATAGACATCTCGGCAGCATCGCCAAGACGATTACCGGTACGAATAATCCGGGTATAACCGCCGTTACGGTCCATATATTCATCTTTCAACTTGTCGAAAAGCTTGGCCACGATTTTATGATCTCTGATATAAGACAAAGCCTGACGACGGGCATGCAAATCGCCACGTTTGGCCAAGGTCATCATTTTATCAGCAACCTTACGAAGCTCTTTGGCTTTTGGGGTTGTGGTAATAATTCTCTCATGTTCAAACAGAGAGGTAACCATATTTCTAAACATTGCCTGACGATGTGAAGTAGTACGTCCAAGCCTGTTTCCCGTTTTTCTGTGTCTCATAACAACCAACCTCGTCCTGATTTATTCCTGATCTTCAACCAATTTATCTGAAGCAGGAGGCTCCCAGCCGTCTAACTTCATACCGAGAGAAAGATCCATCTCGGATAAAAGCTGCTTAATCTCATTGAGAGATTTACGGCCGAAGTTTTTGGTTTTAAGCATCTCAGCTTCAGTTTTCTGCACCAACTCTCCAATATGACAGATATCTGCGTTACGAAGGCAATTAGCTGAACGAACGGAAAGTTCAAGATCTTCAACACTGCGATAAAGGTTATCGTTAACCGGACCTTTAGCATCATCTCTTTCAACAACAACTTCGGGCTCAACGGCTTCTTCATCAAAATTGATAAAGACCTGCATCTGCTCTTTCAAGATTTTGGCGGCATAGGCCAAAGCAGCCTCAGGCTGTACACTTCCGTCGGTGGTAATTTCCAAGGTCAACTTGTCATAGTCTGTCTGCTGCCCAACACGGGCCTGGCTTACGATTGACTTAACGTTGACAATGGGCGTAAAAATAGCATCAATCGGAATTACTCCGATAACTTGCTCTTCGCTCTTATTTTTTTCAGCCGGGACATAACCCTTGCCCCACTTCACTTCAAATTCGGCATTAAAGGTTCCTTCACCGGTAATGGTGCAGATCTCCTTATCCGGGCTCATAACATCAACCATACCACCAGAGACGATATCCCCGGCGGTTACAACTCCTAACTCAGATTTTTCAATACGAACAATCTGACTTTCGGCTGAGTTGAGTTTAAGCCTGACTTCCTTCAAATTCAAGATGATCTGGGTTACGTCTTCCTTAACACCAGGAATAGTTGACAACTCATGCAAAGCACCGTCAATCTTCACGGATGTTATAGCTGCACCTTGTATTGAAGACAGCAATATACGCCGCAGCGAATTACCGATAGTAGTGGCAAAACCACGCTCAAGCGGTTGGCATACGAACTTTCCATAACTTGACGTATGCGTTTTTTGATCTAATTCCAATCTTTCCGGAGAGATCAGCGCGTACCAGTTTCTGTAAAACGGATCAGACTCGATTGTCATGTCTTCGTTGTTCTCCATGGTGGATGGCTAATTATTTGGAGTAAAGCTCTACAATCAACTGTTCTTGAATCGGCAAAGTAATCTCTTGGCGATCAGGTAACGACTTAACAGAACCTTTGTAATTATCCTTATCAAGCTCCAACCAACTCGGGACACCGCGGCGAACAACAGCGTCAAGACTACTATTAATCATATCGTTCTTGCGACTTTTCTCTCTGACGGTAACAACATCATCAACAGAAACACGGAAAGAAGGAATATTAACCTTCCGGCCATTAACCTCAATGTGATTATGACGAACAACCTGCCGAGCCTGGCTCCTTGAATCAGCAAAACCCAAACGGAAAACAACATTGTCAAGACGAGACTCAAGAAGCATCAACAGGTTTTCGCCAGTTACGCCCTTAATCCGCTCTGCTATTTCAAAATATTTTTTAAACTGTGCTTCAAGCATGCCGTAGATACGACGAACCTTCTGCTTTTCACGCAACTGGACGGCATAATCGGATACCTTGCGTAAACGGGCTTGTCCATGCTGTCCTGGCGGAAATGAACGCCTTTCAAACGAACATTTATCGGAGTAGCACCTGTCGCCTTTCAGAAACAGTTTAAGTTTTTCGCGCCGACATTGCCGACATACTGCGCCTCTATACCTGGCCAATTTGAACCTCCACTAAATCACAATTCTATTCTTTTCGAATATTTCGAATAATTTTTCCAGCAACAACGCCCGAACTACACTCTTCTACGCTTAGGGGGCTTGCAACCGTTGTGTGGAATTGGGGTAATATCACGAATCATACCGACATCAAAGCCTGCAACCTGCAAAGCTCGAATAGCAGACTCACGACCAGGGCCAGGACCTTTTACACGAACCTCAACCTTACGCAATCCATGCTCCTGCGCTTTCTTGGCTGCGGTCTCAACAGTGGTCTGCGCGGCAAAAGGAGTGCTCTTTCGCGAACCTTTAAACCCGAGACATCCACCGCTGCTCCAAGAGATCACGTTGCCCTGCTTATCAGCAAAGGTCACAATTGTGTTGTTAAAGGTAGAATGGATAAAACAAATCCCCTCGGGAATATGTTTTTTTTCCTTGCGCTTTACGCGGCTTGTTTTCGGACTAGCCATTTTCTCTCCTAATACTTACGAGATATGCGTTTATCAATTACTTCTTCGACTTAACAGCTGAGCGTCTCGGTCCCTTCCGGGTACGGGCATTGGTCTTGGTTCTTTGACCATGCACCGGAAGCCCACGCCTATGCCTGAGGCCGCGATAACAACCAAGATCCAAAAGACGCTTGATGTCCATTGCAACCTCGCGACGACGATCACCCTCAACCACAAAGTGATCTTCAATTATTTTCCTGATCTTAGCGACCTCTTCCTCGGAGAGAGTATCACTATTGGCAATAAAATCAATATTTGCCATCTCAAGAATCTTACGAGCTGAAGTACGGCCGATACCATGAATATAGGTAAGGGCTATCTCCATATGCTTATTTTTAGGTAAATCAACACCAGCTAAACGTGCCAAGGCTTGCCTCCATTGCTATGCAAATAAACTTTTTTATACTAGCCCTGCCGCTGCTTATGTTTTTTAATTTTACACGAAACTCTCAAAACTCCATTCCGCTTAAACACGCGACATGCACTACAAATTTTCTTAATAGATGATCTTACTTTCATCACGAGACCCTTTTGTTATGGTTGTGATTGACACTTATTTTTTTGCACGAAAAGTAACCCTGCCCCTTGTCAGGTCGTAGGGAGAAAGCTCAACAGTAACTCTGTCCCCGGGCAAGATCTTAATAAAATACATCCGCATCTTCCCGGAAATATGAGCAAGAACCTTATGCCCATTATCCAACTCAACACGAAACATCGCATTGGGTAAAGGTTCAACAATAGTTCCCTCTACTTGTATTGCTTCTTCTTTAGCCATATACGATTATTATCCTGTTGTTATATCTTTTGTGAACAAAATGTATTCTATAAACACCCTGTTCCAGAAAGCACAAGATATTAACTTATTTTTATATTTTTGGCTTATCTTTTTTACTAAAAGTCAAAAATAAATTACGAAACCCTTTCACTCAGCACTAAAGGGTCACCTTCGGTAACGGCAATTGAATGTTCAAAATGCGCCGAGGGCTTTTTATCTTTGGTAACTACGGTCCACCCATCACGCAAAACTTCAACTAAATGGGTGCCCAGGTTAACCATCGGTTCAATCGCAAGAACCATACCCGGCATCAACTTCGGCGTCCGTTCCGTTCTATTATAATTAGGTATCTCCGGAGCCTCATGCAACTGACTCCCTATACCATGTCCGACAAACTGCCGGACAACAGAAAAGCCGTGCTTTTCAACATGCTCCTGCACGGCTTTTGAAATATCATTTATCCGGTTACCGGCTCTGGCCTGGGCAATCCCCTTATAAAGCGAATCCTTGGTAACCTGTAACAGATCTTGGTATTTGGCGGCTATCTTCCCCACCGGAATAGTTACGGCGGAATCACCGTAATAGCCCTTGTATCTAACCCCAAAATCAATACTAACGATATCACCGTCCCTTAACACGACCTTCTTGGAGGGGATACCGTGCACAACTTGCTCATTTACGGAAACACAAAGACTGCCGGGAAAACCTCGATACCCCTTGAAAGCAGGATGGGCACCGGCCTGTCTACAATTATCTTCAGCAATCTGGTCCAGAAAAAGAGTCGTACAACCAGGCTCTATTTTCTGCTCGAGCAAGCTAAGCGTATTAGCAACAATCTGATTGGCCTCCTGCATGATCTTAATCTCTTCAGGAGACTTCAGGATAATTGCATTGCTCATCTTTTACTCTACCTTAACGCCGTCCTTTCATGCCGCCGGATTTCATAAAACCATCATAATTACGCATCACCGTGTGCGACTCAATCTGCGACATGGTATCAATGGCAACCCCGACAACAATAAGCAGGGCAGTGCCTCCGAAGTAAAAAGGCACATGCAATTCATTAATCAAAATCGTGGGCAACACACAGATGAGACTGACATATACCGCCCCGATCACAGTGAGTCTAACCATGATTTTGTCTATAAAATCAGCGGTCTTCTTGCCGGGACGAATGCCGGGCACAAAACCGCCGTTTTTCTTCAAATTTTCCGCCACATCAACGGGATTAAAGGTAACCGCTGTATAAAAGAAACAAAAGAAAACAATAAAACCTACAAACAGAAGGGTGTGTGGCACACTCCCCCAACTCAAAGCCGCACTCATTTGCTGAACCCAGTCGATCTGAATAAACTGACCGATCGTGGCCGGAAACATCATAATCGATGAAGCAAAAATGGGAGGAATTACACCTGCCATATTCACCTTAAGCGGCAAATGTGACTGCTGGCCGCCATACATCTTACGACCAACCATCCTTTTCGCATACTGAATGGGAATACGTCGTTGCGCGGTCTCAAAGAAAATAATAAAAGCAATAATCGCCCCCATCATCACCAGGAGAATGGGTAACATTATATAATGAATTTCACCGGCACCGGCCATTTTAAAAGTATTTACAATGGCCGCAGGCATACGAGCAACGATACCTGCAAAAATAATAAGCGATATACCGTTGCCAATACCCCGCTCGGTCATCTGCTCGCCAAGCCACATGATGAATGCCGTACCGGAAGTCAGGGTCAGCATGGTCATCAACCTAAACGAAAGGCCCGGCTCGATAACAACCATGGCGCCGGTCCCTGGTGCGGTCATGGACTCAAGGCCGATACTTATAAAAAGTCCCTGTACCAGACTGAGCACAACCGTAGCATAGCGGGTGTACTGGGTAATCTTATGACGCCCGGCCTGTCCTTCCTTGGAAAGTGCCTCAAGCTGCGGAACAACAACGGTCAGCAGCTGAAAAATGATTGAGGCACTGATATAGGGCATGATGCCGAGGGCAAATATCGAAAAATTTTCGAGCGCACCGCCGGAGAACATATTGAACATGTCAAATAATGTTCCACCGCTTTGGGCGAAAAACTGAGTAAGCGCTTCGCCATTGATACCGGGAGTAGGAATCTGCACCCCTGCACGGTAGACGGCCAGCATGAAAAGCGTAAAAAGTATGCGACGCCTTAATTCAGGAATATTAGCAGCGTTGGAAACCCCGGCTTGCATCAATTATGCCTCAATCTTACCGCCAGCCGCTTCAACCTTCTGACGGGCAGATTGGCTCACCTTGTCCACGGCAATGGTTAAGGCTATGCTCACCTCGCCGTTACCCAGCAATTTAATCAGGTTGTCGCTATTGGAAACAAGACCGGCATCAACAAGAGCCTGCTTGTCAACTCTGGCCCCGGCATCAAAGCGATCAAGATCCTGAACGTTAACAACAGCGTACTCTTTCCGGAAAATGTTGGTAAAACCGCGCTTGGGAAGACGACGATGCAAAGGCATCTGCCCACCCTCAAAGCCTGGTTTGATACCACTGCCGGAACGAGATTTAAAGCCTTTGTGGCCACGGGTAGCGGTCTGACCATGGCCGGAACCCTGTCCACGACCAACTCTTTTCCTTGCCTTCCGAGATCCCGGCGCCGGCGACAAATTACTTAACGTCAACATGTATTATTCCTCCACCACAACCAGGTGTTGTACCTTATTGATCATCCCCCGGATCTCGGGTGTGTCTTGCCGAACAACTGTTTTATTGGTCTTTGTCAGCCCCAAGCCGACCAAGGTGGCACGAATTTTCTTCGTACTCCCGATCATGCTTTTTTTGAGGGTAACTTTGAGCTGATTTGCCATATCGATACCTATCCAATATTCAATTAGTTATATAAGTTCACAAAATTATCATTGTGAACTTAATGACCAGTAATTTGAAAAAAGAAAAGAACTAATTAAGCTGTGATCTCTTCAACCGATTTACCGCGAGTTGCCGCAATCTCCTGGGCTGTCCGCAGACGAAGCAAACCATCGATTGTTGCCTTAACCAAATTATGGGGATTATGAGAACCAATGCATTTGGTCAGGATATTATTAACCCCTGCGGCTTCCAATACGGCGCGAACAGCACCACCGGCAATAACCCCGGTACCTTCAACCGCCGGTTTCAGCATAACCTGACCAGCGCCAAACTTACCATGAATCTCATGGGGAATGGTTACTTCATTGATCGAAACCCTCTTCATATCTTTGCGGGCTTTATCAACTCCCTTCCTGATCGCATCCGGCACCTGGTTTGCTTTGCCAAGGCCATAACCGACCCGACCATTGCCATCGCCGACCACAACAATAGCGCTGAAACTAAAGCGCCGACCACCTTTCACAACCTTTGCAGTTCGATTGATATGAACAATCTTTTCGATGAACTGGTCGTCGGTATTTGCATTTTTATTAAAATTTGACAAGGTTTACCCCCAAATAGTCGATAATTTGGTTTAGTCTTCGGGTCAGCTCAGTGCAATAACCTGAAAATTTAAAATTCCAGACCGCCTTCACGTGCCCCTTCAGACAGGGCCTTTACTCGGCCATGATATATATATCCACCGCGATCAAAAACAACCTTGGCAATCCCCTTACTCTTTGCTATCTCGGCAAGCTTAAGACCTACCTGACGGGCAAATTCGGTTTTACCTTTTGCATCAACGGTTTTAATTTCTTTATCAACGGTTGACATTGAAACCAAAGTGTGCCCGGCAACATCATCAATAACCTGACAATAGATATGCTTGGCGCTTTTAAATACACGCAACCGAGGTCGTTCCGGAGTCCCGACAATATTTTTCCTGATCCGTTTCACCCGCTTTTCGCGTGCAACCTGTTTCGGATTTGTTTTACCCATTTTTCTGCCTTATCTCAGTGTATTCAGCTCGTTATGAACGGAAAGATACAACTTTACCTAAAAATTATTTAGAAGATGTCTTGCCGACCTTACGGACAATATGCTCATCGGAATAACGGATACCTTTACCCTTGTAAGGCTCAGGAGGCCGTATAGCGCGAATCTTCGCTGCGGTCTGACCAAGACTTTCCTTGTCGATACAGTCAAGGGTAATCGTATTAGTCTTATCGACCTCAGCACTTACCCCGTCAGGAAGACTGAAATCAACCGGGTTGGAATAGCCAACGTTCAAGGTAAGAATTTTGCCCTTAACCTCTGCACGATAACCAACACCGTCAATGTTCAATTTTTTCTGAAAAGATTGCTCAACGCCGACTACCATGTTGTTGACCAAAGTACGGGTCAAACCGGAAAAAGCGCTGGTCCTCTTACTGTTATCTTTGCAGACGACAATGTATGCACCGTCTTTCTCTTCAAGAGCAACTTCCGGACGGATAACACGCTCCAAAGTACCCTTCGGCCCTGTAACCTTCACATGGGTACCGTTTATATCAAGTTTAACCCCTTTGGGTACAGGGATAGGTTGATTGCCAATCCTAGACATGGCTGTTCTCCACTATTTACAAGATACTCAAATTAAGCAAAAAAAGACTTACCAAACCTCACAAAGAATCTCACCACCGAGCTTTTGGCTTCTAGCTTCACGGTCGGTAACAATTCCCTTTGAAGTCGATATAATCGCGATTCCCAAACCACTCATTACCTTGGCAATCTTGTCATGTTTCACATAGATTCTACGGCCAGGCTTACTAATGCGTTTCAGTCCTGTGATAACACCATAATTATTCTGGTCGTATTTAAGATCAACACGCAGAACACCTTGGATTTTATCTTCGATTACCTGAAAACCACTGATGTAACCTTCTCTTTTGAGAATTTCAGCTACACCAGCCTTCAGCTTCGAAAGTGGCATTTCTACACTTTCGAACTTGACCATTCCGGCATTCCTTATCCTGGTCAGCATATCAGCCAGGGGGTCAGTCATGGACATAGGTCCGTACTCCCATCAAAAAATTGTTTTCGTAAAATTCAGTTACCGGTAAAGCTTGTTTTTAGTTACCAACTTGACTTGGTAACACCGGTAATTTGCCCTTGATTAGCCAGTGATCGGAAGCATATACGACATACGCCGAACTTCCTGATAAATGCATGCGGCCTACCACACAATCCACAACGGTTATAGCCCCGAACACTGAACTTGGGCTTACGTGCGCATTTTGCTATTAAAGATTTTTTAGCCAAATCTTCCTCCTATCCTTACCGTTTACGGAAGGGCATTCCCAATGATTTCAAAAGGTACCGACCTTCTTCATCGCTTTGAGCGGTCGTTGTAATCACAATATTAAGTCCCTTGATTTTATCGATCTTGTCATAATCAATTTCAGGGAAAATGATATGCTCTTTTATGCCCATAGCATAGTTTCCACGACCATCAAAAGCTTTTACTGAAACGCCCCTGAAGTCACGTACTCGGGGAAGAGCAATATTCAGCAACTTTGACAGAAAGTCATACATCCTGTCGCCACGAAGAGTTACCTTGCAACCAATCGGCATACCCTCACGCAATTTAAAAGTCGCGATTGACTTCTTAGCCCGCGTAACTACAGCCTTCTGACCGGCAATCATAGTCAGCTCATTAACTGCGCCGTCAATAATTTTCGGATTTTGCACAGCTTCTCCCAAGCCCATATTCAAAACGACCTTGGTAATCTTCGGCACCTGCATCACATTCTTATAGCCGAACTCTTTCATGAGCTGCGGGACACACTCGTCCTGATAACACTTTTTAACCCCAGCCATTATAGCCTCCAAAAAATCAGATCTGTATCAGCTTACGCGTCTACGGATTCATTACACTTTTTACAAGTGCGGACCTTGGTGCCGTCCTCAAGTATTTTTTTGCCGACTCGCACCGTCTTAGAACACTTAGGACAAATCAACATCAGATTAGAGATGTGGATTGCGGCCTCTTTTTCAATGATGCCGCCCTGCTGGTTCATTTGACTCGGCTTCGTGTGCCGTTTGATCATGTTCAATTTTTCGACAATAACGTTATCGTCCTTAGAATTGACTTTGATTATTTTCCCGACACGACCATTATCCTTGCCGGTAATCACTTCAACCTGATCATTAACTTTTAAATGTTTCTTTGCTTGCATCCTAATATGCCTCTTCAACGATCAGGACAAAGTTCCCAATCTATGTCTCCACCCTATATTTTGCGCTGAGCAAAACCGCCTACTATAGAACCTCAGGCGCAAGGGATATAATCTTCATATAGCCTTTGGGGCGCAACTCTCTGGCCACCGGCCCAAAAATACGGGTTCCAAGAGGTTCCCCTGAAGCATTCAAAAGAACTGCGGAATTATCATCAAATTTTACGGAAGTAGCATCCATTCGCTTGAGCTCTTTTGCCGTCCGAACAACAACAGCGCGAAGCACATCGCCTTTTTTGACCTTGGCATTTGGAATTGCTTCCTGAACAGCAACAACAATTACATCACCAATGCCTGCATAACGACGCCTGGTACCACCCAGAACACGAATACAAAGTACTCTTTTTGCACCCGAATTATCTGCAACATTCAGTACGCTTTCTGTCTGTATCATCTCTTCACCAACCGCCTATAAATTAGCCTGCATAACCCGGTAACCCCAGGACAGACAGACGGATTGTAAAATTAAAGCCGTTATTAAACAGCCTTTTCAATTATCTCACGAACCAACCAACGTTTGTTTTTGCTCAGCGGCCGACACTCTTGGATCAAAACGCGGTCACCGACATTACAGCTGTTTTCTGGATCATGTGCCATAAATTTTGTATGACGCCTCAAGAATTTCCCATAAAACTTATGAGGAACAAGGCTTTCGATCTGGACGACAGCACTCTTATCCATGCTGGTGCTGACAACCAAACCGGTTTTTGTTTTTATATTTTTACTTTCAGAACCCATGTGTTTACCCTACCAAATGGCTTAATCTTTTATACGAGGCCAAATTTCACTATATCAACCAGCGTTCTTCTGCTCGACAACAAAAGTTTTAATGCGGGCAACATCTTTCCGAATCTGCCGAAGCTTGGCTGTATTCTCAATTGGACGTATACCATGCTGAAATTTAAGCTTAAAATGCTCTTCACTCAAATCTTTAATTTTGGCGGCAAGGTCGTCCTGGCCTAATTCACGAATATCTTTCATTTTCATAAGGTAGCACCCACGTAAATAACTTTGGTAGGGAACGGCAACTTATTGGCGGCAAGCCGCAATGCCTCTTTAGCAAGAACCTCGTCAACACCGGAAAGTTCGTAAAGAATGCGCCCTGGCTTAATCTGGGCAACCCACAGCTCCGGACTACCTTTACCTTTACCCATACGAGTTTCCGCGGGCTTTTTGGTAAGAGGCTTGTCAGGAAAAACGCGAATCCACATCTGACCGGTACGTTTAATCTTACGGTTGATGGCAATACGAGCCGCCTCAATCTGCTGTGAGGTCATCTGACCACAGCCTACAGCCTTGAGCGCAAATTCACCAAAAGAGATAGATGAACCCCGATGCGCCGCACCGGTCAACCTACCCTTCATGACTTTTCTATGTTTTACCTTTTTTGGACTTAACATCGGTACACCCTATATATCATTAAAAATGACTTACCCGTTTACTACGGAGCAGTCACTATTCAGAGACCAGATCCGAGTCGCTCAGGACTTCGCCCTTGAAGATCCAAACCTTAACCCCGATAAGGCCATAGGTGGTCTTGGCTTCGGCTGTTCCATAATCTATATCAGCGCGGAGGGTATGCAGAGGAACACGTCCCTCATGATGCCACTCCCGCCGTGACATTTCAGCTCCACCCAGACGGCCAGAACACGCGACTTTAACACCTTTTGCGCCGAACTTCAAGGCCATATTGATAGACTTCTTCATCGCCCGACGAAATGCAATACGTCGCTCAAGCTGCAAAGCAATATTTTCAGCGACCAATTGTGCATCCGCTTCAGGACGACGAACTTCCTGAATATCAAGAACACACTGGCTGCCGGTCAATTTATCGATCTCGGCTTTCAGGGTTTCGATCTCGGCGCCTTTCTTGCCGATTACGATACCAGGACGAGCGGTATGCAGTTTTACCCGAATCTTATCACCAGTGCGGGCAATCTGAATCTTGGAAATGCCGGCGTGGTAAAGTCTTTTTTTCAGGTACTTACGAAGCTTCTGGTCCTGAAGAAAATTTTTCGCGTAATCCCTATCTGCATACCAGATAGAGTCCCAGGTACGGATTATGTTAAGTCGCAAACCTATCGGATTAACTTTCTGGCCCAAAACCTTCCTCCATTTTACTTAACAAAAGAGCATGATAAACTCGAACGACATCGCTCTTTATTTGATTTTGTTTTTATTGTTCATCCAAAACAACAGTAATATGGCTGGTCCTTTTCAAAATCCGAGTCGCACGGCCCATGGCGCGTGGACTGGTTCTTTTCTGCATCGGACCGCCGTCAATATGAATCTTCTTAACAATGAGGGTATCGACATCAATCGCATCATTCTGGGTTGCGTTGGCAAGAGCTGATTCAATAACCTTCTTCAAAATACGTGCACCCTTTTTCGGCATAAAACGCAGAGTAGTGAGGGCATACTCCACACTTTTACCACGAACCAAATCTGCAACCAATCTGGCCTTCTGAGGTGAAATCCTTATATACCGAGCAAGCGATTTTGATTCCATCGGAAAACTCCTTTCTTAACCTAATGATCTGTACGGATAACTGGTTATCTTTTCTTACGATCCGCAGCGTGACCATAATAGGTGCGAGTGGGCGAAAACTCTCCAAACTTATGACCCACCATATTCTCTGTCACGAAAACCGGAATAAATTTCTTGCCGTTATGCACGGCAAATGTCAAACCAACCATATCGGGAGTAATATCGGAACGCCTGGACCAAGTCTGAATAACCTTCCTGGATCCTGCCTCCTTGGCTGCCATGACCTTCTTGGCCAAATGGTCATCAATAAACGGACCTTTTTTAACGGAACGTGCCACTGGATAACCCCCTAATTATGATCGCTTCTTAACAATATATTTATCTGAATACTTACGGGTCTTAGTCTTGTAACCCTTGGTTGGAACACCCCAAGGAGTACATGGATGACGACCACCGGAGCTCTTACCTTCACCACCGCCCATTGGATGGTCATGCGGGTTCATGGCCACACCACGAACCTTGGGACGATGTCCCTTCCAGCGACTACGACCGGCCTTGCCCAGCTTCTGACTGCCATGCTCGATATTACCAACCTGACCGATACTGGCGCGACATTTACCGTGAAACTTCCGAACCTCACCGGAGGGAAGTTTAACCAAAACATAATCGCCTTCCTTGGCCATCAACTGAGCTGAAACACCAGCGCTTCTAACCAACTGAGCGCCTTTACCGATCTTCATCTCAAGATTGTGGATGACGCTACCGAGAGGCATCCTTGCCATTGGCAAGCAATTACCCGGCTTAATATCAACTACATCACCAGCCTCGACAACGTCGCCGACTTTAATCCCGACCGGTGAAAGAATGTAACGTTTTTCGCCATCGGCATAGTTTAACAGAGCAAGATTAGCCGAACGGTTCGGATCATACTCGATCGAAGCTACCTTAGCCGGGATATTTACCTTATCACGCTTAAAATCAATAATACGATATTTACGCTTATGGCCACCACCGATATGCCTCGATGTAATGCGACCATTGTTGTTCCGGCCACCGGTTTTATGCAGAGGCGTAACTAGTGATTTTAGCGGCTTATCCTTGGACAACTCCGGATTTACAATAGAAACCAGAGCACGTCGTCCAGGTGATGTAGGTTTATAGGTCTTTAATGCCATTTCAAACCCCAATAATATTAATTTTCAAACTAAACTTTAACTTGCTGACTGTTCAATTACTTAAGTCGGGCCTATAACTCGCCAAGGAAGTCAATCTTATGACCTTCCTCAAGAGAAACAATCGCCTTTTTCCAATCAGACTGAAAACCGATATGTTTGCCAACACGTTTCTGCTTACCGTGCATGTTTGCGGTGCGTACCTTGGAAACCTTTACATTGAAAAGCTTCTCGACCGCTTCTTTAATCTCGATCTTATTGGCCCGGGGATCAACCTTGACTACTACCTGATTGTTCTGCTCCTGCAAGCCAAGACCTTTTTCGGTCAAACAAGGTTTCTTGATAATGTTGAACATATTTTTCATGACAACAACCTCTCTTCCAACTGGCCGATACAGGGCTGCAGTATTACAATATGTTTATGAAATAAGATATCATAAACATTTAAGCCGGCAGTGGGGATAACTTTAAAACCCTTTACGTTCCGCGAAGAACGCTCAAGATGATCATCACGCTCGGGAATTACGATCAAGGCGTTCTGAATATTAAGTTTATCCATAACTCCCAAGAATTTCTTGGTCTTGATCTCATCAAGTTTAAAACCGTCAAGAACCAGCATGGCCTTATCGCCGAAGCGAGAACTAAGAGCCATCCGCAAGCCAAGGTTTTTCACCTTCTTGGGCAGCTTAAAGGAGTAATCACGGGGTTTGGGCCCGAAAATTACACCACCACCGCGCCAGAGAGGCGACCGGGAACTACCGGATCGCGCCCGGCCGGTTCCTTTCTGCTTAAAAGGTTTCTTGCCGCCACCGCTTACTTCCGTACGGGTTTTGGTGCAAGCATTACCTTCACGCCTGGCAGCGCGCTGCATTCTGACAACTTCGTGGATAACATGAGTATTGACTTCAACCCCAAAGAGATTGTCATCCAACTCAATATCACCGACTTTTTCATTTTCGATATTATATATTTCAGTTACGGCCATTGAGGCTCCCCCAAAATAAAGGCTTTATTCAACGAAGATTACTTCGTGAAAATCTGCAACACAGACTGCTTGGCACCAGGAACGCCGCCCTTGACAACAAGAACGTTCTGATCCGGCCGTACATCCATGACCATTACATTTTTTTTGGTAACAAGGTTCGTGCCCATCTGACCAGGCATTTTCTTACCCTTGACTACCCGACTCGGCCAAGCACTACAGCCAATGGATCCAGGCGCCCGATGAAACATGGAACCATGACCGCCCGGACCACCGGCAAAGCCATGACGCTTCATAACACCCTGAAAACCACTACCCTTTGTCTTGGCACTTATATCAATCAAATCGCCGACTTTAAATAAATCCGATACGGCAATGGTCTGCCCTACTTCATATTGACTCGGATCATTAACACGAAACTCTTTGATAAAGTAAAATCCGCCCTTACCGGCTGTCTTAACATGCCCTGACATCGGCTTGTTCATCCGAGCGTCTTTTTTTGAACCAAATCCAATCTGGATGGCGTTGTAGCCCTCTTTAGCCACAGTTTTGATCTGGAGCACCACGCAGGGGCCAGTTTCAATAACTGTTACCGGTATAGAAGAACCAATGTCGGAGTAGATCCTTGTCATTCCGACTTTTTTCCCCATTAATCCCATTGTTTTAGGCATTGTTCCAACCTGTTCCTTCTTCTCTTAATTCAACGTACTACCAATGGCGGCACGTTCCGAAATTACAGCTTAATCTCAACATCGACACCAGCAGAAAGCTCCAACTTCATAAGAGCATCAATTGTCTGCTGAGTCGGCTCCAAAATATCAAGAAGCCGCCTGTGTGTACGCATTTCAAACTGCTCACGGGATTTTTTGTCCACATGGGGTGAACGCAACACACAAAACTTATTGATGGTTGTCGGCAGCGGAATAGGTCCGGCGACGGTCGCACCGGTTCTTTTTGCCGTATCAACGATCTCAGAAGTCGACTGATCTATAAGCTTGTGATCATACCCCTTCAGCCTGATACGTATTTTCTGAGTCTGAATCATGCTTGTTTCACCTTATTCGACAATTTTATTGACAACACCGGCGCCGACGGTACGGCCACCCTCACGAATCGCGAAACGAAGTCCCTCGTCCATGGCGATCGGCGTAATCAGTTCTGCATCTACGGTAACGTTATCACCGGGCATTACCATCTCGGTACCATCCTGCAGGGTTACCACGCCGGTAACATCAGTGGTCCGGAAGTAAAACTGCGGACGATAGCCGTTGAAAAACGGGGTGTGACGACCACCCTCTTCCTTGCTCAGGATGTAGCACTCGGCCTTGAACTTGGTATGAGGGGTGATGGAACCGGGTTTGGCCAATACCTGACCGCGCTCGATATCCTCACGTTTGGTGCCGCGAAGAAGAACACCAACGTTGTCGCCGGCCATACCTTCATCCAGCAGCTTACGGAACATCTCGACCCCGGTAACCGTGGTCTTGACCGTTTCACGAATACCAACGATGGCGATCTCGTCGCCAACCTTTACAATACCGCTCTCAATACGACCGGTGGCTACGGTACCACGACCGGAGATCGAAAACACATCCTCAACCGGCATGAGGAAATCCTTGTCCACATCACGCTTGGGCTCGGGAATAAAGCTGTCACAGGCGGCAAGGAGGTCCCAGATACATTTGGAAGCGGCCTCGTCTTCAGGATTCTCCAAAGCCCGCAGGGCGCTGCCCTGAATGATCGGAGTATCGTCGCCGGGGAAATCATATTTATCAAGCAACTCGCGAAGCTCCATCTCCACCAGCTCGATGAGCTCGGGATCGTCAACCATATCACACTTATTAAGGAAGACCACGATGGAAGGTACACCAACCTGACGAGCGAGCAGAATGTGCTCACGGGTCTGAGGCATGGGGCCGTCGGTTGCGGCAACTACCAGGATGGCGCCGTCCATCTGCGCTGCACCGGTAATCATGTTTTTAATGTAGTCGGCATGGCCTGGGCAATCGACATGGGCATAATGACGAGCCTCGGACTCGTACTCGACATGGGCGGTTGCAATGGTAATACCACGCTCTTTCTCTTCCGGAGCCTTATCAATCTGATCAAAGGCCGTAGCCTCGGCCATACCCTTAAGGGAAAGCACACGGGTAATCGCTGATGTCAAGGTAGTCTTACCATGATCAATATGACCAACAGTGCCGATATTTACATGCGGTTTTTTACGTTCAAATTTCTTCTTTGCCATGTC
>Ga0224496_10000083_pt1 | contig 69223 bp, 61 predicted proteins | sample SF_Jul11_sed_USG_2_FD_168127 | JGI IMG/M metagenome (GOLD analysis project Ga0224496, IMG submission 168127) | Sediment microbial communities from San Francisco Bay, California, United States - SF_Jul11_sed_USGS_8_1 | ecosystem: Environmental > Aquatic > Marine > Sediment | place: USA...
CTGATGCTCGCTAACGGCAAAGGTGTGGCGCAGGATTACAAGGCGGCGGCGAGATGGTACCGCATTGAAGCGGGGAACGGCAACCCGGACGCTCAGTTCAATCTCGGACTCATGTATCTCTTCGGCATCGGCGTCGATACCGATCATTCTATCGGCGAGAAGTGGATATACATGGCGGGTCAGACGTATGCCGACCAAGGGAGATGGAAGAGGGTACTTGAATCGATCGACGCGATAAAGATATTCAACGATGAGAACCCGCTCGCTAAAAAGTTATACAAAGAGATGTATAACGGCGAAGCAAAAGCGTATTAGCTTTTCCCGATTTCCCTGACTCATTAATTTCCATTCTGCGTCCTGCGGACGCACCACAGACTGAAGTCTGTGCTACCGAAGAATTGAGATCCGAAAATCTGCTGGAGAGATCTAACCCAACGTGATGATGGTGGCCCCTTCGCCCCCCTGCTTCAGCGAGGGTGAACTGCAAGGGGGCGGAGTCTGATAATTTCCAGCCTCCGTGTAGCAATCTCTGCTCTTCAACCCGGACTTGATATTACACGTTTCCAGGCATCCTTATGCGCGTTCAATCTATTGTGTTAATATGTGTACAACTGAACACTTTTAGGAGGAAAAGCTGAATGGCGCAATCAACTACCCTGACAGTCCGGCTCGACGCGAAGCTGAAAAACAAACTCGATAAACTTGCCAATTCTTCAAAGCGCAGCAAATCATTCCTGGCGGCTGAGGCGATAGCAGGTTTTCTTGAACTGAACGAGTGGCAGATAAAGGAAACAAAGGAAGGGATAAAGGAAGCGGATAGCGGGGATTTTGCCACAAACGCGGAAGTAAAAAAAACGTTTGGCAAGCTGACCGGTAATGCGCGTTAGGTGGACAAGAAAAGCGCTGAAAAACCTTGTTGACGAAGCCGAGTTTATTTCGAGGGATAACCCGCAAGCGGCAAAAAAAACGGCAATCAGGATTCAAAAGGTGATCGAGCATCTGGAGAAGAATCCTTCGCTTGGGAGGCCGGGTCGTGTTGCTGGCACAAGGGAACTCATCGTTCCCGGCACCCCGTACATAATTCCGTATCGCGTGAACAAAAAGAACATCGAGATATTAAGGGTCTTCCACACCTCCAGAAAATTACCGGAAGAATTTTAATCTCTTTTTTATGTATAGTCTTTGTTCTTAAAGCTGGCTGGACATCTCTGTATCCCCGCCTTCGCGGGGATTACGCGCCATTATAGAGGGGGTTTTAATTTTCCTGGTGTAACGAAATTGTTTGGTAACTTTTAAATTTCAAGTAGCACGCTTGTCATAAGTACGGTTTTCTGCCAATTTGCAAAGCGTGGATATTCACTGCTAATACTTATAGTAATTATGCTTAGAGATGATATACAAGGGAAGTAATACTTTGCGTCCTGCGGACGCACCACAGACTGAAGTCTGTGCTACCGAAGAATTGAGATCCGAAAATCTGCTGGAGAGATCTAACCCAACGTGATGATGGTGGCCCCTTCGCCACCCTGCGCGGGGGCGGCGGGTGAGAACGATCTTACATAAGATGAGCTTTTCAAGTACTCCTCTATCTTCCCTTTCAGCGGCCCGCGGCCATGGACGATGCGAACGGTCTCGCTTCCGGCAAGAAGGTGCTTATCGAAAAACTGTTCCATCTGCGTAAGCGACTCTTCGAACGTAAGGCCGAGGAGCAACAGCTCATACGGCAGATATTCTTCCGATTCATCGACGTGGATCTTCGTCTCTCTCTTTTTCTTCTCGGGCGGGAGTGCGCCTTCCTTTAAACCGACGACATCGGAGGCGGCAAGGGTCATCTTTATTCCGCCGGACTGAACTTCGACCTTCCCCCCTTCGGCTTTCTTTACGAGTTGGGCCCTTCGGTCGAGCGGTATTATCCAGACGTTCCCCCCGGCGGGAACATCCTCAAGCGGTATAGATTCCGGCGTTCTGCTCTCCCTTACGATGACGTTCTCCATCTCTTTCAGCTTTGAGGAGGTCTTCCTTTTGTCCTTCAGCTCCGCCTCCTCCGCTTCGTCTATCATCGCTGAGAGTTTCGTTTTCGCTTTCCTTACTTCGTCTTTTAACAGCCTTCGCTTTTCGTCTTCGAACGCCCTGGCGTTCCGGTTAGACTCCTCAAGATTGGCGGCGAGCTCCTTTTCAATCCTTTCCGATTCAGCGCGACTCCGCTCGTACTCTTCTATGGTTCTGTCGAGCTTGTCCGCCTTCTCCTGAAGCGCCTGAAGCGCGGACTGGTAGATATCCTGCGTGGAATCGAGCATCGACTTGGCGCGTTCAATTATCTCTGGCGGGAGTCCGATGCTAGCGGCGACAGCGAGCGGATAGCTGACGCCGGGATGCCCCTTTTCAAGTTTGTATGTAGGTTTCCCCTCCTGGCTGAAACCCATCGCGCCGTTTACCATCTCCGCGCTCTCCTGCGCCGCTATCTTCAGGTCGGGTAGGTGGGTGGATACGAATACCTTGCATCCGATGCCGATGAAGTGTTCGAGCACCGAGAGGGCGAGCGCCGACGCCTGTCGCGGGTCGGTGCCGTTCAGTATCTCGTCGATGATTATCCAGTCCCCCCGCTGAACGCCGAGGGCCGCTTCCTTTATACCGTTCAACTGCGCGGAGAATGTGGATTCCCCCTCTTCGACCGACTGCTCGTCGCCGACCATCGCGAAGAGGTTCTTCGTGAACGGGAAGGTTGTCCCTTCTCCGCATGAAGGGAATATTCCGCACGAGGCGAAGACGACGGAAAGGCCTGCGGATTTGAGTAGCACCGTTTTGCCGCCAGCGTTCGGCCCGGAGATGACGAGCGCCATCTCGTTCTTTGCCATCTCCACGCTGTTGGCGCGGGGATTCTCGCCGCGGAATACCATCATCGGATGGGTTATCTCCCTCAATATTATCGAGCCGTCATCGGAGAAGAGCGGTCTCTTCCCCTTGATCCTTATGGAGAACTGCGCCTTGGCGGAGATCGCGTCGATGCGCCCCATCACGAGATAATTTCTCTCTATCTCGTCATGGTTGTCTTTCAACTGCTGCGCCGCGAGACGAAGGAGACGGTATATTTCCACCTCCCTTTCGCTTAACGCTTCCTGCAGGGAGTTGTTCTCCCTTATTAGTTCCTGCGGTTCCATGAACGCGGTTTTATCCGACGCCGAAATTCCATGTATTATTCCGGGGAAGATGTTTTTGTACTCCGCCTTTATCGGGAGGACTATTCTGTCGTTCCTTATGGTGACGTATGTATCCTGGAGTATGTCGACTATCTCCTGCTTTTTCAGGAAGGAGTCCGCTTTTTCCCTGATATGTTTTTTAAGGGAGTTTATCCGTTCCTCGATTTCAATGAGCGCCGCGCTCGCGGTCGGCTTTACCTTGCCGTCGTCGCCGAAGGTGGCGTCGAAGAAACCGGCTGTCTCTTCCAGCGGGTTCAGCTCCCCGATGATCTTCATGATCACGCCGTTCTTGAGTGCGGGATCCGAATGGAAACCGTTCAGGAGTTTAAGCTGTCGCCAGAATGAGATTATTTTTTGTATATCGTCCGGCTCCGGGAGGAGGCCGCGCGATGTTTTCTTGAGAAGCGAAGCGGGATTTTCCACCGGGGAGGGGAATATGTTTATGCCGGAATTGAATATCTCTCTTAATTCGCCTGTTTCGTCGAGAAGGGTTTCCGCTTCGTTCCTTGTTTTGGCCGGCTTGAGCGAACGGCAGATATCAGCTCCGGTTTCCGTTTTGCAAAACGAAGCGACCCTCTCGCGAACGTCGTCGAACTCAAGAGCGCGCGCGGAACGGGCGAAGATACCTTTTTCCCTGACTGATAATGAGTTCACTTTGATGATTCGGGGTTTTCAGGCTTTTGTGCCGGATCGCCGTTCGTCCCTTTTTTTTTGAGACGCTCGGCGGTTTGTCCGTATGCGATGTAGTTAAAAAAGATCGTCAGCTTCACGGCGAGATATATCCCGGCTATCAGGACCGGAAGCATCCAGGCGCCGTTCACTCAAGCCTACAGTACCGGGGCGACTTCTTCCTTATGGAAGGTTTCAATCTCGTCCCCGACTTTGATGTCGTTGAATTTGTCTATTCCGATGCCGCATTCAAAGCCGTTTTTGACTTCCTTCGCGTCGTCCTTGAACCGCCTGAGAGACGAGATTATCCCTGTGTGGATGACAACTCCGTCCCTGATGATCCGGCATTCCGCGTTTCTTTTCATGACGCCGGAGACAACCATGCAACCGGCTATCGTACCTATCTTCGAGGCCTTGAACACGTCCCTTATTTCCGCCTTGCCAAGAACTACTTCCACAAATTTCGGCTTCATCATGCCTTTTACGGATGCTTCCACATCTCCGGTGATCTCGTAAATTATGGTGTACATCCTGATCTCAACCCCGGTTTTATCGGCAAGGTCCTTTGCCTTTTCGGTTGGGCGGATGTTGAACCCTATGATGATAGCGTCCGACGCGTCGGCGAGCGATACGTCGGACTCGGTTACCGCGCCGACGCCGCTGTGTATGACGTGTATCTTCACTTCGGTGAATTCAAGTTTTCCAAGAAGTTCCTTTACACCTTCCACGGAGCCTTGGGTGTCAGCCTTTACTACCAGCTTAAGTTCCAGCGTTTCCCCTTCGGAAACCATCTCAACGATGTTTTCGAGGCGAACATGCTTTTTATCCAGTCTTTTTTCGCGGAGCGCGTCCTCCCTTGTCTGCGCAATCTGCCTTGCGCGCCTTTCGTTTTCAACGACGGTGATGACTTCGCCCGGATCGCAGATATCGTTCGCGCCGAGAAGTTCAAGCGGTGTTGAAGGGCCGGCGGAGTTTATTTTCTGCCCGCTGTCGTTTATCATCGCGCGTATCTTGCCGTGTGTATTCCCCATGACGAACGGATCGCCTATCTTCATCGTGCCGGAGGTGATAATGATGGAGTGTACCGGGCCGCGTGTTTTATCGAGTTTTGATTCGATGACCACAGCGTGTCCGTTCGCGTCTGGTTCCGCCCTCAATTCAAGCACCTCGGCCTGGAGGAGGATCATTTCAAGAAGAGTATCTACACCCGTACCTGCTTTTGCCGAGACGTTGCAGAAGATGTTCGTTCCGCCCCAGTCTTCAGGAACGAGGCCGTATTTGGTCAGTTCCTGTTTTACCTTTTCCGGCTGAGCGCCAGGTTTGTCTATCTTATTTACAGCGACGATTATGTTTACGCCAGCCGCTTTTGCGTGGTTGATAGCTTCAACGGTTTGCGGCATCACGCCGTCATCCGCCGCGACGACGAGGACGACCATGTCGGTAACCTGCGCGCCTCGTGCGCGGAGGGCAGTGAAAGCTTCATGGCCGGGAGTATCCAGAAAGGTTATCTGTTTGCCAGAAACGTTGATGCTGTACGCGCCTATGTGCTGTGTGATTCCGCCCGCTTCTCCGGATGCAACGGACGTTTTCCTTATGGTGTCGAGAAGCGAGGTCTTTCCATGGTCGACATGCCCCATGACCGTTACGACAGGAGGACGTATCGGGAGGTGAGAGGTGTCTGCCGCCTCCTTTTTTACAACTTCAGTTTCTTCGACAGTTTTTACCTTGATGGTATAGCCAAGTTCCTTTGCGATGTCCTGGGCAAGATCGACGCCAAGCGTCTGGTTCACCGTGACAGCGGTTCCTTTCAGGAAGAGTGTTTTGATGATCTCGTTTACAGATAGGTGCAGCTTGTCCGCGAACTCCTTCACCGTAATAGCCTCGTCGATAACTATCTGCCGGGCCTCTTTCTCCTTTTCCGCCTTTTCTTCCTCTGCAATGAGCCTTTCAAGCTCACGCATTTCTTCAGACTCTTTCTTTCTCGCTTTAAGATCTTCGACAACCTTTTTCTTGGCGTCTTTTATCTTTTTTCGCTCATTTTCAGCCGCCTGCCGTTTTTCTTCTTCATCCTTTTTTCTGGTAGCGTCGGAAACCGGTTTTTCTTCGGCTTTTGGCGGAGCTTTGACTTCGACAGGTTTTACTGCCGCCTCCACCTTTGCGGGCTTTTTGGCCTCGACCGCCTTGGCGGCAGGTTTTTCCTCAGGTTTCTTAATGTCTGTCTCTTCCGCGGCCTTTGCCGGTTTCGAGGACTTGGCCGCCGCTTTTTTGGCAGTTTTCTTTGCAGCGGTTTTCGCAGCCGGTTTTTTCAGATTTTCCGGAAGTTTTTTGCCAAATGTGCCGGCAATTTTCGAAGCTGTTTCGTCGTCTATAGCCGATGCGGCTACCTTATCCTCTATTCCGAGTTTTTTAAGCTCGGCGATAACATCCGCGCTTTTTAATCCCAGTTCTTTAGCTAGTGCACTGACTCTCATTTACCCATCCTTCTTTTGAACGAACCACTATAACATATTTATGCCTCGTGTGAAGGGAGGTTTAAGTTTAATTAGTTGGCGAATGAAATCCGTTAAAACTGAAAAAGGTGCGTTGGGAGGGGAGTTTTATCTGAATTTCATGGCGGCGGAGTTGGCAAGAACGTCACACCGTTCGTTTTCCAAGTGACCGTTGTGTCCCCTTATCCATTTCCAGGTTATCTTGTGGGGCGAGGCAAGTTTATGCATCTCCTCCCATAGCTCGCGGTTCTTGACAGGTTTCCTGCCGGCGGTTTTCCAGCCGTTTTTTATCCACCCGGTTATCCATTCAGTCATCCCTTTCTGTACATATTGGGAATCGGTTGTAACGGTAATGACGGAAGGCTCCTTGATGGTGCGTAACGGCTCAATTACCGCGGTAAGTTCCATAATGTTATTTGTGGTGTGGGGCTTCCCGCCGGAAAATTCCTTTTCACCCTCCGGTGTTCTAAGGATGGCCCCCCATCCACCGGGACCAGGATTTCCAAGGCAGCTTCCATCCGCGAAGATTTCAATATTTGGCATTTCAATTAGTCCCTTTTTTGCGGTTTAACTACGGGATCAGAAGTCGAAATCAACCTGCAGGGAGGTGAGGTTTGCTTTTACAGGCGACACCATTTCGTCGTTGTAGCGAACGTAGGCAATGGTAAGGGTGGCCGCTTCTGAAAAGGACCATGCAAAACCGAAGCTGAGCGCGCCGTAAAGAGAGTTTGTGGCCATGTAATCGATACCGAACCAGAGTTTTTCGTTTATGTCCGGCATTCTCCTGTCGAATCCGATCATCGTCCCCTGGTTATCGATCTTGCCGTTCCTGTCCTTGAGGAGATCCTTGTTGCCTATGAAATATCCCCCGGTGAAACGCCCGATGAAGGAGAAGGTTTTCGCAAAGCCTCCGTAGACGATGTTGTAATCGGTGCGTTGCAGGCGGAGCCCGAAATCGTAGCCGCCGAAGAAGAGCGCCGGCATGAAGTCGTTAATGGAGCCTTCCGGCGAGACGAATTTCACGTTGAAATATGCCGGATCCTTTGAGACCTCCCTCAGGTCGACCCCTATCTCTGTCTGCAGGACAACGGCATCGTAAGTGCCAGCCGTAAGGCCGTATGTGGCGGGCAAAGCGCCGCCGCCGCTTTTGGGAGGGACGAAAAAGGTAGTGTTGTTGTCGATGCCGAGCCGGAAAGTTCCAAAAGGCTGTACGTCGCCAGAAGGTATCCTGATGATGTTCGACGGCGTGGCGAAGACAGCAGGTGGGAGAATAGTGAGAGCAAGAAAAGCAAGTAAACAACTCTTTTTCAAAGAGCCTCCTTTTCGGCACAGGACGAAATAGTCAAGGTTGGTACGTTGATCGTCTTTCGGCCATTACTCATCAATTGAAATAGGTATTCCATATTTTAATATGTTGTATTGTATTTCATGAGTACGGCTGTGTCAAATCTTTTTAGAGTTAAATATATGGCAGGGATTGTGGCGAAAAACCGAGCCGGTAAAACCGGAGAGGGAGGGGGGGGGAATTCAAATTTCAATCAGGGGGGTTGTGGCCCCTCTGATATTCATATCTAGTAGGCTACGGATGAGCCGAGGAAGAGGAGTATTGAGTTCATATTTGCGTCGGCAATCGGTTCGTTCCCTTTTTGAGCCTGACCGGCTCCGAATCCGTAACTGAATCCTGCGGAGAGGGAAGTTCCTTTTGAGAAGTGAGTAAGGCTGGCGGAGAGGCCATAGAGGTCTATATGTTCATCGGATCCTTCCTGCCCAACGGGGTAGGTGTTTGTCATATCGTTGAAGGCGCCTGCCCTGAGGGCCCATGTGTCGGCCAAATAGTATTCCATTCCGATCGAGTAGTTCGAGACAGCGATTTTCGGATTTATAGATAATTCCTTATTCCCCTTGGTTTCGCTGTAATAGTTGTAGTCGAAAGAGATAAGGAGGGCATTGTTTGGGAACCATGCTATCCCGAGGGCGATCTTTGTCGGCAGTTCCCTTTGTTCCGTCGATTTAGTGCGAATTTCCCTGGTCAGGATATCGTTATCGAGTCTGTAGCCAAGCAGGGATAAAACTGTAGTGAGCGTATCCTGGCTCCAGGGTACCGGGAATGCCGGGCCGCCGTACGCAGTTTCAAGATTGGATTTGAGAATTGTCAGCTCTTCCTCTGAAAGCCCTTCTTTGTACACCTGTTGGAACGCGGTCGGCGACCAGTAGACGGTAGTTTTTGAAATTGACATCCCGAAGGAGAACTTTCCTTCCGCCGGTGTCCACATAATGCCGAGCAGAGGCCTCGATCCGTACTCTTCAGTTTCGAGGTAGGTGTTCTGCCAGATATTTTTTTTATTGGTTTTTGTGAGGAAGAGGTTGTTTATGACCTGTTTATTTCGGTGATGCAGGTAGAGGGTGAGGCCGATCGACAAAGTAGGTGTGACCTGCATTGAGTATGAGGGGCCGGCGTTATACGAGCTGTCTTCCTTGTTAAAGTTGATAGCGAAAACGTCGTAGCGCGATGTAGGTCTTTCGAATATCTGGTCCTGGTCCTCCAGAACGGAGTCGGGAACGGCATATGAAAATCCGAGCACTCCCGGCCCCAGCGGCTGTGTTATCCCGAAGAAGTTTGGCAGGAGGATGGAGGATGTTCTGACCCAGCTCTGGTTTCCGATCGCGTTTTCATATGTTGTGAGGGAGGCGTAAAAACCGTTTGTTGAGACGTTGAGATTTTTTCCGGCCCCGTATATTACACCGGCAGGATTGTAGTATAGCCCGGTAGAATCGTCTGATATTGCCGTGTAGGCGCCTCCCATGCCGGCAGGTCTTTCCCCAACTACGATATTTGTATAGTGTTCTTCTCCAGCGAAGGCAGGTATAAAAGCTGAAAAGGTAAAACAGAAAAGGAGAAGCGCTCCGATACCCCCGATATTAACCTTTTTTGAATCTATTAAAGCGTGCGCTCTCCGTTCTAAACTCGCCACCTGATAACCCCTCATTTTGAATTGTCTCTTCCACCCACTTTATCCTATTAGAGAATGCCGGATGTAATTTAATTAGAGATGATACCTTATTGCTCTCGGCTTTTTCCATTCGGCGGAAAAGGTTTGCCAGCGCTTCGGGATTATAGCCAAGTGAAGCGGCGAGCATAATGCCCAGCGTATCGGCCTCCTGTTCATCTTTTTGGGCGTAACCATTCTGGAAGAGGACATTCATGGCATTATCCACGGCCTGCGTAAACGCGACTGTCATGGTTTCACCGCCCCCGCCGATGAGTTTGCCGAGACTTGCTTCGCTGCTACCGCTTTTACCTCTTATATTAAGTTCCTTGACGATATGTTTTTGAGATATGTGAGTGATCTCGTGCGCGATCGTGGCTGCCAGTTCCGCCTCGTTCTCCATAGCTTCAATCGCCCCTTTTGTGATGAATATATATCCTCCTGGAGCGGCAAAGGCGTTTACTGTCGGAGTATCCAGAATTCCGACCTTGAACTGTAATTCCGGCCTGTTTGAATTTTCTGCCAATGACCGGGCTATCAGATTGCAGTAACGGGTAAGGTTGTCGTTTTTATACAGGGAGTAGCGGCCAATAATTCTCGCGGCAACTTCCCGGCCGAAGACGATTTCCGCCTTTATGTCGTCTTCGTTTGTCCAATCTATCTGATTGTGCGCCCTTGCACGCGCCCTTGCGGAGTTTTGCGCGTCGGCGATGGCGGAGTAGGAGATGGAAACAGCCATGAAAATAAGGCTAACTGTAAGGGTGCTTGTTCCGATTATCAGGTTTTTTTTCTTCATCCGATTCAATTCCCGGTTTTGTTGAATTCCTCAACCTCTTCATCGGAGATCTTATCGGTGAAATTTTCAAGCCTGTTAAGAGTGTTGTAATCGGCCTTTTCCTGATCGCTCCGTCTTTTTCTGTCCTTTTCGGAAAGCCCCCTCGCCGCCGCGGCTGATGTAACAGCGGAAGCCCTTCTTCTCGATTTGTCTTCGAGATTTTCCGTTGCCTCGGTGATAATGGAAACTCTTTCCATAGGTTCATTTCTGGATACATTCAGCTGGTTGATCCAGCCGGTCATGTCGCCTGTTTTTACCTGGTACCATCCTTTCCCCTTTTCGATCACCTCAAGCTGGTCCCCTCTTTTAAGGGTGCCTGTAGTTTCGGCCTTGAATGAAGGGGAGTTCATGATTTTTGCGGATTTGCTTTGCACATAAAGAGTATCGGCTGCGGATGCAATATATGAGGATAGAGAGATAATAGATAGTATCAGTAGCCGTTTCATTTCCTGGTCTCCAACATAAAATAATCCTCTCGACAGCTCCACTTATGTCGATTTAAAAATTGTCAACGTCCTCTATTTTCCCTCTTCCATACCTTCGCATCTCCTGATGAAAACTTCCCTTATAGGCGATTCTTTCATGGATCGGTAAATTTCGAGAGCTTTTTTCATCTCTCCATTCGAATAGAGCTCATACGCCGTATCCGAGGTTTTTACCAATTCCCAAGCCCTTTCAAGAGATTTCTCATCATCGAAACCTATTGCTTCATATATGCCTATCATATCACGCTTTCCCCGAACTTGTACCTTGTCCAGAATTCTGCACGGCAGGACATCCTTTATTTCGCGATATGTGAATTCCGAGATGATTATCGGAACAGGGTATTGTTTATTCAGGGATTCCAGCCTTGAGGCGAGGTTTATCGTGTCGCCGATGACGGTATAGCTGAGCTTTTTTTCGGAACCGATGTTCCCGAGTATTGCCGGTCCGGTATTGATTCCTATTCCTTGCATTACCGTGAAATCGACCCCCATTTCCTTGATTTCAGCGTTGACGGCATCCATTCTGGCGGCCATTTCAATGGCGCTTCTCACAGCCATTTCAGCGTGGTTTTTAATCTTTAGCGGCGCTCCCCAAAACGCCATGATAGCGTCGCCGATAAATTTATCGACGGTACCCTGATTTTTCAGAATGACATCGCACATCCTCGATAAATAGGAATTCAGCATTTTAATAACCATTTCGGGCGATGTTTTATCGGAGAAGGCGGTGAATCCGCGGATGTCCGTAAACATTATTGTTAGATTGACCTCTTCTCCCTTGCCAAGCGCGGCGAAATCCTCGATATTCTCCGCCATCTGGTTCAGCACTTCTGGTGAAACATACTGGGAGAACATCTTTTTAACGCGCAATTTTTCCCGTCCTTCCGTTGCGGCAAGAAAGGCAAAGGCAGTGGCGCCTGAAAAAACTATCGACCCCGCAGGCGGCATCAGCTCCATCAGGAAATTTCCGTTAAAAGCGTAGATGTAGGCACCAACCCATCCGCCAAGGCAGGCAAGCGGCAATGCAAGTTTATCCCTGAATTTTCCGAGATAGAGGACTGCAAGAGTACAGATGATCGAGAAAATAATGATAAATACGAAAGTTGTTTTCCGGTCAACGTAGGAGAAAAAATCGTTATCGATGTAATTGCTGGCAAGCGACGCATGAAGGTAGACCCCCGGAGTGAGAGGGGAGATGGCTGTCGGTTTAAGGTCTTCAACTCCGACGGCGCTAGCGCCTATGTAGACGATCTTGTCCCTGAACTCATCCGGATGCACGAGCAGGGATTCAATGTCGCCGCTTTTTATCATCTGTAGCGAGGAAAAAAGTCCGCTTATAGAGAAGGGGTTTATTTTTCCGTAAGGATTGATGATTATTTTTCCTTCCCTGTTTGTCGGGATATTTTTATCTCCTATCCTTATCCGTTTCTTTTCAATTTCTATCTTTTCGCCACTCAATAGAGGCGCGATACCGGCAACGGGAAAATATTTTCCATGATATTCCCTGAAAGGCCTTGTCTGTCTGTATATTCCGTCTTCGTCCGAAGTGAACTCAACAACCCCTATCCCCTTGGAGGCCATTGCCAGTTCGTAGATAGGGGTGTAATAATTATTTGCTTCCCCGTGATGCTCGAAATTTATTGATACTTCAGGGAGGGAGAAGTTATCGGCAAACTCCTTCGGGAGCGGCCTGTTGAGCAGGGTTTTGTTCTTTTCATCTTCCTTGTCAACCAGCAGCTGCATTGCATGGAATACGTTTCCCGAGTCGTATGTCGCAAGGACAAGCGCCCTGTCGTTTGGGCCTATCTCCCCGTCATCAAGCGTCTCCTGATTTTCGGCGAACATGATATCGAAAAATACCGCTCGCGGCTCACCCATCGCAAGGAACTCAAGAAGGTCGGAGTAGACCGCTCTTGGCCACGGCCACCTCCCGACAATGGAATTAAGAGCCTGAAGTGACGCTTCATCTATCAGGATCACAACCACGTCCTGTGTGGTTTCCAGGTTGCCCCTCAACTGCCTGGCAGTTGCGTCAAATGCAATATGTTCCAGACGTATAAAGGAGTCCGATACATATAGGAAGACGGCAAGCAAGGTATTGCCAATGACAAGGAGTATGGAGACCTTTCTTTTTCTTTTATCTTTCATATCAAGGGATTAATTATAGAAACCGGATGGCATGAATGTCCAGCATGAGGCGGTGTGCGGGAAACGGCTGTTTCTATTTTTCGCCTGCCAGAGCTTCGGCGATATTGAGAGTGTGATCCTTGACTCGTCTGTAATCGTTGATCATGTCCGTGTATGCCATAGTAATGAGCGGCTCTATTTTCTGGTGTGAAAGCCTTTCGATATGATGGGTTCGGGTTTTTCTGACTTTATGGTTGATAGCTTCTGACAGAGTGTGCGCCCTGCTGATCACCTGTTTCTGTTTTTGCGCGTAAGCGTTTGTTATCAACTCCATGTAGGCAAGCGTGTCATCATGAAGGCTGGATATGGCTTGAAGTTCTTCCGCCGGAAGTTTCATATTGTTGTCCCTGAGCCTGAGATGGAGCTTCAATATTTTTTCTATGTAATCGCTTATCGACTCGTATTCGTCGGCGATTCTCAGCTGTTGGCGCGCCTCTATGGTGATTTCGTGAGGAAGACCCGATGAGAGGAGTTCGGTAAGGAATACTGACACTTCGTTTTGCAGGCCGTCCAGTATCTCTTCCTTGTGGAATACCTTGGTAGCGGACTTCTCGTTCAATGTTTCACCGCCGATGGCGTCCTTCAGGTTCGTCATCATCCTTGTCGCGATCCTTCCCATTTTCACTATCTCAATATGCGCGTTATCAATGGCGATGAGCGGAGTGTCTATTATCATCGGATCAAGATGTGTTGTGTAGACTTTCCCGGCAACCTCCTTGTCGGGCGCAAGCCACAGGAGGAGCTTTTCGAAATATGCCACAAACGGTATGAAGAGCGCCGTGTTGGTGACATTAAAACCGGTATGAACAATCGCGATTCCCGCGATTATGAACGGGAAGGTTTCATGGTTGTCCACCATCAGCATCGTATTCGGATCCGTACCTAGGAATCCTTTTATAATATCAATATATATTCTGAATACGGCCGTTATCCAGAGCACCCCTATAACGTTAAAGATGATATGCGCGTATGCAGCCCGCTTGGCGTTGGTTGTTGCGCCAAGCGAAGCCAGGAATGCGGTGATCGTAGTACCGATGTTTTCGCCAAGCACCAGCGCGGCGGCCGATTCAAAATGGATCACTCCTGTTGATGCCAGGCTCATGGTTATGGCAAGGGTTGCCGAAGACGACTGTACAATAAATGTGAGAATACACCCGATGAACGCAAGTTTCAGCACCCCGAAATAGCTGTCTGCCTCGAAAAGCGAAAACCACGCCACAAATTCAGGGAGGGATCGCATCGGTTTGAATCCGTCTTTCATCAGTTCGAGGCCGAAAAATATCATCCCGATCCCCATTATTATCATTCCTATAAAACGGAATTTCTCATTTTTGGAAAAAAGATAGAAAAACGAGGCGAATCCAAGCATCGGCAGGCCGTATTTTCCTATTTTGAGAACAAGTATCCAGCCTGTAATGGTCGTTCCAATGTTGGCCCCCATTATGATCCCGAGTGATTGAAACAGCGTCATGACGCCGCTGTTCACAAGGCCTACTGTCATAACCGTAGTTATGGAGCTTGACTGTACAAGACATGTGAACAGAATGCCGACCGCAAGGCCGGAAAGCCTGTTGTTCGTGACAGAGCCGATAAGCTTGCGGAGCCTGCCACCAGCGACGGATTGTACTCCGTCAGACATGTATCTCATTCCGAGGAGGAAAAGGCCAAGCCCGCCGGCTGCCTGAAAAATCATTGTGGTTATCAGCTTATAATCCAATGTCAGATCTCCCGGTTAAGATTTGTTTTCCATGCTGAAGCGTAATTGGCAATAACATATAACATCCTTTTGGCGCGGACAACTTATATATTTTTAAACCGGCGGCAGAATAACTCATGTTGAACCTCGTATTTTGGAAAACGGAGGTTTTGTGCAGGTTTGATGCTAAAAGAGGCGGAATATTCTAGGAAAAGCGAAACGCCTTTTCGAAGGTATTCCGTTCCTTGTAGGGACCGATGACGGAGAGTTTCATCTGGTCGTCCACGAAATATTTCTGCGCCACGGCGTTAACTTGCTCGATGGTAACGGCGTCGATCTCTTCCGCTATCTCTTCCGGCGTTTTTATTCTGTTGTAGAGTATCTCCCTCATGCCGTAGAGGGTTGCCACTCGCCTGGTATCTTCAAGCGCGAGGTCTGTATGCCCTTTGATGTTCTCCTTTGCGCGTGTAAGCTCCTCGGGAGTAACTTTCTCTTCCCTTATTTTCCTTATTTCCTCCATCGCGCATTTGATGGCCTCTTCCACCTTGTCGAGATTTACGCCGGCGCTCACCTGGAAAAGCCCCACATCCTCGTACATGTTGAGGCTGGAGTTGATGTAATACGCCAGGCCTCTCCTCTCCCTTATCTGGTAGAAGAGCCGGCTGCTCATCTGTCCGCCGAGGATGGTATTTAATACCCTGAACGGAGCCACGTCTTCATGTTCCGCCCTGCATCCGTATGTTCCGAAAATGAAGTGCGCCTGTTCCGTCTCCTTGTTCCGCAGGTAGATGCGGTCGGTATCCATTTTTTTAAACGGCTCCGCCTTTGCAGGCTCCCCACCTTTGTCGAATTTGAAATACTTGCGGCATAGAGCCTCATGCTCTTCCGGAGAGATCCCCCCGGCGGCGGTGATCACGCTGTTTGATCCATAGTAGAAGCGCTCATGGTGTTTCACGAAATTATCCCTTGTCATGGAGGTAACTGTCGCTTCCGGCCCGGCGATATCCCACCCGAGTGGCTGGTCGCCGAGAATCAGGGAGTGATAGTCGAGGTTTACCTGGCTCATCGGGTCGTCGTGGTACATTCGTATCTCTTCCACGATCACCCCGCGTTCCCGTTTTATTTCATCTTCGTCGAATTTGGAGTTTAACAGCATATCCGAAAGAACGTCATAGGCTGTCTCCTTTTTGGCAGTCGATATCTTTACGAAATAGCCTACCATCTCCTCGCTTGTGAAGGCGTTGAAGTTCCCGCCAGCCCCGTCAATAGCGCTGGAAACCGCCATCGCGTCCGGGTATCTCTCTGCACCCTTGAAGAACATATGCTCCATGAAGTGGGATATGCCGTTGTCTTCCCTCGTTTCATACCGGCTACCGGAACGGACGAGTATCATCAAGGTAAGCGACCTGGATGTCGGCACTGGTATCGTGAGGCAGCGGAGTTTTCCGTCGAGGATCGTCTTTGTGTGTTCAAACATCTTTTTTGCCATTGCGCACGATTATAACCCTTTAAATGATGAATGTGTGAAATGGTTCATTTGAACTATTTTTGTTTGAGCCTCAAATGTTGTTAAATGGGAATAGGGAAACGTATGTTGAGTATCGATAGATAACGATACATAACGCCTTTGGACAGTAAAGCGGGGTGATTAACATCTGTTTCATATTCAGTTTTTTTCCAGCGACAATCTGGTTTGTCATTGGCTATATAGTCCTTGCCGTCTCTTCGAGGACTGAAGGGAATATTCAAAAATTCGGGCGCATCCTGGCTTTTTGGGTTTTCACCCTTGCTTCGATGATCCCTGTTATCGGAGCGTATTCCACCCTTTCGGGCGACTGCCCCATCCTCGACATCCTCTCCCTCCTCCGTGAGATGTAGGAGATCCTTTCCCTCTCAGGCGAAGCGGGTGAGGTCGGTGAGTTCCAGGTGAGGGGAGATGTCCTCGCCGAGGAAGCGGCCGCCAACCTTTTCGGCGCGCGCAGGGGAGTCGGTTACGAAATACTGCCGTTTCCCCCCCTTGGTATCGCTGAGGAGTTTGAGGCTTCCTAATGTATCGCGCAGTTTCTTTGCAACGGCGCTGGCAGAATTTATCAGCTTGATCTCATCCCCGCAGACCTTCGCTATCGTCTTTTCAAGCAAGGGGTAATGGGTACAACCGAGTATCAGTGTGTCCACCTTGCCGGGGAACTCTTCGAGGTAAACGCGGGCTACGTCTTCGGCAATTTTGTTATCTGTCCACCCCTCTTCGGCGAGAGGAACGAACAACGGGCATGCTTTTCCTACGACCTCCTTTGCCCCATGTTCTCTGAGGAGGGTGTCATACCTTCCCGATTCTATCGTCGCATTCGTTCCGATCACCCCTATCTTTCCGGTGACCGTGGATCTCATCGCCTCTTCTACGCCGGGTTCTATCACGCCGAGTATCGGCAGATCGAAGCTCTCCCTCAGGATCGGGATGCTTGTCGCCGACGCGGAGTTGCAGGCGACCACGACGGCCTTTACTCCATGCGAGATAAGGAAGCGGCAGTTCTCCATCGAGTACCGTATTACCGTCTCCTTCGATTTCGTTCCGTATGGAACCCTGGCTGTATCGCCAAGGTATAGAAGTTCCTCGTTCGGTAAAAGCTCCCCTAGCGCGTGCAGGACCGTAAGCCCCCCTATGCCGGAATCGAATATCCCTATCTTCTTTTTACTGTCGCTCATTCCGGGATCTCCTTGAGCCATGTAGAAACGGTTTCGCGGGAAATAGGCCTCTTGAGGTCTATATGACCCGCTATTGTTTCTATCTCCTTCCCCTCTACCAGTATTTTCACGGAGCGGACCTCGAAGTTGGAAAAAACGGTCCTGCATATTGAGGCGACCGTGAGTGTCTCGGTCCATACTCCGCCGGGGTGTTCCTTTACGATCTCCCCGCTGAAGTCTATGTAGACTATCAAAGTTGCGTCGATAAATATCCGCTTCACCTTCGTGTTTTTCGGAACGGTTCGGGTATATTCATGCTCCCCTGCTATCAGCGATTCGAGCACCGATTTGATCTTCTCCTCGTCGAACTCCTCCCACGGCATCTTGATGGTGACCGGCACGAGCCTCCCCTCATTTTCAAGATAGATGTAATACCCCCTCCGCGAGCTGTCGTGGTGTGGCAAGGGGAGGACATCCTGCGATAAGGCAAAACCTTGCAGAAGTGAAACGCAGATTAATAGCGATAGTGTGCTTCTGGAAAACTTCATCTGTTGATACCGTATTCGAGGAGGGCGCCATAAACCGCCTTCGAGAATTTAATATAGAAATCTTCCCTGCTGATCTCCATTTCGTCGCGCGGATCGTTCAGCCCGACCGCTTCAACCAGCACCGCGGTCATCCCTATCCCTTGGAGCGGGATGAAGTTCCCCCTGCGAATGACGAACTCCTTATACGGATAGATGGCATCAAGATGGATCTTCAGAGTGCGCGCAAACTGTAGGTTCTCTTGAGCATACTGAAGGCCGACCGTTTCCCATGATGTTCCCGGCTTATCCTCGAAAACGAAAATGCCAAGGTCGTGGGAGTCCTTGCCGTATCCGGAAGCCGCGTGGAAGGATATATAGATATCCCCTTTATTGCTGTTTGCAATATGCGCCCTCTCTTCCTGTGTGAAATCGTTCTTTCCCGGCCTGGTGAAAACCACTTTCACTGCATCGCCGTTATTGCTAATGATCTCTTTTTTTAGCGCATTGGCAAGTTTTCTGGTGAAGTTCTTTTCAACGGCAAGGTTGGAGTTTTTTGCCCCGAGGTTTCTCCCTCCGTGGCCGGCGTCGATGACGACGGTCGATATAAGCCTGAGAGGTTCCGATGCAACGGTATTAACGCCGATGATGGCGATCAAGGGAAAGGTTGCGGCGAAAAGGCGTAATTTTTGGCTGTAAAGCATTTCCGCCTATTATAGTCCCGCTGTTTTAAAAAGAAACCGCTTTCAAAGGCGGTACCCCGCGGAAACTGTTCCGGGTGATATTGTTTTGCATGAAAGAGGTTGTTTTTTCTGACGCCTGAAGGTGAAATAGATACAGATGAATCCGGGTTACTTATTTACCTGAATTTTGGTATGTTATGGGCCATGCCGAAAACATTAAGGGGAAGCGAGATCAGGCGATTGTTCCTGGAATACTTCGCTTCAAAGGGACATAAAGAGGTAAGGAGCTCAAACCTTATCCCCGCCGCCGACCCTACCCTTATGTTCACAAACGCGGGGATGGTGCAGTTCAAGGATGTCTTTACCGGCAAGGAGAAACGCGATTTCGTCCGTGCAGTCAGTTGCCAGAAGTGCCTCCGCGTCGCCGGCAAGCATAATGACCTGGAAGAGGTAGGGAGAACCAACCGTCACAACACCTTCTTCGAGATGCTCGGAAACTTTTCATTCGGCGACTACTTCAAGAAAGAGGCGATCGCGTACGCGTGGGAGTTCCTCACCGAAGTGGTTCATATACCGAAGGACAAACTATGGGTATCGGTATTCCATGAAGACGAGGAAGCCGGGAAGCTCTGGGTGCAGGAGACAGGGATAGAGGCAAACAGGGTCATCCGCCTCGGCGAGAAGGATAACTTCTGGTCGATGGGGCCGACGGGGCCGTGCGGCCCATGCTCCGAAATTTTCATTGATAACGGTCCCGCAAAGGGTTGCGGCAAACCGGACTGCGCCCCCGGCTGTGAATGCGAGAGGTACGAAGAGATCTGGAACCTCGTGTTTATGCAGTACGACAGGGACAAGGAGGGGAACCTCACCCCGCTCCCGAACCCGAGCATCGATACGGGAATGGGGCTGGAGCGCATCGCCTCCGTATTGCAGGGGGTTGATTCGAATTTCGATTCCGACCTTATAAGGCCGATGATCGCAAGGGCAGAGAGCGTCCTTGAAAAGCCGTACGGCAACAACAGGGAAGATGATATCTCGCTTAGGGTTATCGGCGACCATATACGCACCGCCGCCTTCCTTATTACGGAAGGGGTTCTCCCGTCAAACGACGACAGGGGTTACGTTCTTCGCAGGATAATGCGGAGGGCGATGCGACACGGCAAGATGCTTGGCGCCACCGAACCGTTCCTGTACAAGGTGGTCGGCTCCGTGATCGACTCCTTCAAGGAATCATACCCGGAACTTGCCGACGCCGAGGAGACAATGGCAAGGATCATCGAAGTGGAAGAGCTCCGTTTCGGACGTACGCTTGAGAACGGGCTTCGCATCATGAACGACCTTGTGGGGAAAGCGGTTGCGAAAGGGGAAAAGAGAGTTGACGCTAGGGAGGTGTTCAAGCTCTACGATACTTTCGGTTTCCCTATCGATCTTGCCAGCGACATCATAAAGGACGCCGGGCTGGTCTTTGACGAAGCCGAGTTCAACAGCGAGCTTGAACGTCAGCGCGAGATGGCAAGAAGCTCCGCAAAAACCGCGCCGCAAGAAGTTGCTGAGGTCTACAAGGCTCTTCAAAATGAGATCACGCTCTTTACCGGCTATGAAATGCTGGAGATGGATTCGGATATCGTGGCTTTAATAAAGGATGGCGCCAGGGTGGAGAGCCTCTCCAAAGGTGAGAAGGGTGAGGTTATCCTGTCAGAGACCCCTTTCTACGCCGAATCGGGCGGCCAGGTGGGGGATACCGGGATAATAAACTCCATGTCGGGGAGAGGGAAAGTAATCGACACGAAGAAGGCGATGCCAAACCTCTACACCCATTTCGTTGAAGTTGTCGACGGGGAACTAAAAGCGGGGCAGGACGCAGGGGTTAAGGTGGACAGGGCGAAACGCGAAGCGACAGTGCGGAACCATACGGCAACGCATATGCTCCACGCCGCGCTGAAAACCGTTATAGGGGAGCATGTCAAGCAGGCTGGCTCGCATGTTTCTCCCGATAGGCTGCGATTCGATTTTTCCCACTACACCGCCGTGACGCATGAGGAGTTGCGCGAGGTGGAGAGGATAGTAAATGAAAAGATCCGGGAGGACCTGCCGGTCACTACCGATGAGAAGGACCTTGAGGATGCGATAAAGGACGGCGCGACCGCGCTCTTCGGCGAGAAGTACGAATCGAAAGTGCGTGTTGTATCTCTCCCCGGATTTTCGAAGGAGCTTTGCGGAGGGACGCACGCGAGATCGAGCGGGCAGATCGCTGTTATCAAGATAGTCGCCGAGACAGGCGTAGCCGCCGGGGTGCGGAGGCTGGAAGCTGTAACCGGCGAAGGGGCGTTCAACTACTTTCTGAAACTGGAAGACGAAGCGAAAGATATCGCGTCAGTTCTCAAATGTTCCGCCGATGAAAGCGCGGAGCGTGTGCAGAGGCTCCTCGACAAGGGGAAGGATCTTGAAAAGGAGATCAAGAAACTTAAAACGGAAAAAGCGCGCGGCGGCGACGGCGGCGGCGGTGGTGAAGAGCGCGACGTGAAAGGGATAAAGGTCGTGAGCCGGAAGCTGGACGGCGCGGACGTCGAAACGCTTCGCGGGATAGTGGACGACGCAAAGGTGAAGATAGGTTCCGGTGTAGTGCTGGCGGGAACGGTTGAGAATGAAAAAGTGATTCTCGTGGCAGGAGTCACGAAGGATCTGACTAAAAAGCTGAAGGCCGGCGATATAGTAAAGGCGGCGGCGGCGATAGTAGGGGGCGGCGGAGGTGGGAGGCCAGACATGGCCCAGGCCGGAGGTCCCGACGCGGCAAAACTGGACGAGGCGGTTGCATCCGTTTTCGCGACGGTGGAAAAACTGATAGGGTAATGAAGAGCCTCATCGTCTTTGCGAAGGCGCCCGTGAAGGGCGCGGTAAAGACGAGGCTGAAAAAGGATACTCCGCTCTCCGATACTGATCTTCTTGTTCTCTATACCGCTTTTCTGAAGGATACCTTTGTCACAGCGGGAAAATCTTCCGCGGACAGGGTGATAGTCGCCTACACTCCGGCAGAATCGGAGGATGTCATGCGAAACCTGGCGGAAGAGTTTATTGGCGGCAAGGATATCGACTACCTTCCGCAGGAGGGGGAGAGCTTCAGCGATCGTATCGGCCACTCGTTCGACCATTCGCATAAAGCGGGGTCGGATTTTTCAATAATGATAGGGAGTGATTCGCCCACCCTTCACTCCACGGCAATAAACAAAGCGTTTGATCTCCTTGAGGAGAGGTGGGGATGCGTTCTCGGCCCGTCCGGCGAGGGGGGCATATACCTGATAGGGATGAAAAGCGGGATGTCGTTTGATTACGAAAGGATATTTTCAGATGGAAGCGAACTTGTGAACTTCTCCCTTGAGGCGCAACGGGCGGGGGGGAACCTTGCCCTCCTCGGAGAAGTTTCTGATATCGATGTCGCCTCCGATCTAGTCACTCTCCTTTCGATTGTCGAGTCGATGAAGGCGGCAGGGGAGGAGAATTTTGATTTTCCATTTCACACGGCGCAGGAGCTCTCCCGCCTCGGTTTAAAGGTGGAGCGGAGCGCGGGGACGAGGGAGAAGATGGTGGTTAAAAATGGGTAGAGCGGTTGTTCTCCTATCCGGAGGTGCCGATTCGGCGACATGCCTCGGCGCGGCGGTCCGCGACGGATACGAGATATACGCGCTGACTATCGATTACGGCCAGAGCCACAAAATTGAAATTGAGATGGCGAAGAAGCAGGCGGAACATTTCAGGGTAAAGGAGCACCTCGTGCTTGATATCGACCTGCGGCGCCTTGCGAAGTCGGCCCTCACCGGAAGCATGGAGGTGCCGAAGGGGAGAGGGGATAACGAGATCGATAGCGGGATACCGTCTACATACGTTCCGGCGAGGAATACGATATTCCTTTCGCTCGCCCTCGGTTGGGCCGAGACGGTGGGGACGGGGGATATCTTCATCGGCGTGAACGCCGTCGATTACTCCGGCTACCCCGATTGCAGGCCAGATTTCATCGAGTCGTTTGAAAATACGGCGCGGCTCGCAACGAAGATGGGGGTGGAGCATGAGCGGGAGCTGGAGATCCATACTCCGCTGATACATCTATCAAAGGGTGAGATATTCAAGCTGGGGAGCGGGCTTGGCGTCGATTTCTCGAAGACGCACAGCTGTTACTCCCCTGTCGGCGCGAAGGCTTGCGGCGAGTGCGATAGCTGCCGCCTTCGCCTGAAAGGTTTCGCCGACGCTGGATTGAAAGACCCGCTGGAGTACAAATAAAGATGGATATGGAAAGCAAAGTGAAGTGCAGGGTGTGCGGAATACCTTCCGAGGAGTTCTATAAGGATACGCGCACATTCTACAAATGCCCCGTCTGCTTCCTTATATTCACCGAGGAGATGGCGGACGAAAAGGGGAGCGAGGAGCATTACAAGAAACAGTGGCGCGAGGTTGATCCCGCGTTCTTCAAACAGCAGTCGGACGTACTGCTGGACGTGGCGAACCGGTTCGTGAAACCGGAGAGGATACTCGATTACGGCTCCGGCTCCGGCGGGATCACCTTGGAGCTGAGGAGCAGGGGGTACGATGTCACGCCGCTTGAACCGATGGAGCATGGATACCTGAAGGATCAGGAGTATCCGCACCAGTTCAATCTGATTATCGGAGTTGAGGTTATCGAACACCTCCCTGATCTTTGGGAAGAGCTAGGCGAGCTTGATAAAATTCTTCAGCCGGGGGGCGTTATTATCTTCAGTACCGGTATGACAGACAAGTTCATAGAGCATCCGCAGGCTGTCGAGGTCTTCAAGGGGTGGTGGTACAAGGACGACCAGACCCACGTAAGTTTTTTCTGCGCCGATTCGATCGCGATGATCGCCCACAGGATGGAGTACGAATCATACTTCCTCGGCGACCAGCTTTTCGTCCTGAAGAAACCTGCGCTTTAGCGGGAGGGGAACCGTTCCAGCTCAGGGATTGATCCAGTTTTATTCGATATACGCGCGAAGGAATGCGCCGCTATTCGTAGCGGAGTGCTTCGGCGGGATCGATTCTGCTTGCGCGCCATGCGGGATAGATCGCTGATATCAGAGTAATGGAGAGCGCGCATGCGGAGACTACGATGAAATCGGTCATGTTCATCTCCACCGCAAGAGTTGTGACGTTATAGACGTCCGCGGGGAGCTGTATGAACTGGTATTTTTTAAGGCCTATGCAGAAGAGGAACCCGGCGATATTGCCGAGCAGTGTTCCAGAAAAGCCGATGATGAAACCTTCCAGGAAGAAGATGCGCATGACAGTGTTTTGCGTCGCCCCCATGGCGCGTAGTATCGCGATGTCGCGCCCTTTTTCCATCACCACCATCATCATGGTGCTTATGATGTTGAATGCCGCCACGAAAACTATCAGCACGAGAATTATGAATATGGCGGTCTTCTCGAGCTTAAGCGCGTAAAAGAAATTCTCGTTCATCTTCATCCAGTCGCGGACGTGAAACGATGATTCCAGCGAATCTTCCAGTTCGGCGGCAACCTTGTCGGCGGTGTATATGTCCCGCACATTCAGGGCCACTCCGCTGATGCGGTTCTCCATCCCGAAGAAATCCTGTGCCGCCTTAAGCGATACCACCGCCATGCCGGAGTCGTAATCGTACATCCCGGAGTGGAATATCCCCACGACGATGAACTGCTTCATTTTCGGAACCATCCCGAGGGCGGTTCTTTTCCCTTTTGTGGTGAGGAGGGCGATCGTGTCGTCCATCACGACTCCCAGGCGCGCGGCTAGCTCGTCGCCGAGGATTATCCCGTATCTGTCAAACTCCCCCTCCTTCATTATTTCCGAAAGGGATTCCACTTCGCCGTAGATCAGGTAGTCCTTGATCTTCGTTACGCTCCCTTCCTTTTGGGGATCGATGCCCCTGAGTATCACCCCGGAGGTAGCAGTGGAAGTCGAAGCCATGACTTCGCCGTAAATGTATTCCGCAACGGCGACCACATCGGGGTGGGAGGCGATTTTATTTATGAACTCCTCCGAGTGGACCATTTTGTCCCCCATTTTCGTGATGACGATGTGTGAATATGTGCCGAGGATCTTGTCCCGCAGTTCATTCTGCATTCCTGTCATTACGGATAGAACGACGATGAGGGCCATCACTCCCAGCCCGACCCCACCTACCGATATCCATGTGATTAGCGAGATGAAGGTCTGCTTCCGTTTCGCCATCAGGTATCGAAGGCTCATGAATAGTTCAAGTTTCATATCGGTTGATAATACAACATGAAGGGGGGTGGTTGGGAGTAAAGCTGTAAAGCGAAATTAAATGAAGTGAAGAAAGTGAGCGGGACCCGTAAGGGCCCCGCCGTGGATAGAATTACTTGTCCCAGGATGGAACAGGGAGGCCGAACACAAAGAGGTGGTCGGCGTGGGTATGTATCTTTTTTGGTATTTCCTTCGCCTTGTCGAAGTTCGCTTTCTTGATGTAGGCGTTGTTCAGTTCGACACTGGTGAGGTTTGCCGACGCAAGTGTGGCCATGCAGAGGTCGGCGGATTCAAGGTTGGTTTTCTCCAGATTCGCGAAGGACATATTGGCGTATGAAAGGTTGGCCCCCATCAACTCAGCCTTGTATGCGCTTGCGTCCGTAAGATCGGCCCCCTGCAAATTAACCGATTCCATTGAAGCCTTGGAGAGGTCCGCGCCTCTTAGAGTTGCGCCTGAAAGGTTCGCTCCTTCGAATTCGGCCCCGTTAAGGTCAACGCGGTCGAGGTTGAAACCGGAGAGATTCGCGCCATTGAACGTGTAACCGCTGAGGTCTACAAGGCCGGCCTTGGTTTTTTGCACGTTGTTCCTGTCACCTTCCAGGATCGATTTTGCGGTCTCGGGATCCTTGTACATCAACAATGCAAGTTTGTCGGAGGAGTATTCAACCCCTTCAACCGGCTTTTCGGCCTTTGCTTCCAGCTTTGCTACGTACTTTTCGTCTATCGCGACGGTTTTTGCTCCTCGCCATTTCGCGCAACCTGCTTCATCCAGCGGGCCGGAGCCTTCTTCAGCCGATGCGACGCCCGAAAACGCAATGAACAGCCCCAAGGCTGTGCCCAATATCCCATATCTCATAAAGTAAGTCCTCCAATCAAATAATATAGTTAATGAACTTGTTAATTATCCTACTCCTATCTCGCCGACCTGAAAAGGATGTTTTCGTAACGCGGTTTATTTCAGCAGTTTCCTTATCTTAAGGCGGAGAGCGTTCAATTTTATAAAACCGGTAGCATCGGCCTGGTCGTAGTCTCCGCCGGCTTCAAATGTGGCAGTCTTTTCGCTGTACAGCGATTTCTCCGCTTTCCGTCCCAGCACCTTCACGTTCCCTTTATAGAGTTTCAGGCGGACAACGCCGGTGATCGCGGATGCGGCCTCGTCCACTACCTTCTGAAGGAGTTCCCTTTCGGGAGCGAACCAGAATCCGTTATAAACAAGCTTCGCGTATCTGTTCATTATATCCCGCCTTATGGCGGCGACTTCCGCGTCGGTGGTTATCGATTCAAGCGCGGTTCTTGCTTCGTGCAGGATGGTTCCTCCAGGTGTCTCATATACGCCTCGCGACTTCATTCCTGTGAAGCGGTTCTCGACCACGTCGGCGCGTCCTATTCCGTTCTCTCCTCCAATAGCGTTAAGGGTATCGATAAGCTGGTATGGGGAGAGTTTTTTCCCGTCAACAGTTACAGGATTTCCGTTTTCATAACCGACCTCGATGATCTTAGGTTTATCCGGAGCTTTTTCCGGCGAGACGGAAAGGATGAACATATCCTCGCTCGGCTCGTTCCACGGATCTTCCAGTATGCCCCCTTCGAAGGAGATGTGCAGGAGGTTCCTGTCGCTGGAATACGGTTTCGCGGCGGTGACAGGGATGGGGATGTTGTACTTTTCGGCGAATGCGATAAGTTCCGTTCTTGATGTAAGATCCCACTCCCGCCATGGGGCGACGACTTTCATCTCCGGCGCAAGCGCGGCGAATGTAAGCTCGAAACGTACCTGATCGTTCCCCTTGCCGGTAGCGCCGTGCGAGAGCGCTACGGCCCCTTCTTCTCTTGCTATTTTCACCTGTTCCTTGGCTATCAGCGGGCGGGCTATCGATGTCCCGAGGAGGTATCGGTCTTCGTATATCGCTCCCGCGCGGAGCATCGGGAAGATGAAATCGCGGGCGAACTCTTCCCGGAGGTCGCTGATAAGGCATTTTATCGCCCCGGTGTTTTTCGCTTTTTCAGGTATTCCGCCAAGCTCCTCTTTCTGTCCGATATCCGCGGCGAACGCCACAACGTCGTATCCCCTTTCAACCTGGAGCCATTTCAGAATTACGGAGGTATCGAGACCGCCGGAGTAGGCGAGCACTATTTTTTCAGCCATGTAAATCTCCCAATAGAACCATTTTTAATACAGCTTTTTGAGCGTGCAGTTTGTTTTCAGCCTGATCCCAGACGACGGAATTCGGCCCATCGATAACGGAAGCGGATATCTCCTCTCCTCTGTGAGCGGGGAGGCAGTGCATGACAATGCAGTCCGGTTTCCCCTTCGCAAGGAGTTTGTCATCCACTGTGAATCCGCTAAACGCGGCTTTTCTCTTTTCCGACTCCTCTTCCTGCCCCATGCTCGCCCATACATCTGTGTATATGACGTCGGCGCCGTCCGCCGCTTCAGCAGGTCTCGAGGTGATCATCAATTTACCGCCGCTTGTTTTGTTTATGGTTTCCGCTCTAGCCACTAGCTTCTTATCGGGCTTATAGCCATCCGGGGAGGCGATGTTAATATCGACCCCGAGTTTGGCCCCAGCGATGATCAGCGAATTCGCGACGTTGTTGCTGTCCCCTATGTAGGCGAGCTTGATCCCTTCAAGTTTTCCCTTTTTCTCAAGGATCGTAGTAAAATCGGCAATCGCCTGACAGGGGTGATAGTCATCGGTAAGGGCGTTTATCACCGGGATGGTCGCTTCCCTGGCGAGTTCCTCTATCTCCGAATGGGCAAACGTGCGCACAACCAGCCCGTCGACATACCGCGACATCACCTTGGCGGTATCGGCGAGGGTTTCGCCTCGTCCCAGCTGAATATCCCTATGGCTCAGGAAGGAGGCGTATCCACCCAGCTGTTGCATCCCTATTTCGAAACCCATCCTTGTGCGGGTAGAGCTCTTGCTGAATATTATCGCTATGGTTTTTCCGGCCAGCGACGTGTCGCCGTACCGGTCTTTTTTCATTACCAGCGTATTTTCCAGCAGTTTCCTAACTGACGCGGTGGAACAGCTTTCGATAGTCAGGAAATCTTTCGGCATAGCACTTTCCTCAGTATCCCTATCCCTTTCCGCATTTCGGCGGAGGTGACATTGAGAGGGGGGAGGAAACGGATAACCTTTTCCTGTATGCAGTTTATTATCAGCCCCTCTTTCATGCAGTCTGCGATGATCTCGGCCCCTTTGCCGGGGGGGATATCAAGCTCTATCCCCATCATCAAGCCTTTGATCCGGATCTCCTTTACATCCTTGAATTCCTTTTTGAGCTTTTCAAGCTCCTTGAGGGTCTCTTTCGAAACTTTCTGAACATTTTTAAGGAGCCCTTTTTTCTCTATGGACTCTATCACAGCGAGCGCGGACACACATGCCAGTGGACCGCCGCCGAATGTGGAAGCGTGCGTTCCCGGCCCGAAGGTGGCCATGATCTCTTTCTTTGCCATCATCACACCGATGGGGAATCCTCCGGCAAGCCCTTTGGCGAGGGTCATTATGTCCGGCTCGGCCCCCTCATTCTGCCATGCGAACCATTTACCGGTTCGTCCCATTCCGCACTGCACCTCGTCGAAAATAAGGAGAAGGCCCTGTTCGTCGCATAGCTTTCGCAAAGCCGAAAGGAATCCGTCAGGCGGGATATTTACTCCACCCTCTCCCTGTAGCGGTTCCACTATTATCGCGGCGGTCTCGGGGGAGATCGCTTTCTCAACTTCTGAGATATTCCCATAAGGGACATGCTTGAATCCCGGCAACAGCGGGGCGAATCCCTTGTGGTATTTTTTCTGGCCGGTTGCCGAAAGCGCTCCGTACGTCCTTCCGTGGAACGAGTTCTCCATCGCGATGATCTCATGCCGTCCAGTTCCCTTGTCGTGGTGGTATTTCCGGGCTAGTTTCAAGGCCGACTCCACCGCCTCCGCGCCCGAATTTACGAATAGAGCTTGCCCCGGAAAGGCGATCTTGCTCAGCTTCTCGGCAAGTTTCCCCTGGGGGATCGTGTAAAAGAGGTTTGAAGTGTGGAGAAGCTTTTTAGCCTGCTTCGCCAGCGCCTTTTCCACTACCGAAGGGGAATGGCCGAGGATGTTCACCCCTATGCCGGTTATCAGGTCGAGGTAGAGGTTCCCCTCGCTGTCCTTTACCTTGCATCCTTTCCCTTCGACGAGCGCGACCCGTGTCCGCCCGTAGTTCGGGGCTACGAACCTGTCGTATAGGGCAAATATTTCTTCGCTTTTCATGGAGTAATACTACATTAACTTTCCATACATGGAAAACTGTTTTAAACTTATGTATCTTTTTACAGGAGTATGGCCGGATGATTAGAGACGCAGTAATAAAAGACGCAAACGCGATTCAACAGTTGATCAGGGTCCGGGCGGATGAAGGGGCGATGCTCCCCCGTTCGATAAACGACATTTATGAACAGTTAAGAGACTTCATCGTATTCGAGGAAGACGGGAAGATCATCGGCGCGGCGGCGACCCATATCGTATGGGAGGATATAGCCGAGATACGATCCCTTGCCGTGAACAAGGACGCTGAAGGGAAAGGTGTTGCCAAGAGCCTTGTGAACAAAAGCCTCGAGACGGCAAAAAGCCTGGGGGTGAAGAAGGTTTTCGTACTGACCTACGTCCCTGAATTTTTCAAGAAGCGGGGATTCAAGGATGTCGACAAGCACGACCTCCCGCATAAGATATGGAGCGACTGCATACGATGCCACAAATTCCCCGACTGCGACGAGTTCGCGCTGGCAATAGAGCTGTAGGGATATTCCCGTGATGTCTCCATCTTTTCTCGCAAAGGTAAGGGGAGATATCAAAAGCGCTGTCATTGAGGATTGCCCGGACGCGGATATCACATCGGAAGGTTCCGTCAGGAGGGATGCCATGTCGAAGGGTATCGTCGTGGCGAAGGAGGGGATGACGCTCGCGGGGATAGATATCTTTTGCGAGGTGATGAGGATCATCGACCGGAAAACGGAGATAACGCGGCATTTTAATGACGGGCAGAAAGTCTCCGCCGGGAAAAAGATAATCTCCATTTCGGGGAGGAGCCGTTCCATCCTCAAGGGGGAGCGCGTGGCACTGAACTACATGCAGAGGATGTGCGGTATCGCAACGGTGACCGCGCGGTTTGTCCATGAAGCAAGAGGGACGAAAGCAAAGATCCTCGACACGAGAAAAACCACGCCGAACATGCGCGCACTGGAGAAGTACGCCGTCCGATGCGGAGGGGGGGTGAACCACCGTTTTTCACTTTCGGATGTGCCGCTGATAAAGGAGAACCATATCGCCGCCGCCGGCGGGATAATGAACGCGGTAAGAGGTATCAAAAGGAAAAACCGGACGAAGGTTATCCTGGAAGTCACAAATAAAAGAGAGGTGATCGAGGGGATGGAGGCCGGAGCCGAGATACTCCTTCTGGACAACATGACCCCGGCGCAGGTGAAGGAGATGGTAAGGATAATAGGAAGGAAAGCGCTCGTGGAGGTATCGGGCGGCGTCAATCTGAAAAACGTGAGGAGCTACGCAAAGGCGGGGGTCGATAGGATATCGGTCGGCGCGATAACGCACTCCGCTCCGTCAGCCGATCTCTCGCTGCTTTTCATCTGAACAGACTGCCGGACAAATACGGCAAGCAACCTAAGCGAACAGGAGTTGTTCCAGTTTCTTCATCAGTGCCCGGTTCTCTTTTTCGGGCGGGACGTTGAGCGGAGGTTTCGGCTTTCCAGCTCCCTTGAAAAGTTTTACCGTCTCCCCCCACGATACGATGTTACGGCAACCGGCTATCACCGCACCGGAGGAGTTTATGCTTATAAAGCTCCTCTCCGGGTATCGGGCGATTATCTCTTCGAAAGTTTTTCTGTATCCGTTCAGGTGCGGATGCGTGAATCCCTTTTCGCCGGAGTAGAACTCGGTCTCAAGCCTGTCATGCTGAAGCGTGATGCTGTCGTAACAGCTTCCGTCCATCATGGAGCCGGGGTTGGTTGAATCCATATCGGAGAAGGTGGACCTGTTGTATGGCGCGCCTTTGGGGAACCCGAAATCCTGCCCGACGAAACCTATCGGATCCGCTCCGCTTTTCGCTAGAAGGTCGAGGGCGAAACAGGAGACGGAGCCGCCCGCGTCGACAACGCCCCTCTCTTCAAGGAGCGTTTCCGCAGGCTGGAATATCGTGTGCCCCTTTTTCAGGAGGAGCATCCGGGAGTTTTTGAATCTCTCGACCACCTGGGGATGCGTTGTCGGGGAAAAAAAGAGAGGCGCTCCCCCTCTCGCCCCGGCGAAGTGGGAGAATGATATCACCTGGGGGTCGACCGAGATGACCGCGTCGTAACCGATGCCGTTTTCGCGCAGCGCTTCGGCGGCGGTGTCGACGGCGAGGATGAAACTGCTGTTCTGCACTTTGTCGAGGAACGAAAGGTTCCTGTCGAGAGAAGGCCCCGCCCCCACGAGGATGGCCGGGTATCCTTTTAGCGCGCCGAAGATGGACGATGCGCCGGGGGAGGATGCTATCGCTTCGAGGTTTGCCTTTATGTTCTCCCTCTCCACGCCGGAGAAGCGCGCCTTGAATCTTTTTTCGCCGAGGAGGGAATCGAATATATCTTTTACCCTGTCGAAGCCTTCCGGTATGCAGCGAAAAGAGGGGAGATGGATTGCGACCTCCCAGTTCTCTCCGCCATCTTTTATCGCCTCAATGATGCTTTTCGTAAGTTCCTGTTCGCTCTCCGCGGTTACCAGTTCGAACCGGCTGTCGGAAAGGAGCGTTGATAGATCTCTATGGTTCAGCGCCGCGGAGAGGATATCCCTGCTCGCTTCGATTGCGACTATCCTCTTCAGTTCCGGGCGGGTTGAGACGACCGATTCAAGATGGTACCCGAGGCCGAAGCCGTAAACGAGGAGGTTATCTTTTCCGTCAAGCGAGAGAGAGTTTGCGAATTTATCCCCTTCTCTTTTCGGGTCGACCTTTCCGGCGAGAAGAAGGCCGTTGATAGCTACTGTTACTTCGCCATGTTTTGTCTTTTCAGGTTTCGGAGGCGCGGGGAGGTTGCGCAGTGGAGCCGAAACGCGGCTGTGGCGCTTGTCGATTATCTCAAGATTCTTGTTAAGAAAGTTCATTGAAGCTCCTGATTTTGCCATGCCGAGTGGTGCCAGTCAAATAGAGAGGCTATTGTCTTTCCGGACAGGGAGGAGTTTCTCGATGGACAGGTGCGGAATTGCGATCCCTTTTGAACACCGCATTATCCTTGCCATCGACTGGTAATAATATGCTAATAGTGTTATGGTATTTTTATTCATCATGTCGAGCGCTTTTTTGTTTGTCGGGAGTCTGTTTTTGCAGGAGGGCCGGTTCATGAAGTTGGTATCTGGATTAGCTTTAATTTGCGGAGTTTTGCTATTTGGTTGCAGTGGAGATATGACGGCTTCCACGAACGATGCAGGCACGAGCGTAGAATTCAAGACTATCATCAGTTCGGATTTCCTTGGTCAAAGCGAGAAAACCGAGAAAAGATTTGATGTGTTACGCAGTCAGAGTACCCTTGACTATATATACCCTGAATATGATCCAGAAGGGAAATATCCGATACCCGCAGTCGATTTTGAAAAAGATATGGTAATTCTGGCAAGCCTGGGCGTTAAAGGTTCGGGAGGTTACAGCATCGCTGTTACCGGAATTACTAACAAGAAAGAGTCTGTGCTGGTTGATGTCGAATCGGAGTATCCGGGAAATTGTTATACAACAGCGATAATTACGCTCCCTTTTACCTTTGTGATTATGCCCAGGTTCGATAAGAGCGTTGATTTTCAGGAGAAGGTGACACTCCGCGATTGTAGCGGTACATCAACGGATGCAGGGACGGTTATTGATGTTGGCACCAGCGTTCCATTTACCACGAATGTAAACTCGGATTACCTCAGCACAAGTGATAGAACTGCCAGGGTTCATATGTTGATAAACGACCAGGCTACTTTTGAAGAAGAGTGGGCCGCCTATGATCCGGAAGGGAGAAATACCCTTCCAGAAGTCGATTTCAATACAAATTCGGTAATTGTAATCAATATGGGCATTCAGGGGAGTACCGACTATGGCATGACTATTACCGGGATAACTGCGGTGGAGAGCTATCTGCTGGTTGACGTTGTATCCGATCGTCCAGGATATTTTTGCGGGGCAGGAGCCGCGATGACACGACCGTACAGCTTTGTGACCATCCCAAAGAGTTTTGATCCGATCATTGTTCAGGATGCAATAATCCATAAACCACCATGTGCTGAAGGACCGATCAAGAGTGAAACCAGTGTCAATCCTGATAAAGGATCTAGTGTTACATTCATGAACCTTGTAAGTTCGGACTATCTCGGTCAAAGCGATAGGACAGCCAGAGTGTATATGGAGATAAATGACCAAACCACTTTTGAAGAAGAGTGGGTCGCCTACGATCCGGAAGGGAGAAATCCGATTCCCACCATTGATTTTGAAAAAGATATGGTAATTGTGATCAATATGGGTCTTCAATATTCAGGTGGTTACATAATTGGCGTTGCCGGGGTAACCGAAATGGAGAACTACGTAATGATCGAAACAAAATCTGAGATTCCTGGTAAAGATTGTTTGGTAACGAATGCGCTTACACGACCATATACATTTGTGGCAATTCCAAAGACAAATAAAGAAATTGTGTTCCAAGATAATATAAAAACCACATCTTGTATCGAATAGCCAGCCAGCATAGACACGGCCCGGGCATTATATTGATTTCCCGGTGTTAATGCCCGGTACAACTCCCCGAATAACCGCTCTTTCCATGCGTCTGGAATATGGTATATTGTATCGATAAGTACCTTTTAATCACAAACCAGCAAAGAGTAGGTTAATAAATAGCTTGTCGCCAGCGGAAATCGATTTTAAAAACCTTTCGGCTCTCGTAGTTGACGATTACGAAGCTATAAGAAGCAAGCTTACCTCAGCGCTGAACGCGCTTGGAATAAAGACAACCGAGGCGGTAAACGGCGTAAACGCGCTGGAGGTGCTTGCCAAGGAGAGCTTCGATATGATGTTCACCGACATAGTCATGCCGGAAATGGATGGCTTTGAGCTCTGCGAAGAGGTGAGGCGCAAGCCGGAACTTCGGAAAATGCCGGTGGTTGTCACCTCCACCCATGCCGACACGAACTACATCATAAAGGCGCTGAGGCTTGGCGCGGACGACTACCTGGCAAAGCCGATCGATAAGGAGCTTCTTCAAAAGGTTGTCCAGCGGATAATGCTCCCTTCAATGGATGAGGAAGAGAATGGCTGAATCGGTGTCGTCCGAAAACCTTCTGGTAAAGGTCGAAAATCTCGACAAGCTTCTTACCCTTGCGGGGGAGGTCATCATCTCCTCAAGCAACCTTGGTAACACATACAAAAATCTTCAGGCGCTCTACGACAGCAAGAAGCCTGTGAACCGGGACACGGTGGAGGTGATGGGGGATCTCTCTGCCGCAACCGCCGACATATCATCCGAGCTTCATCATCTGGTTCAGGCTATCAGGACGGTAAGCCTCAAGGATCTCAGTTTCCGCACAAGAAGGCTGGTGCGCGATATCTCCCGTAAAACGGGGAAGAGGGTCAATTTCGAATTTGAAGGGGAGGAGACCACAGTAGACAAAACTATAGTGGAAAATCTTTACGATCCGATCTCCCACCAGCTGAGGAACGCGATCGACCACGGGATAGAGGATTCCGAAGAGAGGAAAAAGAAAGGGAAGCCGGAAGAGGGGCTTGTTGTTATCCGCGTGTCGAACAGTGAAAACGAGACCATCATCGACATAGAGGATGACGGCGCCGGTATCGATCTTGAGAGGTTGCGCAAAAAAGCGATCGAACTTGGAAGGGTAAACGAATCGGATAATTTTACCGAGGGGATGGCGCTCGACATTATGTGCATGGCGGGGGTATCTACAGCCGAAGTCGTCTCGGAAGTATCGGGGCGCGGGGTCGGGATGGACGTGGTAAGGAGCATGCTGTCAAATCTTGGCGGTTCCATATCCTTTAAAACGGAAAAGGACAAGGGCTCCACGTTCACGTTTCGGGTGCCATTGGTATCGGCGGTCAATATTGTCGATGCGCTGGTGATAAGGAGCGGGAAACATATGTTTGCGTTCCCCATATCGACCGTAGCCGCGAGCATGTCGGTGCCGAAAAAACAGATAAACTCGACACTCGGCAAGGGGGAGATGGTGCATTACCTGGACAAGCTCCTGCCGCTGCACAATTTAAATAAGCTGCTGGACGGAACGGTAGTCGAGCACGAAGGTGAAAACCTCCCGGTGCTTGTGCTTGAGCACAAGAAAGAGTGGATAGCGCTTTCAATCTCGGAATTTCTCTCCCCGCAGAAACTTGTCATCATTCCGTTCAACGGCGCGCTGGAAGTCGAAGGGATCTCCGGCACCACCATCCTCGGAGGGAGGAGTCTCGGATTTATAGTTGATGTGAATTCGCTCATCGCCAGGGCTACGGGAAAGGGTAGGCGTCACCACCTGAGCCTTGCGGAAGCGGAATCCGCCGCCGGGAAGGCGCTGAAGAAAGGGAGGCTGGAAACCCAGGCTGTAAAAGTTGAAAAACACGCTGAGGTTGCGGATGAAGCGGCTATGGCGGACAAGAGGCCGGAAGCGGCGGCAAGACGCGAGATCGAAATACAGGAAGAGCCGCAGATAGAGAACGTAACGGAATTCATTCTTGAGATAGAAAAACTGGTGCCTCAGCTGAACGAATCCATTTTCGCTCTGGAGAAAAACCCCGGCGATATGGAAACCATCAACCTTGCTTTCAGACTGTTCCATACGATAAAGGGAAACCTCATAATGATCGGGTATTCAAAGGGCGGACAGACAGTTCACGCCGTCGAATCGGTTCTCGATTACGCGAGGGGGAAGAAGATAGATATCTCTCCGGAGATGATGGATATCCTTATGGACGGCGTTTCATATATTGAGGATCTTGTCAGGAAGGGTAAGGCCGGAGCCTGGCAGGATGAAGTATCGCAACATGTTTTGGAGGCGAGTGCGCGGGTATTGCCGGAGCAGAAGGTCGAGAAGAAGGAGGTCGGGGATGTCGTTACGGCGGAGATAGGGCTTTCGCACGAATCGTCCTACCGCATGAACAACTACCGCAAGCTCAAGACCCCGTTTTACAACTGCTATGTGGAATTCGATTCCGGTAGACAGCCGCCGTTCCTCGTCGCGTGCCTTATCTATAAGCGCATTTCAGAAGTGGGCGACGTGCTAGGAACGGTTCCACCTCTTGAAGATATTGAGAATGGAATTATGGAAGGGAAGTTTAAACTGCTGTTTGCTTCCTCCAGAGAGCCGGAAAAGGCCGAAAAATTTCTCTACTCGGTACTTACCCGGCATTACGGGGCCACGATTGTAAAAATAAACAGGTTCGGATAGGGATATGAAAAGCTACATTCTGGAAAACAAAAAGAACATGATCGACGCCGAGGTGAAGGAGAACCTTAAAAAGGGGATGGAACACAAGGTTGAAGAGCTGGAACTCCCGGAGAACCATGAGGATATTTATCCCATTTTTGCTGACAAGGAGGACGGAATAATATTCATCCCTGCCATATGGACCGACCTTTATTGCGTGAAGATAATCAACGAAGTTGAACATCTAAAAGGGGTATTCGGAGCGGTAATCGTTGGGAAAACCCCGAAGGCTTCGGAACTGGTGGTGGCGTTCAACGAAGGGCTTTACGCCTACCTTGAGACGCCGATGGACAAGCAGAACTTCAAGCAGACGCTTACAAGGGTCTTCGGAAAACTGAGAAAGAAATCGGGAGAGAATCTTGTGCTCGGGCGTATCAAACAGTATGAGTCGGGCCTGTCGCCCAGATCGTTTTCCCATCAGATGCACGAGAGGGACCACCTTTTGGCGAAGGCATATATCGATGTTCTAAAGGACCGGGGGCCGCTAATGGACGGTACGGTCAAAGTGCTTCTAGTTACTGCTTCCAAGGCGCAGGAGGGGAGGCTGGAAAAATTCCTGAAGGAACTCGGCCTTAAGATCGAGTCGGTCGATTCTATGGCGGCCGCTTTGGAGAAGGCATCGGTAGGCAAGTTCGAGCTCATCATCACGGATAATATGCTCCCAGACGGCGATGCGATCACATTCGTTGACAAGCTTCGCAAACTGATGAAGAAATCGCTCCCAAGGGTAATAGTCTGGTCCTCTTCTCCCGAGAAATTCGCCAGCCTTTTGGGGCCTGAAAACCACATCGACGACGTGATACTGAAACCCGGCCCCGGCGCGGGGATCGAGGTGATCCTCCCTTCCATTGTCGCCGCGATCTATTCGCTCCATACCTGAAAGTTCATCGGTTTAGCATTCATGGGGAGTGACAGAGCCAGATCATCATCTATGATGGAGCCGGAATGGATCTGAGGTCGGCAATAGGGCAGATGACCCTCGTATCGTTTCCGGGAGATTCATGGAACCAGGGCATCGAAGAGCTTCTGCGGAAATATCTTGTCGGCGGCATCATCCATTTCAGGGAGAATATCCCCGAGAGCAGGGACGATCTGATAGTTCTGAACAAAAGGATAAGGGATGAGGCGCTCTCCACGCCACCCGGCCTTATCCCTTTCATCACGGTCGACGAGGAGGGGGGGCGCGTCTCCCGCCTCAAGAAAATTATCGGGGCTTTTCCAACACAGGAGGAGCTGGGGAAAAAAAGTCACGAAGAGTTGGCGGCAAATTATGTTTCGCTTGGCTCAAAAGTAGCGGAGCTTGGATTCAATACCACCTGGGCGCCGGTATTCGACATTAATACGAATCCTGAAAATCCTGTGATCGGCGACAGATCGTTTGGAGCGGAGGCAAAGATGGTTTCGGAAAAATGTTCTATCGCCCTGCGCGCGCTTAGGTCCGCAAGGCTCTTCACAACAGCGAAACATTTCCCGGGCCACGGGGATACTTTCATCGATTCGCATATCTCCCTTCCGGTGCAGGATACATTGATTGAGACTATTCTTGAACGCGAACTCTCCCCTTTCAGAAGAGGGGTTGAGGATGGCATAGATTTCATCATGACAGCGCATATTCTCTTTGAAAAAGTTGACGACAAATTCCCCGTCACATTCTCGCGCAAGTTCCTGCGGGAAATCCTTCGCGACGGAATGAGGTATGAAGGATTGATAATAACTGACGATCTGAATATGGGGGCGGTAAAGGAGAACTACACGCTGGAAGAAAGGATACTCCTCTCCGTGGATGCCGGGGCCGATGTTCTCCTTCTGCGTGACAGCCATGAGGGTGTTGTAAAGTTTCTCGAAACCTTTTACGCGCTTGCAGAGTCGGGCGATTTAAAGAAGGAGCGGATATTCGAATCGGCTGAGCGGATAAGAAGGGTGAAGGAGAGAGGGCTTTAAGTATATTTAATAGCAACAGGCATGGTGAAGCATGCTATTACGCGGGAGTCTCAGGCGGTCGCTTTCTTTAGCATGTTTTTTGCCTCTTCCAGGGTAGGGTCGAGCTGGATCGCCTTCTTGAAAAAATCAGCCGCCTTTTTATTGTCTTTCTGTCTGTGATACATCATCCCCATATTGAAGCGGACACCTGCGTCGGACGGATCCAGCTGCATGGCCCTTTGGTATTCCACCTCGGCTTCCACGAACCTCCCCGCTCGGCTAAGCGCGATGCCGATCCTGTTGTAAACCTGGAGAAATTCCGGATTTTTACTTTTGGCAAGGTTGAAATACCGAAGTGCGTCATCTATCCAGTTCTTGTCGAGGCAGGCGTTGCCGAGATCGATAAGGAGATGGACGTTTTCAGGCTCGACCTCCGAGGCCTTGTCGAATGCGGAAATGGCAGAATCCTTATTGTCCTTTATCGAGTGGATCAGCCCAACGAAGTAGAATATTTCCCCGTATTCCGGGTCGACTGAAACTGCTTTTTTCAGAACTTTCATGGCGAGTTCAAAATTCTTTTTCTCAATCAGTATCTCAGCGAGCTTGGTGTAGCCGTCGATAAAGCCGGGGTCGGCCTTTACGCATAGCATCAGTTCCTTTTCCGCCTCATCGAGTTCTTCTTCCTCGAAATGCTTTGTCCCCTTGTTGTAATGTTCGAGCGCCTCGGAAATATTGGTTATCTGGTTTTTGTCGTATTTTTCATGCCCGGCAATTCCGAGGAGAGCGTTTTCCAGCGCCGCCGCGGTGAACGGCATTTCCAGGAACCGTCCGATCATCTGCTTCTTCTTATAGCTCCCGCGCAGTGCCTTGGGGCTTTTGGAGAAAACTATCAGAGGCGTCTTCATGAATCGCCTGCATGCAACAAGCTTGGAAAGGAGCGTGGGGCATGAAGCGGCTTCGGCGTTCATGATAAGGAAGTGGTACTGCGCCAGTTCCAGTTTTTCAAAGACCCCCACGCATTCGGTAATTTCATCCACTTTCTGGATGCGTCGCTCGCGCAGAGTTTGCTTGATAAACTTCGCCTCATTCTGCGGGAAGCCGACTACCAGAAAAGCGCACTTTTCAAGCGTCGCAAACAACTTATCTTCAGGACTTTCTTTAGCCACTTTTAATACTTTCCCCTATCTGATTGTTTTCAATTATATTACATATATGCAAACAAACAACAGTGGGGGGGGGACGTTATATCTTGTGGCAACTCCGATAGGGAATCTCGGCGATATCACCATCCGGGCAGTGGATATACTCTCAACTGTCGACAACATCGCCGCGGAGGATACCAGGAAGAGCAGAATACTTTTCAATCACCACGGGATAAAACCGAAAAGGCTACTCAGCTACTTCGGCCCGAAGGAGGAGATAAAGGCGAAAGAGCTTTTAAATCTGCTGGAGCAGGGGGAAACGGTAGCCCTCATCACCGATGCCGGGACACCAGGGATATCCGACCCCGCGGGGAGGATAGTGCGTCTTGCGATAGAAAATGGGATAAACATCATTCCGATTCCGGGGCCTTCCGCGCTTATCGCGGCGTTGCCGGTCTCCGGGTTTGATACATCTTCGTTCGTCTTCGAGGGATTCCTCCCTGTGAAAAGCGGGAGGAGAAAGGCGACCCTGGAAAGGCTCTACTCCGAAGGGCGGACGGTAATTCTATATGAGTCAACACACCGTATATTGAAACTTCTCGACGAGCTTGAGAGCGACATTCCCGAAAGAAAGATCGTCGTGGCAAGGGAGTTGACGAAGATGTTCGAGGAGTTCGTCCGCGGCACCCCGTCAGAAGTAAAGGCTCAGCTTACTGGCAAGCGCACCAAAGGGGAGTTCGTAGTCCTCATTGAAGGTGAAGATAAAAAAATCAAAGGTGGAAGTTGCGACGGATCCAGTTAAAATGCCGGGAAAAGGTTCGACGGACGAACCCTTTCCCGAATCGGATTTTTATCTGCAACCTGTTTTCCTTTATGCCCCCTTATGGTGTAACCATGAACTTATCCGGAGATACATCGTCAAGCAGTACTTCATATGGACGGGATGGGTCGAACCCGACCTTATCTGCAAGGACAACCCATACAGTTGTACTTGTAAACCGATTACAACTGCTGTCGCCTGTTTCGGCGTATCCATCCCAGAGATAATTGTATTTCATCGGAGAGTCGGCGAGGCTGAAGGTCAATTCCACGCCATCCTGTGTAACGGAACTCCCTGGGTAACATAGAAAAACCCCACTACTTGTTTGCGGAGTGAATGTTGTCTTGAATCCGTTGGTGTACGGAACAGTTACCGCAACTACCTCCAGTGTGTTGCGATAGTCGTATCCGTTGACCGTAACGCTGTTCCCGCCTGTCGGGCTTCCTATGAGCGTAGTAATATCGGTACTGGTACTGGTATTGGTGCTTGTGTTTGTAGTCGTGCCTGTCGCAGTGCTGGTAGAAGTTGAGGTGCCCGTGCCTGTTTGAGTTGGGGCAATACCGGCTTGAAGGTCGTACCAGTCGTAGTTCCCCAAGCTTTCTCCGGCATCCGCGTAGTCTCCGTCGCCGTTCTCATCCACTTCCATCTTGCACTGGCCTCCGGTCTGGACGGTGAGTTTCACGGACGTGTTGTCAGAACCTGAATAGATTATCACTCCCTGCGACGGTGTGCCGTCCCATGAAAATTTGAGCGGCGTTGTAGTGCTTATCGTGACGTACCCGTAATCGGAGTGATATACGTCGCCGGATATGCTTGTTTCTGTTACTTGTCCAGCGGAGCCGAGTGTCATGGATGTTTTATATTGATTCAGCTTGACCTGTATGCCGTCGATAGTGTCTATAACCGTGTTTAAGGTAAGTACCATGCTGGTCTCGGTATTCGAAAAGCTAAAGGAGCCCGAAAAGCTGTATGTCTCCTCCGCGGATTCGGTTGTTATGCCGGTTGTTGACATGGTCATCGTCATTGAGGTCATGTTGCCGGCGCTGTCCGTAGCGTATGAGCCTCTAATGGTGAAAGTACCGTTTTGGGTTTCGTTATTGTCGCAGAAATCATCAAAGACATATTTGCCGCTCAAAGTTTTTGCTTCTTCATCGACAGTCATTGTGATGGTATTGCTCCCACCGCAGGATCCTGATTCCACAGAGGTCTCCGTTTTAAAAAGAGGGAATCTTAAGTCGTAAAAATTTAATATGCGTTCGTACGGTTTGAGAGACGGTTTTGAAAAGGATGACGCCGCTCCACCGCCTATGGACGCTCCTCCAGAGACCGCGAATATCATGGTCTCTGCGTTATCAGCAGAAAGTTTTACCTTGGTAGTTTTCCCCTTGTATTCGATTCCCGAAGGGGTGGACGAATTTTCTTTTGCGTTGTCCTCCAGCAGAGAACCGCATGACATGAACGCGAGAGAGGGTGCCGTCAATGCCAGGGCCAAGCAGAGCGTAAACGCGGGCCGCGAGATTCTGCCTCCCTTTTTTGCGACGGCGATCCTTGCCGCGTTATAGAACTGTGAAACCCTTTTGATTATCGACATGTGAAGAATCCTCCTTAATACAGACAAATGAACCCTCTTTTTCCGGTTTACTGTTAATTCCCGTTCAGATGCATGTTGTATTTGCGATATCCGACAAACTGCGGGAATTGTAACAATATTCTCCTTATATGGCAATATATAAGCGATAAATATGCGCGGAATTCTCAAGATGCGGAATTTAAGGGTATGCGATTTGCTTGCGCAGGTTTCGAAATTCAGCCGCCTCTTTCCTGCGGAGGCGAAACATGGGCATGGGGGGCAAGTGCGCCGACCTTGATGCCGTCAGTTTTTACTGTTGGCCTTCCTTCGGTTCCGGTTCGGCGGCCTTTTCCGGCTTGCGGTTGACGACTACGCCTGAGGGCCTGACCACCCTGTCGTGGAGGAGATAGCCTACGCGCTGTTCCTCGATTATCACGTTATCCTCCACATCGGGATTCTGATGAATTGAGACCGCCTCGTGGTATACGGGATCAAATTTTTCCCCGGAGGTTTTTATAGGTTTCAGATGGTGCTGTTCGAGGGTCTTCTTCATGCCGTCAAGCGCCATATTCACGCCGTCGCGCAGTGGGTCCTTCTGGTCGGCGTATTTGAGGGCAAGCTCAAGGTTGTCCATTACCAGCAGCAGATCCCTCATCAGGGGAAGAGATGCGTATTTTAACGCGTCATGCTTCTGCTTCTCCAGCCTCTTGCGCGAGTTCTCCATCTCGGCCATGCTTCTTAAAAGCTGATCCTTCAGAGAGGCTACTTCGGCCTCAAGTATTTCTTCTTTGGAAGGTTCGGGCTGGGCGGGAGCTTTATCGCCAGCATCCATTAATTCTTCCGTCTCCTTGTCGGCAGTTGCAGTTTTTTCGCCCTGCTTCTTTTCGTCAGTTGCGGTTTCATGCTTTGCAGTTTTACCCTTTTTCGTCACTTTGAAGAAAACCTCCTGTTTATTTCCGATGATAAATGTTCAAGCAGGCCGAAAATGTACGGATAATCCATTCTGATGGGACCCATTACCCCTACGGTCCCCTGCAATCCGTCCATGTCCACGAAGGATGACGTAACAAGGGAGCATCCGTTGAATTCGTCCGAAGTAAAATCCGAGCCGAGGCTTGCGTGTACTTTTCTGTTCTCAATGCATTTTTCGATTATCTCAAGGAGCCTTTTCCTGTCCGAAAGCGTCTTTAATACCTGCTTCAGCATCTTTCTGTTCTTTTCGAATTCGGGAGCATCAAGGAGGTCGGCGGTCCCCTCCAGCGTTATTTCCGGCGCCGGGATCAGTTCCAGCATCTTTTCATGGAACGCAAGCGCGGTTTCCTGGAGCCGTTTGTACCTGTTCTCGTGGTGCGTCACCGATTCCCTCAGCCTGTTCCTTATCTGCCTCAGCGTCAGCCCGCTGTATCCGAGGTTAAGGAAGTTGGAAAGTTCCGTCAGCTCGCTTTCGTTCCACTCCTCCTCGATGGAAAAGAGGATGTTCTGCGTTCTTGAGTGCGGAGTGACAAGCACCGCCTGGATGAGGTTCCTGTTTATTTTCAGAAAATGGAATTTCTCGATGGGAGAATCGGTTACCGAGGGGAGGAGCATCAGGCTTGCCTGATGGGAAAAGGTGTTCAATATCTTTGTCACCTTTTCGAAACTGTTCTCGCCCGATTCAGCCGAGCTTGCAATGGTATCGTTGATAAGTTTCTTCTGGCTTTCAGGGAGCGGTTTTGCCGGCATAAGCTCTTCCACGAAGAAACGGTACCCCTTCTCCGTAGGTATCCTGCCGGATGAAGAGTGCTGTTTTATCAGGAATCCCTCCTCGTCGAGATCGGCGAGGACGTTTCGGATCGTTGCTGGGCTAAGATCGAGATCGGAGAGGGCGCTTTTAGAAAGTGTGCGTGAGCCTATCGGCGCCGAACTCTCTATATGCCCGAGCACCACTTCCCGCAGTACCCGCATCTTTCTGTCTTCCATATCTTTCCCGTCCCTTTATGTTGATGTCAGATATATTTTATAACAGATTCCGTCGCAACTTGGCTAAGTCAGTTTCCTCTTTATATCAGTTCTTTGCGCCAAGCATGACGAAATCGGCCTTTTTGGCTTTGAACACGGCATCAAGCGGCTCTTTCAAGCCGTCCTTCATTTTAAACGCGATAAGGTCGGCGTCTCTCCCTTTCTCTATGCTGCCGGAATTGAGGTCAAGCGCACGCGCGCCGTTGACAGTCGCCATTTCGATCAGTCGTTCGCGCGGGAGAGATGGAAAATAGGCCGCCCCCATCCGCAGTTCATTCAGCATGGATAGCGAGCTGTTTGACGCAAGCGAATCGGTGCCGAGCGCGGGCTTCAACCCGTAATCCAGCAGTTTTTTAAGCGGCATGACGTTCCCTCGCCCGAACCAAACCGACGAGCCGGGACAAAACACGGGAACAGCGTTCGCGGACGCGAGCAACTTTATATCGTTCTCGTCTATCTCGTTGAGGTGAACGGCGAGCGTATTCTCCAGAATGCCAAGCGAATGCAAATGCGCAACCGGCGATTTACCGTACCCTCTGAATCCGTCGGGTAAAAAACCTCTCTCTTCAAGGAGCCCGGCGAGTTCGCCGGAACCGTGCCAGATGAACTCATCTTCATCAAGCGTCTCTGCCAGATGAATGGAGAAGGGGATGGAGAGTTCCTCCGCCAGCATTTTTAGAAGTTTAAGGAGTTTCGGCGAAACATTGTACGCGGAGTGCGGGGCGATGCCGACGTCAATCCCTCTTCGGGCAAGCTCCTCTGCGGTTGCCCTTGTCTTTTGGAGAGCCTCCTCGGCGTCCTTTTCGTGCGGAGCGAGCGGCTCAAGGAAAGTTATCCCTTTCAGGCGTGAACCGGCGAGTGGTGAAACGAAATCGCCGGAACTCGCGATGTCCCCTACTGCGGAGATCCCGGAGCCCTGCATCTCTTCTATCGCCTCTTTCATGGATGCTTCCCGGAGATCCTGCGGCGTCTCCATGTTGTACCTTATCACTCCGGGTATCCATTTGGAGAACGAGCCGGGATACTTTCTCCCTCTCATGCCGGAAAGCTGGAGGTGGCAGTGCGCGTTGACGAATCCGGGGAGGACTATATGCGATGAAAGGTCGATGATGTTGTCGACCCTTTCCGTAGCGGTGTTGATCGGGCCGAAACCGGCAACTTTCCCCTTGTCGACGAGGATGTAGCCGTTTTCGATAGGGTGTGAGGTGACCGGATAAATGATACCGGCTTTTAGAAGGGTCGCCACAGGCCTCCCTTACCGTGAAGGAAAGCCTGCGGCAATCCGCGAATCGTTCGGCTTGTTATCGCCTCTCGCCAAGAAGCCTCAGCAACATTATGAAGAGGTTGATGAAGTCGAGGTAGAGCCTGAGCGCGCCGGAGATCGCCTCCTTGGTATCTTCCTGTGTACCTTCGTTGCCGATTATGTTCATCTTCAGTATCGACTGGGTGTCGTAGGCGATGAGGCCGGTGAAGATGAGCACACCCGCGTATGTGGTTATCCAGTAAACGGCAGGGCTTTGAAGGAACATGTTCACTAGCGAAGCTATTATTATTCCGATCAGGCCCATGAATAAGAAGGAGCCCCACGAGGTAAGATCCTTTTTAGTGGTCGCGCCGTAGAAGGACATCGCCGCGAACATTCCGCCGGTCACGAGGAACGCGGTGGTAATCGACGACTGCGTGTACGCAACGAAGATCACCGAGAAGGTGAGGCCGTTTAGCGCGGCGTAGCCGATGAACACGTTCATCGCCCTCTGCGCGCTCATTTGCATAACACGCGAGGCGAGGTAGAAAACGAGACCGAGCTCGCCGATGATAATGCCGAAAAAGAGGATCGGGTTGCCGATAATAGCGTTGTAAATCGATGGCGTGTTCGCCACATACCATGCCACAATGGCGGTAACCGCAAGTCCGGCCGCCATCCAGTTGTAAACGCGTATGAGAAACCTGGACTGTTCCGCCGCGATGGAGCTGGAAGGGGCGTAAGCGGCTTTTGCCCTGGGTCTGTTCAAATCACGAAAATCCTGCATCTGTTCGACTCCTTTAATTGTTCGATTGTTTATGCCAATATATAAGACCATTATAGAGAAGGGTCAAGCAAAGGGCAAAAAAAGTTTCCCTTAAGAAATATCAAATAAATTCGTTTGACAAATCCCCGGCAAGGCGTATAATTTCTCTTTCGAATTAACTTTAGAGAATATGGAATAGGCAATGAAAACAACGTATTTTGCGCGAAAAGAAGACTTCCCGGAAAACGGGAAAAAGTGGCGGATAATCGATGCCGACGGCATTGTGCTTGGAAAGCTGGCTGTAAAGGTGGCGGACGCATTGAGAGGCAAGGATAAGCCTACATTCACCCACCATGTGGACACAGGCGACTATGTAATAGTCGTAAACGCAGCGAAGGTTAAGCTGACCGGGGCCAAAGTGGACAAGAAGATATACTATCATCACACAGGTTTTATAGGTCATCTCAGGAGCGCGACAGCTTCCGAGATGCTGGAAAAGCACCCTGAAAGGGTGATCGAGGCGGCTGTTTCGGGAATGCTCCCGAAGAACAAGCTTCGCTCGAAGTTTATGAAAAAGCTGAAGGTGTATGGCGGTGCGGCTCATACGCACGAGGCGCAAAAGCCTGAAAAAATGGAGATTAACTGACTATGGCTAAAGGGCTGGTCGACGGAAGGGCATATGCCACTGGGCGGAGAAAGACCGCTTCATGCAGGGTCTGGGTTAAGCCCGGCTCCGGCGTTATCAAGGTAAACAGGCAGGAGCTTGGCGCCTACTTCAAAAGGCCGACCTCCGAGATGCTGGTAAAACAGCCGCTCACGATAGTTGACGGACTGACAAAATACGACGTAACCGCCACCGTATGCGGAAGCGGTCTGAACTCGCAGGCAGGCGCAGTAAGGCACGGTATCGCCCGCGCGCTTCTGAAGCTTGACCCCGGTTTCCGTCTGCCGCTGAAAAAGAAGGGGCTTCTCACAAGGGATCCCCGCATGAAAGAGAGAAAAAAACCGGGACAGCCGGGCGCAAGGAAGAAGTACCAGTTCTCCAAGCGTTAATAGAGAGATTACAAAAATGGATCTATTTATTTTGATTTCGGCAATGATTCAGGCAACGCTAGCGGTGCGTCTCGGCCTGGTCACGCTTCCAACCTTTTCCCATATGATATGGGTGAGGAGAAACTGGCGGTTTTAAGACGACAGAAAATTCGTTTTCACAAGCCGCCGGTTTTAAGAACCGGCGGCTTTTTTTTTGGTCAAAAATAATTTGCAGAGGATAAAAAGGTGAACCGCTTAAAGGATCTACAGAGTTCGGGCCTCGCGTTGATGTTGCTATCGACCTTCTTTTTCGGCTTCAAGCCGATTCTGGTAAGGATGGCGCTCGACGAAGGGGTAACGCCGGAAGATATTCTGATACTCCGCCTGATGATAGCCGTGCCGCTTTTCTTCCTGACCGTTCTGCTGATGCGAAAACTTGGCGATATGTGGATGCCGCCGGTTGAGTTTATTCTTTCATCAATCGTCGCCGTTGCCGGTATGGGGGGAGCGATGCTCTTCTCCTTCTACGCCATCAAGTACCTCGGCGCTTCGGTATCGACGCTGGTGATTTTCGTCTTTCCGGCGATTACGGCCCTTCTGTCGTTCGTCTTTTTCGGCGAACCGGTAACGAGCAGGAAGAAGCTTAGCCTCCTCATTTCGTTCCTCGGGATAATCCTTGTCGTTATCCCGCTGTCGAACGGCAACGGATTTGGCAATATCGCCGGATTCGATCCCGGCAAGGGGCTTTTCTTCGCGATGCTCTGCGCCCTCTGCTGGGCGTCGACGCAGGTGGCGTATCAGAAGATATTGGAGAAGAGGTCGCCGGTAACGACCGCGCTGATGACCTCTGTTGCGATGCTGGTTTTCTTTTTCGCCATGAACGGAATGCCGTCTACCGGTCTGACCACCAGGGCGTGGACGGCGGTAATCCTTCTCGGCACTGTAAGCTGGTACGTCCCGTTCTTCCTCGCGATGTACGCGCTAAAGATGATCGGCGCATCGAAGGCGGCGATAGTGCAGAGCACAGGCCCCGGTCTTACGGTTCTGATAGCCGGCCTTATGCTGGGCGAGAAGCTGGTGGCGCTTCAGTTCGGCGGGATGTTCCTCCTTATATACGCGGTGTATATGATAGGGAGCGAGAAGTCGCCAGCGAGGGCCGATCAGGAGCCGTCAACAGTGGCGATCAGGAACGGCGGAACGATAGAGCCGGAGCCTCTCCCCGTGCGCGACGAATAACGAAAAACAGATAGCCGGGCGGTTCTCCGCCCGGCTTTAAAACTAACAAATTTGTCTAGTCACCACAAATACAATTAGTTGTAGTCTGATATGCGCTCTTAATAGATTTTGAGCATAAAGTCGAAAAACATTATCACGAAAAAATACCATAATTGATGTTGATTCTCCTATGAATTTATATTATTTTCGAAAAAACAATAAATGGGGGAGTGATTTTAACAATGGATAGATAAATTATTAACCTTTTTAGTGGAGATAGCAAAATGACAGATTATGATTCGTATTACGATGTTATAAAAAACAAACTTGGCATCGAAGAAGCATATAAGGAGGCTAAAGAAGATTCTATAGATAGGTCACATGTTATAAATATGTTGTTAACTTGCATTACGACACTCCTATCTACTTGTTCACCATATGATTCTAAATCTACATTAATAAAAAATAAGGTAGCAAAAAGTTTGGAAAATCTAAAACCATTGATCCGATGAAATAAATCTCAAAAACCTGTAGATACTTAATCGTATATTGCTAACAAATTACTAGACGAATTACAAATAACAAATGGTCGCGTGGGGGACACCACGAGGCATATTTTTATTGAAGCCTGAATTTTCGCCTAACAGCAAGGATAAAAAGGGCACTAGATGTATATGTAAGTAATGTGTGAATAATCGCAAGAATATATTCTAGTAGATTCATGTTTGTAATATCACATGCCTTGACAAAGGATAAGGGGCGAAATGCGTTTAGAAAAAGTATCTGCAATGCCTCGTCAGACCACGAATACCGAAAAATCCAGAAAAATACAAATTGAATGATAATTAGCCATATAAAAGGATATGTGTAGCTTTGTCCAAAATTTGAGAATCCCCAATATGCATATATTCCGAGCTTATGAGATAGAGTAGTTTCTTTTCCTTTTAATAAGCATTTTTGTTCAAGGGCGAAGAATTTGGCTTTATATTTAATTGTTCCCGCTTCATCCATTTTCTTTTCCAAATTGCGATATTTGCCATTGTCTTCATATTGCGTGCTGATAAATTCTGCTTCATCAAAATTAACGCTCTCGTTAAACTTGGTTTCAAAAAAAATTGGTGCTTTTTTAAAAACTGCCCCAACAAAAGAAGCCTCACCTTTGAATGCTCTATTCCTGAAATTGATACGTTCATAAAATTTCGCATTAGAGAACAAAATATCATTAATAGTGAGTGCATGAGCATGATTATGAGAGACCGAGAAATTTGCAGGTCCATGGAAAATAGCATTTAAAAAAGTGGACTTGCCCGGAAAATGCGTATTGTGAAAATTTGCTTCCCTAATAAATTCTGAATGATTGAAAAAGATATCACCCTTTAATTCATAGTCAGACATATCAAAAGAACCATGAAATTTGCATTTTTTAAAACTTATAGCTCTTCCATTTGCTAAATTAGGAGGTCTAAATGGTTGTGCGAAAACAGCTCCCTCAAGGTTAAGGCATTCTTCCCTTGAAGTATTGAAGTTCTGTGCGATATTAGTGATTCCATTATTGAATCTACTGAGTAGATCATCTCTCCTGTTAGAAGCTGCAACCCAAGGATATTTCCCTTGGTTTTCATATTTTTCGTTGTACAGGTCGTATGGAAGGTGGAAAAGGCAATATTTATATTGGTCAAAACCGTAATCAGGAGAGTATGTATAATTCATATAACCTTTTACAAATTGGCAGGTTTCCTTTGAGCAAGGAGTCGGCAGAGTTGTTTTGCTATCACGCCATTTGGAAAGATTCCTAGCATCACCGTATTTACCGTTATACATTGGGTTATAGTTTAGCAATAAATCTGTTACTAATCCATCTAGCAGAACTTTAAGGCGCTACCCCTACAACAATTTTGTTAATTATCACATATAACCTCTTGATTATTAGTGGTATTAGTAAAGAAAGTTACAAAAAACAGATAGCCGGGCGGATGGCCGCCCGGCTATTGGAAAATTACCATAACTCCCTTCGGTTTCGCATGACTAGAGGGAGCGCAAAAGTCGCAATTATCATTAACGCGATGAAGGGGTACTGAATCCCGTATACAACCGGTGTAAGCGCAACCCGTGTCACAATCCTGAACGTCTCATGCGAGGCGATGAAATCTGCCACCGGAGGAGAGTAGGTGTAGTAAAGGTCAACAAGAAGCCGTCCGGTGTCGCTGACGAGGAGCTGTTTATCCCTGAAGTTGCGCAGTATTTCGACATGCGGTTCCATGTAACTCCCGTACGCGGCGGTCGCTATGAAACAGCCCCCGCCGGCACTATCACCGGCTGCGCTGTCGGTGGTGCTAGTGTTGGTTGCCGTACCTGTTCCGGTGTCCGTATTCGTTCCTGTGCCCGTACCAGTTCCCGTTCCTGTACCAGTGCCTGTACCAGTGCCTGTTCCGGTATCGGTAGTTGTGTCGGTTGAAGTCCCCGCTGTGGTGAAGCTCCATGAATGCGCTGTTGTCAGCGGGTTCCCGGCGAGATCGTTCGCCCCTGTCGAGATGGTCGCCGTATATGTCGTCCCGGCCATGAGGTCTGCCGACGGAGTAAAGGTAGCGGTGGTTCCGTCGTAGGCGACAGCTCCAGTCGCTCCGTTATCCAGCGTGAAATTTGCCGCAATGATCGTATCCGCCGACATAGGTTCGCTGAATGTCGCTGTGACTGTTGTGTTGACTGCAACATCAGTAGCGCCATCGACAGGTGTTGTCGATGAAACGGTCGGTGCTGTAAGGTCTGGCGCGTCCCCTGTTGTGAAGGACCAAGTGTATGCGGCGGCAATCGCGTTAGTAGCGACGTCGGTTGCCCCCGTAGTGATAGTCGCCGTATAGGTTGTCGAATACGCAAGACCAGCGTTCGGCGTAAATGTCGCTGTCGTGCCTGTATATGTGACCGTACCGGTTATGCCGTTATCGAGAGTGAAGGTCGACGACGTAATCGTTGCGGCATCCATCGGCTCGCTGAATGTAGCCGATACCGCGCTGTTCGTAGCGACCCCTACTGCCGAATCTGCCGGAGCGACGGCGGTTACCGTCGGCGGAATTGTGTCTACACCATTTCCAATCAGCACAAATGTGCTGGTAGGGTTGGAGGCATCGTTTGATGTTATCGTTACTGTAAGCGTTTTTGAAGCACCGACAGATGTAGGACTGAACGCAACTGTTACCGTGCAGTTACCGGCTGATGGAATTACCGGCGATAAACTCGCGCATGTCCCGCCGGTTATGCTGAACTCGGTTTTGTTTCCGGTAAGCGCAATGATGCTTACCATATTGCCAGACCCTGCATTCGAGATGGTAAAGCTCGTACTAGAGGTTGTCCCTGTTTCGACGTCTCCGAAATTGTGCGGGGATGCGGTTGTAAATACCATTGTGGGAGTAGAAGCGGTGATCACTTTATTGGTGATGTTCCCCGCGGCATCATAGGTGTAGGCTATCTGGTTTCCACCGATGAACGCGTTTGTGAGCCGTCCCGCACCGTCGTAGGTATAGTATTCATTTACTGCCGCCGCAAAAGCGCTTGACGCAAACATGGCGATAATGAAGATCGGCAGGAAGAATAACCCCGTCTTTATCGGTCTCATTTTATCGGACTCCTTTTTTTCGGCGTTAACCATTTTCAGTAAAGACCCGGCAGAGGGAAGAGACTTTTTTAAGTTTTCAAATATGTTTTTCATCATCCCCCCCCTTAGTATGCAAACGCGCCATAGAGTTTAGTGAACATGCCGCCGATACCCTCTTCGGCCCACTGCTCGCCGCATCGGTTTACTTCCTGCGCCACCGCGCCGTATTGCCCCGATGTGACAGCCTTGTTATAGGCCCGTCTCGACTTTTCGTCGCCATTGGCAAGGGTGGTTCCAATCCTCGCGACCTGTTTGACAGAATGACTGAAGTTCCCTCCCGTTGCGGCATCGGCGATGGCAAGCGGAGCGCCGAACGCGACCCCAACGGCAACGTCGGTAGCGGCAGATGCGGCGGCTCTTGTCACGACCGTTCCGGTACCCTGTCCTTCAGCAAGGGCATCAGTAGCTTCATCGTAGGCCGCTGTCAGGGCGCCAACTGCCGTCCCTAAGGTCTTCACAGCCTTTGCGCCTTTGGCCAGTTTGGCCGCCTTTGCCGCTTCGTCCGCGTTTTTAGCTCCGGCCTCCAGCCCTTTTTCAACACCTTCGAAAAGGCTTTGTGTGGCAACTCCCTGCCAGTCGGGATTGATACCGCCGCCGGGAGCCGCAGCCTTTTCAACTGTCCGTTCGGTCTGATCGCCGTCACCGGGCGATTTGGCGGTAGTTGGAACCGGGCTTGGCGGTTCGGGTATGGCGCTGGCAGGCGCTTTTTCATGCCACGACTCGGTATCCGGTGCCAGCTGGCCCGGCAACAGATCGTTCGGATTTAATCCAAAGAAGCTGGCGTAGGCGCCGCTCATCTCGTCACCGAGGATATGACCGAGTTTTAACGAATCGACGACAAGTGCGTCGAAGCCGTTCGGGTCGGCGTACTTTTTCGGGTTCCCCATAGCGTACTGGTAAGGGTTGATGCTCTTCGGCCCGATAGAAGCCACGGAGTCTCGCGAGAGGAACCTGCCGTTCGACGCATCGTAATAGCGCGCCTTGTTGTAATAAAGCCCCGTGGTACCTTCCTGCATTACTCCGGCTCTCCCCTGATAGGTGAAGGGATTTTCGACCGCGCCACCCGAACCTATTATCTCGCCGTAGGGGGAGTATGCGTAGGAGTTGACTACCGCTCCCGCATTATCGGAGGTGAATAAAGTGTTGCCGGATTCGTCGTAGTGATAGAAGTAGCGTGTGGTGTTGTCCGCTTCGACCGCGTGGAGGAGACCGCCTGTCGGAGTATGGATATAATACCTAACCACTGTGCCAATCTTATCTTTCACTACCGATACCGCTGGTGCGCCGAGAATATTATTCCACACATAGTTGGTTACGGTTGTTCCTCCATCGTTTGTGCGGGAGAGCATCCGCCCATGCGCGTCATATGTGATGTCGACGGTTGTTGCTCCTTCGGTGTAGTTGGTCAAGCGTGAAGCGCCGTCCCATGTATATGTCCTGGTGCCATCGGCAGTAGTCCGGCCAAGAGAGTCGTAGGAAAATCCAGCAGTGCTGACCTGCGATGCGGCGTCGAAAGTCCGGGCTGTCGTAGCGGTCACGGGCGCGGGTGCTACAGGGACACTCCTGGCGGCGGAGGAGATCTCTCCTACGCTGTTCCTTGCCAGAGTGATAGAAGAAAGTGCGCCTTCGGTAATCCCAGTGACATTGCTGTCATTGTCGTATGTATAGGTGGTGATGACTCCATTCGGCCTTGTTATTGTCGACAACCTGCCGGCAGAATCATATGCGAAGGCGGTCGTTCCCCCAACCCAGTCGCTGACGCCTGTAAGACGTTTTCTGCTGTCGTATGTGTAGGTGACAATTTTGCCTGTAGAAAGCGTCACGGTCGCAAGGTTGTTGTCAGGGTCATATGTGGCTGTGATGCCGTTGCTGTTTGTTTTCCTGCCGAGAAGGTCATACCCGATCATAATTCCAGAACCTGTGATGAGCCTCCCAACTTCATCGTATGTGTAGTTAAGCGTTAGTCCTGTCGAGAACGCCCTCTGCGTGACGTTGCCGACACCGTCGTATGTCATGGCAACGGTAGATGTATCGGGGAAGGTGATGTTGGATAGCCTGTTGCGCGAGTCGTATCCGTAGGTTGTTTCTTTCGCAAGCGGATCGGTGTTGGAAGTGAGTCTCCCTTGCAGGTCGTATCCGCTATCCCAGAAATTTCCGTTCGGGTCGGTGACGCGGGTAATCTGCCCGATCGCATTTCGGGTGTAGCTTGCGCTGACAGCGCTCGCAAGAGTTACCCCTGTCAGAACGCCCCCTGGGCCATATGTCCTCTCGATTGTATCGCCGTTAGGTTTTGTCACCCCTGTTACCAGCCCCATTGCGTTGTGCGTGATGGAGGTTTTATCACCCTGCGGGCTCGTAACTCCGGTAACGCGCCCCATGCTGTCGGTGTCGATAGTGGCGGTATTGTTTGCCGGGTCGGACGAGGATGCGGGGGTCCCCTCCGCGGTGTACCCCTGGCTTATCGATTCGGCTGAGGTGTTGTCGGTTACCGATGCCACGCGACCGAGCTTGTCGTAGTTTATTGTCATGGTATTGCCGGACGGCGAGGCGAATGTGGATGGCCTCCCGAGCGAGTCGTATGTCCGTGTGACTGTGTTTCCAGCCGGGTCAGTGACGGAAAGGAGCCTGTCCATCAGATCGTATGTAAAGGTGGTGATGGCGCCGGTGCGGTCGGTCATGCTGGTCATATTACCGTTCATGTCGTAGGCGTAGTCTGTGAAATTCCAATTTTCATCCGTGATGCGCATTACCTGGTTCGCCTTGTTGTAGCTCATCATTTTCGTAGTAGTATCCGCGTGCGTAACTGTTATCAGCCTGTTGTTGTTATCGTAGGTATGACTGGTAACGTTTCCTGAGTGATCCTGAATAGTGTTCAGGGTCCCGTCTGTGTTGTATGTGAATGTCGTTGTTCCGCCGAGTGTGGTGGTGACGGTCTCCATCTGCCCGCGAGCGTTGTATGTGTATGCCGTAACGCCAAGGATCCTGTCCAGCTTTGTGGTCAGGTTTCCTGCCGCGTCGTACTGGAAGGTCTCAAAAGTGCCGTCCGGGTAGTCTATCCTTGAAACCTTCTTGAAGGTGAACCCGTTGAAGGTTATCGGCGTGTACTGGTAGCTTACCGAGTTGCCGTCCGGGAGGCTGATGGACGACGCCTTCCCGCTTGCAGGGTCGATGGTGATGGATGTTGTGTTTCCCCGCCTGTCGGTGATCGAGTTTCGCGCGCCGCTTGCGGCGGAGCCGAGAGTTAGCGTCTTTGCGTTCTTATCGGTGACCGATTGCAGTTCGCCGTTCGCGCTGTGCGTGTGCTGTGTGGTGTCGGTGTTCGGGTCGGTCATCGTTGTGGTGTTCCCGCTGTAGGTGAATGTCTGTGTGTTTCCGTATGCGTCGGTCTGCGTCTTCACCTTGCCGCTGTGGTACTGCGACTCGGCAATGGTGTAGTAGGTTTGGGTGTAGGGGGTGTTCCCTTCGGGGAGAGTTTTCGAGATGAGCTGTCCCTTGTCGGCGCCGTCCGGCGCGGCGTAGGCATAATCGGTGAAGTAACCGTATACATCGGTGAATCTCGTGAGGTTTCGGCTGGTATCCCTGCCGTACCAGACGGTTCTGTCGGTAGTGCTGGTTGTCGGGCTGGTCTTTTTCCACTCCCTGACCATATAGAGGTATCCGTTCGCGTCATGGGCAAGTTCAAACTTCCTTTCCATATTGTTATCGGTGATCTCGTTAAGGAAACCGTTCGTGCCGTAATTCAGGTAGAGGACGTTCCCCTTTCCGTCTTCTATCTTCGTCAGCTTGTGCGCTGTCGCCGACCACGGAACGGAGAATGTGTAGAAGAGTTTTGTGCCGGGGTCACGGACGATTATCTCCGAGCCGGGTTGCTGAATCTCGTATGGGGTATCGAGGTTCGTATCCTGTGTCCATGACCCCGCTCCGTCTGAATGGAACTTCGTCATCTTCCCCTTGTCGTTTACAAGTGAGAGGAGGTTCCCGGTCCAGTGGATGCTCCACTCAAAGTTGTGCCTCCAGTTGTTGCCGAGCGAACCGCCAATTCCCGCTACTCTCATCCTGGAGGCGTAGTAGCGCTGAAACCTTAATGGTAGCGGACCGCCAAGATTTATGTCGGGCGGTTCGGTGAAGAAAAGCTCTCCTGTATGTGTGTTTACCGGGTCGCCGTCCGTTCCAGCATCGGGGAAATCGGAGCCGCTCCCGCCAACAGGGGTGAGCGGGAGGTCTATATATATGAAGATGGTGATACTGCCTGATGAGTTGCATAGGTTGGTGTCTCCATAGTCGTTAACAACCGGATTTCCATCCTGCGCCCATGTAATGGTTATCGATGTTTCACCCCCAGCTGCGGCGGTGACAGTGAAAGTCTCAATTCCGGATGCGGAAATTGCCGTGGGGGAGACGGTCGCCACGCCAGAATCTGCGACGACCGCGGAGCCGGTCCAGCCGCATCCGTAACCGTCTATGTCGAATGTACCGGTCTGGCCTATCTCAGTAATGGTGACCGAGCCGACGGACGGGTAATTGTTTGATGAATAGTCGACCGCCCAGGCGGAGGGTAATCCGGTAATTATTAATGATGCTAAAAGCAGTGCGAAAAACGTTGCCATATGTGAGACCCGTTTTCCGATTGGTTTCAGGATATCTCCAGATTTACCGGAAGTGAATGGTTCCGCATCAGATTTTTCGACAGTCATGTTTACCCCCAATAAATAGAATCTTTTTTCGCACCCCATGTTGTGGATATTTGCAAGAGCGACCGGCTGAGATCAAAGGTGCAAGGCAAGGTAGAACAGCTATTTTGAGCGCCCCTCAACTATTTTTAACTTACCCCATATAGCCGAAAAATGGAATACTCAATTATGCTACCATTACGGGTACCGGTGCGATTTTTTACAGTCATATCGGCAAAACGGTTTGAATCGTCAGGCTTTAAGTATGAAGAGCTTGATCATAAAAAAGATGTTATTTTGCCTTGGATGCAACGGCGCCTTAGGCTTTGAAATAATTCGATTAATGGTGGCCTCGGCGTGATTCGAACACGCGACCTCCAGATTAGGAATCTGTTGCTCTATCCTACTGAGCTACGAAGCCACACTAAAAAAACGACTTGCGTATTATACGGGCAAATTACCAAACCTGCTACCGTATATATGAATCTTTAGTTATTCACCCGGTATCCATATATAATGAACAAATAGAATACGGTTTTGCCGTTTCTTGTGCCACGTATGCACCTGTGATATCGTTAGTGGAAATTACAGTTTAAACCATGTGGTACCTAGGCGGGCTCCAACGGCCTTTTCCTGGTATGACTTTAAAAATGAGGTAGTTGTGACGCAATTTCAGAAAAACTTGGCGCTTTGGCTGGTAGTTCTCCTTTTCATGATAGCTCTTTTCAACGTTTTCAATCAGCAGGAGCAGGGCCGAAACGAGATCCTTTATAGCGAGTTCGCGGAGGCTGTGGATGCCGGGCGCGTTGACGAGGTGAAGATACAGGGTGAAATTATTTCCGGCAGATACACCGACGGCGGATATTTCGAAACTTTCGCCGCGGAGGACCCTCAGCTCCTTCCGCTCCTTCGGGAAAAGAAGGTGCGCATCTCCGTCCGCCCTATGGAGCAGGGTTCATGGTTCATGAACATATTCATTTCATGGTTCCCCATGCTCCTTCTCATAGCGATATGGATATTCTTCATGCGCCAGATGCAGACAGGCGGATCGAAGGCGATGAGTTTCGGAAAGAGCAGGGCGAAACCTCTGCACGAATCCAAGAACAGGGTGACTTTCAACGACGTAGCCGGAGCTGACGAGGCGAAGGAAGAGCTTGAGGAGATAATTGAGTTCCTCAAGAATCCACAGAAGTTCACAAAGCTCGGCGGAAAACTCCCCAAAGGGGTTCTCCTTATGGGCCCTCCCGGCACAGGAAAGACACTCCTTGCGCGGGCTGTCGCCGGAGAAGCGCAGGTTCCGTTCTTCAGTATTTCAGGCTCCGATTTCGTGGAGATGTTCGTAGGCGTAGGCGCGTCGCGCGTGCGCGACCTATTTGAGCAGGGGAAGAAAAACGCTCCGTGCATAATTTTCGTAGACGAGATAGACGCAGTAGGGCGTCATCGAGGCGCGGGTCTCGGCGGCGGACACGACGAAAGGGAGCAGACGCTCAATCAGCTCCTCGTGGAGATGGACGGTTTCGAAGGGAACGACGGCGTAATAATGATAGCGGCGACAAACCGCCCGGACGTTCTCGACCCGGCGCTCCTTCGACCAGGCAGGTTCGACAGGCAGGTAGTGGTTGCGATCCCGGATATTCGCGGACGCGAAGGAATTCTGAAGGTACACGCCACTAAGGTACCCCTTGCCGATGACGTTGACATGAAGGTCATCTCCCGCGGAACGCCCGGCTTTTCCGGTGCCGATCTCGCCAATCTCGTAAATGAAGCCGCTCTTCTCGCCGCAAGCCACGAAAAGGACAAGGTTACGATGAGCCATTTCGAGGAGGCGAAGGACAAGGTGATGATGGGTAAGGAGCGTCGAAGCGCCGTCATCAGCGAGGTAGAGAAGAAGAGCACCGCCTATCACGAAGTGGGGCACGCGGTTGTGGCGATGATGCAGCCGGACGCGGATCCGGTGCACAAGATAACGATAATCCCGCGCGGCATGGCGCTTGGTCTCACGCAACAGCTTCCGGTAGAGGACAAGCATACCTATTCGCGCGATTCGCTCCTTATCAAGATAGCGATACTGATGGGGGGAAGGGCCGCCGAAGAGATCTTCCAAAACGAGATGACTACCGGCGCGGGGAACGATATCGAACGTGCTACAGACCTTGCGCGAAAGATGGTCTGCTCATGGGGAATGAGCGACAAGATGGGGCCGCTCGCTTTCGGCAAGAAGGAAGAGCAGATATTCCTCGGGCGCGAGATACAGAACCACCAGAACTACAGCGAGACCACCGCCGAGCATATCGACGACGAGGTGACGAGAATAGTAAAGGAAGGGATGGAAAAAGCGAGAAACATCCTTATCCAGTACAAGGACAAGGTTGAGATCATGGTGGAGATGCTCCTGGAGAGGGAGACCCTTAACGGAGATGAGGCGAGGCGGATAATGTTCGGCGACAACGAACCGAAAGCGAAGTCGAACGATTCCGGCAAGAGCGGAGTTGAATCGAAGGAAGCCAGGACAACGAAAAAGAGCGAGAAGAAGAAAGAGCCGTCGTCAGGCGGTCCGTTGCCGGGCGACATTTCGCCGACACCGGCAGTTTCGTAAGCAAATCTGATATTCAAGGGGGCATCGCTTTCGGACGATGCCCCTTTAAAAATGTTTCCATTCTCCGTATCCGCATCATGAAAAAATTTTAAAAACGGGAAGTAAACGGTTTTGCAACCAACCCAAAAAGGGTAGAATGAGCCACTTATGAAATTCATGGACAGACTCCGCAAGGAGGTAATGATAATCGACGGCTCGATGGGGGTATTCCTCCAGTCGGAAGGACTCCCAAGCGGATACGCCCCCGACCTCTGGAATCTTGAGAGACCTGATCTGATAGCCAAGGTTCACAAGACCTACCTCGACGCGGGATCACAGATAGTTATTACAAACTCGTTCGGCGCGACATCTCCGAGGCTTGCCGACTACGACGCTGAAAGAAAAGTACGTGAAATAAATCACGCCGCCGTCGCGAACGCGCGCAAAGGGGTAGGGGACAAGGCGTACGTTGCCGGCGGGATGGGTCCCTCGGGCAAAATGATAGCTCCAATAGGTGACGTATCCTTCAAGGAAGCTATTGCGATATTCAGCGAGCAGGCGTCCGCGCTTGTCGAGGCTGGTTGCGATCTCCTGATAATAGAAACAATGTTCGACCTCATGGAGGCAAAAGCCGCCATCATAGCGTGCAACGATTTCCGCAAGGATATCCCTCTCATCTGTTCGATGACATATTCCGCTGGCGGGCTTACCGATACCGGGACGACGCCCGAAGCGGCCGCCGCTGTCATGGAAGGTCTCGGCGTGGACGTTATAGGTGTGAACTGCTCCACCGGCCCGGACGAAATGCTCCCGGTTATCGAAAGGCTCGGCAAGTCCACAAAACTCCCGATAATGGTAGAGCCGAACGCAGGTCTGCCGGTGATGGAGAAGGGACAGACAGTATTCAAGGAGTCGTCCGATGTCCTGGCCGGTTACGCCGGAAAGTTCGTCGATCTCGGAGCGAACATCATCGGAGGCTGTTGCGGCACAAAGCCGGACTATATAGAAAAGATAAGCAAACTTGTAAAAGGGAAACCTCCAGCCCCCAGAAGCGGGCATACCGGCGTGGTGATAGCCTCGCGCTCGAATGTCGTCTGGATCGGAGCGGGACATCCTTTCCTGAAAATAGGGGAGAAGATAAATCCCACTGGTAAAAAGAAATTTTCGCAGGCGATCAAGGAAGGGCGGCTCGACATGGTGCTCGCCACCGCCAGAGAGCAGGAAGAGAACGGCGCCATGGCGCTCGACGTAAATGTCGGCGTACCGCTTATAGACGAACCGGGGATGATGGGGAAGGCGATCACCGCCTTGCAGAATGTTACGAGACTGCCGCTGGTCATAGATTCTTCGAATAATCACGCCCTTGAAACCGGCCTCGACTTTTACGGCGGGCGCGCGCTTGTGAACTCCGTCAACGCCGAGCCTGAAAAGCTCGAAGCCGTTCTGCCTATGGTGAAAAGGGCGGGCGCGGCTGTGATGGCGCTCTGCGCGGGGGAAGAGATACCTGAATCGGCAGAGAAGCGTTTCCAGTTCGCAAAGACCATTCTCGACCGCGCGCTTTCGCTTGGCATGAGGAGGGAAGATATAGTTTTCGACTGTCTGGCGGTTGTCGCTTCCGCGATGCAGAATGGCGCAAGGGAGACTCTCAAACTCGTGAAGATGATAAGGGAAGAGCTCGGCTGTTCGACCACGCTCGGCATTTCGAATACGTCGTTCGGTCTACCGGACAGGCCGTCGATAAACAACTACTACCTCGCCATGGCAATGGGCGAAGGGCTCGACGCCGCGATAGTAAATCCATACTCGGCGGGGATGCACAAGGCCGTCGCCTCCGCCTCGATATTCACGGGACGGGATGAAGGGTGCAAGAGCTACATCGAGTTCGCGACGCATTACGAATCGGGTGATGGTACCGACACTCTGAGAAAGACCGCCGGCTCCGATGTGGAGGAGAAACCGAAAAAGAAGATGACGACGCGGGAAGAGGTCTACTCCGCCGTTCTTGAAGGGGAGAAAGATTCGATACACGCGCTGATAAACAGGGCGCTGGAGGAGAAGATACCGGCGCTTGAACTTTTCATGGATATCATGACTCCTGCCATACGGCAGCTCGGGGATCTCTTCGGCGCTAAAAAGAAATTCATCCCGCACCTGGTCGCCTCCGCCGATACGATGAAAAAGGGGATGTCAATACTCACCCCGATACTCCTTTCGGGCGGGTCGGTGGAGAAGAAGGGGACTATCATTTTCGCCACGGTAAAGGGTGACGTGCACGATATAGGGAAGAACGTCTGCTGTATAATGCTTGAGAACTTCGGATGGAAGGTTGTCGACCTGGGGCGCTCGGTCCCTATGGAGGATATCTTCGAGGCGGCGGAAAAGCACAAGGCCGATATACTCGCGCTCTCGGCGCTAATGACGACCACGATGGTGCGTATGCCGGAGATAATCGATGAAGTGAAAAAACGCAAACTCCCATACAAGGTTATGGTCGGCGGAGCGGTCGTCACGAAGTCGTTCGCCGACGAGATAGGGGCAGACGGATACGGCAAGGATGTAGGCGAAGTAGCGGGCCTGGCGGAGAGCCTTCTGGTAAAATGAAGTCCATGCGATATCTTCCGGTTGCGGCGCTCTCTCTCCTCTTTTTCGCCTGCGCCGATTTTTCCTCGTACAGGTACTTTCATGTATATGCGATGGTGAAGCCTTCCAGTAGCTCTTCGGGGATGCACGAGGATTCCGACCTCGCGTTCCGCTTTGCCATTTCCGAGAAAAAGATTAAGGCATACATAACGAATAAGTCTGCTTCCGATGTGAACATCAAGTGGTCGGAGGTGGCGTATATCGATTTCAAGGGCGCCTCGCACAAGGTGGCGAACAACGAAGTCCTCTTTACTAACAGGATGGACAAGGCAAAGGATACGGTTCTGAAGCCGGGGATCACCGAGGAGAACGTGATAGTTCCCGTTGATAATGTGGAAAAGCTGGAGGAGCAGTGGACATGGTCGATAGTTCCGCTGTTCGATCAGGAAACCGATGCGGCACTGCTAAACAGGGATAAGACCTTCGGGGTTATTCTCCCGGTGAATCTCGCGACAGGGGAGAAGGTATACCGGTTTGAATTCAAGGTTGCCGCCGTAATACCCCACCGCTACCACAACCCGCGATAGCCAAACGCCAGACATAAAGTAGAGCATTCTCCCTCCTTTAAAGGAGTATATGCGGAAAGCAGTTTGCCGCTTTCCGAAATGTCCCCGGCTATTTTCATCAAAACAAAAAACTGAACGATTTTCATTTTTCCCGGACAAGTCCTCAAATTGCAGGAATTGAATCGCAATACCTTGACTCCAGCCGGAACGAATCTTAGAAAAAATACATGAGAGACTTTAGCAAATACACGATAAAGGCATCCGAGGCGGTGCAGTCCGCTATGCAGAGCGCCGGGAGGCGTCAGCATCAGGCGATCACTCCCTTGCACTTTTTGCACGCGATTGCCGCGCAGGAGAACGGCGCTGTTCCTCTCCTTCTGGAGAAGCTCGGCAAGCCTGCGAAGAGCATCCTTTCACAGGTTGAAAAAAAGCTTGAAGGGTTGCCGAAAATATCGGGTTCCGGCCAGGTATACCTCTCGCCGGAGGGTGACGCTCTTTTGAAAAAGAGCGAAGAGGAGAGCGCAAAGCTGAAGGATGAATTCGTCAGCGTGGAGCATCTCTTTCTCGCGATGCTTGATGATGAAACATGCCGGAAGATAATCGGATTTTCCCGTGATGAAATTCTGGAGGCGCTCGCTTCTATCCGCGGTAACCAGAGGGTGACCGATCAGGATCCGGAGGGGAAATACAGGGTGCTGGAAAAATACTGTCTTGATCTGACAGAGCTGGCATACAGGGGGGAGATAGATCCCGTCATCGGGCGGGATGAGGAGATAAGGCGGGTAATGCAGATACTCACGAGAAGGACAAAGAACAATCCTGTCCTTACCGGGGAGCCTGGAACCGGAAAGACCGCGATAGTGGAAGGGCTCGCAAGGAAGATAGTCGATGGCGACGTGCCGGAGAACATAAAGGATAAAAAGATTCTTTCGCTTGATATGGGTTCCCTCCTTGCCGGGACGAAATACCGCGGGGAGTTCGAGGAGCGACTGAAAGCCGTCATAAAGGAAGTTGAGCAGAGCGCCGGGAACATCATCCTCTTCATTGATGAGCTCCACACGATAGTCGGCGCCGGGAGCGTCGGCGAGGACGGGAGCATGGATGCCGGGAACCTGCTGAAACCCGCGCTTGCGCGAGGGAAACTTCATACTATCGGGGCCACAACTCTCAAGGAATACCGAAGGTATATAGAAAAGGACGCCGCACTTGAACGGCGTTTCCAACCGGTGATGATAGACGAGCCGTCGGTGAAGGACGCTATCTCCATTCTGCGGGGCATAAAGGAGAAATACGAGGCGCATCACGGCGTGCGGATACAGGACGACGCGATAGTTGCCGCCGTGGAACTTTCGTCGAGGTATGTTCCGGACAGGTTCCTCCCGGATAAGGCGATAGACCTGATAGACGAATCGGCAAGCAGTCTCAAGATGGAGCTGAATTCCAAACCTGCGGAACTCGACAGACTGGAGAGGGTTTCGCGCAGGCTTGAGATAGAGCGCGAGGCTCTGAAGAAAGAGACCGATAAGTCGTCCGGCGGACGGCTGAAGGAGATCGAAAAGGAACTCGCGGACATTAATGAGGGGCGGAGAGAGTACGAGCTCCGGTGGCTTCGCGAAAAAGAGGCGATAGACATTTTGAAGAACGGCACAAGGGAGCTTGATGCGCTGAAGGAAGAGGCGATACGGTGCGAGCGCGAAAGCAATTTCCAGCGGGTGGCGGAGATAAGGTACGGAGAGCTTCCTGATCTTGAAAAGAAGATGGCTTTCGCGCGTGAAAGCGCCGCAAAAGGTGGGGAGCATGGCGGAACGCTTCAGGAAGAGGTTACAAGAGAAGATATAGCGAAGGTCGTATCGCGCTGGACCGGAATACCGGTTGCGAGGATGATCTCGGAAGAGAGTGAAAGGCTTTCGATGATGGAGAGCGTGATAGCAAGAGAGGTTGTCGGGCAGGAAGCGGCGGTAAAGGCGGTCTCGAACGCCGTGCGAAGGAGCCGTGCAGGGATACAGGAAGAAGGGAGGCCGATAGGTTCCTTCATTTTCCTCGGGCCTACCGGTGTGGGAAAGACGGAGCTTGCGAAAGCGCTGGCAAACTTCCTCTTCAACAGCACGAAAGCGATTATAAGGATAGACATGAGCGAGTATATGGAAAAGCACGCAGTCGCGCGGATGGTGGGCTCGCCTCCCGGTTATGTGGGGCACGAAGAGGGGGGACAGCTAACCGAGGCGGTTCGGAGAAATCCTTACAGCGTCCTTCTTTTCGACGAAATAGAGAAGGCCCACCCGGATGTCTTCAATATCATGCTTCAGCTTCTTGATGACGGGAGGCTGACCGACGGCAAGGGGCGCATCGTAGATTTCTCCAATACGGTCGTGATAATGACCTCGAACATCGCCTCGCATTACATCGCGGAGTACACCGAAGATTCCGAAGAGCAGAAAATGCGTGTGCATGAGGAGCTGAAATCTCACTTCAGGCCGGAATTCCTCAACAGGATAGACGACATAATAATCTTCCAGCACCTGAAAGAGGCTGAGCTGGAAAAGATAGTCTCCATCCAGCTTGGCAAGGTAAGGGAACGGCTGGAAGGGAAGGGGATAGAGCTTGTAATTGACAGGAGCGCCGCGGAACTTTTGGCGAAAAAAGGGTACAGCCGCTCTTTCGGCGCGAGACCTTTAAAGCGGGTTATTCAAAACGAGATACTCGACGAACTGGCATTGCGGATAGTCGAAGGGAAGATAGGCGAGGGTGGGAGAGTAATAGTTACTTCCGGGGATGGGAATATCCGGTTTGAAGAGGAGGTAGCCACCACGGCATGCGTCTAGGCTGTTTGACGGATATGTTCTACCTTCATGCAGAGGTTTTGTACCACATCAATGCCGGCGGATGAGATCATTTTTGCAGCTTCGTTATTGATTACTCCTATTTGGAACCATACCGCCTTCGGTTTGTTCTTCATGGAAAGGATCTCGCCAGCCAGCGCAGGGAGCGTGGACGGTTTTCTGAATATGTCGATTACGTCGACCTCAAACGGGATATCCGCCAGTGTGTGGTAGCATCGCTCACCGAGGATCTCATCAGCCGTCGGATTCACCGGAACTATCCTGTATCCATTTTTCTGCATATAGGCGGCGACCATGTGGCTGTCCCTCTCCTGTTTTTTTGAAATGCCGACCACGGCGATGGTCTTGTAGGAGGTGATAACCTTTTTTATCAGTTCCGGGTCGTTCGGATGTCCGGGAAATTCACAACTATCGTTTTCTTCATCGCTCATCTTATACGTTTCCTTTTTTTTTAGGGGAGTTTGCCGGTTAGCCGCCGATTTTCTCACGAATTTCCCCGGAAAGATTTTCAGGAGGGATTATATCGTCTCTCCGCCTGAAAATCTCCAGGGTTTTCCTAAGGGACTGTAAAACCATAAGGCACGGTGGACAATTCTGAAAGTGGCTCTCTAGTCTCGCTTGAGTTCCGGGGTCGAGCTCTTCGTCTACGTAATCGGACATCTTTCCAAGCAGTTCGATACATTCGCCATTTTCATGGGTATGCCCTTTACATCCGTTGTCATTGTCAGCCTTCATAATTTCCCTTCATTCGGACACCCCGGAAGGGGTAAGCGGTCTACTGACTGTTCGTCATCGCTTCCAGGATATCCTTTATCTGGAGTTTCCTTATCTTTATTTCATGTACTCGGTTATGGTCTTCCTCTGTCATAGATTTCAGCTTATTCAGCTTTTCAGTCTCTTTCTTTAGATACAGATATTCGTCATAAAGTTCCCGAAAATCTTCATTCTCCTTGTAAAGGGTGTCGAATGCAGGATTTTGCTGAATTGACGTCATCATTTCTTTAGTCCTCCAATATTAATGGAAAATAATTGATTGAACTGCGGTGCATGTAATTGGGCCTTATGCGGAAAATGTCGCTTTCCGCCTTTGCAACCCCCATTTTTTCGGCAAGGAGCGCCACGCCCGCCGAAGTGGAAAAAAGATAGGTGTCTTCAACGACCTTCACGCCGGCTTTTTCCAGGTTTTTCCGATAAACCTCCGCCCCCTCTCCAAAAGCCAGAATGCTGTTCCCTGTCTCGCTTATTATCTCGTCAATCACCCCTACGCTGTCAGGGGAGAGGCGCTCTATGCCATCCCCATTCTTTTTGAACAGGCCGTAGTAGACGTTCTCCTGCCCCGCATCCAGCATAGGCGCAAGAACGCCGTCCCCCGAATATCCAGATGAGAGGGCCATCGCCTCTAGCGTGCTTACCCCGAAAACGGGGATATTCCGAGAAAGGCAGATGCCTGAAAGTGTCGCCAGGCCGATTCGTATCCCGGTGAAAGAACCGGGGCCTACCGCAATGCCGAATCCTTCGACATCCTCCAGCATTCCGTGGTTTCGCGAAATGATATCTTCGATCATTACAAGAATTGTTCGCGAAAAGGATTCGGGGGAATCTGAATCGGCTTCGTCTGCGACCTCCCCATTTGAAACCAACGCGACGCTTCCACGGCGGGTGGATGTATTTACTCCTACTATTATCATCCTGTCTTATTTTAACAGCCGGAACCGGCATGTTCAATTTATTCAAAAACGATTTTTTCGTTGCTGAAACGGTTATTCGGAGATAATCTGTCATGGATATGAATTATTTATTTGATATTGCGATTTTTGTGCATGTCCTTTCCGGCATCATCCTTGCCATGACGCTGATCATCATGCAACTCGTGGTAAATCCGGCGCTTTCGAAAATCCCGGCGGGAAACGAAAAGATGCAGGCCGCCGCCGTTATACAGGGGAGATGGCACCCCATAGTTGACGTTTCGATCATCCTTCTGACCCTCACCGCGGTATTTTTTTTCGCCGTCAGGTGGGAAGAGATCGTCGCTTCGCCCCTTCTCCATTTGAAGATTACTTGCGGGATAATCACTCTTGCCGCCGCGAACCTTCTCCATTTCTACTTCAGAGGGGTGAAGAAAAAGCTTAAATCAAAAGGGGAGACGGAAAAGCTCGCCAAAGTAAACGCCCTGACCGCGAAACTTGAAAAGACCGCCCTGATCTTCGGCGCGATCACCTTCGTCTGCGCCCTGCTATACAACCACTCTTCGCTCTAGCTGGCCGGGAGTTCAGCCCAGCGGAGGCGTACGCGAAATATTTCTTCGCTAATCCTCAAGAGCGGACTTGATATCCCTTTCGTGCTCCTCTTCCTGAATGAGTATATCTTCCAGCGCGCGGCGCAATCCGTACTCTTTCAGCGATTCGGCCTCGGCTATCCTCTCCTTGTACGAAGCGATCGCTTGCTTCTCACCCATCAGATCCTGTTTGAGGAGTTCCACGGAGTTCGCCGAAGTCTCGATCTTCTCTACGTTAACCGACGGCGTTCCACCCAGGTAGTCTATCTGGTCGGCAAGGGAGATCGCGTGCTGCATCTCTTCCTGCGCGTGAATGAGGAGCTCTTTTTTGATAGATTCGAATTTCGCCCCTGTTATCACGGAAGCGTGCTGTATGTACTGTATGCAGGCGGCGTACTCCCACTCAAGGTCCTTGTTCAGTTTTGCCAGGAGTTCCTTTTTCGTAATGCCCATATCATTTCCTCCGGTATATCGACAGCAATAAAACGCCTTACCCGATGAGCATGTATTTTTCCGGCGCGGTGCCGCAAATCGGGCATTTCTCGGCAGGTTTTCCGAACTCTATATGTCCGCACGCGGGGCAGAGGTAGACCTCCACATCAAGGTCTTTTCCGGCCTTCACCGCCTCAAGCGCCTTGGAGTAAAGTTCGGCGTGCACCTTCTCAGCCGACAGGGCCCATTTGAACATTGTTTTGCTCTTGTGTCCCTCGGCCTCGGCCTGTTTGTGCATCGGTGGATACATCTCGGAAAATTCGTAGGTTTCGCCTTCAATGGCCGCCTTGAGATTTTCAGAGGTCGATTTTACTCCCCCCATGGAATCAAGATGTCCAAGCGCGTGGAGGGTTTCCGCTTCGGCGGTCGCGCGGAAAAGTTTCGCTATGTTCGGGAATCCTTCCTTGTCGGCCTTTCGAGCGAAAGCCGTGTACTTGCGGTTCGCCTGGCTCTCGCCGGCAAAGGCGGTTTGCAGGTTCTCATCGGTTGTCGGCATATGAGTATCTCCTTTCAATGCAGGTTTATTTCGATCTCGCGTGTACCGGTTGTCTGTCTCTCAGCCCAGATTCTACCAAATAGAGGGGGATGATGAAACCGCTTAAGCGCGGGCTTGCTTTCCTTTCCATGTCATCACCTTTTCGGCGAGCCATACAGCTTCAAAACATCTCGTTCCGGTGATACTATGTTTTTATCGTCTTGAGTATTTATTGGGTTTCGTCGGGGGGAGCTGGATAGATGGCGGGGAGGATTCGAAAATATATCGGCAACGATCTGCCGGTAAAGCGAAATCACGGATTTACTTTTATCGAGCTTGTAGTCGTCATCCTTGTCATCTCCATTTTTGCCGCGGTGGCATCGCCGATATTCAATTCCAGCGGCAGATATGTCGGGAACGCCGCCGTCGCGGTAGCCTACGACATCACGACCGCGAGGATGGATTCAATGCTCGGCAACAGAAGCCTGAGCGTCGATTTTGTATCCGGTAGTTCGCGCTACCTTTTCGGAAAAGGGAAGGCGAGGGATCTTCTGGATATAGGGCCAAGGCTCTCGGTCGTCGCGTCAGGCCCACTCGTTTTCAACTCCCTTGGCGAGCCTGTCGGCATTTCGGCAAGGAGCATTATCACGGTCACCGATGGGACGACATCCCGCGATATCTTCGTTGAACCATACACCGGGAAGGTGACCTTGCCGTGACAGGAAGATGGCGGGATGATGGTTTTTCGCTCATTGAGATGGTTCTCATAATCCTCATGACAGGGATACTCCTGCCGTTCATAATTTCTCCTTACATAACTTCCGTTAGCGGCATCGGGCGCGCGACCTCATCGGCGGCGATATCGTATGTCGCCCGTGGACACCTTGAGAACGAGAGTTACGCCGTCGACACGCTCTGGCCTTCGCCGGGGGGCTACCCTAAACAGGCGGTTGCCGAAATAGTCGGCGGCGCAGCATACAGCACAGTCGTTGAAGCTGTGTTCGTCGACTCCGCTTTTGCGCCGACCGACGGCACGCCCGGCAACGACAACTTTCTATGGATAACCGCTACTACGACAAACCTGTCGACCGGCTCTTCCGTGGCGCTGAGCATGCTGAAAAGCAGGGTGTATAACTGATGATAAGGGTTGAAGCGTCGCGGCAATCCGGCTTTACGCTGATTGAGATACTGGTGGTTCTGATGATCATCGGGATACTCTCGGTGGTGAGCCTC
>Ga0224496_10000084_pt1 | contig 68990 bp, 62 predicted proteins | sample SF_Jul11_sed_USG_2_FD_168127 | JGI IMG/M metagenome (GOLD analysis project Ga0224496, IMG submission 168127) | Sediment microbial communities from San Francisco Bay, California, United States - SF_Jul11_sed_USGS_8_1 | ecosystem: Environmental > Aquatic > Marine > Sediment | place: USA...
CCGCTCTTTAATCTTGTCGAGCAGTTGAACAATATCCCAACGCTTAAGGTCGTCAACGTTACGTTCGCCCCAGGCTGGCAGGGCATCTTTCTCAAGGAGGCGTTTGGTCTGAATTCCGGATTTTTTATGCTGCAGCTCTTTTCCCCAAATCTCGTTTAGAAGATCTCTAAATTTTAAAGCGGTATCAGCAAGAGCCCGGGCTTCTTTCAATGTCCTCGGACCGCCTTTTTTGCGTTTGGCGGCACCACCATGGGGATGGTTAATAACGTATTGCCGCGGGCCTTGTCTTCTTGTAATCTAATTATCGTGGCTTCCCGGTAAAAAGGAAACGTTGACCCGGCTCCCTTTGCCGGTTTAAGATGGTACATCTTAACAGCCGTGGTAGTCGTTTATTTTGTATTTTCATTGTGCCAGTTGCCGGCCAATTTTTATTTCCAGAAGAGGGATGGGGCATATGCGTTACTTAATATACATTTTGTCGTTCATGATCATGGTAACCGCCGCAGGCGTAGTTTTATTTATGAAAAACCAGGAGGTGGCGCCTCTTAAAGACTATGCGATCCGGGTCAATGAACGCTATATCCCGACATCGGTTGTCGAGCGCTTTCGCAAGTATTCACTGGATCATGTCGAGGCGGATGAAGAGTGTATCAACTCCATCATTACCGAGGAGGTTTTGCTTCAGGAAGCTTTGCGGCAAAAACTTGATCAGGAGGAGTCATTCCGGGTGGCCGTTAAAAGATTTTACGAGCAATCCCTGGTGAAAACCCTGTTGGACAGCAAGCTGCAGTCGCTGCATCATGATGCCACCCAGGAAGAGATTGATGCCTACCTGGCGCTGCTTAACAAAATAGTCAATATCAGCCTGTTGCCGGTCCATGAGCCGGGGGCGGAAGTTGCAGCTTCGGAAAAGGTTGATGATATCAATACCTCGTTTCAGAATCTGGCCCTGGCGGCGCGGATGAGTCTGCTTTTTCTCAAGGAGGGCGAGACCACCTCGCCGGTTGATTTTTTTAATAGCCGCTACATCATCCGTCTCAACAGCATTTCCGCCGGGGATGGGGCGCAGAGTGAGGTTTCTCATGATAAGGTTAAGGATCTGATCAGTGAATACCGCCGTGAAGAGGCTTTGCGGCAATGGATAAACGGTCTGGTACAGGCGGCGGATGTTGAAATTGTTAATCATAAGCAAGAGCAGGTCGGCAAATGAGTGAAAATTATAAACGGCGTTGTTTTTTCATCAAGAAGCAGTATCAGGGCTCTTACGTAATCGCGAATTATATTCTGGTGGTAACCGTGGTTCTCTTGTTCGGCGGCTTGCTGGCATATTTCACCTCCGACGCCATGACCATGATTTACAGCCATAATGATTTACAGCTTGAGCGGACCCCGTATATCCTTTTCAAAAAGGTGATGATCGTGGCCTGGCTGCTGTTGATCCCGGGTGGCGCCTTTCTCGTCTTGCGGGGGATCCGTCAGTCCCACCGGACCGCCGGCCCCTTATATAAATTTGAGAATGTTTTCGATGAAATGAGCCAGGGCCGGATCGGGCAGACCATCTATCTGCGCGACAAGGATCAGTGCAAGGATCTGGCAGAGAAAATTAACATCTTTAATCATAAGCTGGCAAGCAATAACCGGGAGGTATCCCGGCTGGCCCATGAAATTGAAGAGGCAACCCAGGGTGAGCTCGATCCGGCTGAACGCCTTGTCCGGATCAAGCAATTGAGTAAGGAGCTGGGCCGGGCCGCAGACTCTTTTACGGTGGTGAATGACCGCTAAGTTTTGGGCCGGGGTCGTCTTTTTCGCCCTGTTTGCCATTCTTGCATCTGCCGCCTCCGGGGCGGAACTCAAAACCCGCTATGCCACGGTCAGGTATAGCGATGCCGAGTTGCTGCGGAAATTTAATGACGAATTTTATCTGGGCCGTCGTTTAACTTATCAGCTCCGGGGGATGGAAGCCCTGACCGTGGCCGATGAGGTGCGCAATAAACTGAATGTGGTGGTGGAAAAGGTGGAAGCCGTCCTCGATATGTTCCCGCCCATTCTTGCCTTTACCATTGTCTTGTTGCCCACCGACGATGATGTGCAGGCGGTTTATTTTAAGAAATACGGCAAACGGGTTGATCATATCGCCTATTATTCATTGAGCGAAAAGACCATTTATATCTCGGTCCGCGATGTCAATCTCCAGGTGCTGGCCCACGAACTGGGCCATGTGGTGGTTGATCATTATTTCAAGGTGCGGCCCCCATACAAGATCCATGAAGTTCTTGCCCAGTTTGCGGAAGTGCATATCACCGATTGAGCTTATTGATCTTTTTCGGCAACGGCCAGTTGTTCCAACCGTTGTTGGGCCTGTTGGTTGGTCGGCTCAAGTAACAACGCCAGTTTGTATTCCTCGATTCCCCTGTAGTTTATGCCGAGCTTGATATAGGCATCCCCGCTGTATATCTTGAGCAAGGCATCCGTCGGCAGCAGGTCGGCGCCCATGGTGGCCACCCGCAGCGCCTCTTCATAACGCTTTTCCTTTATCAGCATCCCAAAAACCTTGGTGAAAAACCATCGGTTGATTTTGGGCTCATTGTCCATAAAGGTTAAGGCCAGCAGATAATATTCCATGGCCTTGTCTTTTTTCCCGAGGCTGAGCAGGGAGTCGCCGTAGGCGAGATAAGCCGCTACCCGCTTCGGCAGGATTTGGGCGATATCATCCGGCGGCAGATTGTAGAAAAACAACAAGGCCAGGTATTCCTTGGAGCGGGAAGGGTCAATGGCCAGGGCCGCTTGTAATTTATCCAGGGCCTGCTTTTTATTGCCTTGGGCCAGCAGGAAATTGCCGTAGGTCCGCAGGGGGAGGGGGTTAAGCGGGTCAAGCCGGTCGGCGGCCTTCAGGAGTTGTTCCGTGCGGGTAGGGTTGGACTGTGAAAGATAGAGGGCATATTGACCGAGATGATCACCCTCCACCGGATTGAGGCGGATTGCCTGCCGGTAATGATTAAGGGCCGTATCGTGGTCATTGGTAAAGGCGGCGATATTGGCCAGGGCAAAATGGTATCCGGCCTCGAGTGGGGCGGCCGCCACCGCTTTATGGGCCTGTTTGCTTATCTGGTCGAGTTTTTCAGCCGGAATATTTATGTTGAGGTAAATATCCTTGATTTGAGCATAGTTATAATTGCCGATTATTCGCCCCTGGTTGAAATAGAAACAGGCGATCAGGGCCAGAAGGCAGGGGAGGCCGTAATGGAGCAGCAGTTTGTTTTTATTGCCAGCCGGGAGCAGGGTTTTGCGGCGGCGGCCGTGTTGTCGGGTGTTGACGGCCGAGACCAGGAGGGCGCAGAGAAAGAAAAAGTAAAGACCGTTGGCGTTGTTGTACATATTGAAATCGGTGATGCTGTGGATGAGTAAGGCGACAATCCCGCACAGGGCTCCGATGGAGAGTAAACCGCTGAATCGATCCCGCCGTGTAATAAATGTTTGGTATGCGCGGTAAAGGATGGTGGTCAGGAAGATGCCGACCAGCGCAAAGCCGATGATCCCGCCGTCGGTCATCAGCTCGAAATAGTCGTTATGGGCATGGTCGAAGATGCTGCGCCCGCTGATCGTCCGGTAGGCCGGATAGCTGTAAATAAAGGTGCCGAAGCCGGTCCCGGTGAGCGGGAAATCCTTGATCAGGCGCCAGCTGTCCTGCCAGAGCAGGGGCCTGGCTTCTCGGAGTTCCCCTTCGGCATTGGCGATCAGGTCGAAACGGGCAAAGATCGGCTCCCAGCCGAACCAGCCCACGGCCAGGATGGCGACCAGGAGGGTGGTCAGCAGATACTTGGTTTTGCTGCTATGCTTTTGGCCGCGGCCGAGGAGGATCAGAAAAAGCACCAGGCTAAGGGAAGCGCTGATAATGCCGCCCCGGGAAAGGCTGACGAAGATGGAGGTGTAGATCAGGATCGCCCCGATGCCCAGCATGATATGCAGATTTGCCTGGGGGATGGTGAACAAGGAGACGATGCGATCCTTTAACGGCATTTTATAGGTGAAATTCGGCCGGTAATAAATAAACAGGCCAAGGACCAAGGGCAACAGCATTTCCATGAAGCCGGCGAAATGGTTGTGGTAGACCCAGGGGCCGGTGGTGGTGGCATTGGCCACGGTTGGTCGGAACCAGTAGATATGGCCGGGGGATGAGTATTTCTGGATGATGGCCTCAAAGGCGAGGACCCCGGCCAGGATCGCAATAAGCAGCAGGGCTTTTTTCAGAAAATCAAATTTGGCCATGAGCTGGACTGCGAGCAGGTAGAACATGGTGTAGGTGGCAAAGCGAAAAAATTCGGTCAAGGTTGCCTGGGGGTTGATGCTGATCGGGATCCAGATCGCCGCGTTGTTCTCGGCCACATGGCGGTAAAGGTTAAAGGTGTGGGGCGAGATCAGTTTGATTATGGCCGGCGGCAGGGGCAGCAGCTGGAGGGCCATATAGCCGAGCAGCAGCAACAGGGGCAGCAGGCCTGGCGTTTTAACCCAAATCTGCTCCTTGTTAAATCTGGTTGCCGCGATCAGAAGCAGCAGGCTGGTGGGCACCAGCAATTCGATAAGCGCGATCGAGGGCAGGTCCACCGCTCCGAAGGCCACCGGCGCAAAAACAAGGGTTGTGGCAAAGATGAGATAAGAGAGGGTCGGCATTGGTTAATTCATCAACTTATTGATTTATTGATTGAGCGTGGCTTGGGGGTTGACCCGGACCAGCTCCAGCGCCTGTTGTTTGCCGAGGATCTTGCCGGCTATTTTCAGCCCCTTGGACAGCTGCGGGGTCCGATAATCAGGGGAGTGGGCGTCCGAGGCAAGAAAATGGACCAGGTTCTGGCGCAGGAGAAAGTAAGCGCATTGCTGAATCGCGGGGCCAAAGGCGCCGACAATGCTTTGGGCGGTGAGTTGCACCCTGACCCCTAGTGCAACCAGGGGGGTGAGCAGGGTCGGATTGTGCATGATCCCGGGGTTTCTTTCCGGATGGGCGATAATCGGTTGCAGGCCTTGGGCCAATGCGTCCCGGAGCAGGTTTGGGGCCGAGGTCGGGAAATGGCTGTGGGGAAATTCAATCAAAACCGAGTTGCCGTCCGCCAGCCGATAATCACCCCAATGAGTTATGTCGAGGTGGCTGGCAATCTCGGCGCCGGGCAGGATGTTAACCGGGATATTTGCCTGGTGCAGCAGGCGGTTCAAGGCGTCGGTGCGGTGTTTGATTTCCGCGGCCGGCAGCAGGTGATCGCTGATATGGGGCGTGGCAATTATGGTTGTTACGCCGTCTTTGGCGGCAACCCGGGCCATGGCCAGGGCTGCCGCGTCATCGACCGCGCCGTCGTCGGTGCCGGGCAGGATATGGCAATGGATGTCGATCATGCCGATTTTGCCTGATTGGAATCCTCTGCCGGTGCGGGTTCATGTTGGCGATAGTAGCGGCCATAGTAATAATCGGTGCTTATTTTCTCACTCATGCCGTTGATGATAATCCCGAGCAGCGGGGCATGGACTGCGGCCAGCATTTTCAAGCCGCGGCCCAGCATTTCATAGATGGTCACTCCGGCCCGGCTCACCATGATGACTCCCTCGACGATTCTACTCAGCACCATGGTGTCGGTAACACTGAGAATCGGCGGGGTATCCAGAATGATATAGTCGAACTTTTTGCCTAATTCCTTAATCAGGCCGGACATCCGTTCGGAGCCGAGCAGCTCGGATGGGTTCGGAGGGATGGGACCGGAGGTGATGATGGTCAGATTCTCATCTTCGATCCTGTTCGCTATTTCGCAATTGGTGGTCCCGGTAAGGTAGGATGACAACCCGGTCTGGTTGCCAAGGTTCATTACCGTGTGCAGGCGCGGTTTGCGCAGATCGCAGTCGATGATCAACACCTTGTCGTGGGCCATGGCCAGGGTGCGGGCGATGTTGACCGCCGTGGTGGTTTTGCCCTCCTGGGGCTGGACGCTGGTCACCAGCAGGGTTTTGGGCGGGTGGTCCGGCGAGGAGAGCATGATTGACGAACGGATGGTTTTGTAGCTCTCCACCACCGGCGATCTCGGCTCGTTCTTGATAATGGTTTCGATATGTTTGTCATTGGCATCGTCAAGCTGGCTGACAATGCCCAGTACCGGCAGGTTGAAGCGGCGTTCGACCTCGTCGCCGCTTTTCACCGTATTGTCCAGATATTCGATAAAAAAGGCGCAGCCGATGCCGCCGAACAGTCCGAGGATCAGCCCCAGCAGGATGCTGCGCTTCTTGTTCGGGGTCGAGTAAGTTTCGGGGATTTGCGCCTTCTTCACCACCCAGATGTTGACCGGCTGCAGTTGTTCGGTGGCGCTGTGGCCCTTTATGCTTTTGATCAGGGAGTCATAGAGGATCCGGTTGGTCTCGACCTCCCGTTGCATGATGTTGTACTGAATCATCCGTTCACTGATGTTGAGCATTTCCTGCTTGGTTTCGGTGAGCAGCTTTTCGATATTGCTTTCCTTGGATTTGGCCAGCTTGTACTCGTTTTCGTTGGTGTCGATGATCCGCTGAATCTCCCGGTCCTTCTCCTTGGCCAGCACCTCCCGGTCGCCAACCGCCTTGATCATCAGCGGATGCTTATGGCCGTATTTTTTGGAAAGCTCGACGATTTTTTGTTCGGCCGTCATGATCTGGTCGCGGATGGATTGCAGGGTCTTGTTGGCGGCAAAGATCGGGGTTGACTCGATGGCGTCGAAATTATTGCCGGCGGCCCTGGTCAGGTTGTAGATCTCTTCCAGTTCGTTGCGTTGGGATCTGGCCTTGGAGAGCTGGGAGCTGTACTCGGCCAGCCGTTCCGGGATCACCACCAGTTTGTTTTCCACGGTGATGAGATCCTGGTTGCGGCGATACTGTTGCAGCAGGTTTTCCGATTTTTCCAGCTTCTTTTTCTCTTCATCCGCCTTGGACGTCATCCATTGCAGGGTATAGTTGCTGGAATGCATCTTTATCTCCAGCATCTCGTCCATATATGATTCCACCAGGGCATTAACCACCATGGCGGACATGATCGGGTTCGGGTCGCGATAACTTACCGAGACGATTTTGGTTTCCGGCAATGGCTGGGTCGCCAAGTTTGCCTGGATGATTTTGGCGATAATATCGGCTTCGGTGGTTTGCGGCAGTTCAATATTCGTGGCGCCGACCACACTCTTTTTTTCGATGTGCAGGATGTCTTTGATGCTTTTTTTCAGGCCGCGCAGGGTGGCGGTAATAAAACCGACCTCAGCGTCCTTCAGGAAAAAACTGCGGTATTTGGTGTCGAGCTTGAGGCGTTCCACTACTCGGGAGGTCACATTGTTGCTTTTGATGATTTCAAATTGAGTCTGCTGAAACTGGGGGTCATAAAGGTTATACATTGATCGTGCCGAAGCCAGGTCATTGTCACTGTTTTTTTCGATCAAAACCCGGGTTTCCGCAACATACATGGGGGTAGCCGCAAAGGAGCCGAGCATGACAATGGTAAGCGTGATGGCGGCAAAAAGACCGATTACCCGTTGGCGTTTTTTGATTACATGAAAGTAATCACGCAGGTGGATTTCCTGTTCGCTGGCTTCAAACTGTTGTACTTGCATGGGGGCTCTTTATTTGGCTTATGATTTTAAGTGAGTTTCCGACCGAGGCCTGAGGTCCGGCGCAAAAGCGATGCTGATTTTTTAAAAGAAGCTTTCCGGCACGACCACCACGTCGTTTTCCTTGATCGGGGTGTCCATCGCTACTTTTTTCATGACGTTTTCCTGGCCGCTGATCTTGCGGATGATCCTGACGCTGCCCTTGGCCGCTTTGCCGGTAAAACCGCCGGCCAGGGTGATGGCCTTGATCACCGTGGTCTCCCCGTCAATCTTGTAGGCGTCTGGTTTATCAACCTCGCCGGTAACGTAGCACATCCCCGCCTTCATGATGATGATGTTGTCGCCGCCCCTGATCTGCATGTTCTGCTTGAGATCTCCATCCTCCATCAGGGAGACGAGGTCGATGGTGATGATCTCCTGTTTGCCGCCCTTGCTGGAAAATCTTTTGATAGTCGCGGTGTGGCCGGCGTTTTCCTTGAGGCCCCCGGCCTTGGAAATGATTTCGAGCAGGGTGGTCGGCCCGCTTAATTCATACAAGCCCGGTTTTTCGACCTGGCCGAGAATTACGGTTTTCTGGCTGCCGTATTCTTCGATAAAGACGTTGACCTGGGGATCGATAATGTAGCCGTCAGCCAAGAGCGCCGCCAGTTTTTGAGAAATATTGCCGATGGTCTGTCCCTTGACCTCCACATGGCCGAGCAGGGGCATGAGGATGTGGCCGGTGTCATTGACCATGACCTTGGTTTCCAGATCCGGGTGGTCATAAACTTTTATCCTTAAGACATCACCGGTGCCGATGCTGTACATGTCCTCGGCCGAGGCGGAAAAAGTAAGGAGCAACAGGGAAAATACGGCCAGGCCAAGGGTAATGATTTGTTTCTTCACAATAAAAACCTGAGTCAAAAAAATTAAGATAGTTTTACGGCAAACACCTCATTCCGTAATTGCGGGATGAGGTGTTTGCGGCAATGCTTGATGATTGCGTTAAATTATTAACTAAAACCCGGCGCTGACCTTAACGTATATTTTGTTGGTGTTATAGTCGTAGGCGTCATTGTCCGAGTCGCGTTCCGAATATTCGTAGCCGAGGTCGGCCATCAGCCAATCCTTAAACATATAACGCAGGCTCGGCGCGAAGGAATAGGTATGGTCGGTCCTGCTCCAGGCCCCGGTGTTTTCATGGAAATTAAAGCGGCCATAGCTAACCTCCAGGTTGCCGGCAATCTTGAGGGTGAAATCTTCCCGTACCGAAACCGAGATAGTGGTGTCGTTGGAATAAGCGGCGGTGGAAACCGTAGATTCACTAACCTGCTGGGCCGCTACGATCTGTAACGAGGTTTTCGCGGTCAACTGATGGGCGGCGGTAAGCTGCGCGGTAAATGCCGAGGTGTCTCCGGCGGTATTATCACTGCTCCGGTCGGTGATGCCGATTAAGCCGATCAGCTTGGTCTTAACGGTGGGCGCCCAGTTGATGCCCAGTTTGTATTGATTTTGCTTGTTGTCCTGGATGGTGTTGGTGTCGTAGTTGACATCGACATATTGGTAGTTGATGAAAGCGGAGGTTTTAGGCGAATATTTGTAAAAGAGATAGCCCGCATAGGAGTTGTCGTCACGATCCATGCCGCTGCTGACATTAAGGTCGTAATTGAGATGGAAATTATTGTAGTCGGCCCGGAACCTGATCTTGTCGGTGATCCGGTAGTCGGCAATAACCTGAACCAGGTTGTGTTTGAAGGCGTCGATAACCGTGCTGTCGCCGGTGCCGAGCGGATCTTCGGAATCGATGTATTTATCAATCAGGTCAATGGAAAGCCCGCCCCGGAAATTGTACTGGAGAAAGCCTTCGGCGGCCTGTTTCACGGTGTTGCGCTCGGTATGGCTGTTGTATTCCTCGATGTCCGCTCCATAGGAGGCAAAGCCCTGGTAGCGGCTGAATGACTCTGTTTTTTCGTTGAACATGCTGAGGCCGCCGGGCGCGGTGTTGGAGGTGGCCACGCTCAGTTTGGCCTCTTTGGTTCTGGGCACCGCCAGCCAGATGCCGGGGGAATAGATGGTGCTCCAGTCGCCGATCTCGTCATCCTTGGCGTTGTAGATGTTGTCCGAGGTCAGCATGGCCACTGACATGAAGGGATGCACATAGCCGCTGCGTAAGCCGAACACGTCGCCAATCGAGGTTGGGGCCTTTTCGCCGGCGGTGGTATCCTCGCTGCCGGCCATTGCGGTTTCGGCCTTGGCAATGGCGTCGTCGGCCGGGGGCTGGTTCTCGGCTAGGGCATTGGTGGTAACGATGGTGGTCAGGCCGCAGAACAGGCCGGCCATTATAATTTTTTTCATGAGCTTTTTTCCATATTAATGATCAGGTTGTTGCCGGCAAGAAATTATCCGGCAATGGGGTCTTATGGTAAAATCTTGCCCGGCAATGCTCTTGACTGAGTGGCGCCTGCCTTGTTTCGCACTGCGCCACTGCCGGATATCGACTGCGCCGGTCCTTGGCCGCTTAGGATGACGGGCTGGCATAAGGATCGTGGGAATCGCCGCCGGGAACGGTGGGCATCGGTCCCAATCGGCGTTGGGCCGGGGTGAAGGCCTGGGTGTCTTCCTCTCCGCAAGTCCGGTTTCGGGTGATAAACAACTCGCTTACGGTGGCAATGATCTGGGCCGATACGTTGTTTTTGGCGGCCGAGTCGGTTACATCGCTCAAGGCGGCACAGGCGTCGAACAGGGCGGTCATGATCGAGATCGGGTTGATCCCTTCAATGGCCAGGGCTTCAACCATGATGTCGTTAACCGTCAAGCCCGAGGCCAAGGCGGCGACCACGGCCTTGTCCATGCCTTCATCGGCAACGGTTTGCTGGAAAGTGCTGATCGGGGCGGCCATTGCCGCAGTACAGGCAAACAGGGTTACGGCAACTGCGGTGATTAACCATTTCATCTTGATGTTCCTCCATTTTTTTTTATAAGTACGATTACGGTGTTATTTTTTTGAGCGCCCGGCCCGGCGCCCGGCGAATCTTTTTATCTTTTTTATATCAATTTTTCTCGTTGTCTCTTCCGCTAAGCCGCATAGGTGGCGGTTCTGTCCAAAACATGCCTGGTCGAGGAGCAGAGTTGCCCGAGTTGTTCGAGGTGGCGGCAGATATAGCGGCTTAAAAAGTGCAGACAGTTTCCTTCCATGGCCAGAAAGGAAACGCCGATATCATAACTGGTTGGGCCGGTTTTTTCAACTCTGGCCACCTCGCTGCGGATCACCAGGGGGGCGGTCGAATCTTCAAGTTCGAGCACGATCTCCAGCAGGCTGCCCAGTTGAAAAAGAGTTTTGCTCTCAAATAAAATGCCGCCTAGGCAGATATTTTTACTGCGCAGGTTAACCAGGTTATCCTCGCCGTTATTCTGGTCCGGACTAAGGTTTACCTTGAAATCTCTATGCAGGTCGAGGCGCAGATAGCGTCTTTTTTCGGCCTGGTAGAGCGAGACCATGTTTTTGCCGATTCTTTTGGCGGTATAAAGGGCGTGGTCCGCATAGCTGACCAGGGTCTCCTTTTCGACTGTGTCAATGGGGAAAGAGGCAATGCCGCCGCTGATCGTGATATTTATGTTCTCATTCCCCAGGGCGATAACGGCGCTTTCGACCTGGACCCTGATTCGTTCGGCCAGGACCAGGGCCTCAAGTTTGTTGGTGTCCGGCAGAATAAGGGCGAATTCTTCACCGCCGTAACGGGCCGCCGTATCTTCCAACCTTTTTTCATGGGCAATGATGGCGCTGATATTTTTAAGGACCAGATCCCCGGTTTGGTGACCGAAGTTGTCATTGATCTTTTTGAAATCGTCCAGATCGAAAATTAACAGGGTAAGGGGGCGGCCGCGCCGCTCCGCCTTGGCAAATTCCTGTTGGAGGTGGGCATCAAACTCTTTTCGGTTCGACAGGCCGGTGAGGTAATCGTTGCTCAGATCCTGCAGGGTTTCTTCAAAGGCCTCGATATCGACGATCTTGGGCGCCTTCAGGGTTTTGCGGACATAACAGAAGTAATCACAGATTGCGGTCTGCAGGCTGACCGGTCTGCCCACCAGCCGGCTCAGTTCCTTGTGGTGGCTAAGGATTTCCAGCCAGCAATTTTCCGCGGCATCAACCTCATAGTCAACATGGGTGAGAACGTGGAGGATAACCTGACAGACATCCTTACCTTCGTCCTGAACCAGGTTGCACAGGTTGTGGATTTGCCTATCGGCCAGTGAGCAGTCTGCCAGATAATGCAATACTGTATCGCGAACCTGATCGTTCAAGAGAAAGTCCCCTCGGCCATATTTGCTGTCTGCTTGATGCAAGGTGAATGGTCGTAAAAATTATTCCATCTATAATGAGTGAATCTTACATTTTTCTTACATTTTTAGAAGTGGATGTGGATTTTAACCTAAAATGGTAAATAAATTTTTTAAAAAATACCTGGTAAATACTTAGGTGGCTGTCGGGGTAGTTATTTGCGCGAATGAATTGGCATCCCCCCCAAAAACAAAAGAACACCGTCATCCTTCGGCTGGGTCATGCCGGGATGCGAACCTTGCTGTTCACCACCTCTGCAAGCCTGGATTTAAGGCTTTGCTTGGCGTCAGCCTCGCCGTGGACCAGGATAATCTCTGCCGGTTTCTTCCGCATTCTCTTGACGAAATTTACCAGGTTGCCCTGGTCGGCGTGGGCCGAATAGCCGGCCAGGCTGTGGATCTTGGCCCTGATGGTGATCCGTCGGCCGTTCAGCATCACATAGCCCCCGGTCGGCCCATATTGTTGGATATCCCGGCCCGGGGTGCCGGCGGCTTGATAGCCGACAAAAAGCACATCATTGTTGGTCGAAGGCAGCATGGCTTCCAGGTAATTGACAATCCGGCCGCCGGTGCACATGCCGCCGGCCGCGATTACGATGGCCGGTTGCCCGCCGTTCCGCAGGTTATCGACGTTGGCCAGGTGGGCAGCATGATCTTCGATATGCTGCAGTTGGCTGAAGGCCAGGGGTTGCCTGCCCCGGCGCAATCGGGCATGGGCCTCTTTGTCCCACCAGGGGCTGAGCTCCCGGTAGACCTTGGTCACCTTGTCGGCCAGGGGCGAATCGAGAAAGATCGGCAGCCGGCGCCAGGTTTCGTTGCCCTTTTGCTGCTGTTCGGCCAGGATCCCCTCCAGTTCGTAGAGGATTTCCTGGGTCCGGCCGATGCTGAAGGCGGGAATCAGGATGGTGCCGCCATTGGCGAGCGCCCCCTCGATGATGGCCTGTAACCTCCGGCGTCGATCGCGGCGGGGACCGTGCAGCCGGTCGCCATAGGTGCTTTCCAGCACCAGCAGATCACAGCCGTAGGGCTGATCCGGGGCGGGCAGCAACGGGGTATAGGGGGCGCCCAGGTCGCCGGAGAAGATGATATCCGTTCTCCGGCCCGCCTCGGTTACCCGGCACTGGACAAAGGCCGAGCCGAAGATATGGCCGGCCCGGTTCAGGCGGATGGCAAGTTTGTCGGCCCCGGTCAGGGCAATCTCCATCCGCTTGTGATAGGCAAGGGGAATCAGGTGGTCGTTAACCAGGGTAACAAACTGTTTTATCAGTCGAGTGTCCGAGGTAAAGCCCACCTTTATCGCATCTTCGACCACCAGGGGCAGCAGGCGGGCCGAAGGGTGGGAGCAGTAGATCGGCCCGGTAAAGCCGGCGGCAAAGAGATAGGGCAGGCGGCCGACATGGTCGAGGTGGACATGGGTGAGGATCAGGCCCTTGACCCGGTCCAGGGGGAAGTCGATCTCCGGCCGGTGTGCAAGGTTATTGCCGGCCTCGCTGCCCTGGAACAGGCCGCAGTCGATCAGGATTGAGTTATGCTCGTCAATGACCAGTTCATGGCAGGAGCCGGTAACCCCTTGGCTGCCGCCGTGGTGGATTATGTGCATGTTTGTCCCTTTTGTCAGGTTTTTCATCGAGGCGATATCTATCCCCAGTCGGAGCTTTATTCGCGAATGAATTCGCTGCCACCGAAAAACAATTTCGCGAATGAATTCGCTCCTACCCCAATAACAATCCTCACCCAAAAGCTTTAATCAACCTTCATGTCCCTGCTGTTTTTTACCAATAATCCCGGCCAGGCCAATCCCGAAAAGTCCGCCGGAATAATCAATGACCACATCGGTTAACAGTGCGGAGCGGCCATCGGCGTAAAGCTGCATCAATTCGCTGGCCCCGGCCAGGATCAGGATCTCCACCAGCACCTGGCCGATTCTTCTGGGGCCAACCAGGCGGAGTCTGAGCAGGGCAAAAAGCAAAAATATGGCAAAATGGGAAATCTTGTCGATATTGTATTCCGGATCATGGGGCAACTCGCTTGGCTGGTGGTCTTGTTTGATTATCTTCCCGGCAATGCCGGTGATGGGCGCGCTTTGATTTTCGACGGTCTGCTTGAGCTCTTCCTTGTATTGGCTGGGCATGAAGGTGCCGACGATGATCAGGCCGGCCACGGCATAGACCAGGAATTTCATGATCCGGCCGTGGTCGGCGCCGGGCGGCGGGGTGAGCATCCGCAGCAGGAAGAGCAACCAGAGGGTGAGCAGGCTCCATTTGAGCCAGGGATGGTAGGGGGTCTGGCTCACGGGCCTGAGGCTCAGCTCGCGGGCGGTCATGGCGCCGGTGCAATGGTTGAGCTGGATCGTCACCCGAAGCTCCTTGGCCGCCGGTGAGATGGTAAAGATGTGCTCGTAGTGCTGTTCGGGGTTGTTGCCGGTCAGCGAGATAACCTCATGGCTCACCGGCAGCCATTTGCCGTGTTCATCAAGACTTGCCAGCAGCAAGCGGCCCTTATGCCAATTTTTTTTGCCGGCCTTGATCTGCTGGCTGCTGATGATGCCGCTCAGTCTGACCAGGGTAAGCTCCGGGCGTACGGTTATGGGCTGGATAATACCGACATTTTTGCTCGAATCAAGACTGGTCAGGCTCAGCACGCCGGCCTTGACCGCCACCCCGGCTTGATCGCCATTGATCTGCCATCCGGTCAGGCCATCGGCGAACAAGGGATTGGTGAGCAGCTCCGGGCCCGATTCTCGGTAACGGTCGATAAACAAGGCGCTGCCCGAGGTCAAGGCGGCCAGCAGGCAGAAGATGATGAGTTTGGTCGAGGTGTGCAAGATGTTGGGCCTGGGTTTCCCTGGTAAGATTGCCTGTGGTCGGCAATAGTTCTTCTTTGGGCCTGTCTTGGTGTCGCGGAGATGAAGCTTGCTTGCCTGCCAATATGCCTTATTTGTAAGCAGGAAACAATGGCTTTATCTCCATCCGGCAGTTAACCAGTCGTCGGTCGACCTCTAACTATGGCTTGCCCGGCCTTTATGGGTGGTCGCGGCACGGAAGTCGGTGAGTTTGATATCGGTTTTACGCTTTTGCAGACTCGGAGGCCGATGCGGCCAGCTCGACCTCCGGGGAAAGGGGCAAATCATCAAGCAGTTGGTTGTTGGTCAAGGTGAACAGTCATCCGGCAGGCGCCTGGCCGAGCAGGCTGCCGGGTCAGCCCTAACTCAGGAGATGGAGTACGACCAGCCGGTGCTCAGGGCATATCCATCCATTGCTCCGGGGGGCTTGTTGCCTCCCAGGGTAATTTTTGTGAAATCACCATGTATGGTCAGAACCGGTTTTACCCAGCTTTTTTTCTGTTTATTTTCATTTTTCCGTATTGATGTTTTCATGGTTGACCCTTTTTTTAATAAAGATTGATTACTATTCGTGTATTATCTCAATTTTTGGAGGTCGGTGTCAATACGGAGCTCTCTTTATCTTGTACGTTTTTGTTGCCATGTTGCAAAGCTCAGCAGGGCGAATAAAAAAGTGTGATCCGCGGCCGTCGGCCGTTGATCCGGCGCGAAGAAACGGCTAAGGAAATCTTTGAATTTTTCTTCGACAATAAAGCGGAAGAGGTGGGGGGAGGTGGAAATATTTTGTTGGTAGAATAATAAATTTCTAGCCTTAAGCCTTCTTTCAAAGTTAGGGCTCAAATCGCCTTTGTCCGGTCGTTGGCGGATAGCCTCGGGTAAGATTCCGGCCAGGCTGCGCCGCAGGATGGAACGGGTGAAACCGTTTTGCAGCTTTTGGCCGGGGGGGATGGCAAGGCAAAATTCCATCAGGCGCCGGTCCCAGAAGGGAAAGCGGTTTTCCAGCCGGTAATGGCAGCTGGTGGCGTCGATCATCGCCAATACGCAAGGGTAGGTGGCTGAGGTTAAGGCATGATAATGTTTGCGCCGCCCATCGAGGCGGAGCGATTGGGGGCCTTTGAGGCTTGTTGCCCGTTTTTCCCAGAAAACAAGGGACCCATGCTCTGGTAACAGGTAGGCTAAGCCCGTCGATGCCAGGGGGAGGTCGGTCGCCTGTCGGAGAGCTTTGATTGCCTGCAGCAATAACTGGGGGAGAATCGGTCTCAGGGCAAACTCCTTGATGATCTTGCCTGGGGTCCAGCCGTGATTTTTTCGGTTATTAAGCAGTGTCGCCTCCCGGATGAGGCTGGGCAGAAAAAAATTACGTCCCAGATCGTAGAGGTGCTCATAGCCGTGGGAGACGGTGGTGTCGCCGTCGAAGCCATCCATAAAAACCCTGACCTTGGCTTCGGCGGCTCTTTGGTAGAGGGCTTCGTGGATATACATGTTAAATCCCCACATCGGCTCATCATAGGTTCTTTTTTGCAGATTTTCGATGGGGCATAATCTGTCCACCTCGACCAGGTGAGGCTTGATCGAGGTCATCCTTATGACCTCGTTGATATACCGCCGTTCATCTGACTTTTTGAGCGCCGCCAAGGGCAGGTTGGGGAAAATTGCCGAAAAAGTTTGGAGCAAGGGCTTGTCGGTTTGGCCGAGGAGTTGTTCGGCAACACAGACAATGGAAGAAGAGTCCAGGCCACCGCTAAGGGCGGAGCCAACGGGAAAGGCGCTGCGCAGACAAGCTTTGACCGCGGTGGTAAATGTCTCCTTGAAGGCCTCTTCGTATTCCCGGTTATTTTTTAAGTGTAATTCCCGGTGGGGCGAGAACGAAAAATGTTCTCTTATGTGGAGCTGGTGTTTGCTCAGCGTAAGGCAATGGCCGGCCGGCAGGGTAAAGATATTCTCATAAAAGGTTAATCGTTTGTCGCTATGGAAAAAGACCAGGTAGTCAAGGACCCTTTGCTCGCAAAGATCTACCGGGATATCTTCAATGGCGAGCAGGGCTTTGATCTCGGAGCCAAAGGCGAAAAACCGTTCGTTTTTGAAGTAGTAAAAAGGTTTGACCCCCATATGATCCCGGGCGCAGAACATTTTTTGCTCTTTTTCATCCCAAATAACAAAGGCGAAATCGCCGATCAGCCTGACGGCGCAATCTTCGCCCCATTTTTGGTAGGCCGCCAGGATCAAAAGGCTGTCGGCCATGCTCTTGGCTTGGGCCGGGGCAAGCCCTAACTCCTCGGTCAAATCCTCTCGGTTGTCAAGGCGGGCATCGGCGGTAATGGCGAGTTTTGCCGGGCGGTCATGGAAGGGGAGCTGTTCGCCGAGGGATTCCGGGGTGGTGTGCAGCATGCAGTGGGCCAAGCCGACCTGGGCTGAGGAAAAATGGTTAATCCCGTCCGGCCCGCGATGGGTGATAGTGGCGGCCATCGCCTCAAGCAGGTCGGTCGCGGCCGGTCGATTGTCCAGGTGGAAAATACCAGCTATCCCGCTCATCGTCGCCCCTGCCGAGGTCGGGGGCGGAGCGCTTTGGCCGAAATGCGATCAGGGCGCCGGGTTAAGGCGAGGGAGGCCGGCCTGCAGTTGTCGTCGGGCCACCGGGGAGGGGCCTTGAGGCATAACGGCTTTTGGCCTGCCGGCCGTTGGATAGGTTGGGGCAGCTCAGTTGTCATCAATGATTATCAGCTTATGGTCCAGCATCTCTTTGAGAAAGGCGAGCAAATCGATGGTGCATTGCTCTTCGCTCACCTCATACTCGGCCAGGGTCGATTCCCGGATGGCGGAAAAGGGCTGTGGCTCCTCAAGAAGGGCCCAGATATAGCTGCCGATCTCATTGGCGCTGTTGTAAACCCCGCAATCCATGTCGAGGATCACGGTTTCCCCGTCCAGAACGGTGGAGATGCAGTTTTGGGCGCGGGAGAGGATCAGGGTGTCGAGGGCCGGGTTGTTTATCGATAACACGCTGGCTGGCATAAAAAGCTCCTGTGGGCAATTGGCATTTGCAATATCCTACCAAGGATCAGCTGATAACTTCAGCTAAAAAAATTGATTGCCCCCGAGTTTTTGCCGGAGAAAGAAAATAATCTGTGGGAGCGGCTTCGGCCGCGATATATTCGCGAATCAATTCGCTCCCACCATAAAAGGACAACTCAGCCCAAAGCCTTGCGGTAAACCTTTACGGTCTGGTCGGCGATTTTGGACCAGTTGTATTTTTGTTATTACCGTTGGCGTTACCTTTTAGATGCTTCCCTTGCTTCTGGCTTATCAGTTCTTTCTGCCGATCCCGTAATATTTGATCCCCAATCTTTTTAATTGAGCCGGATCATAGATGTTTCTTCCGTCAAAGATCACCTGGTCTTTTAATTGAGTTTTCATCTTTTGAAAATCAGGACTCCAGAATTTTTTCCATTCAGTCACTACGCAGAGGGCGTCCGCGTTGTTTAGGGCCTCTTCATGGTTGTTGAAAAAGTGTAGACCTTCCTTGTCCCCATAGATCCGTCTGGCCTCATCCATGGCTTCAGGGTCATAGGCATGGACAGTGGCCCCCCTGTCAATCAGGGCCTCAAGCAGCACCCGGCTTGGGGCGTCGCGCATATCGTCGGTGTTTGGTTTAAAGGCAAGGCCCCAGAGGGCAAAGGTCTTGCCGGAAAGTTCTCCGCCATAATGAAGGTCGATCTTTTCAAAAAGACGGTTTTTCTGGAGATTATTGATGTTTTCGACCGCCTTCAGAATCGGAGTCTGATAATTTACCGTATTGGCCGTTCGGTCCAGGGCCTTAACATCCTTGGGGAAACAGGAGCCGCCGTAACCGCAGCCTGGATAGATAAAGCTGTAGCCGATCCGGCTGTCCGATCCGATCCCCTGGCGGACGTTTTCAATATCAACGTCCAGGTGTTCGGCAAGGTTTGCCAGCTCATTCATGAAACTGATTTTGGTGGCCAGCATGGCATTGGCCGCGTATTTGGTAAACTCGGCGGAACGGACATCCATGCTGATGATCCTGTTATGATTTCTATTAAAGGGGGTGTACAGTTCCTTGAGCAGAGCCATAGTCCTGGCATCAGCCGCGCCGAGAATAATCCGGTCCGGTTTCATGAAGTCGTCAATGGCCGAACCTTCCTTGAGAAATTCTGGATTGGAGACCACATCAAATTCATAGGGAGCGCCCCGCAGTTCAAGGATTTGGTTAACTAGCTTTTGAACCTTATCCGCAGTACCCACCGGCACTGTTGATTTATTAACAATGACCCGAAAGTCATTCATGTGTTCGCCGATAGTTTTGGCCACCACCAGAACGTATTGCAGATCAGCCGAGCCATCCTCGTCCTGCGGGGTGCCCACCGCGATAAATTGAAAAAGGCCGTGTTCGACCGCCTCTTTGGCATCAGTGGTGAAGTTTAATCGTCCGGCCCCATGGTTATCTTTGACCATCTCTTCCAGGCCCGGTTCATAGATCGGGATAATACCCTCTTTGAGCTTGTCGATTTTATTCTGGTCGATATCCATGCAGAGAACATCATTGCCTGCTTCCGCCAGGCAGGTGCCGGTGACCAGGCCAACGTATCCAGTACCCCAAATAGTAACTTTCATACCTTTATCTCGCTTAAAATTTAAATAGTATCAGGTTATTAAAAAATAATTAAACATAGTTCAAGGCGATTGTTTGTAGCAACTTGAGTGTCTAGTTAGTTTTTGGTTATTGTATGGCCTTGCGGTAAACCTTTACGGTCTGGTCGGCGATTTTGGGCCAGTTGTATTTTTGTGAAATTTGTAATTGGTAAGCCTGTTTTTCCCGGTCGGATAGTCCTTGCTCCACCAGGACGGATAATTTCTCGGCCAGCTCCTCGACATCGCCGGTTCGGAAAAAACGCTCGGGGTAAAGATCGACCTCTTTGTTGGCCGGGATGTCGGAGACCAGCACCGGCAGCTCGTAGCTCATGGCTTCGAGCAGGGCGATGGGCAGCCCCTCGTGGTAGGAGGGCATGGCAAAGAGGCGGGCATGGCTAAAGACCTGGTTGAGGTCTTCGCCGGTGACATAGCCGGTGAGAATCACCCGCGGATCTTGGGCCGCCTGTTTTTTCAGGTTCCGGCTGTATTCCGTTTCGTGGTCGGCATCCCCGGCCAGCACCAGTTGGTAGTCGCCCTTAACTTGCCGGAAGGCCGCCAGCAGGTCATGCAGCCCCTTTTCCGGGACAAAGCGGGCCACGGCCACAATGTAGCCGCCGGGCTTGATCCCTTTTGTCTGCAGATAGTCGCTATTTTTGCTTTTTTTAGGGATGGGCACCCCGTTGTAGATCAAGTTCGACCGGCGCTTGCATCTTTTTTTGATGATCTCGCCGATTACCGTGGAGATCACGATGATCTGGTGGGCCGTTTTGCCGCCCAGGTATTCGCCCAGGCGGAGCATGGCCTTGGCCGGGCCGCCCCATTTGCCCCGGTCATAGTCCGGGCCGTGGTTGGTGATTACTACTTTAAGGCCCAGTAACCGGGCCAGGGGAGCGAGCAGGCCGGGGCCGACTGCGTGGATATGAACCAGGTCTACATTTAGCCGCCTGGCCTTGATCACCGCGAGCAAGGTGTGGATAATCGCTTCCAGGCTTTTTTTCTTGGGGGCGAAGAGATGGGCCAGCTTTACCCCGGCCCATTCCGGCCGGGCATCCTTTATATAGGGCGACCGGGTGGCCAGGATCACCTCGTGGCCCATTTGGGCGATCAAGGGGTAGAGCTCCTGGCAATGTTTTTCCACCCCGCCGGGGATATCGGGGATTCCCCGGGTGCCGGTAACAAATATCTTCATCCGGGTAACCCTAGTTGCCGATCGGGGTGAGGCAGATGTCCTTGCCCTTGTTTTTGGCGACCTTCAGCTTGTTGAACGCCACCCATTTTAAGGGGACGCTGATCCGTTTTTTCATGGCCGGGGCGGCCGAGCCGATCATCCAGCATTGTTTGTCGCAGTTTTTGACCTGTTGGCGGATATTATCGGCCTGGGCGCTGTTCCAGATGGCCCTGAAATCCTGTTCATGGAGGTTGCCCATGACCATGGGGGCATCCGAGCCGTTGCAGGGCATGACATTGCCGGCCGGATCGACAAAAAACATGTCGGTGCCCACCTCGCAGGGCAGGGCCCTTTTCTGGCCGCGGGCCTTGCGGGCCAGGCCCATGTTGAAATAGGCACGGAACCAGTTCTTGGGTTTATTGGTTTTGAGCAGCTCTACCGCCACCTGCTCAAAGGTCTTGGCCACCTTTTCCTTATCCTGATACTGGTTATCCGTGGTGTGGAAATAAAAGGAGTTATGGGTGGTGGCCGTGGCGAATTCCAGGCCCATGGCATTGGCCAGCCGGTAGAGCTCTATCATGTCGTCGGCGTTGCGGTCGGAAACGGTCATCCCGAAGCCGATGTCGGTGATCCCCATCCCGTGCAGGGTGGTAAGGGTTCTTAGCCCGTGGTCGAAACCGTTTTTGATCCCGCGCAGTTCATCATTGGCCGCAGGCAAGCCTTCGATGGAGATCCTGATGCCCACCCGGTTGCCGAACCGCTCAAAGAGCTTGACGGTCCGGTCGGTGAAATAGCCGTTGGAGCTGATCACCAGCCTCTTGGTCTTGGTCAGGGCCTTTTCGACGATCTCTTCAATATCCTTGCGCAAAAAAGGCTCGCCGCCGGTGATATTGATAAAATCAAGGCCCTCGGGCAGTTTGTCCACCAGGGCGGGGGTGTATTCCTCTTCTTTTTTGCTGGGGTGCTGCCAGGTGTTACACATGTAGCACTTGGCGTTGCAGCGGTAGGTGACTATCAGGCATGCTTCCATAAAAAATCCTTTAATCCGTCAATTCGTTATAGATTTTAAGCAATTCATCGCAATGATTTTTGAGTGAATAATCTTTTTCAAGTTTGGCCCTGGCCGCCTTGCCCATGTTTTTTCTTAGGTCTTGGTCACTGGCCAATATTTTCATCTTGTCGGCAAGTTCCGCCTCATTGCCCATTTCAAACAAAAAACCGGTTTGGCCGTCTTCGATCTGCTCCGGGATCCCGCCGATTCGGCTGCCGATGATCGGTTTGCCCAGGGCCATGGCTTCCAGGACCACCATGGAGCAGTTCTCGTACCACTCGGAGGGCACCACCACAAAGGCGGCATTGGCGATCAGCTCGTTCAACTCCCGGCCGGTCTTGTAGCCGAGAAATTCCGCTTTCGGGTATCTTGTTTGCAGTTCATCGGCCAACGGGCCGGTGCCGACTATTTTGAGCGGGATTTCGGTGGCAAGCTGTCTATGGGCAGCCAGCAGGGTGGTCACCCCTTTTTCTTTGGATAACCTGCCGAAATAAAGGCCATAGCCCTGATCCTGATAGTTGGGCTGGAAGCGGTCAACATCAATGCCGTTGCGGAGCACTCTGATCTTTTTGGGGGCAATCCGTTTCCCTACCAGGTCGGCCAAGAATCGGCTGGGGGCGATAAAGAGATCTACCCCGTCATAACTGCCGCGCCATTGGTGGAACATGGCTTCGGCGGCCAGGAGAAGACCCTGCAGCCGGGAGTTTTGGCAGTTGGTGGTGAATGGTTTCCAAAAGTTGCGGCCGGCGCAGTCATTGCAGATCGCTTCGTTTTTCAGGGCAAGATAGCCTGGGCAGACCAGCTTATAGTCGTGCAGGGTCAGAACCACCTTTATCCCCTGTTTTTTTAGGGCCGGAATAATGGAAGGGGTGAGCTGGTGGTAGATGTTATGGAGATGGGCGATCTCCGGCTTTTCCTGCTGGGCAAGTTGGCTGATGTTTTTAACCGCGATCGGCGAGTGGATAAGGGATGCTCCCTGCCCCAACTTGTCCTTAATTCCTTTGCTGTTTTGGTAGTTGATGTTCGGCACAAAAGAAGAAGCAAAGGGGGAGTCGAGGTTTCTCTCGTCCGCCATGGAGAAATCAACCACCTTGTGGCCCTGTTTTAACAGGAACTCGCGCTCCTGGAAGAAAACGGTTTCCGAGCCGCCGTTGAGGTGGAAGAATTTATTTGCGAGGAGGATTTTCATGGTTGTGTTTTGTTGTATTTTGGTTATTGGCGGAACTGATAGACAAAGTCTTCTCTTATAACTTTTGCTGGGTTGCCGCAGGCGATTGAGCCGCTCGGTATATTTTTGGTTACAACTGAACCTGCGCCAATAATGACATTGTCGCCAATAATTACCCCCGGCAGTATGATTGCGTTCATCCCTACAAAAACATTGTCCCCTATAATTGTTTCACTCCGATAAAGTTCAGGGTTGCCTCTCCATTGTTGGCTGGCGTCATGAGCTAAGATGATCGCCCCCCTTGCAATTGTGCATCTGTCGCCAGTTTTTAAGAAACCACCAGACAGGTCCAGCCAAGCTCCAAGGCTTATATTGTTGTTTTTGCCAATGCTGACATGGCGCCCTCCGAAAATTCTCAGATAAGATACTCGGAGTGATCTTATTTTTATGCCAACAAATTGTCTCAGCCTACGAATAAAGTGAGTCATATTGGGTTGTCCGTTAGGTTCTGTTCTAGTTGGAGTGTATGTTTGATTATTTTGCTAAGTATTGCGTAGCCTTTTTCATTGAGGTGGGTTCTGTCTGTATATAAATCTTTGCGTATTCTTTTTTGTGAGTCGATGAACTGCGCATGGGCGTCAATGAATGTTGTATGAGGCAAGCTGCATAGATTGTAAATTGATGAATTTAGGTTGTTTATCCTCTTGTTGAACCAAGTCCTGTTGGGGGCCACTGGTAATACGCTTATAATATAGATATGTGAAGAATATAATTTGCTGGCCAGTTTTTTGATATTTTCTGCAATGTAGCTGTTTTTTCGGTATTTTAAGTCGTTGTATCCAATCAAAATGATAACATTTTTAACTTTCTCGAAGTTTTCTGGCGTAATTCTGTTTAACAGGCCTGTTGAAGTGTCACCTGGTATTCCACCGTTTATTGCATTAAGTTCTGGGAAATATTTTAATAAGTTAAAATTACTAGTTAAACTGTCGCCAATAAAAACTGTTTCGGTCTCAATGGTGGCTTCCATTTCTTTATATTTTTTTAGATTCGAACAGTAATAATCTGTTTCAAAAACAAGTTGTCGCTCCAGGGGATATACTTGGGAAATTATATAGGACCCAAAGTCTGTGATAGTTGAAATGGTGATCATTTGTTTTCCGAACAAAATAAATAAAAAACATATGGATATGTAAAACACATACATATAATGACTTTTCGCAAAAGATATTCTGTTAAGTTTCATTTGTAAGAAAAAGTAAGCTGTTAGTTAACACTTATGCTGTCTATTAGTCCTTTCTCTAGCTCAACGCAACACGCCCAAGAAGTTTTAATAAGGTCTGATAGGCTCTTTTTTTCTGGGTATTCGTAATGATGGTGCATAGTCATATGCCACAGGTTTGAGCGAACCACCTCTGAGAAGAAAAGAATGCCGAGCAGGGTATTGTCAAAAGTAGATGTATTGTTAGTTAAGTTAATTTTTTCGATGTAATTATTAAGAATTCCACTGGTAATTTCCTTAATTATGCGTGGAACCACTTGCTCCGGTTCAGTTTGTGTGACTAAGAGATATTCAGCAAGTAAAAAAGTAAGAAGGTCGTGACCAAGTGGTCTTGGAGCCGCCTCTTCCCAATCAATAATATAAATATTTTTGTCGTCAGCTCTAACATTCCAACGAGTGAAGTCGCCGTGACTGAGGGCGAGTGGTAATATCGCAGTACTCTCGCGGCTATTTGCGATATTATGCAAAATTGCGACAATCTCATCTCTCATGTCTATAAACTCTTGGTCAAGGCCAGAGCAGTCTAATTCTTGAAGTGATGTTATCTGGATGCAGATGTAGTCCTTAATATTGGTGCTATGGTTTTCCTGTGTAGTTGAAAAAAGTTCGGCAAGGCCTGTAACAATGACATCGGTAATCTGGTTTAATGGGTTACCCCCGTCAAGTTTTTTGATAATAAGCGTACGATCGGCAATTGTTTCAGGAAGTTGAGCAGTTATAAGCTCGGGTATTATCACTTTTGATAGAGGTACTGATTTTAAACTTTTCAAGACTCTTTGTTCGTTTTGGATAGCTTGTTTTGAAAGTTTATTATGCCCAAACTTCGCATAAGCGAATGGGGTGCCGTTTTCATCTAAGAGCTCCACCGTAAATTTTTGCAGCGGACCAAATGATCCAGTGTAAACAATCCCTGTTTTCACACCCGTGCCTAGTGCATTAAAAAAGTTGAGGAAGGAAGTATTGTTGTTGTGGGCAACAATAAGTCTGCAAGGAAAAAGGTAATGGGTACAGTTAACTATTTTTAGTAATCTGAAAATTGATACAGCAAGTTTGGCGACCAACCTGGAAGGTTGAATCATGCGAGACATTTTACCTGGCAAAAGGGAACGTTGTGCAGGGACGAGCCAGCGAGGATTTTCCCAGCTTGGGAAAATTGAATATTCTATAACGGATAACTTGCCGTCTGCGTTTAGTTTTCGTTTTATCTGCTTAAATGATTCCCGGCTTTTTAAAAGATATACTGTGGTGTTACAGTCTAATTTGCTGAGTTGAGTTTGTGCCAAGGGCGAAAATGCCGAAGATGAGGTGTCTTGCTGTATAATTTTAGGCTGCCCCTTATTCCCACATTGATTAATTAGGGTTTTAATAGCGTCAGCTTCGATGCTTTTGGGCAGGATAACCGCAATTTTTTCTGGTTCGGGAGAAAAATAGGTTACCCAAATCATACGTGTATCGTTCATCTATTCTCCGGGTAACGCTTTGCCAGCATTTCTAAGCAAGTTTTGATAACATCAGCCAACACATCCTCCTCTGGTTGGTCGCCATTTATCAGAGAATAATTAGGATAGCGTTGACATAAATCTTTGTATTGTTCTATCTGGGACTTCATTTCTTCAAAAGGTAACTCTGGTTTTCTGCCGATCAGAACTTCGGGCTCGGCATGGAGGTAAAATACGATGTCAGGCTTGGGAACAAATAGACCTAAAAGTCTAACGAGCCATTTGGGAACATTAATGCCAAATCGTTCAGGGAAGACGAGGAGGTCTCCCCAGTAACGGTCAAAGCAAACAACCCCTCCCCTGGACCAAGCACCCTGGTATTTTAATCTGCCAAAGATATAATCTAAAGAGTAATAAAAAAGTTTTATGCAATGGGCAATACGTTGACATAGGCCAACATTTCGTAGTTCTAGTCTGGCCGAAGGTTCTTCATTTTCAGTATTGTCAGGTATGTCTCTTTTTCTTCCGGGTAACAGGGCCTGTATTCTGGGTAATAAAAAGGGCCGCCAATAGAACTTCTTGATTTTTCCTTTGGTGAACCCCTTTTGGAAAAATGGTTGCAGATTGTTTTGGATGGTGGTTTTGCCGCAACCGTCTGGTCCAATAAAAGCAATAAAAAGTCCATTTGGTTTGATTAGTCGTTTGATATTGCTGGTGATGAAAGAAAAAAAGGACTTGATTTCAGCGCCTCTGACCTTGCTTAAAGAATATAAGGTGAGTTTTAATTTATGGTTGGCGAATTCTTTTTCTAATTCACTCCATAATCCATTCTTGATCAATGGCCTGATTTTTTGGGTAAATGTGTCGCCCCATCCATCTTTAACTATTTCCCAAAAGTCTTCATTTGTTGCCGATTCTATAATGTCTGCATAGTATTTGGGAGTTACTTTTCCAAAATGGGAGAGGGGATACATCAGGTGCATGGCTGCATCGATGGTTTTATCGGCTACCCAAAAGCTTTCGTGCAACACCTTGTGCTTTTCGATGATTTTTGATTTTACGAGTGGCAAAAAAGAGTGCCATCTACATTCTTGTAGTACATCAAGGTGGATCAGGGTAGATCCTTTGGCGGTGTTTGAGTAGAAGAATAGATTGGAGCCTGTAGCGTTGGAGTTTTTAAGGTAAATTTTATAACCTGACTGGTTACATATTTGTTCGATGATGTTGATGGTGTTTGTGGTATCTTTTGACCAAATGTCAACATCGTTTTCAGTGTGATATGGTAATTCATCATAGTTGCCACAAACACAAAACTGGTGATTCCCTGAATCAAGAGTACTGAACAGGGGGATAAGGATTTGAGATAATGGTGTTTGGGATTTTGTCTGTCTAGTTGTCATTTTGTTGGGTTACTATTGGTTGTTTATTAGCTGTTGTATGTAGTTGAAATAATCACTGCCCATTCTGCTGGTGCTAAATTTTTTTGTAACTTTCCTGTAGGCATTATCCGCAAGTTGTTCTCTTTTGTTTTGGTCCAAGTATAATTCTTCAAGCTTTTTAAAGAGTTCATGGGCGTTGCCGGGATCACATAGAATGCCATCAACACCATCTTCAATGATTTCAGGAATACCACCAACCCGACTGGCTACTACTGGCACCTTAAAGCACATTGCTTCGAGGAGTACCATTCCGAATGTTTCAAATATTGAAGGGAGCACGAAAACATCTGCTTCCTCAAAGTATTTTTTTTTCTCTACTTGATTGATAAAGCCCACAAATGATACATGTGGCGCAAGGTTTAATTCGGTAACTTGTCTTTTTAAATTATCGTAATGTTGCCCTGTGCCGGCTATTATAATGTTAGACTTATCATACTTTTTGTGAAGATGGCTAAACGCCGATATCAAAATGTCTAAACATTTGACTTGCTCCAAGCGCCCCATATAAAAAATCGTGAACTTATCATCTTGTTTATTCTTTTTTATTTTAAAATCTTTCGGTAAACAAGAGCAGTCAAATCCATTATGGATAGTATGTATGTGATGCGCGGGGAAAAAAGTTTTTAAATAGGTGCCGAACGCATTGGATACAGTGACGATACCATCTATTGCAAAAGATATGGCTTTTAAGTTTATTCTTGTTAATCTGTTGCTTATTGAGTTTTCATTTTCTGTGAAAATTCCACCGTGGGCGATGTAAGCTGTCCTAATACCTATACATTTTGCCAGCACAACCAAAATGGAAAAAAAACTGTATGGTGCACTGTTAAAAAGAAAAATTGTATTTTTCCGATAATGTTTCAATGCAAAAATGCAGGCGGCCAGTTCTTGCCAACGGCGGGACAAAAATGTTCTTGCTTTTGCTCGGTGCCACACCTTTACTAACGGATTTTTGTTAAATACTTTTGTCCACTCTATTGAGGGAGTGTCATTATCTTTTAAAGGTGGTGATAAACAAATAAATGTTATGGAAAGGCCACGTATTGCAAGCTCTTCCCCTATTACTTTAAATAAGCGAGCCGGAGCTCCTTTGTGAAAAGGATAAAGTCCAGTAGTTGATATTAGAATAACTTCTTGCTTTGGGGAATATGGCAACATTTTTTTACTTGATATTTTGATAATATATTTGGTATTGGCGTTCTTTGGCTAGCGCTTTTGGGTAGTTGCTTATGCTGTTAAAGGTTTTTAGTAGTATTGAAATGAGCCAACAGTATATCTTTAAAAGTTTAAAGATCAAACGGGTTATATTTTTACCAGTATGTTTTGAGTGAAACCTTTGGGCTGATTTTATCGAAGAAACAAATTTTATTTCATTAACATTTGTTGATGATGCTGTTCCTTGGTTTGTGAAGAATGTTATCATTGGAGTAATACAGCAAGGTATCCCTAAAAGTGATGCACGTTTACATAGGTCGACCTCCTCATAAAAAAGAAAAAACTTTTCATCAAACCCGTTGAGTTTATTCATTGTTGATTTGTTGGTGACAATAAGGGAGCCGCTTACCCAGTCTACAGCCTGAAGAGTTTTGCCGGGTATTATTTTTATGACGCCGTATAGTGATTGTACCCACTTAAATGGCCCTCCTAAATTTCCGAGTGCAAATCGAAAAAAGTCAAATATGATTCCAGGGAACCTTCGCATACAGGGCCACTCGTGTGGTTTGCTGGAAAGGATAAAGAATTCAGATTGTTCTATTTTTTCAGGCAAAGCCCATCTGGCTATTGTGACGTCAGGATTTAAGATAGCTAGTTTGTCATTTTTTGCTTTCTTTATCCCCAGATTAATCGCCGCTCCATAACCAATATTCTCAGCAGGATGAATCACTTTCACCAATCGGCTTTCAAACTCGGACAAGTCTTGGTGTGAATTATCAATTAAAATAACTTCGTCCAGTTCAGAAATTTTCTCGGTCATATTTCTGAGCAGACCGCCGAGTAAGTGTTTTGAGTGATACAGCACGACAATTGCTGTTATTTTTTTCTGGCTCATATTGCCTTCCTGACTATGACGTAATTTTTAGCACTGCTGGACAGAAGATAAAAAAACATCCCGGAGTAGATCAACATGCGCTCTACGATGATGTTGCCGAGAGTCGGTGTGACCAATATATAAATGAACACATAAAATAAAATTTCATAATTGTATTTTAAAGGGTCTTCGTTGTTTTTCATTAAGCGATTGGCATCCTTTAGCGATTTGTAAACGAAAAAAATAAGCAGCAGCAGACCTTGCAGGCCGAAATAGACCAGGGTGGTGATTCCATTGGTGTCGACAAGGTAATAGCTGAAGCGATCCGCTGCCATGGTAACCGGGTTGTTGGGGTAATTGGTAAAACTGAATATACCGATACCGGTTAGTGGTGCAGTGTCTTGTATTAACTTAAGGTAAAATTGTGCGCCTTTCTTTCTTATGGAGATATTCCCGGTATCGCTGCTCATTTCAGTTGTGGTTTGCCCAAGTATTTCACCAATAAAAGTTTCTGAAACCATAGTTTCGCCAAGCCCGGTAAGTATGATTGTTGCAAACAGTGAGACGGTTGAGCAGATAAAAATAATTTTTTTGTTGGATATTTTTCTTATAAGCCAAAGCAACAAAGTTACAAGCAGACCCAAAATGACTGCCCGGGTGATTACCACAAAAATCAAAGTGAAAAGGTTTATGCCGATCAGGATGGTGTAGAAGAGCCGTTGCCGGGTTCCTGAAGGGGTGTATTGAAGTTTCACTAGCGAGTAAATAAGGGAGAAAACAACCAGGAATGTACCGACATGAATGCGCAGGAGCCCGGCCCGCTCCTGACCGACTGCATAATAATGTGAGAATATAACACCGCCACCGAGAAGAACCTCGACAAGGGATAAAAAGGCAATACCCGCTCCGAGCCAGGCAAGATACTTTAAAAACAGAAAACAATCTTCGCGGGTGGCACCGGTTGCGGCCAGGAAAAAATAACTTAAAAACAATAGGTGTTTTCTTGCTACAGTAAGACCAATGCCCATTGGTTGACCAAAAGTAAGGTGAGATCCCCAATATAGTGAGATTAGCAGGGCAAAGAAAAAAAGCAGTATACTAAGCGGGTAGGGTGTGCGCTGGATGGAAAGATGATGCCACACCTTGCGGAGATTAAGTGCAATAAGCAGCAGCATGAGAAGAATGGCCAGGTCGGAGAGAAACCTTTGGCGAAGACCAAAGGTAAACATGTCAAAACAATGTTCTGCGAAAAAAATAACAACTACCAATGCTGCTGCCGGATGTTTTACGGCAAATCGTGTCCACCACCATAAACCCAAAAGCAGAAAGGGGGCCAGCAAGATAATGTTGCCAGTCAAGGTATAATTGGCAGTGATTAAGGCACCAAGTCCAACCATTGTCCAGTGCAGGATTTTGTCATTCCTTGTGATGCGTTCAAGCATTACCCTTAACCTCGTTTCCGTATAATCCTGGCCGGAGCACCAACAGCAACCGAGTAGGGTGGTATATCACGGGTAACAACACTGTTGGCTCCAATGACACAGCCATCCCCGATGGTTACTCCTTTGGTGACAACAACACCGTATCCGAGCCAGACGTCATTACCGACAGTAACAGGCGCAGTTGATATGTTTTGCATTCGCATAGGTCGGGTTATGTCGTCGAAATTATGGTCACTGTCACGAATTGAGACATTTTCAGCAATCATTACATAATTTCCAATAGTAATAGCTTCATTGCATTCGATAGTTGTCCCTCTGCCGATTGTTGTAAAACGACCGATCTTCACTGTTGCCGCCCCGCGAATTAACACATTCCTGTCAATTCGTACAGGAGGTACAAGCTGTAACTTGAGTAGTCCTAAATTTTTGTGTGAAATTAAATAGAATGGGCGTTCTATTCGAATATTCCACAACTTGTCACGGAAATGGAATTTGATCATCCGCCAACAGCTCAATTTGATAATCAACAGGTTGAGCATGTTGGATAGTCGTGATATCAACCACATGTTCTACTTCTACCCATTTTTGTTACGTAATCATCATATGTACAAATCAATCTAGGTGGGTTGCCTGCAACAACAGAATTATTATCAATATCATGGATGATTAGGCTGTTTGCCCCAATTATAACATTATTTCCAATTCTTACACTTCCTAGTATTGTACTGCCATTGCCAATTGTCACATTGTCCCCGATAATTGGGGCGTCTGGTGAATAAAATATTGGTATTTTCTGCCCGATTGTTACTGAGCCTCCTATTGAGCAATTATCACCAATAATTGAATTTGAGTTTATGACAGTTCCAACAGGATGTCTAAATACTAGTCCAGAACCACACTGCAACTCACCAGTGAACTCAATGCCACACGATCTGAAGCAGTGCATAGTTATCAAATTGGAAATGGTTTTACTTTTGTTTTGAAATAACATAGATAGCCTAAGCAAAAAAACAGCTCTAAAGCCAGGGCGGAATAAATAGGAATATATAATTTTTTTTATGCTTGGTTGTTGGGTCCCGAATGTCATAGCTAAAAAGTCGTCGCACAATATTTTCCAAGTTGCGCATATTGTATTGTTATGGTTGGGGTTTTTCATGTTTGCTTCGTGTGTAGTTTGTAGTATTTGTTGTTTTTGTTGTAAAGGTAATATGAGGCCAGCAAAAATGAAGTGCTTGCAATCGATCCTACAACAAAACACCAGGCAATATGTGTCAATAACAAACTGGAAGATATGAGTATGAAAAGTGTAATAGCGAAAAGTTTTACTGCAACATCTATTATTCTGTAGATGAAAATGATAAAAGTCTCAGACGCTCCGATAAAGATATGATATGACACAACAGCTAGTATATTAACAAAACTTTCAGCAAGAAGAATTCTGAAAACATCTACAACGGTTTCTGCATAATTACTGCCTAGCCATATTTTAAATATTATGTCAGCAAATAAAAATACTGCAAAATAAATAGGTAACACTCCCGTTGCCAGCAACCTGTATGATTTTTGAATAGTTTTTTTAACTTTTAAAATACTTTCGTGACAACCAGAGGTTAGCACCCGGCTGACTTCCGGCATCAATGCCCTAAACGCTACTTCAAAGATACCACGAACCTGCATGCTTAACCTGTAGGCCACTTCAAAAACAGGTACTCCTTCTAGGCCAATATGCCTGGTGATTATAATTTTGGTTAGTGGTACTACCATCATGTTTAGTATTGAGCCGGCAAATATACTCGTACCAAAGGTCAACATTTTCCGAAGTTTTGTTCCTGAAAAGGCTGTTATAGCAGTGAGGCGTAAGCTGGTTATTTTGTTGACCCGTATAAGGTTGAGCCAAAAAACGACTAGATAAGCAAACGCATTAGCTAATAGTAAACTTATAACCCCGATGCCTCTTATTAGGAGTGGAACGGAAATCAGCAGAGGCAGAACCTGTAAGACTGTTTGGGAATAATTTGCTATATCTATTCTGCCTACACCTGATATAACAGAATTTAAAATCTGGTAGGCAAGTATACCTATGCTGAAAATGAGCATATAAATAAAAAGCCCATCAATTATGACAGCATTATCGCCAGTTAAGCCCATTAGTGAAATTATTTGCCATTTAAAAATTATGCTGACTCCAAGCAGTATGGCACCCACAGCTACTAGCATCCATAGCGCTGTTGTGAAATATTGCTGAATTGCCTGGGTATTGTTCTGCTCAAATTCTTCTGCGACAAGCTTTGTAATCGCTGGGGCGATTCCAAGTAAGCCCATTTGGGCAAATGTGAGTACTGTGGAGAGCAACAACCATGCTCCATAATGTTCATATCCTAAAAAATGGAGATACAAAGGGTACTTGACTGCGGAAACAATAATGCCCAGCCCCATCGATATTGAACCGGACAGCATGTTCAACCGTAGTTGAGACGAGAATAGATGTTTAAATTTTGTGGTAATTGTTTTGTTCAACATCAGTTGCAGGTTTATTTCCAAAGGTTAGGTTTAGTGAGTAATTGGCGGAGTGTTTGAATTTCTGTCTCAAAAAAGTTGGATGATGTTCTTTGCTCTTCTGTTATTTTTTCCGTTGGGGTTGTCGAGGACCATGCTTTCTTGATGGTGCAACGTATTTTCTGTGGAATAATTATTCGTTGCAATTCCCTTATGCTGCTTGTGGTGATTAGGTGATGTAGGCGATTGGATCGGGGCTTTTGTGATTTGTACACTAAGGTTCCTGCTTCTTGAATTTTTTTTGGTGTATATCTAGAAATTTGTATACTTCGGTGAGAATTTTTTGTAGTGCTGTCGTTCTTTTTTTTGTGCTTCAACTTAAAAAAAATGGAATAGGGCTAGTCTTTTTTTCATTATTTAGTCAGAAAACGTATTGACCTTTAAGTGTTATTAAAACCATTTTGGGTTTATCTTATTTTTTCAGGGCGGCCAGATGGTGCTTGACGCATGCCATATTGTGACGCAGCTAAAAACACCGTATTTCGCTGGGGGTAATAAAAACTCCTTCCTTTCTGGGTTCATTGCCGGTTATGGTTTGACCATGTGCTGGTTGCTCCATAGCGTGTGAATCAACTGCCGCCCTCGTCAACGACGGCTTTGTTTCTGTAAAATGTATCTCGTGAAAGTCCCATTATACGGCAGGCCTATGAAATATTGCCAAGCTTTTCGGCCAGATTTAAAAGTCCGACTTTATGTTTGATGATTCTTTTGTTGCCATGCAACATGAAGGTTATCTCCTAAGGTTTTAATGGTTTTAGGTTCGCACATCTATCAATAGAGGTTACTCTCGCTCTTTCAATTAAGAGATGTGTCAGATCAAATCAAAACTAACTCAATTTAGTTTAAGTTGTCGAGACTCTTGTTCTCATATTTGTACTCGTAACTATTTGCTATATCCAGGAATGCACCTCGTACAATAGGTCTATTTTTTTTTGGTCTTATTGCCAGATACAATCGCCAAATTATAAGTGGAATACACGCCCCTATTATGCTACCAATTCTAATTTTTATTAGATCAAGTTGGCTCAGTATCCGTTTACGTTCCTTGTCTGATCGAAAGCTGGAATGGCCCTTGTTGCCACAGTGGGTTATTTGGGGCTCGCGTTCTTCGATATTTAACATCTTGTGAATTTCCCTAATTTTATTTGTTTCCCCTGATCTGAGGATGCCAAAATCAATTTCTTTAAAATTCTTAATTTGATTTTTTAGCGCAACCATCTGCCTATATTCAATTTTGTATATGATGGACATTTTGAAAACCTGGCAACAGCTATTTTCTCTTAAAGCCATCGCTTTTTTTGACTTAAGATTGTCAATCATATTTCGACGAATGGTTATATAGTGAGCATCGGGGTATTGTTCAATTAATCGTGCAACCGATGGTATACCTGATTTCTGAACCCAATACTGGCCTTTGTGGATCTTTGTGTATTCTTCCATTAATCGACCGTAAAACTTAATATAATTTGGAGGTCTAGAGGCCCATGTGTATGGAAGGTCTGGTGGTAATTTCAAGGCTTTGTAGAAGTCTGTTTTGATAATTAATTCTGTTAATCCGATAAATTGATCATGCGGGTTAATATCTTCAAAGAAGACACCAAGAGAATCAAAATTAGGTTCGAACACTCCTCCCTGTGGGCAATATGGTGCGCATATTGCTGGATGTTGTGCTAAAATTGAGGCGAGCCATTTAGTGCCAGAACGTTCCATCCCTATAACAAACACAGGTTTATATTTGGTCATGTTGTTATCCATTGTCGTAGGGTTTATAAGTGTTGTGTAAACATATTAGTTGTTTCTTGGTGGCATCTTCAATTTTAGAATTGATAATTCGTGATACTGTCGGTTGCATAGTCCCGTTTAAGGGGGCAGTTTATTTCTCTATCACGATATATAGACATTTTTTTCTTCTATTTGACACCTTCATATTTAGGTGATGTTTTTGGGTGAATATATCCGCTGAAACCAGCTGTGTTCAGGTGGTCAGTTTGCAAAAACTCCATTTTTTATGCTGATAGCCTGAAGATATTTGCCATAGTTGTTTTTCGATAAAGGTCCGGCAAGTTTCAGCAGTTGATCTGTGTCTATATACCCCATTCGGAAGGCGATTTCTTCTGGGCAGGCAATTTTTAGTCCCTGTCTTTCTTCGATAACCCTGACGAAGTTTGCAGCGTCCAATAAAGATGCATGGGTACCTGTGTCAAGCCAGGCCGTGCCACGGCCCAGAACTTTGACGTTTAGCTCGCCGTGTTTAAGGTAAACCTTGTTGATGTCGGTAATTTCAAGCTCTCCTCTGGTCGAGGGTTTGATTGACTTGGCGATGGCAATTACATCGTTATCATAAAAATAAAGGCCGGTTAGCGCATAATTTGACTTGGGGGCGGCTGGTTTTTCCTCAAGGTCAATTGCCTTGCCGTTATCGTCAAAGGTGACCACTCCGTATCGTTGCGGATCTTGGACGTAGTAGCCGAACACCGTTGCTCCTTTTTCTTCTGCCGTGATGTTCTGCATCATCTTCGACATGCCGTGGGCGTAGAAAATGTTGTCGCCCAGGATCAGCGCCACAGAACTGTTGCCGATAAATTCTTCTCCGATGATGAATGCCTGAGCCAGACCGTCCGGACTGGGCTGCACGGCATAGCTGAGTTCAATGCCCCACTGGGAGCCGTCACCAAGGAGCCGCTCAAAAAGGTTTTGATCCTCCGGTGTGGAGATAATTAAAATAACTTTAATCCCTGCCAACATGAGGGTTGTCAGGGGGTAATAAATCATCGGTTTGTCATAAACCGGCATCAGTTGTTTGCTTACCGAGTGGGTAAGCGGATGGAGTCGGGTGCCTGAACCGCCGGCAAGAATTATTCCTTTACGCATAGATTAACGACCTGTTGTATCTCATGTTCAACCCGAACAATGTAGCACTCTTGTGTCGCCTCTTTGTTTTGTTTTGGGGATGGCGATAATATCGGAATAATAGTTAGGTGATGTTACTTGACTAGATGTCTTGTCGTTGTCCCCACCCTCCTTCTCCCAAAAACAACATAATTTTTAATCATAACATTTTGATCTTACATTTTTCTTACATTTTGCTAAGGAGGGGTAAAAAGTTACGGATAAAATCTAGAGGAGCAGTTGCGAGGTGGGAGGTGCAAGATGTATGGGGGCAGTGTCTTCTTAGTAATCAATTAATGTACATTTGCAGGTATTTTTGAGCGGTAGAGTTTACATCAAAATTTGTTACAGTATGGGAATAGGCGTTGGCGATGGTGTTCTGGATCTCCGTCTGGTTGTATTTTGTGATCAGGTACGCGAGTTGTCTGGCCAGGCTGTTGGGATTACTATTTTTGAACATAAACCCTAATCTCCCATTCTGTAAGATTTCCTTGGGCGCATCAATGTCCGAGGCCAAGGTAGGAACTTTGGCGGTCATCGCCTCGATCATGGTCAGGCCGAAGCCTTCGAAGAGTGATGGTTGAATTAGTAGATGGTAATCGGCCAGATTGTTATAGATGGTAGCCCGCGACTGTTCGCCTAAAAAACGGCAGTGTTGCTGGAGTTGCAGCTTGTGGGTCAACCCTTGCAGCCAGTCAGTTGATTCTCCCGTGCCGATGAAATCAAGCGTGAAATTTGTAATTTGGTAATCATCGATCAGTGTCCTTAAGGCAAAGAGCAGGATATGTTGCCCCTTGACCGAGTGTTGGAGCCTGCCGACTTGAACAATGCGAAAAGGCTCACCGCTGTTCCAGTGGGTGTCGCCTTTTTTTCTTATGGATTCGCAGTTAATCCCGTTGGTGATTGTCGTTGCTTTCGCCCCACATTTTTTCAAGAGATCCAGTCTTGTTGTTTCGGAGATTGAAAAGATATGCCTGTGTTTGTCGAGGTCGATGCAAGGGTAATGGGTGCTGTGGACCGTGAGGCAGGTGGGGATGCCGATGAGTTTTGCAAACTTGACGAGCCGGTAGAGACCGTAATGGTGCAGGTGGAGGATGTGAGGTCTGTGTTTAAGGATAATTGCGATTATTTTTAGCTGGTCAATAATGCTTTTTGTTTTAAGCTTTCGGTTGATTCTTAGTATTTTGACGGGCTCAGCCACTTGCGCCAGCAGGGAATTGTCTACCTTGTCGTTAATTATCAGGATGGTGACAATGGCGGATTTTGCCTGTTCATTCGCCACATCGACAATCAGGTTTTCCGTCCCCCCGGGGGATAGCCCCCAGGTAACATGCATTATCTTCATGGTTGCAGCATTTTTCTTATCGGCATGGTTAATGCCCGGTAAGGTTTGTCTAAAAAATAGAGGGGGAATAATGCGTCCGGCAGGCGGGTTGTGTGCCAGATCTCATGTTCGGGGACAACCAGGGAGCGGATTATGAATCGTGCGGCGTCAAGCTTGCCGTCCATGATCAATGGTTGGTACATGATTATTTTTTTGATCGGATGCATTGTGGAGTCTTCGGTGTTGCGGCTGATTTCGTTGGCAATAAGGGTGTCGGCCAGGCGGTCTACGCCGGGGTGGCGTGCTCTCATGTCTTCTATTTGCTCGGGAATGGCAGTGGAAAATAACTTGTCAGCCAGCAAGAGGGCAAGCAGGATTCTTTTCTGCATCTTGAGTTTTTTGCCCAGATCTAAAATTACCGGCCAGTCAAGATTGGGGGTGATGCGGATCAACTCGGCAAGCGAGCTGATATAGTCGAGCTTTGCCCAGTTATGCTTGTTGCCGTGGAGGCAAAGAAAGATAAAGAGCATCTCGTCGGTTAAATCCAGGGTTGGGTAATTATTGAACTCGGTCTTGGTCAAGAAGGGCACGATACTGTTAAGGGTCATGGGGGTCGGGGCGTAAAAGCCGCTGAGTTCCCAGTGCAGTTCGATGAGTATCCCATTTTTATCAAGCAATCGGCCATGGTGGTAATATTTGAGGAATTTGAGATAGGTCGATTGTGCAATTCCCTCCGGCAGTAGTTTGTAGCCGTTTTCCTGCAACAGGTTCAGGGCGCCGATCAGATCTTCTTGCCGCACCAGGATATCCACATCCGTGTATGTCCTCATGGTCGGTGAGTTATAGAGCTTTTGGGAGAGCAGCGCTCCCTTTACCGGCAGAACATCAATATTGTTTTCCGTTAACAGGCGGGTAACCTTGATCAAGGCGGCGCTGATCGCAAAGGTTTGCAAGACGGATCTTTTGAGGTGGACATTGATTTTTGCCGCTACTTTCTCCGGGGTCTCATCCTTGAAATGGTGGGTGAGGGTTCGGTGCAGTAAAGGGATAACCTTATGGTAAATGGCGTTGCTGATTACCGTATCCCAATCCAGTCCGGCAACAAGCAGTCTGCTGATTTCCTGTTTGTGTGCGTTGGTTAGGTGGGTATGGGCACAGGCCGCCAACAGGGCAATTTCCGGGGGCATGACTTGCTGGATGTTGTCGCTGATTCGGGTCATTGTCGACAGGTTTTTCTAGTTTTATTTGTTAGGTGCAGGTCTGTTTTTTTGCCGAAAAAAGCCAAGTTGCAACCCTCGTCCGGCTAGGGACTTGACCCGTCAAAGTTGCGTGTCGTCACTTTGCGGCCCGGGCTGAAATAACATATTACTTTAACACCACTTTCTTATAATCTGATGATCTCACAATTTTCTCACATGTTGTGAAAAATTGTAATGGGTATTGGTGTGTAATTTTTTTGGGGGGCTCAGGTTGGGGCTAGGTTTATCCGGCTTTCGGTTTGCTTTCGGGGGTGTCTGCAACGGTTGGTTTTAGGAGTCGGGAGATGATCATGAACAAGATTGCGGTTTGCCGGCAAAAATCATTGCACCGAGAAAAGATCCAATTTAAGGATCTCGCCGGTCTGCTCGGCCAGCTCTTCTGGCTTCCAGTGTCGCGGATCGGCAATCTCGCCGCCCAGGCTGAAATAAAATATCCCCTCAGCCAGGGTGAAGGAGCGGGCAAAGGTCGGTGCTGAAAAAAAGAACAACTCCTGCCACTCATCCAGGTTATCGCTTCGGTAAACGCTTACCTCAAACTGGTCGCCCATCTTGCGGTTGGCCAGCACATAGACATACTGGGTCGACTGGTGGATATCCCACGGCAGGGCATTGTCGGCCAGGCGGATCTTTTTTACGCGGATATCGTCTTTTGCCAATGATTCGGCCAGATAGAGGCCAAAGGGGATAAACTGGTGATCGTTGTGGGCGTAGCCTCCCAGGTAGAGGGCTTTGTCGCCTAGGCTCCGGGGCCGCATGATCTTGTAGGTCTGGTGGCGGTCGGGGCTGGTGTCCGGGAAGAGTTCGCGGTTGGTGAGGTCGGGGCGCGGCGTAAATTGTTGAGGGCCGGCGTACTCGAAAATCGAGGGGGTCGGCTTGGCGCCATGCTGCTCCAGGGCTTTGCGGTATGCGTCGCCGGCAATGAGGTCGGCTGCGTAAAGTCGCTGGTTGACCTCCAGGAAATTATTAAACCTTCTGGTCGCCTTGAACAATGACAGATCCCAGTTGAGGCCGAGGTTGTCGGAGCTGGCGATGGCCGCGCCGTTGGCCGTGCCCAGCCCGGCAAAGAGTTGGCCCTGGAAGAGGTGGAGGCAATAGGTGTGCACCGCAAAGGGGATGGTTCTCTTTTTTTGCCATTTTCGGCCATCGCTTGTGAGGTAGAGGTTGCCGAGATTCCAGTTTTCCTGGGGATCGTGGCCCGGCAGATAAAGGACATCGTCAAAGAGGTAAAATTGATCGATCTGCTCTTCGTTGGTTGTAAATGGTGAGCTGAATGACTTGGTTGCCGGCTCATAGGCCATGACCGGGACTGGTCCGGCGTTGGGGGAGGGGCCGTTGTTGCTGCTGTTGCCGGCGCCCAGATAGATTTTCCCCTTAAAGCCGATCATGTCCCAGATGTTTCGGGCATAGGTCTGTTCCGGTTTGGGGTAGCGGCTGGAGTAAGGGTTGCCCAGATGCTCGATGTGTTGCGACAGGTCATGGCGGGCCAGACAGGGGGCGGGTGGCCGGCAAAGATAGAGGGCGATAAGGAATATCAGGATAAGGGGCCGATTTCTCATGGAAAAATAGAGGTGCGCCTGTGGGTGATTCTTGGTTTTGCCCGTGGGGGGCGATGGTCTTGCCTGGAAATAAAAAAACCCACATGATTAAAAATCATGTGGGTTTTGAATAACTCTATCGAAAATACCGGATCAGCTGATGGTTCCCGTGGGAACAACGGTTAAACCGTCGGCGCTGTACCAGGTGCCTTCTTCAGGGGTAAAAAATGTGCCTGATTTGGTGTCGGCGATGTCCAGTTTGTTAACAACAGGTTTCTGCCATTGGAGAAGTTCCTGAGATTGATCGTTTTTCATTTTTTTATCTCCTTTTGATAGGTTTCAAAGCAGAGTTTGGTTACGAACTAAAATTACTTTATTTCATAACATACAAATTCCGCCCCGGCAAGCAATAAAATGATGCTCGCCTTTATTTTTTTTCACAGCAAAGAATTGCCAAAGCGCCACCGGTGGCTTGAACAACAGGCATCAAATCTTTTTCGTCATTTTCGTCGAATAGCACCTCCTCAAGTTTTTTTAAATCAACGTAATCGGACTCAACTTCCTCCCTCTTTAACTCGGTAAAGATCACCCGGTAAGCGGCCCAACTTATTTCCAGCAGTTTTTTTATCCGATTGGCCTCGGATTCCTTGTCCTTCCATAAAATTTTATGGGGAATCAGGCCATCGGCGGCTAGTCGGAACAGATGGCGACCGGTTTGTTCGTTTACAAAAAAATCCGCCGGCACCCCCAGGATAAACTCGACTATTCGTTTATCGAGCAAGGGATAGCTGTATTCCAGCCGGTTGGCAAGGGCGGTTGCGGCCCAGGATTCCATGCGCCCCTGCAGGTGGCCGTACTGCAGGAAGCCGAGCATATGCGCCCTGATGGTGCCCTTGGTCTGGGGTAAAAATGCGTCCATCTTGGCCCGCTCTTCGGTTAACGCAGCCATAAACCCTTGCCGGGCAAAGTTAAAGGGCGGCGCTTGGCGGCGCTGCGGGTTGGGCATTTTGTGATAATAGCGCCGGGGAATAAAGGGGATGATTACATTGTAGTAAAAAAGCTTGAGAGCCGAGCGCGTCTTATTTTTTTGGCCGGCGACATTGCGCCGCACCATCTTCAGCACTTCGGATAGTCTGCCGTTTTTCAGCATGTTGGCCCAATACGACTTGCCGTGATAGGAGCACAACTCATCGCCGCCCCAGCCCGAAAGAATGGTGCGCGAGCCTTTTTTGCGCACCGCGTTACCCACAACGTATTCATACCAAAAACCGGCGCTGTCCCCATGGGCGATGTTGTGGTTGCGCATGCAGGCGATAATATCCTCGGCGGAAATGTCCACATAGTCGTGGGCGATCCCCTCGCGGTTGGCGATCTCGGCGCTGTTTGCCCACTCGTTGTGACTGGGGTCGTCGTTTTGGCTCGGAGCATGCAGCCAGTTGAAGGCGAGCAGCTGTTCCCCCTTGTCCCGCAGTTTTCGCGCGGCAACCACGGCGATGGCGGAAGAGTCGAGCCCCCCGCTTAAATGCGCGGTTATGGGGTAGGCCGACCGCATTCTGGCATGTACCGCCGATTCGATAAGTTCCAGCAATTTTCGGGCGTAGGCCTCGGCGTCCGCCAGCTTGATCGTAGGCGCATCCTCGGGGCGCCAGTAACATCGGGTGGCCACCGAGGTTGGCGTGATGGTTATCGAGTGGGCGGCGGGAAGTTTTTCGATCTCCTGGAAAAAGGTGATGTTTTTGTTGATGAGCAAAAAATGAACCAGATAATTTGCCACTGCCTCATCGTTTAATTTTGGAGAAACAGCCGGATGGGCGAGAAGCGCCTTGAGGTCGTTGCCGAAAACAAACAATGAATCTTGCCGATGGAAATAAAAGGGTTTAACCCCGAGGTGATCACGGGCGCAGAACAACTTTTTGTTCGCCTGATCCCAGATCGCGAAGGCAAAATCACCGAGCAGATGTTTGGGGCACTCTTCTCCCCACTGGCAATACGCCGCCACAATCAATTCGCTGTCGGTTATCTGGTGCAGGGGGCGCTCCGGTTGGCCGAGGAGCTCGGATAACTCCCGGCGGTTATCCAGCCGGGCATCCATGGTGATAACCAGCTCTCCCTGCTCCAGGGGCAGTTGTTCATTTTGCGATTCCGGGGTATTGCAAAGCATTTCATGGCCCAGCGCCACCGGCCCTTGCCGCCAACTGCCGCTGCGGTCCGGCTGCCACCAGGAGGCGGCAGCCTGCATCAGCGTGAAGGTTGCCGCCGGCACCGGTTGCAGGTTCCGGTGATATATGCCGAAGATGGTGCTCATTTTATACGCTGGCTATGGCTGCAGATCGCGTCATGGACCTTGCCCTGCTGTTTGATGTCCCAGGGCACCGTGACGGTGAACACCTTTATGCTGTTGAGCATTTGGCCCAGATAATGGAGACGTTGGGGTCTTAGAAACGAAAAGGTATAAAGATAATTGGGGAGCAGGGTGGTAAATTTTTCAACCCCCTTGATCTCGGTTATCTCGATCTCGGCATCGGCATCCGCGGTCTTCAGCGCGTAGAAGGCATGGATGGGGTTGAACTCGGTGGTGTAATTATCAACGCAATATCCCAGTTCTTCAAATTTACGATAGGGGCGATGGTAGGGATGGGAGCCGACCGCCATGAAGCGGCCGCGGTCGATAAAGGTCGGCACCTTGTCGTCGGAAATCAGGGTATGGCCCTGATTGATGAAATAGTCGGTCATGGTCGACTTGCCGCCCATGGACGGGGCAATAAAAAGTACGGGTTTGCCCTCGATCTCGACCGCGCCGGCATGGAGAAAATCATACATGTTTTCCAGGGTGAAATAGAGGGGGAGCAGTAAGTGGATAAACCAAAAGCTCAACAGGTTGGCGTCGCCGTCTTCATCCAGGGCATAATAGATGGATCGGCTGCCGCTCACCCAATAAAACCTGACAATCCCCTTAACCTCGTAGCACCAGGGTTGATCGGCTTCCACCCCGGTGAAAACCCGGTCGCTGTAAAAATAAACCAGGCGGCCATGGGCCCGGTAAAAAGGCGAGCCGCAGGTAATGGCCTCAACCAGTCCGCGGGGCGGGTTGGCCGTCAGTTCAAGCTCGTAACGGCCGGCCGCCTTATCGGCCAGCTTTAAGGGGAACTCGATATCACTATTTATTTTGGTGCCGTAAACAAACATCAGTTGCCCCATGAAAAGATGGAAATAACGGTGAAGGCCTCGGAGCCCTCGCCGCCGGTGATAATTATTTCGCCGCATTGGGACCAGGCATGGGCTTCCATTGCCATGGCGCCTTTATCCTCGGCCTCTTTTTTTTTAACCCCGAGATACAATAAACCGCCAATCCCCCGTTGTTGTAGCATGCGGCGGGCGGTTAAGGACTGGGCGAGACAAGCGCTTTCCCAGGGCGTGTGCTGGGCCGCTCTTTTTATGCCGCGGCCCACGGCGCAGGCGATGGCCCGCTCTTCCGGGGCCAGGGGGGCGGCAAGCGCCGGCGGCGACAGTTGCCGCAACGAGCGGGAGAGCTTTTTAAAGGGGATGGTCAGGATGGCCGCCCGCATAACCCCCAGGGTTAAATATGCCTCGATCAGAATCCGCTGCTCGGGCCTGCTCAGCTTTAAAAATTTCTTTATGTTGGGAAAAAAAGCGCCCATGGGGACAATAATCTTAACCTGTTGGGATGAAGTCGATTGCGTGCGTTGTAGAAAGCCGGCCCGAGATCGGCCCCGGCCCTCTTATTCTTCGCTCACTGTAATTAGATTGCTCTCGCCAAGCTCTTTTAGAAAAGAGAGGACATCAGCTCGGCAGACATCTTCGGTCACGTTGTATTTTGCCATTAACCGCTGACAAAGGTTGTGAAAGCTGATCGGTTGCTCAAGCAATTGCCAGATTGCGGAGCCGACCGCATCCAGCCCCACAAAGTTATTGGAGGCAAGATCCAGCAGCACCACCTCCCCTTCCAGTTCGGTTGCCATGTGATCTTTGCCGCGACTGACCAGAAGAGTATTAAGCTTCTGATTGTCCAAGGATAAAAGGTTTGCCGGTGTCATGTGGCCGCTCCTGCTAATTTGGCTGAAATTGATTAATTATATTTTTAATAGTGAAGAAGTGATCCATCTTTTTTGGCAATTTTTAAGCCGTAGTAGATAGAGCCACAGCCTATGCCCATGAAGGCCAGCGATAACCAGAACAGGATATTCCACTGGCCGATAACATCCTGGATGCCGGCGCCATTGAGTAAAATCCGGCGCATTGCTTCAAGGCCGTGGGTGATGGGCAGCACCGAGGAAAAAGGGATCAGCCAGGCGGGAAGAACCGAAACCGGGTAGAGCACCCCGCCCAACAGCCCGGATGCCATGGCCATCAGGCCGCTGATCGGGCTGCCCTGCTTAAAGACGATGATAAAGGCGGCCGAGAACAGGCCCAGCCCCAAAAAGGGGATCAGGGTGAGAATAAAGGTTATGGCCAGCAGCAATAAATCAACACTGGGGAAGGTAACCCCAAAGAAAAATACCCCCAACAGCAGATAAGCCCAAATCCGGATAGTGGTGGCCAGCAATTTAAAAATAAAGGACGAGAACAGAATGGTGCTCATCGAGGTGGGGGTGACCAGCAATGCCTCCAGGGTTCCCACCATCTGCGCGCTGCGTATCTCGCCGGCAAAGCTGTTGGTGGAGATGGTCAGGTAGTCGGTTAAGGCGATGCCGATCAAGGCGAAGGAAAAATAATTGCCGCCGTAAGGGGTGAGGCTGGCGACATTCTGCCCGTCAAACATCCTGGAAACAAGAAAAAAAGAAAAGGTGGATAAGATGATACCGATACCCTGCGTGACAAACTGCAGGCGATAGCTGGCGGCAATTTTAAAATCACGCCTGATAAAAGCCGCTGGTTTTGCGAAAAGTGCGGTGTTAGTTGACATAATCTGTGCTCGCTTGCCGGCCGGTGACCAGTTTGTTGAAGGCGGTTTCCAGGGGTTGCTCAAGGTGGGTGCAGGCAAAAATTTTAATCCCGTCGTCGGCAAGGGTGCGAATCAGGGCGGGGATATCTTCCTGGTTGATGGCGATATGACAGGTCTGCGGTTTTGCCTTGCCGTCGCTGATCAGCGCAAAGTCGGCCTGGCTGGTCAAGGCAGGGTGCAGGTTGTCCACCGTAACGGCATAGATCTGTTTTTGGCCGAAAATGGTTTTGAGCAGCAGGCGGGATCCGCTGTGCAGAACTTTGCCCTGGTGGAGGATGGTCAAGCGGTCGCAGATTTCATCCGCCTCGCTCAGGTTATGGGTGCACCAGATGATGGTCTTTTTCTCTTTGTTGACCAGGGTCTTTCTGGTGAAATCCAGCAGGCTCCGGGCGGCAATGGGATCAAGGCTGGCGGTGGCCTCGTCCAGCAGGAGCACCTCCGGTTCGGAAAGCATGGCCCTGGCGATGGATAAGCGTTGTTTTTGCCCGGCGGAATAGGCCATGAACCGGTAGTCGGCCTTGTGTTGCATCTCGGTCAGTTCCAGGACCTGTTCGATCCGCTCTTTTTTGGCGGCGCCGTGAAGGTTGTAGAGTGTTGCAAAAAAATCGAGATTATCCCGGCCGGAAAGGCGCCAGTAAAAAGTACGGTCATTGGTGCTGACCAGGCCTATTTTTTTGCGGATTTGCGAACTTTGCTCCGCCAATGAATAGCCGGCGATGTGGCCGGTGCCCTGGTCCGGCGAAACAAGGGTGGCCAGGATCTTGATCAAGGTGGTCTTGCCGGCCCCGTTGGGCCCGAGCAACCCCATGATCTCGCCCTGGTCGACGGTGAGGGAGATATCGGCCAATGCTTTTGTCTGACGGGGCCGGCGAAACAAAAAAGTTTTCCAGTTCCGTTCAGTAAAGGTTTTGGAGATGTTTTGCAGCTCAATTACCGGGGGCATATATTTGAGGCCGTTAAGGTTGTGTGTTTTCGTTTGGATCTTTGAGCCGCGGCCCGATCACGCCGGGCCTGGGCTTGTAGGTATGACCCCAAAAAGGTCCTGAGTGATTTCCGGCAGCAGGTCAAAAAAAGTCTAGTCGGCCGGGTTGTTTTTTTTTGTATTCATTTGGCACAGCTCCAGCAAAAAGGGCAGCATCTTCTCCTGCAACTCGGGCCGCTCCATGGCAAAGGCCAGGTTGGCCATCTGGAAGCCGGCCTTGTCGCCGCAGTCGAAGCGTTGGCCTTCGAACTTGTAGCCGTAGATCGGTTGGGTGTCGAGCAGGGCGGACATCGCGTCGGTGAGCTGGATCTCGCCGCCGGCCCCGGTCTGCTTGCGGCCCAGGAGATCAAAGATCCTGGGGGTCAGGATATAGCGGCCGATGATCGCCAGGTTGGAGGGGGCGTCAGCCGGCGCCGGTTTTTCCACCAGCCCTTTCACCGTGACCACCTTGCCCATCTCCGCCCCGGTATCGAGAATTCCGTACTTGTCGGTTTGGTCGCGATCGACATTGATGACCGCGGCCATTGAGGCGCGCAAGCGGTCGAATTCGTCAATCATCTGGGCCAGCACCGGTTTGTCGGCCTGGATCAGGTCGTCGGCCAACAGGACGGCAAAGGGTTCGTCGCCGACGATCTCCCGCGCGCACCAGATGGCATGGCCCAGGCCCAGGGGTTCGCTCTGCCGGGTATAGACAATGGAACCGGAGCTGGGCACCAGGCTGTTGATCTCATGGAGGAGGTCGGTTTTGCCGCGGCCTTTAAGGATATTTTCCAGTTCGGTATTTTTATCAAAATGGTCTTCAAGCGCGGTTTTGCCCTGGCCGGTAACAAAGATAATCTGCTCGATGCCGGCGGCCACCGCCTCTTCCACCGCGTACTGGATCAGGGGCTTGTCAACAATGGGCAACATCTCTTTGGGCATGGCCTTGGTGGCCGGCAGAAAGCGAGTGCCCAAGCCTGCCACTGGAAATACGGCTTTACGTATCTTCATGTTTTAAATCCTTGGTTGTCGGCGAGTTATCAATAAAAAAACCGAATTATCACGATATTAGGCAATGCGGTGATTCGCTGGGGAGCCTGTTTGTTGCACACCCCATGTTTCAGCATAGCCAAAAATTATAATTAATCAATCTTACAAATTTCTTACATTTTCAAAAAAAACAGCCCTGATCAGCCCGATCTTGCCTGTAGCCGATTATCATGGCAAGGCCCGGTGGGGTGCGGGATGATGAATGTTAATACCTCTGGTTCAGGTGCCAGTTCCAGGCGTTCTTGATGATTTCTTTGATATCGGTCTGTTCCGGCCGCCAGCCCAAGGCTTCGCCGGCCCGCTTGGCATCGGCGACCAGGGTGGCCGGGTCGCCGGCTCGGGCCGGGGCCACGGTGTAGGGGATCGGCTTGCCGGTAACCTCTTTAGCGGCTTGGATGATTTCCAAGATAGAAAAGCCGGTGCCGTTGCCGAGGTTGATGCCGAAGGCGTCGTCATTATTTTCCAGGTAGGCGAGGGCCTTGAGATGGGCGGTGCAGAGATCGTTGATATGGATATAATCCCGGACACAGGTGGAGTCCTTGGTGGGGTATTGGTTGCCGAACACCTTGAGCTCGCTGCCTTCTTTCAGCAGGGAGCGCAGCACATTGGGAATCAGATGGGTTTCCGGATTGTGCGACTCGCCGATCTCGCCCTTCGGGTCGGCGCCGGCTGCGTTGAAATATCTGAGGCTCACCGAGCGCAGGCCATAGGCGGCATGGTAGTCGCGCAGGATATGCTCCACCATCAGCTTGGTTTCGCCGTAGGGGTTGATCGGGGCCTTGGGGTGCTCCTCGTTGATCAACGCCTGGACCGGGTTGCCGAAAATGGCGGCGGACGAGGAGAAGATGAACTTGTTCACCCCGTGCTCGCGCATGGCATCGAGCAGGTTGAGCGAGCCCACCACGTTGTTCCGATAATAGATGGCGGGGTTGGTCATGGACTCCCCCACCAGGGAGCGGGCGGAAAAATGCATAACCGCATCAAACTTGTTATCGGCAAAAAGAGCGCTGAGGTCTTCGGGGTTGAGCAGGTCGCCCTTGATCAGGGGGGCCTTGCCCACCGCTTCGGTATGGCCGGTGGAAAGGTTGTCGAAGACCGTAACCTGAAAGCCAAGGCCGGTAAGCATTTTAACCATATGCGAGCCGATGTAGCCCGCACCGCCGCACACCAGAATATGCGTGTTTTTTTCCATTAGTTTAAATCCTTGAGTTACGACATGAAAACCTTGTCGCCGATATTTTGTTTATTTTTGAAAACATTGCGCGTGTCCACAATGAGATTGGCGTGTTCCAGGATAAAATCATAGTCATAAATCGTGTGATCGGTGGCGATCAGCACACAGTCGGTTGCGGCCAGGTTCTCTGCGGAGAGTTCGCTGCTGGTGAGCTGGAAATTATATTTGCGTTTTGGGGTAAGTTGGGGGATGAGCGGGTCATTGTAGCTGATAGTCGCCCCTTTTTCCGAGAGAAGTTTCATCAGCTTGTAGGATGGTGACTCCCGATCGTCATCGATGTCTTTTTTGTAGGCGACGCCCAGGATCAGCACCTTTGAGCCTTTCAGGGATTTTCCATGTTCGTTTAAAGCCTCCATGACCCGTTGGCAGACGAAGTAGGGCATGGCGGTGTTGATCTCGCCGGCCAGCTCGATGAACCTGGTCGGGATCTCGAACTCTCGGGCCCGGGAGGTGAGATAGAAGGGATCGATGGGGATGCAGTGGCCACCCAGCCCCGGGCCGGGGTAAAACGGCATATAGCCGAAGGGTTTGGTTGCCGCCGCATTGATAACTTCCCAGATATCGATATTCATCCGCAGGCAGAGAATCTTAAGCTCGTTGACCAGGGCGATGTTGACGCTGCGAAAGATGTTTTCCAGTAACTTGGTCATCTCGGCCGCCTGGGTGGAGGATACCGGAACTATCTGCTCAAGGGCGGTCAGGTAAAGTTTCCCGGCAAGGGTTGAGGAGTGCTGATCGATGCCGCCCACCACCTTGGGGATGGTGGAGGTGTTAAATTGCCGATTGCCGGGATCTTCCCGTTCCGGGGAAAAGGCCAAGGCGAAGTCGACTCCGGCTTTCAGCCCGCTTCGTTCCAAGATCGGCTGTAACACCTCAACCGTGGTGCCGGGGTAGGTGGTGCTTTCGAGCACCACGAGCTGCCCCGGCCGCAAGACCTGGGCAATGGCTTCGCCGGTGGCGATAATATATCTCAGGTCCGGTTCCCGGTTGGAGGTGAGCGGGGTGGGCACACAGATCAGCAAGGCGTCCGGTTCGTTCAGGCGGCTGAAATTATCAGTGGCGCTGAAGTTGTTTTGGGCCAGATGGTTGGTAAGTTCGTCTGAGGCGATGTGTTTGATGTAGCTTTCGCCGCGGTTAAGTTTATTAATCTTAGTCGGATCAAGATCAAAGCCCAGAACCTTAATTCCTTTGCGCAGAAAGGTGAGGCACAGGGGGAGGCCGACATAGCCCAGCCCGATGACCCCGAGGCTAAAGGTCTTATCGATAATTTTTTTTTCAAGTAGGGCGAATCGGGCAGGGCTCATAAGCGCATCCACTATTTTAAATAACCCTGTTCTTCAAGGTAAAGGAGCACCTCCTGCGCCGCCTCCATGGGGCTGGTGTTGGTGGTGTCCATGGTGATTTCCGGGTTGGCCGGCACGATATAGGGGTCGTTGACCCCGGTAAAGCCCTGGATCTTGCCGGCCTTGGCCTTGGCGTAAAGGCCCTTGCGGTCGCGCTGTTCGCAGGTGGCGAGCGGGGTGGCCATGAAGATCTCGATATAGCCGCCGTAACGGCTGATCAACTCCCGGTTGGCCCGGCGGGATTCCTCATAGGGCGCGATGGGGGCGCAGATGGCAATGCCGCCGTTCTTGGTGATCTCGCTGGCCACAAAGCCGATCCGGGTAACGTTGAGTTGGCGGTGCTCCCGGCTGAAGCCCAGTTCGCTGGAGAGGTTATGGCGGACGATGTCGCCGTCGAGCAGGGTCACCGGCCGGGTTCGCATCTCCATCAGTTTAACGAGCAGGGCCCGGGCCAGGGTGGATTTGCCCGCCCCGGACAGGCCGGTGATGAAAATGGTGAAGCCTTGTTGGGAGCGGGGCGGGTAGGCATAGCGCATCTCCGCGACCACCTCGGGCATGGTGAACCAGGCCGGGATCTCCAGGCCGAACTCCAGGCGGCGGCGTAATTCGCTGTTGGTGATGGTTTTGATCGTTGCCCCCGGCGGGACATCTTCCAGGGGCAGATACTGGGCTTTTTCATCGACATAGACCATCGGCTTTGCCGGCACCATCTCGATCCCGGTTTCCTCGGCAAATTCAGCCACCATTTCCTGGGCCAGGTGGGCGGGGTAAAAGTTTTCATGATCCGGTTGATCGGCAAAGGGGTCATCGTGGTTGGGGGCGACCAGAAAATGGCTGCAGCCGAAATTGCGTTTGAGCAGGGCCTGTTGCAGGGCGCCTCTTGGCCCGGCCTGGTAAGCTGTTTCGGCCATGACCCCGAACTTCATCATGTTTTTGGGAAAGGTGGCGGCAACGGCCTTGGCGCAACGGATCTGGCAGTAACTTTCCCGGTCGCCCGGCTGCAGGGCGGCCACCTCCGGTTGCAGGAAGATGCTGGTCCCGGCTTCCCTGGCAGCGGCGAGGATCATCTCTTTTTCGGCCTGGTGCATGTAGCCGCGGGACTGCACCCCTAATATCCGCCGCCAGCCGTTGTCGGCAAAAAGGCGGTGGGCCTGGGCCGGGGTCAGGCGATGTTCCTTGAAGTCGTAATGGATGGGCAGGCTCAAACCCTCGAGCTGGCCGCCGACATACCAGTCGCCTTTATTCTCGTAAAGACGTTGAACTTCGGGGTGGCTTGCCGGGTTGTCGGTGCCGTACACCTTAAGCGCCTCCTGCTTTTTGTCCGGCTGCCAGATATCGCTCACCGTGAGCACGGCGAGCATGAACCCCTCCGGATCGTTGAGGGCCACGTTCTGGCCCGGGCTGATGGCTGCCGCGGTTTTTTCATCAAGATCCAGGCAGATCGGCAGCGGCCAGAGGCTGTTGTCCGGCAGGCGCATGGTGGCCACGATTGATTCGTATTCCGCTTTGGAATTGTAGCCGGCCAGGGGGTAGTAGGCCCGGTTCAGGAGCAGCTCCAGGTCGACGAGTTGGCGATTGTTGAGGGCGATGGCCTGGTAGGTGAGGGCCTCCCGCTTGAGCCCTTCGATGCGGCGGAAATGGACCAGCAGACTTTCCGAATGGTCGCCGTTGTTGTTGTGTAGTTTCATTGTTCTCTTACCTTATCCATAAAACTGCTTGTGGGGCTGCCCCGGCGAGCTGGAGCTGCTTGTCGATGATTGGCCCGGGCGCAAGGTGGTCGTTATTAAGGCTACAGTTGGATTGTATAACTTTTTATTTTGTAAGTCATCAATCTTGTTTGGAAAAATGGGGTGAATAATAATCAGGTACGATGGGGGCGGGAGGCGGGGGCGATTCCGGTGAATGAATGGCCCCCAGGCCGATTAATGGCCGGTTCCCCCGACTACGGTCCGCATGGTGAGCAGCAGCAGTTTGATATCGAGCAGGAGGGACCAGTTGTCGATATACTTGAGGTCAAGTTTCATCCACTGCTCAAAGCTGATGGAATTGCGGCCGCTGACCTGCCAGATGCAGGTGATGCCTGGTTTCATCGAGAGGCGGCGGCGCTGGCTGGGCAGGTATTTTTCAACCTCGGCCGGCAGCGGCGGCCTGGGGCCGACCAGGCTCATGTCGCCCTTGAGGACATTGAACAGCTGCGGCAGTTCGTCGAGGCTGGTCCGGCGTAGGAAATTGCCGATGGAGGTTATGCGGGGATCGTTTTTAATCTTGAAAACCGGGCCGTCCATTTCATTGGCCGCCTCAAGATCTTTACGCAGTGCTTCCGCGTTGACCACCATGGTTCGGAATTTTAATACCTGAAAACGCCGGCCGTTAACGCCGACCCGCTCCTGGCTGAAAAAGATCGGTCCCTTTGAGCTCAGCTTAATGATGGCGGCGATCGCCAGGAATAACGGGGAAAGGATGAGCAGGCCCAGGGCCGAACCGCAGAAATCGATAATCCCCTTGATCAACAGGCCCATGTCCTGCTTGGGGGTTGAGGAGAGAGCGATGCAGGGAATGCCGTTGAAATCCTCAAAGGCGATGGAGGCGGTTTCCGGGCGGAACATGATGGTCTGGATCTGCCAGTCAGGCATGATCCTGATTTTAACCCCTAGTTTTTCGGCAAAAGAGATGTGCTGGTGGACATTGGGGATCTGCTTGAGGGGCAGGGCGAAGATGACCTCGTCAATGACCTTGTTCAACAGGATTTTGCTGAAATCGGACATGTCGCCGATTACGCTGATATCACCGCTGACCCTTTTGCCGATGAACTCCTTATTGATATCCAGGCAGCCGACAATGTTGATGAGCTTGTCGGTGGAGTCCTGCATGGCGGCCACGGTTTCCCTGGCCCTTTCCCGGCTGCCGATCACCAGCACGTTAAGATCCCGGGTCTGATGGCCTCTGTTGTGGCTGGTGAGCCTGCGTAGAAAAAGGTAATGGATGCTTATGAGGGTTGATGCGACTATAAAATGTGAGCCCAGCAGCAGGCGGCTGACATTTTGCACATGGAGCAGATAGAGGGCGACGACCAGGATGCCGACTGAGAGGAGAATGGCCGACCAGATCCTGGTCAGTTTGTTGAATACGCTGCCCAGGTGCAGGGTTTTGTGGACTTCAAGAAAGTTGAAGGAAAAATAGCTGGCCAGCACCAGTATGACGAGCAACTGGTAATAGTTGGGATCGGAATTAAGACCCTGCAGCGGGCTATGCACGTATTTTTTCAACCAGTAGACCGTGACAAAGCTGATCGCCACCAGGATAAGGTCGAGAAAAGCAATGAGCTGCATATGTTTTTTGTTTTGCCAAAAAAGCATAGATCCCCCCTCCCCAGGTGGAAAATTTAAAAATATTTTTTAAAGGAAAAGTATTATTGGGTTACCTTAATAACTCATGCATCTTACATTTTTCTTACAATAGGAAAAAAAATTGAGATAAGGTCGGAACCGGCGGCAGTGAAATTAGCAGTTATCGTTTAATCGATATTGATAATCAATATCGATTTTCTGTTTAATTTATTGACGGAAAAGGGATTTATTTTTTTAAGGATGGCTCTTTTGGCTTGTTATGTAATTTAAAATAAAATTTAATACAATTTTTATTTTATTTTTCTTTGGCCCATGATTGAGGCGAATCTTATCCCGGGATGGAGCCCGGTCGCATCACTTCGTTTTTTTGCCTGTTGCTGTCTGGGTGGAGTACTTGCTTGTCAGCCGGCCTGATAATTGGTTGCCGGTGAAAAAATGTCCCCACAAATAGTATTATTATTGTTATAGTAAAAATTGATGCGTAATTGCATTATTATGCATCTTTCTTGTTAATTCAGATAGTTACTTGTATTTTTCCTTGTTTTGCCGGTGCCTTGATTGATTTGCAACCGTGTGTTTTGGTTTCTGTTTTACTAACTTCTTGATGCCCTGTTTTTTTAGAGGATAACGCCCTTTGTCGTATCTTATTCCAGCCTGGATAGCGCTGCCTTTTCTGGTGTTTTTCTATAAACCGGTGGTCCGTTTTTTTCCGAAAATTGATCGGGACTCCTATGTGCGGAAGGTGGTGGCCGTGGGTAACCGTTATTTCCACAAGAAATTTTCCGGCATCCCTTACCGGCAGCGGGTGCTCTTTTTGCCGTACTGTCTTCGGGCCGAAGGCTGCCCCACCGTGATTGATCCGGAGCTCGGCCTGATCTGCTCCGAGGATTGCCCGGTGGCCTGCCGCTTGGGCCAGATCAAGAGAATGGCCATGGGGTTGGGTTATCAGGCGGTCTTCATTGTTGTCAGCGGCAGGATGCACAAAAAAGAAGGGGTGTTGCGGAGCAAGGATTTTCTGGTGCGGATGGTCGAGCTGTATCGGCCCCGGGGGGTAATCGGCTGTCTCTGTTCTCGGGATTTGCGGGAGAAATATCTGTGCCGGAAAAATGTTTCATCCAAAGGGGCGCTGAACGGCCATGGCCTCAATGTGATCCCCCAGGTCTGCCTGTTGCTCAACAGTAACTGCCGCAGAAGCGATGTCGATTGGCCCGGCTTGGAACAACTCATCAAATTGCAGGCTTAGTCTCCGGCTTTTCCGCCGGCCCACCTTATTTCCCTTTCTTTTTGACGATAACCCAGACTGCATGAATCGATCCGGGCAGCACCCCGCACAGGGTGAGAACGAGGTTGATCCAGAACTGCAGCCCCAAGCCCACCGTAAGGAACACCGCGACCGGCGGCAGGAAAATGGCCAGGATAATTCTCAGTAGATCCATGGGTTATACCTCTTGCTTATTGTTGGTTGAGGGTGGCGAGGAAGGCGTCCGCCTCGTTGATCGAGGCCTCCATCTCCCGGATTAAACGGGCGACATCGGTTTCAATGTTATTCAGTTCGGTTTGCAACGAGGCAATGGCCTGGGCGTTGAGGTTGTGCTTGAGGAAGAGGACCTGGTCGCGGAAGACATCGAGCACCGGGTGGATTTTGGCCTCGGCCCGTTTCATGGCGTCGATGAGTCGGTGGTAGCGGTTGCGGGTGTTCTTCAGCTTCTGCTCGCTGGAGCGCTTGAGGGCTGGGCTGGTGTAAAGTTGCAACTCCGCCTGCCATTCGTCGAACAGGGCCTCGGATACATCCTCTATTTTGCCGATCCTGGTCCGGACCTCCTCGGCTTTGTCCGCGCAACCTTCATAGACCTTGTTGATCTTTTTGTACTTTTCATCCAGCGGGGTGGCGGCTGAATTGATCACCGCTTGAAACTCTTCAAGGGCCGAGGCGAATTCTTTCTTGGCCTGCTGTTGGGAGTCGCGGGCCGCTTCGACCCGATCGACCATGATCTCCCGTTTGGGGATCCCCAGTTTTTCCATGGTCGAGTAATAGGCGCTCTGGCATGAAGCGAGCAGCACGAGGCAGAGCAAGGCCGCAAGAAAGGGTATGGCCTTGTGCTTGACGGTGGGTGGTAAACTCATAACAATCTCCGAAGGGGTTGCTTTATTTCGGTAATAATCGATCTGTTGAATATAAAGAAGGCTCATGTCATGGTACCTGATTGTTGAGTTCAGGGCAATATTTCGGCTTTAATGAATTGTTGACCGATTTGCCCGGCAACGGATTCTCGTATAGAGTAGATAGTAGTGGTGGCCTGCGGCCTAAAAGTTGAGACCCCGGCCGGATTATCTTGAAACCGGGTTGGTCTTTGGTTAATAATTGCCCTGGGAGCTGAAAATGAGTAAAAAAATTGCTATCTTTGGTTTTGCCGAGGATCCGTCCTGTTTCATTCACGCCTTGCTCAACGGCCTGGAGATGCAGGAGAAAGGGTGGGATGTCAAACTGGTTATCGAGGGCTTGGCCACCAAGCATGTGCAAAGCCTCAATGATCCCTTGAAAACCTTTGCCCCCCTTTATCAGATGGCCAAGAAAAAGGGGCTGATCGCCGGGGTGTGCCGGGCCTGCGCCAAAAAAGTAGGGGTTCTCGATTCGGTCGAGGAGCAGGGGCTTAAGCTTCTCGGTGAGATGCACGGCCATCCCAGCATGGCCGGCTATATCGAACAGGGTTATGAGATTATTACCGTTTGACCGGGCTGTTTTGCCAGCCCTGTTTTTTAACTCATCAAAAGATTTATCGGTGACTTGGCTGCTATGGATTTGCTGAGCGTAAAACCCTATCTCTACTGGGGTGGGGTGGCTTTTTATCTGCTGCTGGAGCTTTTTTTTTCCTACCGCACCCCCTCCGTTTCCAAGGCCGGCCGCTGGTTGGCCAATCTGCCCTTGTCGATGATTAACGGCATTGTCTATCAGCTTATTTATACCGGGCCCATTATCGGTCTGGCCGCCATGGTCGCGCAAAATAATCTGGGACTGCTTAACGCCGTTGTGCTGCCTCACTGGCTGAAACTTGCGGCCGGGGTGTTGATCCTGGATTTTTTTATCTATCTCTGGCATCTGCTCACCCATTGCCTCCCCCTGCTCTGGCGTTTTCATCGGGTGCACCACAGCGATATGAACATGGATGTCTCCACCGCCAACCGCTTTCATCTGGGCGAGTTTCTGGTGACCGGGATGTTGCGGCTGGCTCTGGTTTATACCTTTGGCATCCCCTGGGACGCCTATATCCTCTTTGAGATCCTGGTTAATCTCTCGGTCCAGTTTCATCACAGCAGTATCAGGGTGAATCATGCCTTTGAGCGGTTCTGGGCATGGGTGTTGGTCCCGCCCTATCTGCACCGGATTCATCATTCGGTAAAAATTAAAGAGCGCGATGCCAATTACGGGGTTATTTTTTCCATCTGGGATAGGTTGTTCGGCACCCTGATCACCAAGGTCGATCAGGAGCAAATAGTCATCGGCATCGGCTCCCACCGCAAGATCGAAGAGCTTGGCTTTTGGCGCCTTTGCCTGCTGCCTTTTACCCGGAAAAGTTTATAGGGAAGGACCTGGCCCGGGTTTGGTTTAGAGTAAAATTTCAAAAAGAGTGTGGAGTAACCTATGAATTGGAAAAGCCTTTTTCTGCCGGTCGAGAACATGGGGGTCGAGCAGGCGAGAATCTATCTTGAGGAGCGGCCCGCCGCTGATTACCAGCTGCTTGATGTGCGCCAGCCCAAAGAGTATGAGGCCGGTCATCTGGCCGGCGCGGTGCTGGTTCCGCTCAAGGAGTTACCGGGGCGGCTCGGCGAGTTGGATAAAGAGAAGCCGGTGATTGTTTACTGCGCCTCCGGCAACCGCAGCAAGGCGGCGGCCCAACTGCTTATCGGCAAGGATTTTCGCGCGGTGTATAACCTGGCCGGGGGGATCAAGGCCTGGGATGGGCGGCAGGTTAAAGGGCCGGAGTCGGCCGGGCTCGAGTTTTTCACCGGCAATGAGGATTATCGGGACGGCGTGAGTCTGGCCTATGCCATGGAGGATGGCCTCCAGGAGTTTTATCAGATTCTCGCCGACCGGGCCCGGGATGACGACCAGCGCAGGTTATATATCCGGCTGGTCGGGTTTGAGGACAAACACAAGGCCCATCTTCTTGGCGAATACCGGCAGTTGCACGGCGGCGAATTGACCGCCCGGGATTTGCCCGGCATTATGGAAGGCGGCCGCAGCGTGGATGATTTTATCAAAAGGGTCGAGGCGATGATCACCACCAAGCGGGATATTCTGGAGCTGGCCATGATGCTGGAAACCCAGGCCCTTGATCTCTACAGCCGGATGGCCCAAAAGAGCGGCAATCCGGCGGCCCGGGATTTGTTTTTGCGGCTGTCCGATGAAGAGAAGACCCACCTCTCTTTCTTGACCGATGAGTTGGAAAAGGAGCTGTGAGCCCTAATTATTCGCGAATAAATTCGCTCCCACCCCCAAAAAAACAGTGATGATTAGCCCCATCTGGCGTGGGAGCGGCTTCAGCCGCGAATGAAGGGGGATTAGCCGCCGACGGTCATCATTGTTTTCTTCTCAGCAGCCAGCAGCACCAGCGTTCTCGGCGCCGTCGTTCCAGAAACTGGACCCGGTCCATGGGCAGGGCGGCCAGGATGTCTTCCTCCATCGGGCTGATAAAGCCGGAGAGCAGGTAGTATTGGCCGTGCCAGAAGTCCGGATTTTCCAGCAGTTCGATCATCAACCCCTTGTAAAGATTGGCCATGACCAGATCAACCGCGGTGTCCGGACATTGGGCCCGCAGGTCGGCGTTGGCCACCGTAACCCGATCTTCGACCCGGTTCAGTTTGCAGTTGGCCACCGCCACCTCGCAGGCCAGTTGATTATTGTCCAGGGCCGTTATCCGGCTCACCCCTTGTTTGGCTGCGGCAATGGCCAGCAGTCCGGTGCCGCAGCCGAGATCCAGGGCCGAATTAATCGTCACCTCCGGGGTGTTGCTGTATTTGAGCAGCCCCTCCAGGCACAAGCGGGTGGAGGGGTGAAAGCCGCTGCCGAAGATGACGCTCGGGTCAAGGTAGATGTCCGCCGCACTCTGGTGCCAGATCGGGGCCACCGTCACGTTGTCCACGGTGAACGGCCCGATTTCCCGGCCCGCTTCCCAGTCCTTATAGTCCAGATCGGCCTGATAAATCAGCTTGGCGCCGCTGGCAAGGCATAATTGCTCAACCAGCCGTTCCTTGGGGCGGTGGAAAAACAGGATGGCGGTTTCATCCTCGATCCAGGTGCCGATCAAGTCCGGGTCGACAATCTCCGGCAGATCCTTCAGGTCGAGGTGATAGGTGTAAAGGCGTTTGTATTGGGTGTATGGCGGTCGCAGCATGTTTTTTGTTATGGGGTTGGAGTGATAATGATATCCGCCAGTGCGCGTTTGGGCACATGGTGGATCTGCTTCTCGTCCCGCCAGTATTTTATGTCGCCGGCCGGAGTTATTTCTTCAAGGACCACGGTTTCCTTTGCCTTGCCCAGCGCGATGACCAGCATGATCTTCAGGTGCGCGGCCAGGCCGAGCTCCGTGTGCAGCTTGGCGGCAACCGAGGCGATGCGGCAGCCGGCCAGGCCCATGGCGGAGGCGCCGAGCAGAATATTCTGGCTGGCGATGCCGAGGTCGATGTCGCCGTTATTGGCGATTCTGGTGTCGAGCAGGCAGACGATATAGCCGGTCGGCCTTTCCCCGGCAGTCGGGCCGGGCCACTCCGGCAGATAGCCGGCCCAGGCCAGGTGCGGGAAAATTTTGTCATTGAGTGCCGGCGTGCAGGCGGCCAGGTATTTCAAGGGCTGGGCATTGCGGGCCGAGCCGCCAAGGCGGGCGAGCTCGAGCAGGTTGCGCAACTCGGCTTGGCTGATTTTGACACTTTCGTCAAAACGGCGGCAGCTTCTGGTTTGCAATACGAGGTCGGCTAATGCGGCCATCATCTTGGTCAAGGGCGTGGCTCCTGAGGGGTGTACAATTCAAGGCCGAAATCGACCCTGCTTTTTTCCGGGGAGGGATTGGCCGCATCCACGAGCCGGGGCGGCATAATCTTGAGGCGCGCCGGGGCAACGGCCAAGGATTCCTCCATATATTTCTTCACCGCATTGGCCCGGTTTTCCCCAAGTTGCAGCAGGCTCTCCTTGGTGATGCTGCTCTCATCATAAACGATTTCCTCGGTGATGACCGGAGTAGGCAATGGGGCGGAGGCCGGGGCAATCTCTTCTTTGCCGTAGGTTGCGGAAAGTTTATTGGACAGCTGGGCCTCTTTTTTACGTCTTTTCTCGTCTTCCTGCCGTTGGAGCCGGGTGAGCAGGGCTTTGCGGTCGCCCAGATCATCGGCGGTGCCGGTGAGGGTGATCAGCAGTTGTGGCCGTTTTTTGAGCAGATGCCGTAATTGGTTAAGCGCCTGGTGGTGGTCCGGGGTGAGCGCGACCAGGCCCGGCTTAAAGGCGATGGCGCTGGGCAGCGGTTGCTCGGGTAATGACTCCTTTAAGACTGCAAAAGGGGAGACCGTGGCCTTGGCCAACAGGGTGCGGATGTGTTTGCTTATGCTTTTCCGGTAGGAAAAATCATCGGTGGCTTTCAGGTTGCCCCGGCTGCTCAGGTTGAAGGTGAACCGGTTGTTCTCGTCGGTGACCAGCGCCAGGGTCATGGGCAGCTGAATGGTGCCGCCGGTGCGGGCGCCCAGTTTGATTTCGTCAAAGGCGAACTGGCTGTTGACGACGAGGTTGTCGCCCTGCCGTTCGACAATGGCGGCTACCTTCATGGTGCCGGCGGCAAAATGGTAACCGAAAACCGGTTCGCTGTACGGCTCAATTGCATTGAGAGCGACGCCGGCCAGGCCGACCTGGCACCGGATGGCGGGTTGCGGCGCAAAAAAGGAAAAGTCGCCGGCAATGATAATCGGCGCCTTTTTCTCCAGGGTGCCGGTGAGGTCGAGGTGGCAAAGGTTGTCCGCCTGGTTGGCAAGCCCTGAGATTGAACCGCTGACCCGGTCGATGACGGCGGAGTAGGGCGGGCTGAGGAATAGATCGGAAAAATCGACGGTTCCCTGGTTGAAGCTAAGTTGTGCGATCTCGAAAAAAGCCTCTTGCTTGCCGGTCTTGGGGAAAAAGGTGTCGGCCGCTGATTTTTTCGGGGCGTGGATCCAACTCAAGCGGGGGCCGTCAACCTGCAGGCTATCGATTTGCAGCCGCAGGGGGCTCCCTGAAATCTTGCTCTGGGCCGCGATAATTTTGTCAGCGGCCATAACCGGCTTCTTGTTGTCGGTGGCGGCAAAGTCGCTGATTTCGATGGACCCGCTATAGGTGGGGACCGGGTAGGTCAGTTGGCCCCGGGCGTTGAGCAGCCCGCTGCTGATTCTCGGTTTAAGCCGATCCTTGAAAAATGGCTGGAGGGCGACCAGGCGGTAATCTTGAACCCGGCAGCTCAACTCTGCCCGCAGCGGGGCCAGGTCAAGGTCGCCTTCAAGCATAATGGTTCCCTTGCCGTCGAGATTGGCCGAGGCCTTGAGTTTGCCTTTTTCGCTATTCTTGGCGCCGGCGACCAGCAGGAAAGAGAGGTCGCGGAAGGTCTGGCTGACAGGGGTGCTGGCCAGGCTATCGCTTTTGGCGGCAATGGTCGTCCCTTCGGCCTGCAAAGAGGTGAAGTTAAGCTGCCAGGCCGGAGGGTTGGGCGCGGCCTGGAGATCCTGCCAGTTCAGGCGACCCTTATTGTCCCAGGCCATGAGGAGGGAGCCGCCACTGGCCTTAATCTTGCCCAGGTTAATGGTTTTGTTGGCAAGGTCGAGGTCGGCTTCCTTGAGGCTGATCTCCGGCAACCGCAGCCATTCGTTGTCATTACGGCTGAGCAGCAGTTTTTCAAGTTGAGCCGATATTTCAAAGAACCGGAGGTCGGCCGCTGTTTGTTTGTCCCCGGCCGGCTGCCAGACAAAGCGGCTCTGGTATTTGCTGATCAGGCCGCTGTTGATCTGCAGTTGGAGGTGGGTTTTAAGGTAGGGGTTGAGGGTCTCCAGGCCGATTTTGTCCACCACCAGCAGGCCTTCCGCCTTAAAGGGCGAAGAGGAGATGGTGCCCTGGGCGGAGAACCTGGCCTTGGCGTTACTGGCCCCGCTTACCGCAAAGGCGGCCGGCGTGGTTGGTTGATTGCCATAGTCCTTGATGCTGCACTGAATTTCCGTCCAGGTGTCCTGAAAGCCGCCGTTGACCAGGCGGTCGGTTAGATGAAATGTGCCGTTGGTGAGCAAAAGTTGCTTGATCGTCAAGGTCGGCTTCTTTTGTGGGCTGGCGGAATTTTTTGGGTCCGGCCCTATGATTTTCGGCAGATTCCAGTGGCCGTCCTTGTTTTTGTCGAGATGGATTTCCGGTTTTACGATCTCGATTTCATCGAGCAGATAGCTTTGTTGCAAGGGGGCGATCACCCCGCGAACGGTTGCCTTGCCGATGGTGTTGACATTGCCTTCCCGGTCGAGGATGGAGAGGTCAGCCAGGGTCGTTACCCCGGTATATTTGAGCGCGATCTCCTTGCCCGGAGTAAATGCAAGGATCAGGTCGCCGTCAATATCCGCGCTGCCCCTGGTGGCCTTGAACCTGAACTGTTCGGGCAGATAGACCAGATAGCCGGGCAGGTCGATGCCGCTAAGTTTAACGGCAAGCTTGGCTTCCAGGGTGTCGCCCCGCACCGAGGTCTCCCCGGTCAGGCTGATGGGGCTGCCATTGATTTCTCCTGATAATTCGGGCTTGATGTATTGACCGGTCTGGTAGGAAATGTTTGACAGGGAGGGCAGGGCCAGGTTTATTTTGGTTACCGAATGGCTTTTGCCGGCGGGTTGATCGTCAAAAATCAGGCGGCTTTCCCGGATGGCGATATTATTGAGGGAATAGGCCGGGGCGTGGCCGGCGGTTGCTTGCGGCCAGGCCTGCTGCGCCATCTCCAGGAGATTGTAGCCCCCGTTTTTGTTGCGGACCAGATGAACAAAGAGCTGTTCCGCCTCAAGGCTTTTGGTGATAATCTTGCCGGTAACCAGGCCGATTGCTTCCAGGTCGATTTTGGCGGTGGCAAAGGACAGGACGGGGTCAACCTGGTCTTCTTTTTGGGAAAGCCGGGGGCCGATGATGCAATTGTGCAGGGTTAGGGTCAGGCTGAACGGATCAAAGTCGGCCTTGGCAATGGTCACCGACCTATCCAGTTTTGCTCCGAGCCGGTTGGCCAACAAGGTGGTGGTCAGATAGGGGACCAAGCCGTAGCCGATTGCGACAAAGAGCAGGGCGGCCAAGGTGATCAGGCCGGTGAGCCAGGCAAGCTTGCGGTTGGACGATGGCAGTTGCCGGCGTTTTCTCGGTGAGGGCGCGGACGGGTGGCCCGGCGCCGTTTTCGGCTCAATGGGGGGAATCTTTTCCTCGGCGGGGAAATCGCCTCCGGCGATGGGGATGTGGCCGAATTTATCGTTGTCGATCATGATTTTTTTCTTTATTTTTATCAGGCAATATTGTTGAAAGTTATAAAACCTTGCTTGCCAAGTTTGTTTAGTTGGATTGGTTCTTGGTAAGGGTTGGTTTTTTAATCCTTTTTTTCGGGCCGGTGATACAGCCGAACTTGGTCGTGAATATATGTTAAGATAACAGGGTTAAAAGAAAACGAAAGGAAAAAAGCCGGGGGCGCCGCCCTTGTTCTTTGTCTGTAAAAATAACATAAAATCAGCAAGGAGTAAAAATTGTTTACTTGTCTCAGGGGTGTTCTGGTTCTGCTCATTGCCCCGATTCTTACCGCGGTCGTCAGTGTTTTGGCCATTATCGCGACGGTTGTCTTTCGGCGGCCGGCCGGCCGGGTGCAGGTCTATCCCCGTTACTGGGCCAGGGTTATCGCCACGCTGATCGGCATCGAGGTGGAGGTGGTCGGTATGGAAAGGCTGGCGGGGAATCGCCCTTATATCTTTGCCGCCAATCATCAAAGCCAGGTTGATATCTTTGTGTTGCAGGGCTATTTTGCCTATGATTTCCGCTGGCTGGCCAAACTCGAGCTGTTTCAGGTTCCGGTTTTCGGGGAGGGCATGCGCCGGGCCGGCCATATCCCGGTGGATAGGGCCCATAGCCGTAATGCCTTGAAGAGCCTCGACGAGGCGGCGAAAAGAATTGCCGACGGCACCTCGGTGGTCATCTTTCCGGAGGGGACCCGCAGCCCGGACGGCAGATTGTTGCCGTTTAAGGGCGGTACCATGGCGCTGGCCATCAAGGCCGGGGTGCCGGTGGTGCCGGTGGGGATTTCCGGCACCCATGAGGTGTTGGCCAAGGGCAAGTTGCTGGCCCGGCCCGGCAAGGTGACGATCCGGGTCGGGGAGCCCATTGAAACCGGGGGCTATAAGCTGAAAGATAAACATGAGCTCGCCGCTCTGCTTCAAGGCCGGGTTGCCGAGCTGCTCGATAACCAGGCCTAGGCGAGTTTTTCAGGAAAACCTCAGCCGTCCGCGGCTTGAGTCCATGATCACCTCGCAGCCCAAGGGCAAGGTCAGGTTGGCCGGACCGTGGCCTGTTGGAAAATTCCCCCAGATCGGGATATTCTGCTCTTTTAGAAGTTCAAGGGCGCGTTGCCAGATAGGTTCAATATCGCCGCACTCTTCAAAGCCGCCCAGGATGAGGCCGCTGATTTTCCGCAGGGCGCCGGCCTCCCACAGATGGCTCAACATCCGGTCCAGGCGGTAGGGGGCCTCGGCCACGTCTTCGAGCAGGAGTATGCTTTTTTCCCATTGCGGTTCATAAGGGGTGCCGATCAAGTGGCTGAGGCAGGTGAGATTGCCGCCCACCAGCCGTCCTTGCGCATTGCCGCCGGTGATGATTTCCAGATCGTCGGCTTTGATCTGATCGGGCAGGCGGCCGGTGATGGCATGGAAAAAAGAGGCCAGCGACTCGCGGTCGCTGCGGGGCAGGGTGGTGAGCATCGGCCCGTGCAGGGCCATGGCGCCGGTTTGCCGGACGATGATGTTTAACAGCACGGTGAGATCGGAAAAGCCGATCACGATTTTCGGGTGGAGGCGGAGCAGCTCCAGGTCCAGATGAGGGGCGAGGCGCAGGCAGCCATAGCCGCCCCGAACCGCCATGATCGCTTTTACCTCCGGGTCGCGCCAGAGATCGTGCAGTTCGCTGATCCGCTCCTGGTCGGGGCCGGCCAGGTAACCGGTCCGGCGCATGATGTCGCGCTGGTATTTTACCTCAAAGCCCATCTCGCGCAGGATTTTAACCCCGTCGGCAAAATCTTTTTCCCGGATCACCGGGCCGGCCGGGGCGGCCAGGCCGATGGTATCGCCTGGGCCAAGGGTTGGCGGCAGTATAAGTTTATCGATTGCGCTCATGGAGAATGCGTAGTCCTTTTAAGGTGAGCATGGGGTCGACATGGTCGATGGCATCGGCATAGGGGGCGATCAGCCTGGCCATGCCGCCGGTGGCGATGGTGAGCGGAATGTCGGGGGTAAGTTCTTTTCTGATTCTTTTTATCAGGCCATCCACCATGGCGCCGTAACCGAAGAGAATGCCGGATTTGATCGCCGCCACCGTATTGGTGCCGATGGCCTTGCTCGGCGGGGTCGAGATGTCCACCTGGGGAAGTTTGGCGGTACGGCCGGCCAGGGCCTCCATGGAGATGGAGAGGCCGGGGGCGATGATGCCGCCCAGATATTCGCCCTTGGCCGAGACGCAGTCCCAGGTGATGGCGGTGCCGAAATCGACGATGATCAGGGCGGTTTTGAATTCGGCATAGGCGGCCACCGCATTGACGATACGGTCGGCCCCGACTTCCCGGGGGTTGTCGATGCATACCTTGATGCCGGTTTCCACATTATGGCCGACCACCAAGGGGGTGGTTTTGAGGTACCTGGTCGCAAATTCCGACCAGGCGGCCTGCATGACCGGCACCACGCTGGAGATGATCACCGAGCTGATCTCTTCGAAAAGAATGTTTTCCATGATGAACAGACCGTGGAATAATGAGGCCAGCTCATCGACCGTGTTGCTTTTGTCGGTTTTCACCCGCCAGTGACAGCGCAGGGAGTTGTTTTCGAAAACGCCTATGACCATGTGGGTGTTGCCCACGTCAACCGCTAGCAGCATAAAGAGCTCCAGGAAAAAAGATCGGGATCTTATTTGATCCTGTTGAATATAACAGAAAAAAAGTAATATTGTCTATGGCAAGCGTGTTAATCGGGAGTTGGGAATATGATGAGTGAATATATTCAGGTGATGACCAGTGTCGAATCCCGGCAGGATGGCGAAAAAATAGCCGACCTGCTGCTGGAGCGGCGGCTGGCGGCCTGCGTGCAGATTTTAGGGCCGATGGTTAGTCGTTACCGGTGGCGGGGTAAGGTCGAGAGCGCCACCGAGTATCTTTGTCTGATCAAGAGCCGCCGCGATCTTTATGACCGGCTTGAAGCGGCGATCAAGGGAGCGCATCCCTATGAGGTTCCCGAGATTATGGCGATCACGGTCAGTGGCGCGAGCCGGGAGTATTCGGCCTGGCTTGATCTTGAGTTGGGAGAGATGAACGATGGCGGATGAGGGCGAAAAAAAACCAGGCCGGTGGCGGCGGGGGCGCCGGGATTTCGAATGTGCCTGCTGCAGGCAAAAATTGCCTTTTTGCTGGAATTGTCCCTGTGGTTTCCAGATCTGCGATCCATGTTTCAAGGAAAATTTATGGGGGTTGAGCAACGGGCCCACCTGGGTTTGCCCCGATTGCGGCCGGATTAGAATGATGTGATTTTTCTTTTATTGCAGGTTTGCATCGAATAAAGTAAAAGGGGTTTTGAATCTATTAATGGTGAGGATTATTCATGAGACAGGAACTCAGGCTGGACAATCGACTATGTAAACGCTTTGATGTTAAAGACTGTATGATCGCCCTTGGTTCGGTGCAGGGCCATATTATCGATATCAGTTTTGCCGGGTTGTCGTTCCGCTATAAGGCGACTGATGCCTCGGTCGAATCAACCACCGAATATGGCGCCATCTTCGACGGTAACGGCCTGTTTTTTGACAGGATCCGTCTGCGCAATGTGTCCGATGTTGCCCTCCATGATGAGGTTGATGACTCCGGCGCCGGGTACCGGCGGCGCGGCATGGCTTTCGGCGCTTTGACTCTGCCCGATTTTACCGTGCTGGCCAGGGTTATCCGGCAACACGCATTGTCCATGTAATAATCTTTATCTGAGTATCATCTAATTTGACAAGGATTGACCGCGGGCCCGTGGCCGCGGCTTCAGTCTTGACCAATAGCGCTCTTTGTTGTCGCCAGATGATGGCTTAGTGGTCCTTTGCCCTTTCCCAGGGATATCCCGCTGCTTCTTTGCAACAAACAATCCATATAGGCCGTTGTCTTTAGAAACGCGTCGTAATAATCGCCACTAAGCAGATTAAAGGCGGCAAAGGCCGAGGCAAAGGTGCAGCCGGTGCCGTGGGTGTTGGCGGTGGCGATCCGGCGATGTTTGGCCTTGTGCAGGATAATCGGCCCTTTTTCCTTGATGAGCAGGAAGTCTTCAATCTGTTCCGCGTCCTCGTGCAGATGGCCGCCGGTGATGATCAGCCCCCGCAGGTTCGTAAATTCGGCAAGTACGGATTTGCCGGCCTCGATCGCCTCCTGTCCCGAAAAAATAGCTCGTTGGCTGATGGCAACCAGCTCCGGCAGATTGGGGGTGATAATGGTTGCTTTGCCTAGCAGTTGGTTGCGCCAGACGGACAGGTCCCGGGGGGAGAGTAAGTCGTGGCCATCGCTGGCCTTGAGGACCGGGTCGCAGATTATTTCACCGCTGAAATTGAGTAGAGCCCTGCCCACTGCCGCCGTAATCTCGCCGGTGCCCATCATCCCGGTTTTTATATGGGTTATCGGCAGGTCAGCCAGCACCATGCTGATCTGTTGTTCGACAAAATCAGGGTCAATCGGCAACAGGGCCGCTACCCCCATGGTGTTTTGGGCGGTGAGGCAGGTAATTGCCGCCCCGCCGTACACGCCGATGGAGGTAAATGTTTTCAGGTCGGCCTGGATCCCTGCCCCGCCGGAGGGGTCGGAGCCGGCAATGGAGAGGATGGCCCCCTTGCCGGTCCGGTTATGGGTTGGCGAGTTGCGCACGCGTGCCGGTCTATGCGTTTCCGCAGTTGCCGGTCGGCTTACAGCTGGCCCCGGTGCAACCGCAACCATTGTTTTTTTCGGCAATCGGCGGCTGGATCGAGATCAGGGTGATGTTGTAGGTCAGTTCCTGGCCGGCCAGGGGGTGGTTGAAGTCAACGGTGACCTGCTCGTTGTCGATCGCAATGACCGTGGCCGGGATCTGGTGGGTTTCGCCGTTTTCTTCCCTCTTCATGCCGACCACCGTGCCCAGGCTGAGGGGGTGGTCGCCGAAGCTTGACCGGCTGACGGTCATGGTCAGATCATCTTGCCTGGGGCCGAAGGCTTGTTCCGGTGGAATGGTGATGGTCTTGGTCTCGTTAATCGCCATGCCCAATACCGCTTTTTCAAAGTCGGGCATCAGGTTGTTGTGACCGAATTGAAAGGCCAAGGGGGCGTCATCTTCCGATGATTGAAATTTTTCGCCGTTGGCCAGAAAGCCTTCATAGGTAATGGTGACCAGATCATTTTTTGTGGCGCGTTGCATGGTTAAAAATCTCCTTCGTTCAAGGTGATGACGGGTTTATTTTTTTTGTTGAGGTTTTCCTGTGGTTGCGGATGGCTTCAATAATAAAACCGCTTGCCGTTCCGGTCAAGGGCGGGGTCGCAATAACTTGGCAATCAGCAGGATAAGAGGGAGCAGGTGGTAGCAAAGATCGAAGATGTCCAGGGGCTTTTTCAGCACCCCGTTTTTGAGCATGATCAGTTTTTCCAGCACATGGGGCATGGGCTGAAACGGCGCCAGGAGCATGAATACGGTAATGGCGATGAGCAGGGGTAAGGGGATTCGGTCGAGAAAGTCCAGCATGATGATAGCCTCTTGGGGTCAGGAAAGAGTGGCGGAATGTTTTTTGATAACGGCAATTAAGTTGCCGAGGGTGGTCTTGTCGGTTGGGGAGGCGTCTTCAAAGTCGATTACCTCAAAGGCAAAAAGTTTTTTTTCAAATCTGCTGCCATAGGTGGCGATGGCTGTTTTGAGAATCTGGAGCAGATCCTCGTAGGGAAAGGGGCGGGTGAATTCGCCGAGCTGGTAATCGATAAATGTTTTCAAGGCCGCCACATCCTCCTTGGTGTTACCGTAAAATGATTTGCAGGAACAAATCGTCTCGATAATTATTTTTTGTAACTCGACTGAATTGATGGGGTGTTGGCCCCCTGCCGAATAAAAAAATAATTTTATGAGCCGCCAAAAACCTTTTAGGCCCATGAAGAAGACTTCCGCCATCTCGGCGGCAATGGTCTGCGGGTTAAGTGGTGAGCCCGGGCTGGTGATATGCATCTTGAGTTCCGGGACCACGCTGTTGCGCATGGTTTTTTGCAAAAGGGTGGCCTCGTTGAGGAGCACCGGCAACAGCACGAAGCATTTCATTGATGCGGTCTTACTATTCAGGCGGATCAGGTTATGAGCCAATGATTCGCTTAGTTTTTCTATCTCCGCAAGTATCGCGTTGGCCGGAGCAACGCGCATTGCGATGAGGTTTTCTTCGATCTGGTCAATGGCGCCGATCTCTTTGGGGGGATTTTTGCGGAAGTCTTCAACAAATGATTTTATTCGGTCGGTGGTGACAAGGGCCACCTTGATCTGCTTTTTGATAATGTCCAGGGCCAGGCCGGTGAAGCCTGCGAGATCGATGTTTCCAAGCCGTTTTTCCAAGTCGATTGCCTGCAGCTGAAACCCTGCCAGGCTTTCCTTGTTTTTATCTTGGCCGTCATCCTTGAACATTCTGAAGATTTCATAGCCAGATCCGACCAGGCCGGCCTTGCGCTGGGACATTTCCTTGACAAAGGGGGTGAGCACCTCAATGGCCAGATTGTGCCGCAGGATTTGGTCGCCATCCCGCAAGGTTTTGATGTGTTCCTGCCAGCTTTTTACCAGCTCGGCATCAGCGCTTTCTTCCCGAACCACGGCCGCGGCCTTGGCTGC
>Ga0224496_10000085_pt1 | contig 68368 bp, 70 predicted proteins | sample SF_Jul11_sed_USG_2_FD_168127 | JGI IMG/M metagenome (GOLD analysis project Ga0224496, IMG submission 168127) | Sediment microbial communities from San Francisco Bay, California, United States - SF_Jul11_sed_USGS_8_1 | ecosystem: Environmental > Aquatic > Marine > Sediment | place: USA...
TGGAATCAATATTAACGCCCTGCATCATGCCATCACGGGAAATATCGGTATAGATAATCGCCTCAACACCATCTTCTTCAAATCGCTGCGCCATATCAATAACATCATGCTTTGATACCTTGGACCAGCCATCAACTGCAACCTTGCCATCTTTGGCATCCAGACCCACGATGATATGACCGGGAAATCCAGCACAAATGTCGCTGATAAAATGAGGATCGGTCACCGCTTTTGTGCCAATAATGACATAGCTGACACCTGCATCCAGATAAGCTTCAATGGTTTCTTCAGAGCGTATACCGCCACCGACCTGAATCGGCACATCGGGATAAGCTTCAGCAATTGCGTGAATGACGTCGGCATTCACTGGTTTGCCTTCAAAGGCACCGTTCAGATCCACCAGGTGCAAGCGTCTACATCCGGCTTCAACCCAACGACCGGCCACAGCGACCGGATCATCTGAAAATACAGTGTCATCTTCCATTTTGCCCTGTCGCAGGCGTACACATTTTCCATCTTTTAAATCAATGGCGGGTATTAGTAACATGTTTATTTTCCTGATCTATTGACCATTCCACTTAGAAAAGTTTTTTAATAATTGAAGTCCATCCTGAGCACTTTTTTCAGGATGAAACTGTACTGCAAAAACATTATCGCGACCAATCGCTGAAACAAATTCAAAACCATAATCAGTGGTTGCTTCTACGATAGCCTGATCTTCAGGATCAATGTAATAACTATGCACGAAGTAGAAACGACTACCTTCAGCAATATTCTGCCATAAAGGGTGATTTTTTTTATGCTGCACACCGTTCCAGCCCATATGAGGAATTTTCAGCTTTTCACCCTGATCATCTTTCAGCTCATTACCAAAGAAACGCACTTCTCCCGGATACATGCCAAGACAATCAATACCTTGATTTTCTTCACTATGCGATAACAGAACCTGCATACCCATGCATATACCCAGAAAAGGTTTTTCCCTGGCAGCCTTAAGGACAACATTACTTAATTGTCGTTCTGATAATTCTTTCATGCAATCCCGCGCAGCACCCTGACCGGGAAAGACAACTCGGTCGGCATTCTCTATCGCTTTGGCATCTGAAGTAACAATCACATGTTGCCCCTCTGCCACATGCTCAAGCGCTTTGGCAACGGAACGCAGATTACCCATACCATAATCAACAACAGCAATTTCGGGCACTACAAAGCCCCCTTGGTAGAAGGCAAAATACCTTCCATTCTTGGATCGGCTTCCAGCGCCATACGTAGTGCTCGACCAAAGGCCTTGAAAATAGTCTCAGCGATATGATGTGCGTTACGGCCACGAATACAGTCGATATGCAAAGTGACCTTGGCGTGATTCACAAAGCCCTGGAAAAATTCAATAAACAGATCAACATCAAAATCACCAATACTGGCACGGGGAAATTCGGCATGAAACTCCAGACCCGGACGACCTGAAAAATCAATCACCACACGTGACAAAGCCTCATCCAGTGGCACATAGGCATGACCATATCGGCGTATGCCTTTTTTATCACTTAACGCCTGAGTAAACGCCTGACCGAGGGTAATGCCCACATCTTCAACTGTATGGTGCGCATCGATATGTAAATCTCCACTGGCCTGAATAGCCATATCAATCATGCCATGACGCGCAACCTGATCAAGCATGTGCTCCAGAAAGGGAACGCCAGTTTTAAAGCTGGATTTACCACTACCATCCAGATTCACTTCAACACCAATTTGTGTTTCCAGTGTATTGCGTTCGAGCTTCGCTATGCGATCAGCCATCAAGAAGGTCCCCATTTATTATTCGATGTTTACAAAACAACATAGGATACACCGGAATGACTACGGAATTAAGAAAAATTATTAGATAAACAACAGATAACAAGGGGCTAAGACACTGAATTGATAGAGTATTTCAAAATATGACTCTGCCAGCATGAACAGAGCCATGATTAATGATTAATTATTACTTACCCTGAACCAGTTTATTGTAACGAATTCTTGAAAAATAACAGTTCAGAAATGTCGACGCATTAAACATGAGCCATAAAAAAACAAAGGTAAAGATATAAGCCTTGATTCTGAACATACCCACATCCACATCCAGATTCATAACAATAGCAATATCAGCTGGATCAATAAATGAGAACAATAAAAACACCAAAGCACCGACAACCAGGGCATTTGTCCATAAAAAAGACAACATACATTTACACGTTGGACCATCACTCATGAATCAATCTCCACCACTGAAACCTTAAAAAACACTAAAAAATTAATTTAATAGCAAACTTGGTTACATTAATTAACGTTTTTATTAATTTATGTCAAGCGCAACTCATTTAACCAGGCTAGATAATTATTTTATAAGTTACTAATATTTATACATTATCTGACCCTATACCTGCAGCCAGAAGGTCACCGGACCATCATTTATCAGCCCTACTTTCATATCCGCACCAAAGACACCCACTTCTACAATATTCATTTGCTGACGGCAAAGCTCGACAACCCGATTAAACCATTTTTCCCCTTCCTCGGGTGGCGCAGCAGATGAAAAGCTTGGCCGCGTGCCCTTATTAGTATCCGCAACCAGCGTAAATTGTGATACCAGCAACAGATCACCCTGTATATCTTTCAGGCTCAAATTCATTTTTCCCTGATCATCTTCAAATACCCTGTAACCCAGCAGTCGCTCTACCAGCCGACTGGCTTTAATTTCATTATCCCCTTTTTCAACACCGATCAGAACAAGTAACCCTTTTTGAATCCTGCCAACTTCTTCTGCATTTACACGAACATTCGCCTCTGACACCCTTTGTAATAATGCAATCATTCCGCCTACCCTGACACCGTATAAAAAATAACTCTATTTAATCACCCATATAAGCCTGCCTTTGTTATGTAGGATAAATCCTACATAACAAAGGCATTTATCCCTACGTATAAACGTAGAAACCGCTTATGGCAACCCCGCTTTGACACGACCATAATACAGACATGGAATATGGACTTGGCCTGACATGGACACAAGGACAGTATAGGAAGTAGCTGACACGGACTCAAATGGACAGAAATGGATAGTACATACTATTCAGGAAGAATAAGGGACCTACAGGAAAAAAGCTACAGCGCCAAAACTCAATCACCAAGGGCAAAGGATGCTCAAACCCCGGTAAGGATTACCGGGGTTTTTTTATGCCTTAAATAAACAGTCCAGACCCTGCTCCAGACTTTTCCTACAAACATCTAAATAATTCACTGACTTAAATAACTGAACTTTACTGATATTCGTAATAACCAAACTCAATCATACTTACTTTCAATGATACAGGATGTATCATTTTTGCAAGACTCCTTGCACCTAATGGATTAGTTACTGGTACGCCAAGGATGGCATCAACCCCGGCACGGATGCCGGGGTTTGTTTTTCAGGGCATTTAAATTCACTAGGATTTTTTGCTCTATCCATGTATCTTTCAGCCCAATGTCATTTATCAAACCACCAAAAACATTACTCCGCCAGGTTGGCAAGGCGATCATCGATTTTAATATGATCAATGATGGTGATCGGGTACTGCTTGGCCTTTCAGGCGGCAAGGATTCACTGTCTCTGTTACACATACTGCATCACTTCCAGAAGCATGCTCCAATTCATTTTGATCTTGCTGCCATGACTGTCGATCCCATGGCCGGTGATTTTGACCCATCACCTATGATCCCTTATCTGGAATCGCTGGGTATAGAATATCACTATCGAAAAGAACCCATCATGGACATGGCAAAAAAACACATGGGTAAACCATCTTATTGTGCATTCTGCTCACGTATTAAACGCGGCATCATGTACAGCACCGCCAGGGAACATAATTTCAATATCATTGCACTCGCCCAGCACCTTGATGACCTGGCAGAAAGTTTTTTAATGTCTGCTTTTCATGGTGGCAAATTAAAAACCATGAAAGCTCATTATATTAACGATGATGGCGACTTAAGAATCATACGACCACTGGTCTATGCACGCGAACGCCAGACACGCGAGTTTGCAAAAAACAGCGCATTACCTATCATTCCTGATTCCTGCCCTGCCTGTTTTTCCATGCCAACACAACGCCAGCACATGAAAGAACTGCTTGCCCGTGAAGAAAATTTGAATCGTACACTATTTAAATCATTACTCACCACACTCAAGCCCCTGATGAGCGAAGGAAAACCTGAGCAAACTGTTTCCTGATATCATTTAACACAAATGACAAGACTCTTTGAACAATGGCCCTGGCACCCTCTATTTTTAAAACTTTATATCTTTGCGCCCATTACATTAAGCCTGCTGCTGACTGGATTCATTTACCCTTACTATCATTATTATTCTTTTATCACCCTGATCATTATTCCAGTCGGAATATTCATTCATCACTTACAATCGACAATTGCAGAAAAAATAAAAACGCTTTTAGGCTGCATTTCCGCTCAAAATGGTCAAGCAGTTGAAGCATTGTTAATTATTGATAATAAACAATCGCCGGGCATTGTTATTCTACGTGATACCATGATTATCCTTATTCCTATTGATGGGCGTCGCAAAAAACTGTTATTCACCGACATTAAAAATGTAACCACAACATATAATCTAGCCAATACGCTTCTTTTCTCAAAAACCGTGTTTATGCTGGAGACTCAAAAATCTAGCCAATATATTTTTGCCGTTTCCAGATCGACAGGCACACAATGGTCTGAAAAGCTCATCAATGATGCAAGAAAACCTGCTTAAAGTACCTCAAGGCGATTTTTTATTACACCGTCTACCACAAAGACGACGCGAATTATTACGCGCATGGGATGCCGCAGATGAATTAATACTCGATCATATCGCTAATGAAATTATACTTCCCCGGCATTCAAAGATATTAATAGTCAATGACAATTTTGGCGCACTCACAACAGCGCTTAATCATTTTAACCCGGTTAGCTGGTCAGATTCTTACCTTAGCCACCAGGCAACACGAAACAATCTACAGACAAATAACCTCACATTAGAAAATATTTCATTTCTAACCAGCCTTGAAACACCACCAGATCATTATGATTTAATTCTAATAAAAATACCCAAGACACTGGCATTACTGGAAGATCAGCTAATCAAACTACAACCCGGCATTAGCTCAGAAACAAAAATAATCGCAGGCGGCATGATAAAGGGACTAACCCCTAATATCTGGACATTATTTGAACGCATTATCGGCCCTACCACTACTTCGCTAGCCAGAAAAAAAGCTCGCCTGATTTTTATAACACCCGATAATCAAATTGACCGTATTAATAACCCATACCCGGTTAAATACATTCTGGAAAACACTGAATATGAAATCACCAATCATGCCAATGTATTTTCTCGGGATAGCCTGGATATTGGCACCCGTTTTTTCCTACAACATCTCCCACAGGAGCCAATAACCGGTAATATCATTGATCTAGGCTGCGGCAATGGCATTCTTGGCATCATGGCCCAGAAACTACACCCTGCAGCCAGTCTTCATTTTATTGATGAATCATATATGGCAATAGCGTCTGCAAAAGAGAACTACCGACTGGTTCACGGCTCCGCTCATACTGCATATTTTCATATTGGCGATGGTCTGGCTCAGTTTAAAGAAAAATCAGCTCATCTTATTTTATGCAACCCGCCATTCCACCAACATAATGCCATTAGCGACCACATCGCCACCGATATGTTTAAACAATCAAAAAGGGTTCTTTGTAAAGATGGTGAGCTATGGGTAATAGGCAACAGACACTTGAAATACCACCTGAACCTGAAAAAAATATTTTCTAATTACAGCGTTGTGGCCACAAACTCCAAATTCATCATATATCGATCACTCATTTGAGTGATTTACTTGTTTTAGTCTAAAACTATATTAAATTTGATACTATTATTTGCTAATAGCCTAAAAAACACATAACGATATGCCCTCGAACCATATAACCAGATTTCTTTTATTCTCAAGCATTTTATGTCAGAGCGCTTCTCTTTATGCTGAAGTTCAAATATCTGGATTTGCCTCTTTTATTGCAGGCAAGGTTATTAACGGTAGCGAATTTCTTGCTGATTACCCCAAGACTGGCATTTACGATAAAGACCTGTCTTTTTCACCCGACACATCAATTGGTGTACAACTCACATCCGATATAACAGAAGACTTCAGCCTTACCTTACAACTGGTCAATAATGGCGCAGATGAATATCAGACAAAATCAACCTGGGCATATCTGAATTATCAATATTCACCTCAAATTTCAATTCAGGCAGGTCGCAAACGACTGCCTCTATATTATTACTCTGATACATTTGACCTGGGCTACGCATATCACTGGATCAGACCACCGGCAGACAATTACACCTGGCAAATCGCACATTACAATGGTATCAGTATTATTTTTGAACCTCGCACAACCTCTGTGGACTCACTTTTTAATCTTTATTTTGGCAGAGAAGATTCCAGTAACAATGAATTACTGGGCATGTTTGCCGGAGCTCCGGTAAATGAGACATGGAAAAATATTGCAGGCTTTGTTGGTGAGTTTTCAAAAGACTGGTTTGAAATCAGATTAACCTATATGCGCAGCCTGCTGGACAGAGAAATTAATAACACCCAGACAGACCATAACGTAAGGCAACACTTTCAGGGTGTCTCTATTAATCTTTACTATGACCATCTTTCATTTTTATCTGAATTTAATGCCTATGAACGACCACAAGCCGATATTAGAGTCGTTACCAACATGCAATCTATCGGTTACACTCTAAAAAGAATTACTCCCCACATTACAAGATCAGAACTTAAACAATCACAGAATAGCAACGGAGGTGATGAACACCACTCTACCAATAGTTTTGGTATACGCTGGGATTACAGAGACAACATTGCCATCAAAATTCAATATGATAAAACAATAGATAAGGGGATAAACATCCCCATTCGCGGAAACTCAGAATTAATCTCTTTTGGTGCTGATATAATCTTCTAGGCTGTCGCAATGAAAAATAGACTCAAGCATCTCATAGATCATATCAGTAATTTCAAAACAAGATGGCCACACCTGTCTATCTGGCTACTTCTATTATCTATGCTACCTATTAATAGTTACGCAGAAGATGATCATGTTTTTTTAATAACAGGATCCAGGTCTAATATATCATCCATATCAAAACACGATCTAAGAAGAATTTATCTTGGTGGAACAGCCATAAACATTCCGGAACCAACCAACCCTATTATAAACAAGATAGATATTTCGACCTACAGGCTATTTTTAAAGAACATCATGCACATGACTGAAAACGGTTACAAAAGAAAAGTAGTCAAGCGCGTATTCAGGCAGGGAAGCGATAAAATTATTGAAATAAAGAACTTAAACGAACTCGACAACCACTTTAAAGAGCATCCTAATGACATCTGTTTTATTTCTTCAAAGCACAGTTCTCAGATGTTAAATATTAAAATCATAAAAACCCTATGGTAAACAGACTCATAAAACTGCTCAAGTTAAGTACCAGCAGATACATTCTGACAAGCATTGTCCTTGTTCATATCATTCTTCTGCCGTTCTTATATACAACCATGATGTACGCATACAAAAACAACACCTATGAACAGTTCGAAACTCAGACACGAGACATCGCCGGCCTTCTAACCGATGTCCTATCGACAAAATACCTGCTTGATGATTTTAAAAGCATATCGGAAACACTGGATTCAGCCATACTCAGCGGCATCATCAGTTACATTGATATCATTGGTCGTGAAGATTTTATTATTACGCCAACGATCACAACCAGTCTCACAGAAAATGATTTCAACGAGAACAGTCAGGTCAGCAACTTTCGGGAATCCATTTTCTTTATTAAAATCCCCTTCTATTTTAAGCAGCCCGATAATATTGCCTACCATCTGAGAATCGGCTTTGACAAATCACACCTGAACGATCAATTTATACTAGCCAGAAACTCAATTATACTAATTTTGTCTGCCTATTTTCTGATTATCATAACCATCATTGCCATCAACACCCGATACATCTCCACCCCTTTAAGACACTTACGCAAATATTCGAACGAAATTGCCAGTGGTAATACAGATATTGAACTACAGACGCATTCGCAACTAACCGATGTTCGCGATTTAACTTTTGACCTTGAAAAAATGCGGCTAGCTCTGGTCAACCTTGCTTTACGAATGCAACATAAAGCAACTCATGATGACCTGACAGGACTCCCCAATCGATTCTTATTCACTGACAGACTACAGAGCACTGTTACATTATCCGCCCGAAATCAGCAATCATTTGCCATTTTACTGATTGACCTTGACCGTTTCAAAGAAATAAATGATACCCTTGGCCATAATATTGGCGACGAAGTTCTTAAAGTTCTCTCTGAAAGGATGTGCCATGGCATTCGAGAATCTGACACCTTAGCCCGCATTGGCGGTGATGAATTTGCTGTCATCCTGATTGACGTCGGACTTATTGTTGCTGAAAAAATCGCCCGCAAAATCATACAGCTTATTGAGCCCTCTTTTTATATAAATGGTCATTCACTAAAACTTGGCGCAAGCATTGGTATTTCTATTTTCCCGGAGGATGGCAGCAATCCAGGAACACTAATGCAAAAAGCAGATATATCCATGTATCATGCAAAAAATAACAATTTAAACATCACATCTTATCACCCAGACCTTGACTCAGATCATTATGAGAACCTCGTGCTTTCTCATAATTTGAAATCGAGCATTGATAACGGCGAATTCGAAGCCCGATTCCAGCCTAAAGTTAACATTAAAAACAAACGCCTTTCTGGTTGCGAATTACTTCTGAGGTGGGAACACCCGGACATGGGCACAATTCTGCCTGACAAGTTTATTCCGCTCGCAGAAAAAGAAAATATGATTGGCGAATTGACACGCTGGACAATAAAACATCATGCCACACAATTTAAAAAATTAATTTCCATATACCCTGACTTTAAAATCTCCATCAACATTTCGCCCAATGACCTTCTTGATTTTTCATTATTAAATTTTATAAATGAAATTATTACCAGTGACAATCTTCCCGCATCAAATCTCTACATCGAAGTCACCGAAAATGCAATCATGAAAAATCCGGTCAGATCCGCAGAAATCCTCAACCGATTCTGTGATCTTGGCATTAAAATATCGGTTGACGACTTTGGTACAGGCTATTCTTCACTTGCCTATCTGCAAAAATTCCCAATTTCTGAACTAAAAATTGATAAGTCATTTATTAGCAATCTCACAAAAGACTCAAACAACTACCCTATTGTTAGCGCCACCATTACTATGGCGCATGATCTTGGCATCAGTGTTGTAGCAGAAGGCGTAGAACAGGAAAGCACTCTAAAATTGTTGCGCAACCTGGATTGTGACTATGCGCAAGGCTATTATTATGGACAGCCCCGGCACTTTGACGAGATCTTTATGTGGATTGAAAATTACAATAAAAACAAGGCTAACTAACGCATATTAGTGACAACATTACTTTCTTTTGCGACTTCTACATTTTCAACCATTGAAAAAATAATATTGTCCCTGGCATCAGGCTGATCTTGATCAGCCTGACAGGTAAAAGCGACCGTATATTCGCCCGGTTCAAGACAGCTCACTATATATTCATAATCACCTGTTTGTATATTTTGCATAACATTCGCAGTCGCGACCAGATTCGTATTACCGACATTCATATCAGCTGGTGCAGCATCCTTACCTGCAAATACATATACCGCATTGCCGGTATTCGGCAAAGCATCAGAACAGTCTGCTGACATTAATAACAGAGGATCTATAGTTCCGTGCAATGAAACCATATTGTCAGCATTCACTATTTTCAGAACAGGCAATAAATCATAATCGGCACCAGCTGACTCAACAACTGATCGCCTCAAATCAAAATCGATTATTAAATTAACATCATTATTGGATGTAATCTCAATATCATTAACAATTTGCAACCCTATCTGCGCACTTGCAGGAATATTTAATTCTTCATTCCTGCCATCTGCTAATATAATGTACGAATCCAGGACGCTATCTCTGGTTGCATTAACATGCAGACGAATCCAGTTATATTTGCCGGGAGTTAATTTGACATTTTCAAGCAGAACTTCTGTTTTACCCGCTTGAAGTGAAAGCAGATTAATATCTAAAGGCGTATCAAAAATAATATCGAACGCTGAACCATTAGCTGGCTTGATAGTCACACCGGAAAACTGTATCCAGACAGCCAATGCGCCATCAACGGGTGCGTCAGTAATTTTGAGCGTCAGCCCACCTTCCATCACACCGCCACGACCTGCGCTTGTACTACTACTGCTACCACAGCTACTCAACGCCAGCATCAAAAAAGACAATATGAGAAATTGAATTCCTGTTTTCATCTTTAATTCCTGTTATTTCATTTCTTAATTTAATGTTATGCCAGTAACAGCTCAAAAACACCACCCAAAAAGGTCAAACAAGAATATTTTTTCTTTATTAGATAACTCTAAAATACCTACAAAAACAACAAGTTAACAACAAACATTCGGCAGTATATTTAAATTTTCCGCAGAATATGCCTGTTTGCCTTGATAATGCATCATTAAGCTGCTCGACAACAATACGGGACAAGCCTTATTTGACCACTGCCAGCTCACTGTTTTGATAACCTTATCATGACACATCTGTTGGCTTACATGAGCAAAATCAACACCCTGAATATTTATTCAATGATGACTTTTACTATCATATCCGTCCCTATCTGATAATCCGGCACCTTCAAATTACCCTGCGAATATTTTCCCTTATAGACTCGACCTGCAAGATTATATTCAACATCCACACACACAGACTTAAAAGTATCATCGCTATACTTAATTTCACATCGATAAAACGGATCTATTGCATAGGCAACAAACAGATCTTTTCTCCTAGAACGGAAAACAGGATGCATATCTTCAGCCAAATTCTGCTCTGCATCATAAGCATATAAATTCCTGTCCTGAGCGTTAACTAAATCATTTATCATCGCATCCGTTCGTTTCAGGACCAGCAGGTTTCCTGATGAAGTCGAAAAATACTTTATGTCTCCAGATTTTAATTCAGCTATATCAATAACCACGAAAGCCGATTCACTTTTTCCGTCGTCAACCAAGCCGGCCATAAATACATATATAACGAACCCCAGGCCAAAGATAAACATTAATTTTACTGTCACTCTCAGCACTATTTTATTATTCACCATGCACTCTGCTTTTTTTTACTTAATAGACCCATAATTAATTGTTCCGAGTATGAATTAACAAGGTATGATTACTGTCCTGAATCAATTTTAATTTCACCCTGCTTAACATCAGCAATGATAGAATTTACCAGCCTGCCACCCTTATCACTGTATATCCACTTCCCATGGTGTATTCATAAGTGTCCCTATTGTGATTTTAATTCACATGAGTTTAATAACCATTTTCCTGAACAGAATTACATTAACGCTCTCATTCAGGACCTGGAATATCAATTACCCTCCATCTGGGGCCGTCGCATCATATCGTTATTTATCGGCGGCGGCACACCCAGCCTGTTATCCAGTCGCGCACTGGATGATTTATTAAGCGCCATTCGATCACGACTCACCTGTCTACCCAATATGGAAATAACCCTGGAAGCCAACCCGGGGACCGTCGATCAGTCTAAATTCAGCGAATTTCGGGCTATTGGCATTAATCGTCTGTCCATTGGTATCCAGAGTTTTAACGACCTGCATTTAAAAAAACTGGGTCGTATACACAGCGGTCGCGAGGCTATCTCTGCTGTTGAAATCGCCCATAAATCCGGTTTTGATAATTTAAATCTGGATCTTATGTTTGGCTTACCCGAACAGTCTCAACAACAGGGACTCAATGACTTAACCAATGCCATTGATCTGGAACCAACGCATATTTCCTGGTACCAGTTAACCATAGAACCTAATACGTTCTTTTATAAGCAACCGCCTGCTTTACCTGATGATGATGATATCTGGGTACTCCAACAACAGGGACAGTTACTTTTACAGGCTCGCGATTTTATGCAATATGAAATTTCTGCTTATGCTAAAAAAAACAACCAGTGTCAGCACAATTTAAATTACTGGCAATTTGGTGATTATCTGGCACTCGGCGCGGGTGCACATGGAAAAATCAGCCGCAGCGATACTAATAGCATTAGCCGTTACTGGCAGCTGAGACAACCTGAAGCATACATAGCAGCATCACCTGCAGAAAAAATCTCTGGCCAGAATCTGCTTGAAACCAATGATATTATTTTTGAATTTATGCTCAACGCATTAAGACTGAAACAGGGTTTTAATCTCCAGACATTCGAAACTCATACCGGCCTGTCTGCAGACATGTTAACAGATGCCGGCAGACAGGCGATAGAGAAAGGATTGCTTGAACAATCCGGAAATCATTTTAAACCCACCGAGCTGGGTTACCGTTTTTTAAATGATCTGGTTAATTTATTTAACTAATTTTATTTGCCAGAGCCCATGATTTTATTTTGATTTTCAAATCGCTGATCCAGCAACTGCTGTACATTTTTGGCATCATCTATCAGCTTTTTAGCCACTCCAGGACTATAGGGATTTTTGATAATATGATCACTCTGTCTGGCTGCTGTGTCGCCGGATTCTTCTTTTTCAGGTATTTTAAATGCTGATATCACATTCTGAGCCGGTTTTAAATTTTTAGCTTCTGCCTCCACACCCTCGGGAGGCGCACTGCCAAACTGCTTTCTCCCATGCTCATCAACCCACTGATAAACGGTGACTTCCTTATCAGTAGTCACATTACTGAAGTTTCCCGGCAACGCTGGTTTATCCTCAGCACCACCCAGGCCAAAATCCCTGAGAAACCCCGGCATTTCACCACCGCTGTAAAAATAATAGGGTACCGCCATCATAATACCGACGATAATGCTCACTTTTATTAATAATTTTTTAATCATTTCGATTCCTTTGCCCTCTGTGCAGACTTTATATTAGGGTGCCTGGCAGGTAAATTCCACAGATTGACATAATTTTGCCATCGCCCCTTGCTCCATGGGTTCCGAAAGAGTAATATACGCGGCTCACTACAGGCAGCAACAGGTTTAGAGGACTCGACATGAGGCCAGAAATACACCCGGAATACAAAGAAATTAACGTAACTTGCAGTTGTGGCAACAGCTTCGCTACACGTTCAACCTATAATAAAGATGCACTTCTGATTGAAGTTTGTTCACAGTGCCATCCTTTCTATACTGGCAAACAGAAAATCATGGACTCTGCCGGCCAGGTTGAAAAATTCCGCAAGCGTTTCGGTGGCAAGAAATAAGCATCTTAAACGGTATAACGCGAAATTTCGAAAAGGCGCTCTTCATGAGCGCCTTTTTTTATGCTCCTGTCGGCCTGGCATTCACTTGCCCTACTGAACATTTCGATGAATCTGCCATCGTTAAATCAGTTCATGATGGCGACACCCTGACGCTTAATGACGGTCGTAAAATTCGTCTTATTGGTATCAATACCCCTGAACTGGCCAGAAAAAATCAGCCCGCAGAACCCTATGCAGAACAGGCCAGGCAGGCACTCGATGCCCTTGTAAAACAGGCTAAACACAATATTAAACTGGTCTATGGCATAGATCGAACAGACAAATATCAACGTACTCTGGCCCACATTTATCTTCCAGATGGCAACAATATACAGGCCCACCTCATTAGCAAAGGTCTGGCCACCGCCTTCACCACGCCACCCAATGACAGTCAGTCGAACTGTTATAAGCAACTTGAGACCATAGCCATTAAACAAAAAACCGGCATCTGGTCATTAGCTGAGTATCAGGTCAAGCAACCAAACCAGCTGACAAAACATTCAAAAGGCTTTCACCGTATCGAGGCACGGGTCTCCCAAATCCGCCAGAGTAAAAACGCTTTCTGGATCAATCTGCATGGCGATATCCATATCCGCATCCAGAATCGGGATCTAAAATATTTTGATATGGATACACTTTTACATCTCAAAGACAAAATCATCATCGTACGTGGCTGGCTTCACCCAAAAAAGAATTCTTTTTTTATGCATTTAAGACACCCGGATGCATTCAGCTTAATATCGCAGCCAGCCCATTAATGATACTATAGCGCCTTGTTTTTAACCCCTTGATAACAACACCGATTGTATGAAAGCAAAATTCAAACAGGCTGCTCTGGATTACCATAAAAACCCCAAACCCGGAAAAATAGCCACCGAAATCACCAAGCCCTGTAATACCCAGAAAGATCTGTCCCTGGCCTACACACCGGGTGTTGCCGAGCCTGTTCGCGCCATTGCTATCAACAAGGATGACGCTTACAAATACACCGCCAAGGGCAATCTGGTTGCCGTTATCACTGACGGTAGTGCCGTGCTGGGACTGGGCAATGTGGGCGCCCTGGCCGGTAAACCGGTTATGGAAGGCAAGGCTGTTTTATTTAAACGCTTTGCCGATATTGATGTGTTTGATATTGAAGTAGATGTCAAAACACCGGAAGAGTTTATTGAAACCGTGGCTCGTATTGCGCCTACCTTTGGCGGCATCAACCTGGAAGACATTACAGCGCCCCGCTGTTTTGAAATCGAACGTCGCCTGGATGAAATGCTGGATATACCCGTATTTCACGATGACCAGCATGGCACAGCCATTATTATTGCAGCCGGCCTTTTGAATGCCATCGAATTGCAAAATAAAAAAATCGACACCGCCCGGATTGTTTGTATGGGTGCTGGCGCTGCGGGCATTGCCTCGATGAAATTACTCACCGGACTCGGTGCCAGAAAAGAAAATATGATTCTGCTTGATCGTAATGGTGTGATTCATAGCAAACGTGACGATCTAAATGAATTCAAGGCTGAATTCGCCAATGAAACAGACAAACGCACACCTTTAGAAGCTTTAACCGATGCCGATATTTTTATTGGCGTTTCCGGACCGGATTTATTAACACCGGAAATGCTAAAAGTGATGGCACCCAACCCCATTGTATTTGCCCTGTCGAACCCGAACCCGGAAATACAGCCTGAACTGGCCCATCAAACACGTGATGATATTTTAATGGCCACCGGTCGTAGTGATTATCCCAATCAGGTTAACAATGTACTGGGCTTTCCCTATATCTTCCGTGGCGCGCTGGATGTCAGGGCAACGCGTATTTCTCAGGAAATGCATATTGCGGCCGTTCATGCTATTTGTGCCCTTACCCATGAACCGGTGCCACAGGAAGTTCTTGATGCCTATGAACTGGAACATCTGGAATTTGGCCCGGACTACATCATCCCCAAACCGGTTGATCCCCGTTTAATCGAACGTATCCCCGCGGCCGTTGCCAGAGCCGCTATCGATAGTGGCGTAGCACGCATCAATATCGACTAGCTCAAAAAGTTATCACTGACAACTTGATCCGGCACTGGAACTGCTACACTCCAGTAACCCCCATTGGAAAAAGGCCGGACTCAATGAACAAGATAACCGTTGTCGGCGCAGGACGTGTAGGCGAGTCAACTGCCCAGTTTATTGCCAGCAAGGACTTATGTCGTGAAATTGCCCTGGTGGATATCAATGAAGGTGCCGCCTCCGGTGCCGCTCTGGATATTCAGGAAGATGCCCCCCTGTTTGCGTTTGATACCCGCCTGATTGGCGGCTCCAATCCGGAGCTCATGGCTGATTCAGATTTAATTATTATCACAGCCGGGATTCCCCGCAAGCCCGGGATGTCACGCTCCGACGTAATGGAAGTTAATGTTAGAGTGACCGATGAAATCGTTGCCAATACCTTAAAGTACGCTCCCAATGCCATGATGCTGATCGTCTCCAATCCGGTCGACATACTGACTTACCGGGCATGGAAGAAAACCGGCTGGGATCGCAACCGAATTTTTGGTCAGGCAGGTGTCCTCGACTCAACTCGCATGGCCAGCTTTATTTCACTGGAAACCGGCTACTCATCGCTGGATATAAACGCCATGGTACTCGGTGGCCACGGCGACTCCATGGTGCCAATGATGCGTTACACCACCATTTCAGGCATTCCGGTGAGTAACTTCCTTGATCAGAACAAAATTAATGACATTGTCACACGTACCCGTAATGGTGGTGCAGAAATATTAGCTCTGCGTCAGAATAGCAGCGCCTTCGCTGCACCGGCAGCAGCCGTCTCCATAATGGTCGATGCCATCGTCAATGATCGTAAACGCATTCTACCCTCAGTTGCTATTCTGGATAATGAATACAACTGTCACGACATGGCCATAGGCGTACCCACAGTACTGGGTAAAAACGGTCTGGAACAGGTCATTGAACTTGAGCTCAACGAACAGGAACAGGCTGATTTTAATAACTCGGTTGCACAGGTAAAAAAAGATCTGGATATACTGTCAAAGCTCTAACAACGGTACAATTGATTTCATTCAGAAGCAAACCATCGCCATTCTGTGATGACGTCCCGTTTGCATTGTTATGTCATATTGCCACTACTATGACATCAGATTCACTAATCCAGCTTTCCTAATACCACAGGCTTGGCTAAACTACTCCCCATGAGTAAACCGCGCGCCTATCTGATCGATTCCAGTATTTATATTTTCCGAGCCTGGCATGTATTCGATGACTCCATAACTGATATTGACGGCAATCCTGCCAATGCAGTATATGGCTTTAGTGAATTTTTATATCAATTAATCCAGCAGAAACAGCCTGAATATATAGCCTGCGCCTTTGATGATCATCAGACCAATTCATACCGTTGTGAAATATTTCCGCAATACAAAGCCAACCGTCCACCCGCACCAGAAGAACTGATTGTACAGTTTGAATATTGCCGCGAATTTTGTCGTGCCGTTGGCATACCAGCCTTTGGCAGTAATCGTTTTGAAGCCGATGACATCATCGGCACACTGGCAACACGGTTACGCAATCAGGGTTTTGATATCACCATCGTCAGTGCAGATAAAGATCTTACCCAGCTCATACTCGGTGACAAAGATGCCTGGTGGGATTTTGCCAGAGGCAATGTACTCAACAACAAAGGGGTAGAAAAAAACTGGGGCGTCAAACCCCATCAGATTGCCGACTTACTTGCACTCTCCGGTGACAAAGTCGATAACATTCCCGGCATACCCGGCGTCGGGTATAAAATGGCATCTAATTTATTAAATAAATTTCCTGACATCGAAAGTATACTGGGCAATATAGAAAAAATTTCTGAAATGAAATTTCGAGGCTCCGCAAGAATTCAAAACCTGGTACATGAACATCAGGCTATATTACCACTGAATAAAAAACTCACTACCATCGTCACCGATGCAGAATTCAAAAATCACCAGCAAGATATACGCTGGAATGGCATTAATGAAAAAATACTTCATCAACTAATGGACGTCCTTGATGCCAGTGATCAACGCCGACAACGCTGGCTACAACTACAACCTTCATAATGAGTAAACTGATATTATTCAACAAACCCTACGGCGTTATTTGTCAGTTTAGTCCGGATGAAAAGCACAAATCACTGGCCGAATTCATTGACATCAAAGAAGTCTATCCTGCAGGTCGCCTCGATCATGACTCAGAAGGTTTATTACTGTTAACCGATGATGGTAAACTGCAAAATAAAATCAGTCACCCGAAAAACAAAATGCCAAAAACCTATTGGGTACAGGTAGATGGCGACATCACCGAAACAGCATTAGAAAAGCTTCGCAAAGGTGTCGAGCTGAAAGATGGAACAACAAAACCCGCGCTGGCAAAAAAAATCAACTCGCCAGAAAACCTCTGGCCAAGAGACCCGCCTATTCGTTATCGAAAAGATATTCCCACCAGCTGGATAGAACTTACCATAAAAGAAGGCAAGAACAGACAGGTTCGCAGAATGACGGCAGCGGCTGGCTTTCCAACCTTACGTCTTATTCGATGTCAAATTGGAGAATGGAGCCTGACAGGAATCGAACAGGGAAAATATACAATTACCAATGTTTAACATTGCTTCATACTAAAGCAGGAAACAACCCTTTCAATCCGTTTGCAATAAATTCAATTGCAATAGCTGCTAACAACAACCCCATTAACCGGGTAAATATATTAATACCGGTTTTACTAATACGCGGTTCAATCACAGGCACCAGCCTGAAAGTAACATATAAAATAATCGCAATTGCACATATATCACAGGCAATCAATATGTAATGAAACAAACTGGTTCCCTTGTTAGCATAAAGAATAACACTACTGATAGCACCAGGCCCTGCCAGCAATGGCGTTGCCAGCGGCACGATAGCAATAGAATCACGCCTTTCCGCGTCTGACATTTCATCATTTGTTTGCACAGTGGCACTCATTTTTGCATGCAACATGGAAATCGCCATCAATAAAATCAATATTCCACCCGCAACCCTGAACGAATTAATGCTTATGCCAAAAAAATCAAGAATAGCCTCACCCGCAACCAGTGTCACCAGCAAAATAGCGGTCACAGTTAATACCACCATTTTTGATATCGAATGCTTATCTTTGTCATTAAAATCCGATGTTAAACTTATAAAAATCGGAATCATGCCTACCGGATTAAGTATCGCAATAAGCGCAATCATTACTTTTATGTATTCATCATATTCGAGCATGCTTTATAACTCTGACAAAATTAAAACGATTCATTAAGAATTATCTGGACGATACTTAAGCTGCACACCTTCTATAAATTTACGCAATACCTGATCTTTACAACTACGGTAATGTTTATGCTCAGGCTTGCGAAAAAAAGCACTGAGCTCATGCTTGCTTAAACTCACCTCAGTCAGCGCCAGAACATCCAGTATATCTTCGGCTTTCAAATCGAGGGCGATTTTCAATTTTCTGAAAATTACATTGTTGTTAATTTTTTTTTCGGGCGCTGGCTGCACGCCTTCTTTTTTACCTCGCCGATCAATTATCATACCATTGAGAAAAATAGCCAGTTCAGTATCACCACATGCCTGAAATGCAGGATCTTCATCTTTTTTTAACCAGTTACTAATCTGCTCACGCGTCACCTGAAGGTCAGCCAGGCCAAAGATAGACATCATCTTCGAATCATTGTAATCAAAGGCATAACGAATACGACGAAGCACATCATTATTGGTCACAATAACTCTCCCTTCCTGTAACCCAAATCACCCCTTAGATTCCTCTTTGGCACGCCGTTTATTACGCTCATTAAGATTATGTGTCTTGATCAGCATCTTTACCTCATTTTTTCCCCATGCTTCCGCTTCATCTTCAGTGACAAAACCATCCTGACGCTTGGTGAGCACCGTCTTCTTTGAAGTGACTCGTCTAATAATTTCAACAGCCCAGGCATCATTCTCCTGCACTAGCTGATAAACGTACTTCTTGCTTCTCGCCATTATTATTGATTTCCTGCTTAAGGTTCAGTATCGGTTACGGGAAAGTGGCCGCTTTCAGCAGTATATTGTAACTCCATATTACAGCCCGCTTTATTGGCACAGTTTACTCTTCGAAGCTCATCACATCATCTTTTTTCTATTGATTGGTAACAGTAATAGCCATTGTCATAACTTGATATAACACCACTAATAACCTATAAAACAATAAAATGTCTGCAACGAGCTAAATTAACGGATGTATTTGCCCGGCCATAAAAAAGCAATCATTTCCCTCCTGTTTGTTATTCTTTTATTACCACCTGGCGTTTTTGCCTCCAAACTAAAGGTACTGACATCTGCCGATGCAGAGAGTAATGCGCTCCAGTCTTTCATTATTGTGCCTGATAACGCATTATTACCCGAAGGCATCAAACATAACAGCCATCCATCACTACTGGCCAGACAGGTGCCGTTTGTTATCGAACTGATCAACCCGCCCGGGCCTGAAACCGATATTCAATGGTCAATAAAAGCCCGCAACTTACACCATAAAACCATTGATATTTTATCTTCTTACCACAATAAACCCCCATCTTCTTTGGAACAGAAATTCTGGCAATCCGATCCGCTCGGCGCTTCTGTTTATGATCGTCATAAATTAATTTTCACCCCTGGCCCTGTTAATCACTCAACATCAATTTATAAAAAAGGCAGAGGACAGAAAAACAACCGTCAAAAGTATGGTGGCGGTAGTATTTTAATCAACAATCAGGGCTTCAATCCTAAAATTGGCTATGATGTTTCGGTCAGTCTTATTCAAAATAATGCTGTTATTGATACCTATAAAACAAAAATAATAATGGATAAAAAAGATATGATTCGTCAGGAATATATAAACCATTACAATATTCAACGCTATGGTTATGGCAGCAATGGCGCCATACCCATACCACGACGGGATGAAATTACTGCTTTACCTGAAATCAAAACTGTTCTGGGTAATCCATTAACAGAAAGCCGCTACAATCTTTTAATCAATGATGGCATTCAGAACATTGCTTCATCTATCGCAATGATCTATCAGCTTCAACTTGAAACTTATAAAAACAATAATCAGCTTAAAAACATTGCCAATGAAACACTTCCTGTCCCGGACAACCCGCTCTGGCTCAGTGGCGGCTGGCGCAACCCTGAACGCAATGAATGGTATAGCAACGCTGTAAACGGTGTACATCAACGCGGAGGTGCCGTTGACTTTATTATTAAATCTCCCCCGGGACATATTAATACTGCGATTTCATACTGGATTTTATGGCTCGCCCTGGAAAACAATAAAGACAAACTGGATGCTTTCTGGCAACTCGAAACCAACGGTAGACCCATGCGCACAAATGAATTTACGGAAGATATAGAACCCAGAAATGGTATTCCCGATGCTTTCGACAAAGCAGATCACTTACATGTCAACGTGATATATAACGAATAATGAAAATACTGAATTACATTATATTACTATTTCTTCTTGGCTCTTCGGCGCTGGCCGATACCCGTTTCGATGAACTTTTTGACCTCCATTCTGACAACGCCTCTGCCACCGCAGACAGCATTACCCGCTTTCATGCAGAAAATATTAATCTTTCTTTTACTGAAAAGCTTACGCAACTAAATGCCTTATCACAGAATATTGACGCATTTATCAAAGTGAGCCCGGGAAATCCATTACTCTGGTTTATGAAAGGCCTGAATTACAGCAATCTGGCATCTGTTTACAATGCACAACATGATGTTCAACAGGCCGATCTTTTTATAACCCAGAAAAATCAGGCTTATGCAAAAGCCATTGAGCTGGACACTAAAAATAACATGCTCACTGCTGCTATTTACGCCACTATGAAACACGGTTTACCGGAAGATCTTAAAATCATAGCCATTCAAAAAGAGTTAACTCTCGGTGGCAATGGTGAAAACGAATCCGATTACTGGTTTTTACACTGGAGCAATATTAATGCACTACAACAGGCTGGCAGACTGGAAGAAGCACAACAGGCACTGACTAATATGAAAGCTGAAATGTTAAAACAGGACATTAGCAATCCCGACTACGAAAAACTCACAGTGCAGATAGAACAAAGTTTCAATCAACCCACTCTTCAAATAAACAATCAAAAAACAACTCTCAAAGAAAGCTCTTCAAAACAGCAAGATTCTAAACCTGACATCGTTTCCGTCGAAGATTTTACCTGGCTATTAATTGGCCTGGTTATTATCGCACTGATACTGGCATGGAAATATGAAGTACTGATCTTTAAAAAGAAGCGCTAATCTTCAGCAATTGACTTCACTAATCGCAAATTACCGTATTGCTCGACTGCGCAATACCAGCCTGATGCCACATAAGTGGTTGAGATTGTTTCCACTATTAATGCCGGCCCAATAATCTGCTGGCCCGCCCCCATCAGGTCACGCTGAAAAACCGGCACATCATTATCAACTCCCACTAATTGCACATAACCCTGCCTTCCCTGCTCATTACTTAAGAATGACGGACATTCGGGTAACTCGAATCTTGATGCCTTGCCTCGCACACTGACTCTTAATGTAACCAGTTCTACCGCTATATTCAGTGCATGACCATAACGTTGTTCATGCAGTTGATGGAAAGCCTGCTGAATATCATCCAGTGTCTGCCAGGGTATGTTCAGGGTAAAACTCTGTCCCTGATATCGACAATCCACTGAATAGAGACACTCTGGCACCTGACCAGCCAGTTCATCACCCATCTCGGTTATCGCCTGCTGTTTCAACTCATCCAGGCTGGCCTGTAGATCGTGATAATTTGCATACATAGATAACTGTGTACAGGTACGCGACATTTCTCTCGCAGGCACGGCAACCAGCATACCCAGCGCAGACAACACACCCGCCTGTACTGGCACCAGTGCTGATGTCATTTGCAAAGCATCGGCAAGCGCACAGACATGCAGGCCACCCGCACCACCGAATGATACCAGGGTAAATTCCCGTGGATCCGCACCCCGTTGCACCGACATCACCTGTAGCGCGCGCACCATATGTTCATTAGCCACTTGCACAATACCGGCAGCGGTTTGCTCAATACTTAACTGAATTTTTTCAGCCAGAGGCTTGATCGCCTGTTGAGCAGCCGCCAGATCCAGTTGCATACCGCCGCCCAGAAAGGCATCTGCCCTTAGCCGACCGAGTACCAGATTCGCATCAGTCACTGTTGGTAACTGACCTCCCCGACCATAGCAGGCAGGCCCGGGATCAGCTCCGGCAGATTCTGGCCCGACCAGTAAAAGCCCACCGGCATCGACCCGGGCAATGGAACCACCACCGGCACCGATGGTATGCATATCAACCATCGGCACGGCAACCGGATAATCGCCGATATGACCTTCAGAGGTCAGTACAATAGCATCATCAATCAGCGCTACATCGGTTGAAGTCCCCCCCATATCAAAGGTCAGTAATTGCTTATGACCACCCAGACCTGCGACAAACTGCGCTCCCTTCAGGCCACCGGCGGGACCGGATAAGAGCAAATGAACCGCATGCTGGCCCGCCTGCTGCGCACCGATAGTACCGCCAGCACTTTGCATCACCGCAATAGAATCGGCATGGGCATGCTGCTCAAGTCGTTGCAGGTAACCCTGCATCAAAGGACCAACATAGGCATTCAGCACCGTCGCCATACCCCGTTCATATTCTTTATATTCGGCCAGGATTTTTGACGATCGACTAACGTAAATATCACCCGGCAGCGCAGCTTCGATCTGCTTTTCCTGACCATCATCAAGAAATGAAAATAACAGATTAATGGCGATGGCCTGCGGTGTATTATTCTGTAGTTGTTTAATCAGGCAGCTCAACTCCGCATCCGTTAGCGGTTTCAATAATTCACCCTGCGCAGACAGACGGGTATCCAGTTGATAACAATCAGCAGGATCCACCAACGGTTCAGGCGGCACCGGTTGTAAATTATAAAGTTCACGCCGTGCCTGACGACCAATCTGTAATATATCGGCAAAGCCCTGATTGGTAATATAAGCCGTTCGCACACCTTTACCTTCCAGCACGGCATTAGTGGCAACGGTGGAGCCATGAATTAACTGAAACTGCTTATTCTCCAGCCCCAGCTCTTTAATCCCCTGCAATATAGCTTGTTCCGGCGCTGCTGGTGTCGATAACACTTTATGCACGCGCACACAGATACCGTCAAATAAAACAAAATCGGTAAAAGTCCCACCGGTATCAACACCCAAATAGATTGAACTGGTTAATTTTTCAATGGTCATTAATGCAGACTAAATTATTAAACCGAATAAACAGTCTGCCTAGTATAAAGTAAAACAACAAGCACTTGCCTATTCCGTTCAGCATGCATACTATTTCGCACTATGTCAGAAACACTCATTAAGATAGAAAACCTGCATCGTTATTATGCAGACACGCACGCGGTTAAAGGCATCAGTTTTGAACTGCATCAGGGGCAGGTATTAGGTTTTCTTGGTCCCAATGGGGCAGGGAAATCAACCAGTATGCAAATGATCAGCGGCGTACTTGCACCCAGTGGCGGACGAATTTTGATCAACGGCATTGATCTACTCGACAACCCCAGGGAAGCAAAAAATCAGCTGGGTTACTTACCGGAAAAACCACCCGTCTACCCCGAACTGACAGTTGATGAATATTTAACTTACAGTGCACGCCTGCGCAACATTGCCAGCCAAAAACTAAACACCGCAATTGAAGATGCCAAACAACGTTGCGGATTAACACAGGTAAACCGTCGCCTGATTGGCAATTTATCCAAAGGCTACCAACAACGCGTGGGTATTGCACAGGCCATTATTCATAATCCGGCGGTTGTTATCCTCGACGAACCGACCGTCGGCCTGGACCCTATTCAAATTCGAGAAATACGGCAGTTGATTACTGAACTTGGAAAACACCATGGGGTCATTTTATCGACACACATATTGCCAGAAGTACAGGCGGTATGCAGCCATGTGCAAATCATTAATCAGGGTCAGCTGGTTTTTAGCGAAAGCATGGAGTCACTCAATCAACACATGCAATGCAATCAAATTCTGGTGGCATTTTCCCGCCCTCCGGAAGAACAGCAATTGCTCGCCATTGCCGGCATTAAGCAACTGGATAATCTGCAAAATGGTCGATTTCGTTTACACATAGAAAACGGACAATCCATGGCTGAACTGATTGTCAGTGCATCGGTTGCTCAGGACTGGGGACTACTGGAACTGACACCGGAAAAACAGACACTGGAACAGATATTTGTTGACCTCACTTCCGGCGACATCAGCAAGGAGCAAGCGGCATGATCTGGCATATTGCCTGGCGCGAATTGCGCAGTCTTTTTTTATCACCACTGGCATGGACTATTCTTGCGGTAATGCAATTTATTCTGGCCTGGATTTTTTTCGCCCAAATGGAAACCTTCTTTGTACTGCAACCCCAACTTGCCGTCATTGATGGCGCTCCCGGAGCCACTGATTTAATTGTCGCTCCGCTATTCAGCTCCGCCAGTGTATTGCTACTTATGATTTGCCCACTAATGACTATGCGACTGATAGCTGAAGAGCGCCGTAGCGGCACTCTCAATTTATTATTATCATCACCAGTATCAATGACCGAAATCGTTCTCGGTAAATACCTTGGCATTATTTTGTTTTTATTTATTCTGGTTCTACAAATCAGTTTAATGCCTTTGTCATTACTCATGGGTACAGAAATTGACATGGGCAAACTGGCCGCTGGCATACTGGGCCAAATGTTATTACTGGCATCTTTTGCAGCAGCCGGATTGTATCTGTCATCACTCACAACCAACCCGGTTATAGCTGCTATCAGTACTTTTGGCCTGTTGATTATGCTATGGATTATTGATGCTGCTGCTAATTCAGGTGCAAATGCAGGCAATCAAAGCAGCGAATTTTTCAATTACATGTCATTGATCCAGCATAACACGCCTATGCTACGAGGCATTATCAATAGTAGCGATCTGGCCTACTTTGTATTATTTATTATTACGTTTATTTCACTCAGTATTCGCCAGCTGGATTCACAAAGGTTACAGAAATAAAATGGAAGTCACCTCAAGTTCTCGACTGCAACACCGTATTCAGTTCATTATTTTTATTACTTTATTTACAACCTGTATTGGCCTGCTGGCATGGTTAAGTACAGAATATACTTTTCGTAGTGACTGGACTGCAGGTAAACGCAATTCTCTCTCAGAGGACACAGTCAAATTACTCCAGCAACTAGATGGCCAAATTACGATTCGCACTTATCAGAGCGACAATCCCACCACTCATCAGGCCGTAAAAGAGATACTGGAGCGTTATCAAACTCATACCAAGAATTTAACATTCAAACTGGTAAATCCCGACCTGGAAATTGATCTAGCGAAAGCTGATGGCATTAACAGTTACGGTCAGACAATCATTAAATATAACAACCGCCAGGAATCACTGGATTCACTCAACGAACAAAATATTACCAATGCTCTTATTCGCCTAAGCCGTACTTCTCAACCTGTAATTACTTTTATCCAGGGACACAATGAACGTAATCCGGATGATGCCGCCAATACAGGTTACAGCACTTTTAAAAAGCAGTTAATGGATAAAGGATTAAATATAGACAGCATTAACCTTCTGGAAACACCATTATCAACTGACATTAAAACATTGGTCTTAGCGGCACCTAATCACAAACTACTTGCCGGCGAAGTGGAACAGATTATTAACTATATCAATCAGGGCGGTAATTTCCTCTGGCTACAGGACCCTGGCGATTTACACAATCTTGAACCACTTGAAAAATTACTCGGCATAGAATTTCTAAACGGCATTCTTGTTGACAACAATCCATCGCTGCGTGAAACACTACGCATACAACATCCGGCAGTAATCCCCATCATCAGTTATGGCCAGCATAAAATAACCGAAGAGATGCGTTACAACACCTTATTCCCGATTTCAAATGCTATCGATTTCAACAAGGAATCGCCATGGACCATTACACCATTGCTTATTACCTTGCCCGGCAGCTGGTCAGAAACAGCCGGCTTTACAATGGATGTTGAGTTTGAGCCGAAAAAAGGTGACATAGAAGGCCCTCACACACCCGGACTTGCGCTGGAACGCAACACAGACAATAACCTATCACAACGCATCGTCATTATTGGTGACAGCGATTTTCTTGCAAATACCTATATTGGTGCTGGAGCCAATCTAGCTCTCGGTTTAAACATTTTAAACTGGTTGAATACGGATGACACACTGATTGCCATTCATCCAAAAAGCGCACCAGACCTGACGATTGAACTGAACGACAGTGAAACAGCCATTATTGGTCTTGGTTTTCTGGTTATCTTGCCTTTACTATTATCAGGTACAGGTGTTTTTATCTGGCAAAAACGTCGTAAACGCCTATGAACACCCGTGGTTATCTAAATATCTTTCTGCTCATCCTGGTTATTTTACTGGTGAGCTTCATTATCTGGAATAATAATGAAACCAGCTATCTGAAACTGAAGATCACAAATCTTGAAAAAGATGAAATTAATATCATTACCATACCCAGAGAAAAAGGTGACATAATTCTAAAATCAACTACCTCTGGCTGGCTTATGCATAGTCCTTATAAAATCCGCGGCCATGAATTTAGAATCAATCAGCTATTAAATCTGACGCAACTCATTGCTGAAAACAGCTACGAAACTGGTGACCTCAACCTTTCACAATTCAATCTCGACCCTTCGGATACATCAATCATTTTTAATAAAACCACGCTTGAGTTCGGCACTACAAATCCGGTTAATCTGATGCGTTATATAAAATCAGGAAACAAACTGTTTTTAGTCAAAGATACTATATACCCATTACTCAGATCACAACCGACCAGTTTTATTTCATTATCTTTATTACCCGAAAACTCCACTATAAAGTCGATTGCCATACCCGCTTTCACTGTTATCAGGGATGCCGCAAAAAAATGGAAGACCACACCAGAACAAAACACCAATGCCGACACAATACAGAAATTTATTCAAAACTGGAAAAACTCACAGGCCTTTGGCATACATGCCTACATGGAAAGGAAAAATCTTGGCCATATTAGAGTCGAACTGGATAACGGCTTAATAGAATTCGAAATTACAGACAATGACCCATGGTTAATTCTGGCCCGCAAAGATATTGGCATAGAATATCATCTCGACAAATCGCAAATTTCAAATCTGTTAGAGCTGACGACTCAAACCAAAAAAACTGATCCAGATAACTAATGCCTGAACTACCCGAAGTAGAAACAAGCCGACGCGGCATTGAACCTCACATCGTCAATCAAACAATAGTACGGGTTATTATTCGCCAAAAACAACTGCGCTGGCCAATACCAGCAAGCCTGATAAAAAATTTACCCGGCGAAAAAATAATTTCCGTTAACCGACGAGGAAAATATTTATTACTGGAAACTAGAAAAGGAACACTTATTATACATCTTGGCATGTCCGGTAGCCTGCATATTGTCAATCAAAAATCATCTGCTGAAAAACACGATCATTTTGACATTGAATTTAGCAATAAAAAAACTCTTCGCTTACGTGACCCACGTCGTTTTGGTTCTGTCCTATGGACAACCAAGGACCCGCTAACACACAAACTCATTGAAAAGCTAGGTCCCGAACCATTAACAGATGAATTCACAGCAGAATATTTACATCTATTGTCACGCAAACGAAAAGTTGCTATCAAAACATTTATTATGAACAGCCATATCGTAGTTGGTGTAGGTAATATTTATGCCAATGAAGCCTTGTTCATGGCGGGCATAAATCCCAAACGAATAGCCAGTCAAATTTCCCTGGTTCGCTATCAATCATTGGTCTCTGCCATTAAATCAATACTACATCAGGCTATCAAACAGGGCGGCACAACATTACGCGACTTCAGCAGAGAAGACGGAAAGCCCGGGTATTTCCAACAGCAATTAAATATCTATGGCAAAGCAGAACAGCCCTGCCCTAATTGCAATCACCTCATCAAACAGATACGCCAACAGCAACGATCCAGTTATTATTGCAGTTATTGCCAGAAATAATTATCGCCTTTGCCAGAAGCACTGAGTTTTAACTTGAATTTATTCTGTTTTCTAATAGGATAAGATAACCTTTTAAAAGATTGAGCAGCATGAAAAAACGTAATAAACGCAGCCAGATCACAACCAGTAATGTTATCGGCGCGGTAGTTTTTGCCCTATTAATGACAGCACTCATTGTTTTCGCAATGTACTATGATCCGAACAAACAGTATTCGAACAGTTTTTTTGATGATGTTTCTGAATTTATGAAATGGAGAAACGAATAACCCCCTCCATTGAGGTTATTCAGCAGGACATAACCTGCATGAATGTCGACGCCATCGTCAATGCGGCTAATAATAGCCTGCTTGGCGGTGGCGGAGTTGATGGTGCCATACATAAAGCAGCAGGCCCTGAATTACTCAAGGCATGTAGACAACTCCACGGCTGTGCAACTGGCCAAGCCAAAATCACTCTCGCTTACAAGCTCCCGTCCAGATATATCATACATACTGTCGGCCCAGTCTGGCAGGGCGGCAATCACCATGAAGAAAAACTGTTAGCTGACTGTTATCGTAACAGTCTACAAATCGCTGCCGATCATCACTTAAAGAGCATTGCCTTTCCTGCTATCAGCTGTGGCGTCTATGGTTTCCCGGTTGAAGAGGCCGCTAAAATAGCCGTGTCGGTTATTCGAGAATCAGTCAAAAAATATAATTTTGAAAGAATTTATCTGGTTAGCTTCAGCACCAACATGACAACCAGTTTACAACGTGCTCTTGATTCCAGTACGCAAACATAAAAAAGCCCGAATCATATGATTCGGGCTTTTATTTTTCAGCTATTTTCAGACTATGATTACAGCTTGTCTGCTTCTGAAGCCAGGTATGCAGCAACACCATCGGGAGAAGCTTTCATGCCTTTGTCGCCCTGATTCCAGCCAGCAGGACACACTTCACCATGCTCTTCTGTAAATTGCAGCGCATCAACCATACGGATCATGTCATCGATATTACGACCTAATGGCAGATCATTAACCACCTGATGACGAACCACGCCATTTTTATCAATCAGGAATGAACCACGGAAAGCAACCGCACCGTCAGGTGTTTCAACATCATAGGCTTTACAAACACCGTGAGTCATATCAGCCACCAGTGTATAACCAACCTGACCGATACCACCTTGATTAATAGGCGTGTTACGCCATGCATTATGCGTAAAATGAGAATCGATAGAAACACCAATCACTTCTACATTACGTTTTTTGAATTCTTCCAGACGATGATCAAATGCAATCAACTCAGATGGACATACGAAAGTAAAATCCAGTGGATAAAAGAAAACAACTGCATATTTACCTTTTGTAGCATCTTTAAAATTGTAACTATCAACAATCTCACCGTTACCCAATACGGCAGCGGTTGTGAAATCCGGCGCTTCGCGACCAACTAATACACCCATGACAGGCTCCTTTAAATATTTAACATAGAGGGGATTAAAAGAAAGCTATTCTATGCTCCCCCGATACAAGCATCAACAGAACAGATAAAATATAGGCTTTTAGCAGGATTTCAACCCTAGATAACACATGGTCATGCTTAATTCCGAATTCTTCGATCAGGATGCCTGTTCTCTCGCCTGTAACTTACTGGGTAAGATCATTAGAAGAAAGTACAAAAATCAGTGGCTTGCTGCACGCATAATAGAAACAGAAGCCTATTATCTGGAGGATAAGGGCAGCCATGCTTCTTTAGGCATGACCGCCAGACGAAAGGCACTATTCATGCCCGCGGGGACAATTTATATGTATTACGCCCGTGGCAAGGACTCGCTCAATGTCAGTTGTGCAGGCCAGGGCAATGCTGTTCTGATTAAATCTGCTTACCCCTATGTTGACCAACTGTCAGGCACCGACAGCCTGGTCTTAATGCAGCAACTTAATCCGAGCGCATCTGGCAAAATCCGCACTATAGACCATCTCTGCAAGGGACAGACCCTGCTCTGTCAATCGATGAATCTAAAAGTACACGACTGGGATCAACAACAGTTTGATGCATCCTGTTTTTATTTTGAAGATATCAGTTATCAACCCGGACAAATTATCCAGACCACACGACTGGGTATACCTGAAGGCCGCGATGAACATCTGCATTATCGCTTCATTGATTATGATTTTGCCCGGCACTGCACTCGCAACCCCTTAACTATCCGCAACTGGAAACAAAATCACCACTATTCCCTGCTCTCACCATCAGTTTAACAACCCAAAAAAACGCCTCTTAAAAGAGGCGCTTTCACCAAGGGCATCAAACGTCCTGCTCTAATTAATCAATACAGCCGACAGGGTATGGTAATCCAGCAATACGTGACCCCTGTTTAGAGGGACCATCTGGAAAAAGCTGATACAAATATTCTTTATTGCTTTTCTCTGCACCCAGCGACTCTCTCATATGCCTGAGCAATAACTTCACCATAGGTGTAATTAAATACTCATTATAAAAATTTCGCATAAATCGAATAACGATCCAGTGATCTTCCGTTAATTGCAAATTATCTCTTGCGGCAAGCAACTCCCCCATAGACTCTGTCCATGCATAACGCTCGATCAGGTTACCTTCTTTTGACAAATGATAAATTTCACCATTAAATTCAAACTCAAAACTTTTCTCTTTGTTTGCAGAAGCATTTACCTCAGACTGTTCTTTAACAACCACGGGCCTGTAATTATTAATCAATGCTGCACGATGTGGACAGGGCAATCCGGCAATCTTTGTACTCTGCGCTAAAATGCCATCAGGAAAAAGCTGACTTAAATAATCCTCATTTGCATAATCACGCCCCAGTTTATTAGCTACTTCTTTTAAAAATAACTTCATAATCGGTGCATGATTGTATTCCTTATAAAAGTTTCGCAACATACTGATGATTTGCCAGTGCTCATCTGTTAACACCAGACCCTCATGCTCTGCAATAGCTTCGGCTATGGCATCGGTCCAGTCATCCACATTCTGTAAACGACCCTCATCAGTAAGATGATATTGAACACCAGCCACCTCTAATAAATCATGTCTGAATGCCATGAGGGACTCCTCTACAAGTTATTTATTAAAATTGAAACTCATATACTGGATTATCTCCACGGCCGGAAACAATCAGATTCATTTAGACATTTAAAATATATTAATACTTTCAGATAATTATAAACTGGGATCGGACTTAAAGCCGGCACTGAACGTGACCTGCTTAACAGTAATTCTAGACCAAAAATTTAAATATGGATAAATCAAGGTAAAACTTTCACCTTAATAATACTATTTTGATTTTGGACGAAAAGCCTTAATCACCGTTTCATCGGTTTCGAGATAAGGCCCCTCAATCAAATCAATACAATAGGGAACGGCAGGAAAAACAGCATCCAGGCATTCTCGAATCGATTTGGGTTTGCCCGGTAAATTTATAATCAGAGATTTATGCCGTATACCCGCTGTTTGTCGCGACAAGATTGCCGTGGGCACATATTGCAAACTGACCTGACGCATCAGCTCGCCAAACCCGGGCATCATCTTATTGCACACCGCTTCCGTTGCTTCTGGTACTAAATCCCTGGGAGCAGGCCCGGTGCCACCGGTGGTCACGATCAGACAGCAATGTTCATGATCTGCCAGATCAATTAATGTGTCTTCAACCCCGTGCTGATCATCGGGAATCACTCGGTATACCGGTTCCCAGTCAGAGATCAGATAATCTTTCAAGGTATCAATAATGGCCTGCCCAGAAATATCCTCATAAACGCCAGCACTGGCTCTATCCGAGGCAGTCACCACTCCAATTTTTATTTTCGACATATTGCTTACCCGTAAATTTTGCCAAATTATAGCAATGAACTATGATCGGAGTATGAGCAAACCCAGCGACTCCGAATTAAAAACTGCACTCACCAAAGCCATTAATATGAAAGAGCAGGGCGAGGATGAATTCTTTCTGGCGAAAACATTAATCAATCATCATTATCGAATCCGCTACCTGGAAGATCTACTGGTCATTGCGGATCGCTATATGAATCATGGCATGGCCGAACATGAACGCATGGGTTTATTACGTGCCATTGAAAAAGCAAAACAGGCAGAACAACGAACAGCAGGTAATGAACATGATGATTTTGGACTGGAATAATCCAGCCAGATAATCTGCTTATGGAATAACCACCGATTGACCCGTACCACGATGATCTGATGCGGCAGCCATAGTTAACTTCTTCTTATCCCAGATAACCATCTGCATATTGCCCCAGGTATTGTCTTCCGCCTTAAACTTGTGCCCCATGGCCGTCAGTTGTTCAATCTGTTGCGCCGATAACGCCCCCGGCTCATAAGAAATAATATCCGGCAAATACTGATGATGATATCTGGGCAGATCAACAATAGTCTGAGCATCCTCTCCCTGATTAAACGCCAGGGCACCAAGCAATACCATGGAAATTATTCGACTCCCGCCCGGTGTGCCGAGTACAGCCAGACGATTTTTGGTTTGCAGAAAAGTCGGCGTCATACTGGACAACATTCGCTTACCCGGTTGGATTGCGTTAGCATCCGCACCGACCAGTCCATACACATTAGGCACGCCCGGCTTGGCTGAAAAATCATCCATTTCATCATTTAACAACACACCTGTACCCGGCGGTACAAAGCATGATCCAAACGGATAATTTATCGATAAGGTAGCCGCCACATAATTACCCTCATGATCAATTATTGAAAAATGCGTCGTATCCGTAGCGCCATCTTTTTTCTTCATGCCCGGCAAAGCATCACTGGGTGTTGCCGCTTTTGGTCGAATGGTGGTACGTAATCCAGCGGCATAATCTTTATTTATTAATTTGGCGACAGGTACTTTTACAAAGTCCGTATCGCCCAGATATTCTGCCCGATCACGATAAGCTCTGCGCATAGCTTCGACTATATAATGCTTCTGCTGTATAGCAGACAACTTCTCTAAAGGATAAGCCGATAATTGATTAAGAATTTCCACCAGCGCCACACCACCGGATGAAGGTGGCGCCACCGACGTAATTTTCATACCCCGGTATTCAGCCTTAATAGGTTTACGTTCAATCACTTTATAATCATTGAAATCTTTTGTACTCCAGATGCCGCCCGCTTTATTAGTACCCTGAATGAGTTTATCTGCCAGTGGCCCTTTGTAAAAACCATCTGCACCTTTATCTGCGATCAGCCTGAGAGTTTTTGCAAGGTCTTTCTGTTTTATCCTGTAACCGACTGCAGGCACTTTACCTTTATGCAAAAAAATAGCGGCCGCGGCTGGTGAGCGCTTTAATTCTTTTAAACGAAATTTGGCCATATGCTGATAATGCTTATCTACAGCAAAACCTTTTTCAGCGTAACGGATAGCCGGTTGCAAACTTTTATTTAAAGGCAATTGACCATAATGAACAGCCAGATGCTCCAGTGCAGCAGGCACACCGGGGATACCCGCAGATAAAGGCCCATTCATTGATGCGCCTGTAATAACATCGCCATTCTTATCCAGATACATATCACGATGTGCATTAAACGGTGCTCGCTCACGGCCATCCAGCATCACTTCAAACTGGTCCTCTGCTCTGTGCAATAACCAGAAACCACCACCACCAATACCCGAACTATAAGGCTCGACTACCGCTAATGCGGCACTGACAGCAACAGCCGCATCAAAAGCATTACCACCGGCCTGGAGAATTTCTTCACCGGCCTGAGTCGCTAAGGGATGCGCACTGGCAATTGCCGCTGGCTGACGGGCTTGCAGCGGAAATGACGTAACAACTAATAAAAGAAACGAAAAAAGAAATTTATACATTATTGATTTTGATTATAGCAAGTCATCATATGAATAAAAAAAGCCCCGAACGGGGCTTTTATTTATTCACCTACAAGCCGTTTGTATTTTTCCATCAATTCTTCTTCACTTTCCTCATGATCAGGATCTTTAGGAATACAATCGACAGGACACACTTCAACACATTGTGGCGTATCATAATGGCCAACACACTCGGTGCATTTATTAGGGTCAATCACATAAATCTCGTCACCTGGCGAAATCGCCTCATTGGGACATTCAGGTTCACATACATCACAATTGATGCATTCATCGGTAATTATTAATGCCATTTATCACTCCCGGCTCTCATTATCTACGCATTATAACTGATAATTCTTTCGCAACACTCGGATCTACGAATTCTGAAACATTCCCACCCAGTTGAGCAATTTCTTTCACCAGCGATGAAGAAATAAAACTGCACTGTTCGGCAGGCGTCAAAAATAGTGTTTCTATGTCCGCCGCCAGATGACGATTCATACTGGCCAGCTGCATTTCATATTCAAAATCTGAAACAACCCTCAAGCCACGTAATATTACATTAGCCTGCTTGATACGTGCGAAGTCCACCAGTAATTCTGAAAATCCGCAGACTTCGATATTGGACAGGTGACCGAGCACACCACTCACCATAGCAACTCGATGGTCCAGATCAAACAGGGGGGTTTTAGAGGGATTTGCAGCCACCGCCACCACCACCTTATCAAACAACTTTGAGGCCCGCTCCACCAGATCGGTATGACCATTGGTCACCGGATCAAATGTCCCCGGGTATACTGCTATCACAGACATAGTTAATCCTGTTTTTTTCTCAGGGCGAGATAATACCCTACCTGACCGGCTTTTTTACCACGAATTATCTGCCAGTTTTGAGGTAAATCAGGTAAATCCTGATTACTGGCCGACTCTATATAAATATAGGCCTCATCCGCCAGGTGATTATTCTGCTCCAGCAAGCGACAGGCGTTTGCCAGCAAATCATCATTATAGGGTGGATCAACAAATACCACGTCATATAATCCCGATGACTTTGCTAACCAGTTGAGCGAATCCTGCTGCTCTACCTGTATATTGTCTGCTTCCAGTAATTGAATATTGCTTTTCAATACTGCACATACATTCATCTGCTTTTCCAGCAAAAGCACACTGGCAGCCCCTCGAGAAGCCGCCTCAAAACCCAATACACCACTACCTGCAAACAGATCCAGACACTGCGCCCCGGGCATCACTGCCTGCAGCCAGTTGAAGACGGTTTCCCTGACTCGATCCGGTGTCGGCCTTAAGCCTTTCTGTTCAACCACAGGCAAAATTCGACTTCGCCAACGCCCCCCAATAATGCGTATCTTTCCCGCCCTGTTATTCACTATCGACTTCAAACAACTAACTTTTGCTAGCCTGCTTGCCAACAATAACAGTAATCATTTTATCCGGATGAATTCGTCTAACCAGTGCATCGCGGATTTTATGAATATCAATGGCACGTATTTTATCGTTAAACTCCTGCAAATAGGTTAACGGCAAATCATAAAAACCGATCATCGCCAGGTACTCAACCAGTTTCCGATTACTGTCTATCCGTAAGGGAAAGCCTCCGGTAATGTTAGTTAAACTGGCCTCAAGCTCTTCTTTGGTTGGACCTTCATCGATGTATCGTTTTAATTCACTATTAATAATCTGTAATGCCTGCTCAGCCTGATCATTACGTGTTTGCAATCCCATCTGAAAAGGCCCGGGCAATCTCATCGGTAAAAAATAACTATAAACACTATAAGCAAGACCGCGTTTCTCACGCACTTCATCTACCAGTCTTGATGCAAAACCACTGCCGCCGAACGGATGATTAGCTACATACAGCGAATAATAATCATCATCTCCACGAGAGGTTCCTAGTTGACCAATTAATATATGGCTTTGGCTGGATGGAAAATCAATCTCAATAGTTTTAGATTCTGTTAATGGCTTAACATCTGAAACTTTTTCAGCACGCTGCCCAACAGGCAAATCACTCAGCAAGTCATTAATCATATTTTCTGCCTGCTGACGAGTTAAATCACCAACAATGGAAATCACTGCATTTTTCACCGTATAGTATTTTTTATAAAACACACGAAGATCAGCCACCTTTATTTTTGCCAGGCTTTTTTCAGTACCTTCCGTTGGCATAGCATAGGGATGGTCACCATACAGCGCTTTATAAAACGCTTCTTCTGCAATCGCTGATGGTGACTGCTGGTTACCCTGCACTGAAATTTTCAGGCGCTCAATTTCACGCTTAAATGCTGGCGCAGGAAAATCTGGCCTGGTTAAAATTTTATCCAGCGCCGCCAGTGCTGGCTTCAGATATTGAGCATCACTTAATGAACGCAGATTTAGCCAGGCCATATCTTTTAATGCGCCATTACTAAACTGTGCCCCGACTGCCTCAAACTGCTCTGCCAGTTGCTGAGCATTGTTACCTGCGGCACCTTCAGACATCAGACCATTAGTTAATAAGGCCACACCATAATTTCCATCATCACGTGCACTACCGGCATCAAAAACCAGGCGTAAATCAATGACAGGCAAGTCATTCGCTGGCACAAAATATACTCGCGCCCCCTTTTCTGACACCCAGTGCTGAATATCAGGCGCCGCAGATACAACACCTGTTAGCGAAAAACAAAACAGGACAAGAATATTTCTTAATTTAATGACCATGCACTGATACTCCTGCACTCTTATTTTTTGACTGGTGTTCAATTGGCAACGGATCTAAAACAGCAACCGTCAGTGTATCCCTGATTAAATATTTTTTTGCTACTGCCTGCACCTGATCGGCAGTGACTGCCTGTATGTTTTTCATATAATCCTGTTTTATTTCCCAGCCAAGATTTATAGTTTCCAGAATGCCTAATTGCATGGCCTGATAAAATACCGAGTCCTGCTCATAAATAGCGGATGACATTACTTTTGCTTTTACTCTGGCCAGTTCTTCATCACTGGGCTTCTGTTGACGTAATTTTTCAACTTCAGTCAACATCGCTGCTTCCAGTTTTTCCATAGTACTGTTTGTAGCTGGTGTACCCTCGAGTAAAAACAAGGAACTTTGCCGATTATATAAATCATAACCCGCACCCGCCTGACTGGCGATTTCCGAACCTCTGACCAGATGACGGGTAATACGACTGCCATCCCCCCCATCCAGAACACCCGCCAGAACTTCCAGTGCATAAGCTTCCCAGGGCTGCGCAGCCGTTTTTAATACCGGCACTTTATAACCCATCATCAAATAAGGTACTTTGGCTGGTGCCTTTATACTGAGGCGACGCTCACCATGCTGCCTCACTTCAGTACGGGATTTCAGCTGTGGAATCACCGATGGCTCTAACTGCGCAAAATATTTTTCTGCCAGTGCAAAAACATTTTCAGCCATAACATCACCCGCCACCACCAGTGTTGCATTATTCGGTGCATACCAGGTCTTATACCATTGCGCTAAATCATCAATGGTCATAGCATCAAGATCATCCATCCAGCCAATAATAGGCTGATGATAAGATGAATTTAAATAAGCGACCGCATTAAAATGCTCATACGCTAACGCGGTCGGATCATCATCGGTACGCATGCGGCGTTCTTCCTTAATGACTTCAATTTCTTTTTTAAACTCATTCTCATCAAGAATCAGATTGCGCATACGATCTGCTTCAAGTTTGAGACACAACTCCAGTCGATCACTGGCAATACGCTGAAAGTAGGCAGTGTAATCCTTTCCGGTAAAAGCATTCTCACTACCGCCGTTAGCAGCAATAATCTCCGAAAACTGACCGGCCGGATAAGTATCGGTTCCTTTAAACATCATATGTTCAAGCGCATGAGATACACCGGTAATTCCATCATATTCATAACTACCACCGACCTTATACCAGACCTGTGACACAACCACGGGTGCCCGGTGATTTTCCAGCACCAGGATTTTCATGCCGTTACCTAAGGTACGCGTCTGTACAGCAGCATCTGCATTTTCAATCTGCAGATTATCCTGCCTGACCCCCTGCTGACAGCCCTGCAAGAGCAACAACAACCCTGTAAAACCTGTAATGAATGCGTTAAACCGCATAATTCCCCCAGAGATGATTAATTTTTACCCAGTGACTACGACTAAAATAACTGATACAAGGTTCCACGAAGACTCTACCCATTTCAGTTTAAAGAATTTTGGTCGCGACAATGCTAAGATATGTGACTTCGATATTTAGCCATAAAAAAATTTAACTTGCCATGTTTGGGTTTTTACGTAGAAAAAAAGACGCTTCACAGGATGCTGCTGACACGACTGATGTCATCCCGCCAGCTATTGAATCTACGGAAGATGACACAAGACAAGACAGTCATCAGGAAACGTCAGACGCCACCTCGACTGCCATCGAACCAGCAGAAGACGCGTCAATAAAAGGTCCGCAGGATACGACCGACACACCGCACCTGAGTCCCTCCGCCGTCAAAGCCGAAAACAAGGACTCTCATAAAAAAGGCATGTTTCGCAGCCTGCGGGATCGCCTGAGCAAAACTCGTCAGAATCTTACTGATGGCATGGCCGATCTGGTTCTTGGCAAGAAATCCATTGATGATGAATTACTGGAAGAACTGGAAAACAGATTACTTATGGCCGATGTCGGCGTAGAGGCAACGACTAAAATCATCACCGATTTAACCAAACGTGTTGCCAGAAAGGAACTCCATAACCCGGAAGCCCTGTTCAATGCACTCTGCGATGACATGATTAATATACTCAGCAAATGTGAACAACCTCTTGTAACAGAGCACCATTCGCCTTTTGTGATTCTGGTCGTGGGCATAAATGGCGCAGGCAAAACAACCACGATAGGCAAACTGGCACGAAAATTTCAGAATCACGGCAAATCCGTCATTCTGGCTGCAGGTGATACCTTCAGGGCAGCCGCAGTTGAACAACTTCAAACCTGGGGTGAACGCAACAATATACCGGTAATAGCCCAGGGTACAGGTGCCGATTCGGCCTCTGTTATTTTTGACGCCATTGCCTCTGCAAAAGCAAAAAATATCGATATCGTCATTGCCGATACTGCGGGACGATTGCACACTCAGTCGAACCTGATGGATGAGCTGAAAAAAATCAAACGCGTCATGACCAAACTGGATGAAGCCGCGCCCCATGAAACTCTACTGGTGATGGATGCGGGTTTTGGTCAAAATGGTCTGATTCAGGCTCAGCAGTTCAATGATGCACTGGGGCTCACCGGACTCACACTGACCAAGCTGGACGGTACTGCCAAAGGTGGCATTGTATTCGCAATTGCTGAAAAACTGGGCCTGCCCATACGCTATATTGGTGTCGGTGAAAACATAGAGGACCTTCGGGAATTCAATTCCAGTGACTTTGTTAATGCACTGCTGGATAAGGAATAATTCTATTGATTACCTCAAGCCACTTGCCTTATTACACCCATAGGGCAAAATAAACAGCAATGATTCATTTTGATAATGTTAACAAGCGCTATCCCGGCGGTCATGAAGCACTGATCAACTTAAGCTTCCACATACCCCGTGGCCAGATGGCTTTTCTTACCGGGCATTCGGGCGCGGGGAAAAGCACATTACTCAAACTCATTGCACTGATTGAAAGGCCCAGCCGGGGCAATATTCTGCTCGACGGTATCAATCTGAGCCAGATCAAAAACAGCAAGATCCCCTATATTCGTCGCAATATTGGCATTATTTTTCAGAACCATCATCTACTCTACGACCGCACAGTATTCGATAATGTTGCCTTGCCATTAATTATCGCCGGTTATACGCATAATGAAGTTGGCAAACGGGTCAGAGCTGCACTGGACCAGGTGGGCCTGTTAAATAAGGAAAAAGTCGCGCCCATAACCCTTTCCGGCGGAGAACAACAACGAGTAGGCATTGCCCGTGCCATTGTCCACAAACCAGGACTGTTACTGGCTGACGAACCCACGGGTAATCTTGATCCTGAATTATCACGAGAAATTATGGAACTGTTTGCACGTTTCAACCAGGTTGGCGTCACGGTTTTAATTGCCAGCCATGACCTGGACTTAATTGGCCAGATGCAGCGCCCGGTTATCAGCCTGAAAGATGGCCTGCTGGTACATGATGATTTAGCGGAGATGACCAGCCATGGCTAAATTCGAGTCATCCAATCAGGTCGCCCGAAACTCACCTGTCAAAGCCTATTTCATTCATCACATACGCACTCTAATTTCCAGCCTGGGGTTTCTTACACGTAATGGCCTCTCAACCGTTATGACCATGACCGTCATTGCCATTGCGCTGGCCCTGCCATCAGGATTATATGTATTTTTAACCAATATCAGTCATGTCAGTGTCGGCTGGGATAACAGTGCACAGATTTCTTTATTTTTAAAATCAGATGTTACCGAAAAACAGGCACAACAACTGGTCAAAAAACTTAATCTGTATGAAGATATCAAAACAGTAAAACTGATTCATAAAGATGATGCACTGGAAGAATTTCAGCGCATTTCAGGCTTCGGTGAAGCACTGGAATCTTTAGGCAAAAACCCGCTACCCCATGTAATAGCCGCCCAGCCCAAAATCGACCCGCAACGAGCAGACAAAATACAACACCTGCTTAAAGAATTACGCAACCTGAAAGAAGTCGACATAGCCCAACTGGATCTACAATGGGTGAAACGCCTGTATTCTATGCTGGAAATAGCTCACAGAGGCATCTGGGTCATATCTGTCCTGCTGGCACTGGCCGTTTTACTGGTGGTTGGCAACACTATACGACTCGACATTCAAAATCGTCGTGCCGAAATTGAAGTCACCAAATTAATTGGTGCCACCAATGCATTTATTCGACGACCCTTTTTATACTCTGGTCTGTGGTATGGCCTGAGCGGGGGCGTCCTGGCATGGATACTGACCAGCATCTCGATTGGATTAATGGAAAACTCGGTTGAACAGCTTGCCAGCCTGTACAACAGCGGCTTTCAACTGCAGGGGCTTTATTTTAATGAAGCCATGACACTGATTGGGTTTAGTTGTAGCCTTGGACTTCTGGGCTCATGGATAGCTGTCAGTCGTCATCTTCATGAAATTGAACCCAGTTAACTCAGCTATTACGGATTCTTTCTCAGCCTTACACAGCTATAATCCCAGTATACACATAATCAAACCGTTTGAAGAAACCATCAGCTTTGACACGCATCATACTTAAGAGCAAAACAAATACTGAAATGCAGTCCCACATGAATATTCCAAAAAAAGTGTTACTGATTGATCACTCAAGTACTGCACTTGCGATTATTAGCCGACTAATAATCCAGGAAATCGACCATGTGACGGTTGATATACAGACATCGAGCATTGCAGCTCTCGACTCATTAAAACTGGAAAAGTACGACCTCATTACTATGTCGCGCAATTTACCCGATATGGAATGTGAAAAATTTATAGAAAAAATCCGCATTGACATGCATATCCGCCATACCCCGATCATTGTGATTTCTGGACAGAATATGGGTGCACTTGAAGAACAGGTCGCCTGTCACTACGTCAATGGCTACTTTGACAAAAACCTGGGCCAGGAAAAACTGGTTGAATATATAAAATCATTTCTCACCGTTGAGCTACCGAGCACGACCCGAACTGGCAATATTTTATATGTTGAAGATAGCCCAACCGTTGCTCAGGTCGTTAAAAGCATGCTTACCAAACATGGCCATAATTACCTGTTTGCCAGCAATGCCGAAGAAGCGCTGGATCATCTGCGTAGATCATTCACAGGAAGCCATATTCAACCATTTGATCTTTTATTAACCGATATACAACTTGAAGGCCATATGTCAGGTACAGATCTTATGCGTGAAGTACGTCATGGACTGGGGCTGACACCAGAGCAGCTTCCTATTCTGGTTACGACATCTAATAATGAAAACAATGACAAAATCCTCAATCAGATATTTGCGGCGGGTGCCAATGACCTGCTTGAAAAGCCGGTTCAGGAAGCCCTGTTCATTGCCCGAATGAACAACCTGCTCAGACTCAGACATCAATACCTTATCATAAACTCTTGATTTACAAGCATTTAATATCAAGCACGGCTTTACAGACGCGCCTTATCCTTCTATCTGTCTTTGCTGAACCAAAACAAGAATTAGCACTCTAAGATTTTGAGTGCTAAAATACACCCAAATTTAGAAATAGCGGAGTTCATATGACAAACGAACTGATTCTTACTGGCAATCATCTACCCATTAGTTGCGGTGGACTGGATCAATATATCCAGAAGGTCAATAACATTCCAATGCTGACGGCTGAGGAAGAATATGACCTTGGAACACGTTTGCAAGATCAGGGCGACATAAAATCAGCACAACGTCTGGTTATGTCTCACCTGCGTTTCGTTGTCCGTATTGCCCGCGGTTATCAGGGCTACGGTCTTGCTCTCGCAGACCTGATCCAGGAAGGTAACATCGGACTGATGAAAGCCGTTAAGCGATTCAAGCCAGATCGCCAGGTACGACTGGTTTCATTTGCGGTTCACTGGATTCGTGCCGAAATACATGAATTTGTGTTACGTAACTGGCGCATCGTTAAAATTGCGACCACAAAAGCCCAACGCAAATTATTTTTTAATTTACGCAGTTCAAAAAAACGTCTTGGCTGGTTCAGCAATGAAGAAGTAAACGATGTTGCTAAAGACCTTGGCGTAAAACCTGAAACTGTCCTACAGATGGAAGCTCGATTAAGCAACTATGATGTCGCGTTTGATGGCACAGATGATGACGATGATGAAAGCTTTGTTTCACCAGCCACCTATCTTGCCGATCAGAAAAATGACCCTGCAGCCCAGTTAGAAAAAGATGACTGGAAAGAACAGCAATTACAAACTTTATCTGACTCAATGAAAAGTCTTGATGATCGTAGTCGTGATATTTTAATGTGTCGCTGGCTGGACGATGATAATAAAGCCACACTTCATGATCTGGCAGAAAAATATAATGTTTCTGCTGAACGAATCAGACAGCTGGAAAAAAATGCCATGAATAAATTAAAGGCATCACTTGAAGCCTGATAATTCACCATTGACATATAGCCAATAAAAAAAGCAGCCCAGGCTGCTTTTTTATTTCAGTTTTCTAATGAACAGATCCAAAAGATAAATCATTACAGTTTGGCGGCAATGGAATGCCTGCATATTTACACCCCTGAGCCACCGGCCCACGTGGAAACAGCTGATATAATCGACGCTTCCCTTCCCATTTACCAAACTCATACTCGAGCACATTAAGAAGTGTTCGCGCGTTATAATCACGACCATTCTTATCATAATATTTTCTTAAATACCGAATAACTTCCAGATGCTCAGCTGTCAGCTCCATGCCATCTTCACTGGCATATTTTCTGGCCACATCTTCCGACCAGTTATCCAGCTCTATTAAATGACCTTTTGCTTTTGACTCTTTTTCTTGAATTACGTTAGACATTTTAATCTCCATTACATAAACGAGGGGAGTTTCACTACTATATAGAGTAATAGTGGGGCCATATAAAGATAAGTTCAAACAATGTAATAATAAATTTTTTTATACGCCAGGCCGCAAAAATAAAAAACAATAACTATCAACAATAATTATTACGGTTATTTTTTTATAACCATTTTTCATAATTCAAAAACATCCTGTTTTACATAAAGTTAAACAAATGCAAATAAATCTCCCAGAAATAAACCCTGTTTTTTATATTACTTAATACAAATAATCGCCATAGATTCAGTTTATATTAGCAACCCCTGCTATTGTTATTTTTTTATCAATTTAACATTTTCAACGGGTATCTGGATTTCACCTCCCAATCTTCTGCCTGACATTTTGTCTGATTTCCAGGCATGACCATAAAGAATCTCAAAACTGGCTGGTAAACAATCGTTTTGTCTAAACATTTCATACTGAGCAATAACTTTCTGTAATTTCCCGGGCGTTAACAAGCCCTTCATATTTCTATTAACAGGGGTATTGGCGCCTATTTTTTTTAAATCTGTCATCACAGTCATTGCATCATCATAGGTCAATGTCATCATATCCATATCCATGACCGGCTCTGCAAACCCTGAGGCGAGAAGACTATCACCAAGATCATGCATATCAATAAATTCATTAACGTGCATAGCCTGATCCACAACAGACCAGCTATGACGTAATTCTTTAAGGGTATCCGGGCCAAAAGTCGAAAACATCAACAACCCGCCGGGACGGAGAATTCGCAAAAACTCCTGAAACACTTTTTCTGGATGACACCATTGGAGCATCAGACTGGAAAAAATCAAATCAAATGTATTGTCTGCCAATGGCAAGCGTTCTGCATCTGCGCATAATAAACCCGGCTTTCTAAAAATCCCGCCTTTTTTCTTGGTTTGCCTTAACATCGACACAGACAGATCCATTGCAATAACGGCCGATGATTTATAATATGACAACAATCCTTGTGTACCCCATCCCGTACCTGCTCCTGCATCAAGAATCATTGCTGGTTTATTCTTTATCCAGGAGAGCCGTTCCAACATACGAGCACATACTTCTTTCTGCAATACAGCAGAAGACTCGTAACAACTCGCCCTGGAATTAAAATGTTTTTGAATGCGTTTCTTTTCTGAATTTATCACAACTATTAAACAACTTTTTTTACTGATGAAATGAGTTTTTCGCTAAACTGATCCAGATGCGACAAGAACGGAGCATGCGCCGCTTTTTCTATGACAACAATTTCTATCTGTGAATTATATTTTTGCAGCACACCAGCCAGAGATACTTTTACTAACGCATCTTTATCACCCAGAATCCAGATTACTGGCATTTTTAGATTAATCAACTGATCTCTTATATCAACTGTCTTGAGTAATTTTAAACCTGCTTCAAGCGCCTGCACATTAGCTGGCGGCATTGCCAGTATTTTTTTTCGTAATTGCCTTAGGATTTGTCTTCCACTCTCAGACCCCTGGACCTGGAGTGACAAAAATCGCTGAATGGTTTCAATAAAATTATTTTCCAGACTTGCCGCGAACTCATCAAACACAACAGCCTTCATTCCATATAACCAGTCTTCTTTATAAATAAAACACGGAGAGTTAGCCACCAGCATTATTGCTTTAACTTTTTCAGGGTAATCCAGAGCCAATTGACTCACCACCATGCCGCCCAATGACCAACCTACCCAATAAGCAGGCTCATTGACCATTTCGGCACATGCCTCTACAAGGTCACTCAATGTTAAAAAACCTGACTGAACATTAGTTCCATGTCCCGGTAAATCGATACAGACGGGCTCTATCCAGTCTGGCAATGAATCAACAACAGGCTGCCATATTGCCTGATTCATACCCCAGCCATGAACAAACACGCATTTTATTTTTACTAAACTCATAAACTTGTCTTTACCCAAAACCACTGACAATGGTAAATTTCAGTTTCCTTAAAAAAGTAGTGTTTAAGTGGATACTCTTCAACAGCCTATTATACTGATTATTGGATTCGCACTGTTTGCTTATTTGCTCGGATCTATTTCGACCGCGATTATCACCTGCAAAGTTATGGGTCTACCTGATCCCAGAACGGTTGGCTCCAATAACCCGGGGGCAACTAATGTTCTACGTGAAGGAGGAAAAAAAGCTGCTGCGATTACCTTATTCGGCGATATGTTAAAAGGACTAATCCCTGTTCTTCTGGCTGTATCACTATCAGCACCTGAACCAGCGATTGCAGCGGCAGGCCTCGCTGCATTCCTCGGACATTTATATCCTGTCTATTATGCTTTCAAAGGTGGCAAAGGTGTAGCGACCTTACTGGGCGTACTACTGGGTACGCACTGGATAATAGGGTTGAGTACCATTGGCGTCTGGTTATTAATCGCCTTTACTGTAAAAATCTCATCCGTGTCGGCATTGACAGCCGCCCTGTGCGCACCGATTTTTGTCTGGTACACAACTGATTCTGAAATAATCACCATCACCACAATGATAATGACAATCCTGCTTTACTGGCGACATCGTAGCAATATAAACAATCTACTGACGGGTAAAGAAGGAAAAATTGGCTCCCGGAAATAATTATTCTTTTTGCTTTAAAATTAACTGATACACAACCAGGCATAACAAACCCAGAAACAGCAATAGCGTCTGCTCCGGGATACTTAAACCTAAAAACTGCCACTGTATTGCCGCACACTCCCCTGAGCCGGTAAACACTTTTTTAATAACATCCCATAACGGAAACACGTCCAGCATAAACGACAGGCCAGCACCACATTCTGGCACTTTATCAGCAGGCAGATGCTGCAACCAGACATGCCTTATCGCAACCATTAGCGCTGATATCACTAATACCATATTAATAGCTGCATATATACGCTGGCCTTTGCGTGCAGGGTTGTGTATTGCAGCCATCAGGAATACTGCTGCTATCGTCATAATCAAAACGCGATCAATAATACATAATGGACAGGGCGTTAAGGCAAGTACACCCTGCAAATACAACACAGCAAACAGCATGGCTACAATACAGATCAAAAAACCTGCCAGATTCAACAGCCGTGACCGTGGAAAATTCTTTTCATTTATTATCATGATATTTGACTCAACTCTTCCATAGGCCATCTGGCCCTCGCATGAATAATCAAAGGATCATACTGGCCCGCCATTAATCGCTGGCAACCCACATAGGCAATCATGGCACCATTATCAGTACAAAATTCGATTCTTGGATAAAACAGTTTTCCGCCCTGCTTTTCTACCATCACTTTTAACGAGGCCCGTAAACGCAAATTAGCCCCCACACCACCGGCAATCACCAGAGTTTTAATTCCCGTCTGCTTAATTGCACGCTGACACTTGATACGCAGGGTATCCACAACTGCTTCCTCAAATGCCCTGGCAATATTAGCCTTAGTTTGCTGCTGGTCACCTAAATCTTCAGCTACAGCAGTTTGATAAGTATTTAATGTAAAGGTTTTCAGCCCGCTAAAACTAAAATCCAGACCGGGTCGATCTGTCATCGGGCGTGGAAAATGATATATACCGGCATATCCCTGCTCAGCCAGTTTGGCCAGCACCGGACCACCAGGATAACCAAGATCCAGCAATTTGGCCGTCTTATCAAAAGCTTCACCGGCGGCATCATCGAGACTTTCACCCAGTATTTTATACTGACCCACACCCTGAACCTCAGCCAGCAAGGTATGCCCGCCAGATACCAGTAGCGCAATAAAAGGAAACTGCGGGGATGGTGATTCCAGCATAGGTGCGAGCAAATGCCCTTCCATATGATGCACACCCAGGGCCGGTACATCCAGCGCCATGGCCATGGCTCGGGCTGCCGAGGCACCTACCATGAGCGCTCCAATCAACCCTGGCCCCGCCGTATAGGCAATTCCATCAATATCCTGCTTACAAATACCCGCCTGCTGGAATGCTTTTTCAGTCAATGGCAGTAAGTAACGAATATGGTCTCTTGAGGCCAGTTCCGGCACCACTCCCCCATATTCCGCATGTAATTTGACCTGAGAATGCAGCGAATGGGCCAGCAATCCCTGCTCTGAATCGTAAATAGCGATACCGGTTTCATCGCAGGAGGTTTCTATTCCAAGTACTTTCATAATAATGGTTTTGGTAATTGTTAAAAAACTGAAGTATAATCCGCGGGTTCTACTGTACAGAATTTTTTAACTGAGTGAGAAATTAATGCCATCTGTAAAATTAAAAGATAACGAACCCTTTGACGTCGCACTGCGTCGTTTCAAACGTTCATGTGAGAAAGCCGGTATTCTAACCGAAATTCGTCGCCGTGAGGCCTACGAAAAACCCACTACAGAACGCAAGCGTAAAGCGGCTGCGGCTGTAAAGCGTCATCTGAAAAAGCTGTCTAAAGAGAAAGAGCGTTTAGTTCGCAATCCTCGTCGTCGTCGTTAATCGCGGTCTGATAATGAGCACAGCATCTTTAAAGCAACGAATTCAGGATGATATGAAAACATCCATGAAATCGGGCGATAAAGCACGTCTACAGGTTATTCGACTCATCATGTCTGCCATAAAACAGGTAGAAGTTGATGAGCGCATTGAACTTGATAATGATCGTGTTATCACTGTGCTCGATAAAATGACCAAGCAACGTCGTGAATCCGCTGATCAATACGAGAAAGCCGGACGTGATGACCTGTTCCAGCAGGAAATGTACGAAATCGGGATATTGAAAGAATTTCTACCCGCCGAACTCAGTGAGGCAGAAATTGAAACAATGATCGAGGAAGCCATTTCCAGCACCGGCGCCAGCTCCATAAAAGACATGGGTAAGGTAATGGCTCAGCTTAAACCCAAAGTACAGGGTCGAGCTGATATGGGCGCTGTCAGCGGCAAAATCAAATCGCGTCTTGACGCAGCTTAACCACTAACACTGAAGTTCTCAGCATTTTTCGGGGTGATACCATGGGAAATATCATGCAGTTCATTGATGTGCCTCGCCAGGACCCTGACAAGATCAAGGTCGAAGAGCGCCGTATTGAATTCCGTGAAATTTATAAACCGTTTGATGAACAGGCAGCAAGCTCTCAGGCGGATAGATGCCTGGCCTGCGGCAATCCATACTGTGAATGGAAATGCCCGGTTCATAACTATATTCCCAACTGGTTAAAACTGGTCGCCGAAGGCAATATCAGGGAAGCGGCCGAGTTATCTCATCAGACAAATTCATTACCCGAAGTCTGCGGACGTGTCTGCCCACAGGATCGCCTCTGTGAAGGCGCATGCACGCTGAATGACTGCAACTTTGATGCGGTCACCATCGGCTCAGTTGAAAAATACATTACAGATGAAGCACTCAAACAGGGTTGGCGCCCTGATATTTCCGCTGTGGTCGCCACAGGTAAAAAAGTTGCTATCGTAGGTGCCGGCCCAGCAGGCCTTGGTTGTGCTGATATCCTGGTTCGCAATGGCGTCAAACCTGTCGTATTTGATAAATATTCCGAAATCGGTGGCCTGCTCACCTTTGGCATCCCTCCTTTCAAACTGGAAAAACAGGTACTCAAGACGCGCCATGAAATCTTTGAAGGCATGGGCGTTGAATTCAGACTGAATACTGAAATTGGCAAGGATCTTCCGTTTCAACAATTACTGGACGAATATGATGCCGTATTCCTTGGCATGGGCACCTACACCTATATGAAAGGCGGTTTCCCCGGTGAAGACATGGATGGCGTTTATGAAGCACTGCCCTATCTAATATCCAATACCAATACCCTGCTGGGCATCACACCCAAAGACCAGCTCATTGACATGAAAGGCAAACGTGTCGTTGTGCTAGGCGGGGGTGATACAGCAATGGACTGTAATCGCACCGCCATTCGTCAGGGTGCCGCAAAAGTTACCTGCGCTTACCGTCGTGACGAAGCCAATATGCCGGGCTCCAAAAAAGAAGTGCAGAACGCCAAAGAAGAAGGCGTGGAGTTCCTCTGGAACCGTCAGCCTGTTGAAATAGTGGGTGAAAATGGCAAAGTCAGCGGCCTTAAAGTGGTAACAACTGAACTCGGTGCGCCCGATGAACGCGGCCGTCGCAAACCCGAGCCCGTTGCTGGCACAGAAGAAATCATACCCGCAGATCATGTATTAATTGCTTTTGGTTTTCAGCCAAGTCCAGCCAACTGGTTTTCTGAATTCAATATTGAAACAGACGAGCGTGGCCGTGTAAAAGCACCCGATAATAGCCAGTTCAAATTTCAAACTGCCAATCCTAAAGTATTTGCCGGTGGAGACATGGTGCGCGGATCAGATCTGGTTGTAACAGCTATCTTTGAAGGCCGTAATGCTGCTGAAGGCATTCTGGATTACCTGGAAGTTTAATAATAAAAACATCACACGCTAAAAATGCGGGAAAATTATGTCTGAATTAAAAAACGATCGCTTTTTACGTGCACTATTAAAACAACCGGTAGACCGTACGCCTATCTGGATTATGCGCCAGGCAGGCCGCTATTTACCTGAATACCGTGCCACTCGTGAAAAAGCTGGCGACTTCATGACACTGTGTTCAACGCCAGATTTAGCCTGCGAAGTCACATTACAACCACTGGAACGCTTTGATCTGGACGCAGCCATTCTATTTTCAGATATTTTAACGGTGCCGGACGCCATGGGACTGGGTCTTTATTTTGAAGAAGGCGAAGGCCCAAAATTTGAACGCCCCGTACGCACAGAAAAAGACATTAAAAATTTACCCGTCCCTGACCCTGAAGATGAACTGGGTTATGTCATGGATGCCGTGCGCACCATCCGACGAGAATTAAATGGTAGCGTGCCTTTAATTGGCTTCTCCGGCAGCCCATGGACACTGGCCACCTATATGGTTGAAGGTGGCAGCAGCAAAACGTTTAGCACCACCAAAACCATGGCATTTGAACAACCCAAACTGGCCCATTTGTTACTTAGCAAAATCAGTGAATCTGTTGTCAGCTATTTAAATGCACAGGTAGCCGCAGGCGCGCAGGCATTAATGATTTTTGACACCTGGGGTGGCAGCTTATCTCCACAGATGTACAAAGAATTTTCTCTCCATTATATGCGTGATATTGTTTCAAAACTTACACGTGAAAATGATGGCCGCAAAGTTCCGGTTATTTTATTTACCAAAGGTGGCGGACAGTGGTTAAGCGATATTGCTGATACTGGCTGTGATGCGCTCGGCCTTGACTGGACAACGGACATTGCACTGGCACGTCGACAGGTCGGTGACCGTGTCGCACTTCAGGGCAACATGGACCCGACAACCCTATGCGCATCGCCGGACATCATTCGTCAGGAAGCCGCAAAAATACTCAAGGCATATGGAAATGGCAGCGGCCACGTTTTCAACCTTGGTCATGGCATCACGCCTGATATTAATCCTGAACATGTGAAAACTCTGGTTGATAGCGTTCATGAGCTAAGCGCGCAATATCATAAATAAGTAAAATATTATTGCGAGAAAGCCCTCGCCTAAAGCATTTGTTTTACCTATCTCGCGCTATGCCTGTTGCCGGCAGAGCTCAAAAGACTTAAATATTTTTCAGCTGAAACCACTGTCAGACTTTTCTCGACAGCATACTGGCTGACACCTGTTAAAATATTTTCTAACAAAAATTTAACACCAAACAGTCTAATATAACTTGGGCCTGATAATTAAAATAATTGTTCAGGTATAACTTCTTCTGTACCCAAATTTTCATTACCACCCGGATTTATTACAGCTTTCTGCGTTGGCACATATTCAGATCTAAATGTTTCAAATATCGCACCAGTGTCATCTTCTGTCACCAGTTCACCTGTTTTGGAATTAATACGGACAGTTGCCAGATTTTCCGGTCTTTCCATTACAGCTTCAGGCACCCCCTGCAAGGCCGTACGCATAAAATCAATCCACATTGGCAGAGCCGCTTTTGAGCCTGTTTCATTATTTCCTAATGAGCGCTGCTGCTCATCAAAACCAACCCATGCAGTTGCCACCAGCGCATGATTAAAGCCGTTAAACCAGGCATCTTTCTGATCATTCGTGGTACCTGTTTTACCTGCCAAATCGTTCCTGCCCAATGATCTTGCGCGCCTAGCTGTTCCTCTATTAATAACATCCTGTAAGATCGAATTCATAATATAAATGGTCCGCTCATCAACCACTCTCTCAGCCTGCCTGGGTAATGCCGCATCAATACCCACTTCCGTCACAATAGAATCATCAATAACCGTTTCCAGACCATGAATTTTTTTCTCAATAATCTCTTTTGATTCTAATTCAACAACCGGCTTTGCATTATTTTCCCTGGCCTGCAAAACACAGCTTACACAGGCAACATCCGGTTCCGCCTCAAACAAAACATTGCCATGTAAATCTTCAATGCGTTTTATAAAATAGGGTTTGATTCGATACCCCCCATTAGCAAATACTGCAAACCCGGTTGACAACTCCAGCGGACTTAATTCACAACTACCTAATGACAATGAAAGATCATAAGGCAAGGAATCTGGATCAAACCCAAAACGACTGGCAAAATTAACCGCATACTTGAGACCAATTGATCTCAACAATCGTATTGAAACAAGATTTCTGGAATTGGTTAATGCTTCTCGTAATCGTGTTGGCCCAAAAAACTTTCCACTATAATTTTCCGGTCTCCACATACCCTCTAATGCAGGATCATGAAACACCACTGGAGCGTCATTAATAATTGATGCAGCCGTGTAACCCCTTTCCAGTGCAGCTGTGTAAATAAAAGGCTTAAAACTTGAACCTGCCTGTCTTTTAGCCTGAACAGCACGATTAAATTTACTACTATAAAAATCAAATCCACCAACCAGTGCTTTTATAGCGCCATCATTAGGCACCAATGATACCAGCGCACCCTGAACTTCAGGTATCTGACCGAGACGCCAACGGTTATCATCATCACGATAGACGCGTACCATATCTCCAACGGCAAGAATTTCACCTGCCGTTTCTGGCGGTGAACCCTGAGTATTCACATCAATATAGGTTTTAGCCCATGAGAGCGCATCCCAATCCAGACTGATCAGGCGCCCACCTTTCATATACACACGAGCCTCCTGCTCATTCACTTCTATCACCAGAGCAGCCATCAGGTTACCATGATTACTCTTTATAGACAGAGCCTGCTCCCAATCATCCGCAGTCTCTTCACCTGTTAATTCAATACGCGCTTCTGCACCTCTAAACCCGTGACGCTGATCATAAGCCATCAACGAATTCTGAAAACTCTGGTTAGCAGCCTGTTGTAAACGGGCATCAATGGTGGTTACAACTCTCAAGCCCCTGTTATAAGCATCTTCACCAAATTGCTGAGATATTTCTGCCCTCACCATTTCCGCAACATAATGGGCCGATAATTCTATTGGTGAATCATGCAAGCCGGCGGTAACGGCCTGAGCCCGTGCCCAGCGATATTCAGGTTCCTGGATAATCCCTAAATCCAGCATACGCTTTAATACATAATCACGTCTTGTCAGTGCTCTATCGGGATTAATGACAGGATTATAGGCTGATGGTGCTTTTGGCAATCCTGCTATCATAGCCATCTGAGCAAGATCCAGATCAGCCAGTGCCTTACCATAATAAACCTGACTGGCGGCAGCCACACCATAAGCCCGATTACCCAGGTATATCTTGTTCAAATAGAGCTCTAAAATTTGATCCTTACTCAGCGCCTGCTCGATTTTCATCGCCAGGAATATTTCATTCAGCTTACGTGCATAGGTTTTTTCACTGCTAAGATAAAAATTTCGTGCCAGCTGCATGGTAATAGTACTACCCCCCTGACCGCGATCCCCGGTTTTGATCATATGCATAACCGCTCGCAGAATACCCTGATAGTCAACGCCGGGATGCTCATAAAACCGATCATCCTCTGCTGCGAGAAAAGCCTGTTTTAACAAATCAGGTATATCCTTAAGCGCCTTGGGCGATCGCCTTTTCTCCCCATATTCTGCAATTAATTGACCTTCTGCACTGTAAATACGCAAAGGCACCTGCAATTGAATATCACTCAAACCTTCAATTGATGGTAACTGGGGTAATAAATAGAGATAAACGGCTACCAAACCGGCGAGACCAAGCGCAAAAGCAGCTACTGTCATTTTCAGCCCTGTTCGCAGGACAACTAACATTTTTTGCATACTATTATTTCTTCTCTAAAAAGAGATTTTTATACCTAAAAAGTAAAAAGCCAAACCGAATATTCAGACACAAATCAACTATGATTAATTCAATTGCAGAATTATAAAGGGTACAGGCATCAAACGACTCACTAAAAGTCATTAAAATCATGCTGAATTTGAGCCACTCGACAATTATTACAAAATTATAGCCCTTGAAAGGCAGCCAGGCGACAGTAATTTTAAAAATAGGCTAGTATTATTCGATACTTGCGGCTAATATTTAATGCAAATTTGCATAAAAGAACTATAACTACCTATGTGCAATGGAATAAGAGGAAAATAAGGTGTTTCAACTGAAACGCAAACAAAAGCCAATACTTGGTATAGACATTAGTTCGACATCAGTCAAACTTGTTGAGCTGTCACGCTCTGAAAAAGGCTACAAAATAGAAAGCCTGGCCGTGGAACCATTGCCAGCCAATGCTGTGGTAGAAAAAAATATTCAGGATGTTGAGGCGGTCGGCGAAGTCTTGTCCAAAGCCCTCAAAAAATCAGGAACCAAGTGCAAACTGGCCGCTCTGGCCGTGGCTGGATCAGCGGTTATCACCAAAGTCATCACTATGCCATCGAGTCTCAGTGACAGCGAGATGGAAATGCAGATCGAACTGGAAGCTGACCAGTACATTCCTTATCCATTAGAAGAAATTAATCTGGATTTTCAAGTACTTGGCGAAACAAAAAACAACCCCGAAACCGTCGATGTACTACTGGCTGCGTCAAGAAGTGAAAATGTTGAATTACGAACAGCGGCAGCTGAAATAGCCGGACTGACAGCCAAAATAGTTGATGTTGAAGCCTACACCATCGAAAACGCTTCGAGCATGCTGCAAACCGGTAGCGCTGTTTCAAATAAAGAAAACAAGGGTGAAGATAACGAGGACGAAGAGAAAGAGCCTTTTGTTCTGGCCATTCTTGATGTCGGCGCAACCATGACCAGCCTGAATGTCATTGAAGACGGCAACCTTATCTATACACGTGAACAGGCTTTTGGCGGCAAACAGCTAACTGAAGAAATCATGCGCCGCTACGGACTTGCCTATGAAGAAGCGGGTCGACTGAAAAAAGTAGGCGGCTTACCCGATAACTACATCCCGGAAGTCCTTGAACCCTTCAAAGAAACCATGGCTCAACAGGTCAGTCGATTTCTGCAATTTTTCTATACTGCAGGTCAACACCACTCGGTTGACATGATTGCCCTGGCAGGCGGTTGCGCATCTATTCCCGGTATAGATGAATTAATTGAATCACAGCTGGACGTAAAAACCATTATCGCCAATCCCTTTGCAAACATGGAATTGTCTGGAAAGGTAAATGCTCAGGCTTTAAGTAATGACGCACCTGCACTAATGATTGCCTGTGGCCTTGCCTTAAGGAGCTTCAGCTAATGGCAACTCATATTAACCTGCTACCATGGCGCGATGAACTGCGTGCAGAACAAACCAGACAGTTTGTATCGCTCACTATTATCTCGGTTATTTTTACTCTGGCGATAATATTACTAATACACGCCAACCTGGAACGCTTAATCAGTTTTCAAGAACAAAGAAATCAAATTTTGACTGATGAAATCAAGAAACTGGATAAAGAACTGGAACAAATAAAAGACCTGGAAGATACAAAAGAAAAATTACTCTCTCGCATGGAGATCATTCAGTCATTACAACAAAAACGTCCTCAAATAGTTCATCTATTTGATGAACTGGTTAGATCAGTACCTGAAGGTTTGCATCTGGATTCAATTAAACAATCTGGTGAATCGCTAACCATTATTGGCATGGCAGAATCCAATGGGCGAGTATCCGCATATATGCGTAATATTGACGCATCTGACTGGATGACAAAACCTCGCCTGACAGTAATAGAAAGCAAACGAAAAGACGGTCGTGGTAGTGAATTCACACTCACAGCCTCTCAATCATCACCTAAAGATGTAGAAGAGGAAAAATAATAATGGATATTAAAAAAACATTAGACAAAATTAATGAAATCGATTTAAGTCAGTTAGATGTTAATGACATTAAAAAAATCGGTTCCGCACCTGCACCTGTAAAAGTTATTGCCATATTGCTTGTATGTCTGGCTGTTGGCGGAATTGGTATCTGGCAGGACACCATGAAACAACTTGATGCCCTGAAAAAAGCCGAAGAAGAAGAACTGACCTTAAAGCAAACTTTCGATTTCAAACAAAGCAAAGCGGCAAATCTGGACGCTTATTCACAGCAACTGGATGAAATGAAACGCTCTTTTGGTGCATTACTAAGACAGCTACCCAACAAAACCGAAATTGAATCTTTACTCACCGATATTTCACAAACAGGTATTGCCAGCGGTCTTGAAATTGAGTTTTTCAAACCTGAAGGATTAAGCCCAAAAGAATTCTATGCAGAATTCCCAATCAAACTCCGCGTCTCCGGCCGTTTTCATCAATTTGGAAAGTTTGTTAGTGGTGTTGCAGCATTGCCTCGAATAGTAACCATGAGAGATATTACCATCCAGCATCCTCAGGACCAGAAAACTGGAGTAAAACTGGTAATGGAAGTTACTGCTGTAACTTATCAATATCTCGATGAGCAAGAGGACGTTTAAACGATGCGGACTTTGCCTAAACACATTACAAAGAAAATACTGGCAATAGGATTAATCGCCATTACCAGTAGTTGCTCAAGAGACAACACTGATCTTTATACATTTATTGAACAAACAAAATCAAAACATGTTGGTAGCGTACAACCATTACCACAATTTAAGCCGTATAAAAACTTTACTTATTCAGCCGCTGATTTAAGAGACCCATTTGAAGCAGCTTTTGAAGAAGAAAAAGACAACGCCTCAGAATCCAGTCTACGACCTAATATTCAGCGACCAAAAGAACCACTTGAGTCATTTCCTCTGGATACTTTACGAATGGTCGGCATACTGGAGCAGAATGAACAAATTTGGGGACTAATAAAAGACCCGAACAATGTGGTTCACCGAATTCAGGCAGGTAACTACGCTGGTCAGAATGAAGGTCAAATCATATCAGTAACAGAACAACAAATAGATCTAATTGAGATAATACCAGATGGTCTCGGTGCATACATAGAACGTGAAGCATCCCTGGCCATTGGGTCTGATTGAACATTACGGAGTCATCATGAACAAGACACATCAACTGATGCAATTCATGGCAAAGAAATTATTTAAAATTTCTCTAACTATACCAGTTTTATTATTTTGCCTGAACGGTGTTGCAGCAGCAGAGCCTAATGCGATACGCGATATCACCTATAATTCTTTGCCCGGCAATAGAATACAGATTCATATCGACTTCAATCAGTCCGCAGAAAAACCTTTAAGTTTTACTATCGATAATCCTGCAAGAATTGCCTTTGATTTCAATAATACAATCAGTCAACTTGAACAGCGCAAACTACCTATCGGTCTTGGCATAGCGCAATCGGTAACAACCGTTACCGCCAAAGAAAAAACTCGCGTTATTCTGAACCTTACCGAAACTGTTCCCTATCAAATCACAACTAATGACAAACGTGTCTCTATTATATTAGACAGCGAAGGTACCGATACCATTAGCACGGCGAAATACGCAGACTCTCAGGGAAGATTTTCATCCGGTGAAAAAGCTGTTTCTAAAATTGATTTTAGACGAGGCGAAAAAGGCGAAGGCCGCGTCATGATTGACTTAACAGATGCCAGCATTCCTATGGATATCACCGAGGAGTTTGGCAAGATTGTAGTGACATTTGTAAACACCAATTTATCAAAAGAACTTCATCAACGACTGGATGTACTGGATTTCGCCACACCGGTAAAAGCTATCGACAGCTTTATTCGTGACGGCAACACACGCATAGAAATCGAAGCCAGTACACGTGACTTCGAACACCTTGCTTACCAAACCAATAAAACCTTTACTATAGAGCTTATTCCTGTATCCAAGGAAGATCTGGAAGCATTGCAAAAAGCAAAATTTGGTTACACTGGCGAACGTCTGTCATTAAATTTCCAGGACATTCCCGTTCGTGCCGTATTACAATTAATTGCCGACTTCACCGGACTTAATGTTGTTGTCAGTGACTCAGTCGATGGCAATCTGACTTTACGTTTAAAGAATGTACCCTGGGATCAGGCATTAGCCATCATCCTGAAAGCAAAAGGCTTATCCAAACGTGAATCAGGCAATGTTATTTTAATTGCCCCCAGCGAAGAAATTGCTGCCCAGGAAAAACTCGATCTGGAAGCACAACAACAGGTTGTTGAGCTGGCACCATTAAGAACCGCTTTCTTTACCATTAATTTTGCCAAAGTGTCAGACTTGTCTGCCTTATTTACTGCCACAGGCGGAGAAGGCGAAGAAGCATCAACAAGCATTTTATCGCCAAGAGGCAGTGCCATTACTGACCAGAGAACAAACACGATTATTATAAAAGATACGGAAGAAGTTATTTCAGAAGTAAGACGTCTGTTAACAAAACTTGATGTCCCTATTCGCCAGGTGTTAATCGAATCACGCATTGTTATCGCAACTGATGACTTTAAAAAGGAAATGGGCGTAAGATTTGGTACCAATAGTGTTTCTGCAAATGGCACTGATGGTATAAGCGCCACATCAGGCACCTTCAGCGGCACTAGCTATGTATCAAATCAGGCGCTTGATAATCTGGTAAACACAGGCACAACCCTGCCTGCGACTCCAGCTCTTGGTACGGATCGATTAAATGTCAATATGCCTGTTACCGGTGCGGCCGGCAGTATTGCATTTACCATTTTATCCGGTGGCAATTTACTCGACCTGGAACTGTCTGCACTTCAGGCAGAAAACAATGGCGAAGTGGTTTCCAGCCCACGCGTCGTCACGTCTGACCGTCATGAAGCCTTTATCGAACAGGGTGTAGAAATACCTTATCTTTCTGCAGCTTCTAGTGGTGCCACCACGGTTGAATTCAAAAAAGCGGTACTCAGCATAAAAGTAACCCCACAAATTACACCTGATGACCGGATCATTATGGATTTACAGGTTAATAAAGATGCTGTCGGTGAAGTCTTTAGTGGCATCCCCAGCGTTGACACCCGTGAAGTTACCACACAGGTACTGGTTAACAACGGTGACACCATTGTGCTGGGCGGCATATATGAAACCGAATCACGTGATGAACTGGACAAGGTACCATTTTTAGGCGACCTGCCCCTAATTGGCAGCCTGTTTAGACATTCACTGGAATCAATTCAAAAGCAGGAACTGTTGATATTTGTTACGCCGAAGATTCTTAAAGAATCATTATCACTCTAAGTCGACGTGACTGTTATCAGGAAATTATTATTATGAATAAGATCGCTTTACTTACATCATTAACTGTAACTATCTCTGCTTTGATGACAGGCTGCTCCAATAGTGATGTCAGTCCTTTCGCGAAAGGTGGCGGATATTCAACAAACATTATCTCTTCAACAAATTTTGGTATTACTGCTAGCGAACTTAATCCACAGGTTCTGGAGTTCACTATTGGTAGCATCCCCGTTACCAGTGACACAACGGCCAACTGGAATGACCTTGTAAGTACAACATCACCAGTAGAAAGTGAGATTACCGTCACTGCAGCTGATAATAATGGTGCTTTAGTCAGCTCTGGAACTGTCTACTTTGCCACACAATATGGAATATTAAGTGCACCATCCTGTCAAATCGTTGATGGCCGCTGCTCTGTTACCTGGCAAAGTATTGCGGATATATCATATTTATATATAGACCCCACAACAATAGACATAGTAAATAACATTACCGCATGGACAAATGGTGTCGAAGGATTTATCGATCTAGATGGAGATGATCGTTTATCCGACAGCGAAGCTTTTTTTGATACAGAAGAGCCTTACCTGGATAGAAATGACAATGATACTTATGATGCCGCAACAGATGACACCATAATTAATACCATTCATGCAGGCGCTAATGGCGTTTATGACGGCCCAGCATGTGATGTTACTACACGATCAGACTGTGGAAGTTCTGGATTAAAACCCATATTTGCAACTGTAAGATTAAGACTCAATTATGAAGGCAGCACACCTGCCTTTGCAGTCACTATTGACACTCCTGCCAATGCAGCAAGTTTTGCATCTGGTGCCAGCATTAGCTTTTCGGCAACAGCAACCGATCCAGAAGATGGCAACATTACTGGTTTAAATACACCTCTTACAGGAAACAATATCGTCTGGAGTTCTGATCTTGATGGAGTATTTGGCACATCAAGCAATAACGTAGTCACTAATGCTCTGGTTACAGTTGGCACACACACTATCACGGTCACTGCTACAGATAGTAATAGCAATACAACTACTGCCACAATAGTGATAACAATTACATAAGGGTAATCAATAGTTTATTCATTAGCCTCTCTATTATTAAAAAAACAAAGAGGGGCACCTGGACTATAATGACCAAAACTAACATCTTCCTCATCGGCCCCATGGGTGCAGGCAAAACCACCATGGGGCGTCAACTTGCCAGAAAACTCCATTTCCAGTTCTACGATAGCGATCATGTTATTGAAGAGCGCACCGGTGCCGATATTCCTCTGATATTTGAAAAAGAAGGCGAAGATGGCTTTCGCAAAAGAGAGCAGCAGGTTATTGACGAATTAACTCAAATGGATAATATCGTGCTTGCCACGGGCGGCGGTGCGATTTTATTGCCAGAAAATAGACAGAACCTCAAAAACAGAGGTACGGTTATTTACCTGCACAGTCATATTGAGCACTTAATCGAACGCACCCGACACGATAAAAACAGGCCTTTATTACAAACCAATGATCCTGAAGCCAAACTCAGGGAATTAATGAAAATCCGCGAACCATTATACAAGGAAACCGCTGATATCATTATTAATACCGGGAAAAAGTCGATTCGGTCAGTAATAAGCGCTATTCTTGATAAATTACAGTCTAAGAAGAAAATTAAACACTAATGATTTCATTAAAAGTTGATCTCGGTGAACGCAGTTACCCCATCCTTATCGGTAAAAACCTGCTTGATAAAGAAGGCTTGCTGCAACAGTATATTCCCGGCAATAGCGCACTGATTGTTAGCAATGAAACTGTAGCCCCACTGTATCTGGACAGAGTGGTTAACTCACTCAAAAATATCAATGTTAAAACCCTGGTTTTGCCCGATGGTGAAAAATATAAAAACCAGGACACGTTAAACACCATCTACGACTGTTTATTAACCAACCGACTCGATCGCAATACCACACTTATCGCATTAGGCGGTGGTGTGATTGGTGATCTTACCGGTTTTGCAGCCGCCAGCTATCAGCGCGGCGTTCATTTTATTCAAATCCCGACTACCCTGCTTGCCCAGGTTGATTCATCTGTCGGCGGCAAGACCGGCATCAATCACCCGATGGGGAAAAATATGATTGGTGCTTTTTACCAGCCAAGAGCTGTCATTGCCGATACAGAAACCCTGCGCACGCTGGAAGACCGTGAACTTAGCTCGGGCATTGCAGAAGTAATTAAATACGGTCTGATACGTGACATCGAATTTCTTCAATGGCTAGAAGCCAACATTGATAAATTACTCAACAGAAACACCGTTGCCCTGGCTTACGCCATTGACCGCTCATGTAAAAACAAGGCCGAAATCGTCGCTGCTGACGAAAGAGAAGGTGGCCAGAGAGCCCTGCTGAATCTGGGGCATACCTTTGGACACGCCATAGAAACCGGTATGGGGTATGGTAACTGGCTTCATGGTGAAGCTGTTGCCAGTGGCATGATCATGGCTGCGCGCCTGTCACAACACCTGGGAAAAATTTCTACTGACGATGTCAATCGCGTTGTTAACATAATAGAACGCGCCCATTTACCTGTGAATGCACCTGATAAAATGTCTCCAGAAAAATTTATTGAATTAATGTCCATCGATAAAAAAGTTTCTGATGGCGTTTTAAAACTGGTGTTATTTGAATCCATTGGTAAAGCGATTATCACCAGTGATTACTCACAAGAAGCGCTTATTGAGGCCATAAAAGAAAGCTATTAAAAATTATGGATAGTGGTTACGACCCCAACAACCTGGCACCCTATGCATGCAGTGACAAAACTTCACGAGGACGGATCTATAGTGAAGCGCCACCCGTTCATCGCAATAACTATCAACGGGACAGAGATCGTATAATACATTCCGCGGCTTTCCGACGACTGGAATACAAAACACAGGTATTTGTAAATCATGAAGGCGATTTATTTCGAACCCGCCTGACACATTCACTGGAAGTTTCACAAATTGCCCGCTCCATTGCCCGCGAACTCCATCTACATGAAGACCTGGCAGAAACTATTGCTCTCGCCCATGATCTGGGGCATGCACCTTTTGGTCACGCGGGACAGGATGCGCTGAACCGCTGCATGAAAAATTACGGTGGCTTTGAACACAATCTTCAGTCATTACGGGTCGTCGATAAGCTTGAAGAAAAATACGCTGATTTTCCCGGACTGAACCTGACCTACGAATCAAGAGAAGGGATCTTAAAACACTGCTCAACAAAAGACGCCAAACAACTGGGCGATCTGGGTCAACGCTTTATTGAAAAAAACCAGACCTCACTTGAAGCACAGGCATGTGATCTTGCCGATGAAATTGCCTACAACAATCACGACATAGATGATGGCCTGCGCTATGGTCTGATCACCATCAACCAGCTTCTAGAAACAAAAATATTTCGTGATCAATACGAAGCAGTCAACAAACAACACCCTGACATTAGTCAGCGCAAACAGATTCATGAAATTATCCGCCGCATGATTAACCGCATGGTGGTAGACCTTATCGAAACCAGCAAAGCCCAATTATCCAAACTCAATTTACAGCATCCTGATGAGGCAAGAAGCCAGAAAAACTATATCATCAGTTTTAGCGAAGAAATCCGTGAACAAAACCTGGAGCTAAAACGTTTTCTAAGACAGCATCTTTATCGTCATTATCGCGTTCAGCGCATGACTAATAAAGCCGAAAATGTTCTGACTTCTTTATTTGATGCATTCATAGAAGAACCCAACATTCTTCCCCCTGAAGCAAAAAAACATTGTGATCAACTGGCAATCAAAAATAAAAAAACAGGAATAGCCAGAGGTATAGCCGATTATATTGCAGGCATGACTGATCGTTATGCCATAGTTGAATACGAAAGAATTTTTAATCCCAGACAATTATCATTTGTTAATCTCATTCCTTAACTAATGGAACATGGATAATGGCAAAAAAAGAACAGCCACAGCAAAAATTAGTATTCAGCGCTAATGCTTTAGAGGCCATGGGCCTGAGCAAACAACCTTTTATCAGTGCTGTTCTTTCTGATAATGAAATCTACCTTGATTCTGTTATTACACAACTGATTGCCTCCCTTAATCATCATATGCAATTCAGCCCTCTACTACTCATCGTAGAAGGTCCCTACGGTAGCGGCAAAACCACTTTATTTCGTTATATATCCCAATCCGACATAACCAATATAAAATTATTACCCGTTCATGCAGAAGCCTCAGATACCCTGGTTCAACTACAGCACAAAATGTCTTTTCACCTGCAGGATCTGGGTGATGCCAACCACCTGGACGACAACCTCAAACACCTGAAAACATTTGATAATATTCCTGTTCTTGTTATTGATGACGCTCACACACTCAGCGATACTGTCCTGCAGGAACTTTTTCGCTACAAAACCTTATTGCAGCAGGAAAAAGAAATTGAATTAAAAATCCTTTTAATTGCCAATCCCGGCATGTCTGAAACCATCGAAAAAATCAGCGGCCTTCAACATAATCAGCTCTATGTTCAAACCATGCCTGTTTTCACTGACAAACAGATTCTTAATTTCTGCCAGCATCGCCTTTTATCTGCGGGCTATTCTGGGCAACCATTACTAGATAAAAGTAATGCACAGCTCATCTTAAAAAAGAGCAACGGCATACCAGGAGCAATACTTGAAATAGCACTCAAGGTTATCGAAAAAAATTTAAAAAAGAAAACCAAGTCTGAACGCTCAATAAATAAACTACTGATTCCGGCCGCTGCTTTACTACTGATTAGTATCGGTGCGGGTGTTTTTTTTCTAATCTCAACACAGCCAGACAGCAGTGAACCTGTTAAATATACCGCACCGGTTATGGAGAAAACCAAGCCCGCTCCACTTGAACCCCATACAAAGCCCAAAGCAATCACACAAAAAGCCGTTGCCCGTCAACAGGCCTCAGAACAGGATATGGCTAACACCGAAGACGAAACCAGAACCGCGCCTGCTCTTGAAAAATCAGAACCGCTGACTGACAGTGATGCACTGCAATCACCAGAACAACCGGCACAACCAGAAACACCGGATCAACCACCATCACCATCCATACCTGTGATACCTGAACCACCAGAAGAGCCGGAAATTGCGGTGACCACAACGCCTCTGGTATCGGACAACGCCATCAACCTGCCAGACGAAAAAACTGACACATTGGTTGCCAGCACCGCTTTAACAAATGAGCCTAAGAAAACGCTTAAAAAAGCAGCCGAATTAGATCAAGTCATAACAGAAACAAAACCGGTAATTAAAACCAAGCCCGCCATCACCAGCGCGCCGACTTCCCACCCTGCTTTATCACAACTGGCAGCACTAGGCATGCACGACAAAAACTGGCTATTAAAGCAAAATAGCGGTCACTGGACATTACAGGTACTGGGGGCAAGAGATCCGGATACATTAGTGAATTTCGCCAGACTGCATAAACTGGGAGAAGACAGTGCCTGGTATGAAACTCAGCTCAGTGGTAATCCCTGGTATATCATCGTCTACCGTTTTTACACGGACAAAGAAATAGCGCGTAAATCCATCGATCGACTGCCTGTGGGTTTGAGACAGGCAAAACCCTGGGTTAAAAACATCGGCGACATTCATAAAGCCATTAAATAATCTTATTTAATAGCATTTCATCATGCTGCTCCAACAGCATGAACAACCCAGACGAGACGGTCGCACGAGCGGATTCAAGTGCCTTCCTGGCTCATAAATCACGATAAAGGCATGCATCATTCATCAGAAAACTGGCATGCTGATGATTCAGCGCCCCACCCCCCAGTATAGATATTTGATCATCAACCCATAGAAGGGTAAAATTTCACCCCTTTTGCCTGCTGGACCGGTTCCAGCAACTAATGAACCGCTTATCGACGGTAACACGAAATTATGAGCAACAGAATTCCAACATCTGGATTGTACAAATCGTCTTTTGAAAAAGACTCCTGTGGCTTTGGCCTGATCGCACAGATGGACGACAAGCCCAGTCACTGGCTGGTTGAAACCGCTATCCATGCACTGGCTCGCCTGACCCATCGTGGCGCTGTTGCAGCAGATGGCAAGAGTGGTGATGGCTGCGGCCTGTTAATCAAAAAGCCTGATACTTTCCTGCGTAAAATCGCTGCCGAATGCGGTATTGATCTGGATGACATCTATGCCACCGGCATGGTATTTCTGAATAAAGACCCTGCCCTGGCAGAAAAAGCCCGCCATGAACTGGATAATCAGTTAGGCCTGCTGGGTCTGAGCATCGCCGGCTGGCGCCAGGTACCCATTAACCCAGAAGCCTGTGGTGAAGAATCACTGGCCAGTCTGCCGCAAATTGAACAGATATTTATTAATGCCGCCTCAGGCATGGATCAGGACACACTGGAACGTAAACTCTACGTCGCCCGTCGGCGCACTGAAATCTTACTTGAATCAACTGACAAGGCTTTCTACATTCCCAGCCTGTCGACACGACTCATGTCCTACAAAGGACTGGTCATGCCGGAAAATCTGCCGGTTTTCTACAAAGATCTAAACAACAAAGAGCTGGCCTCATCACTGTGTGTATTCCACCAGCGATTCTCCACCAATACCTGGCCACAATGGCGTCTGGCGCAGCCTTTCCGCTATCTGGCTCACAATGGTGAAATCAACACCATTCAGGGTAATCGTAACTGGGCCAGAGCCCGCGCCTTCAAATTTGAAAGCGATCTGTTGCCTGAAATGGCCAGTCTGCGCCCGTTAGTAAACATGTCCGGTTCCGATTCCAGCTCCATGGATAATATGCTGGAAGCCTTGCTGGCCGGTGGTATCGATGTCTTCCGTGCCATGCGACTGCTGGTGCCACCTGCCTGGCAGAATGTTGAGCACATGGACCCTGATCTGCGTGCCTTCTATGAATTTAACTCTATGCACATGGAGCCTTGGGACGGCCCTGCGGGTATCGTTTTAACCGATGGTCGTCATGCCTGCTGCGCCATGGATAGAAACGGCCTGCGCCCTGCCCGTTACGTCATTACCAAAGATCGCCATATCACGCTGGCCTCTGAAATCGGTGTTTATGACTACAATCCGGAAGATGTGGTCGCCAAAGGCCGCCTCAAACCGGGCCAGATGATTGCCGCAGATACGGAGTCCGGCAAGTTACTCATGCCAGAGGATATCGATAATCAGCTGAAATCAGCTCAGCCCTATAAACAATGGCTGAACGACAACTGTAATCGCCTGGTATCCGCCCTGGAAGGTGAGCCACTCACATCTGAACCCATGGATGCGGCGACACTTAACATCTATGAAAAACAGTTCCTGGTCAGTTTTGAGGAGCGTGATCAGATTCTGCGTGTACTGGCCGAATCCGGACAGGAGGCGGTTGGCTCCATGGGTGATGACACCCCCTTCCCGGTGCTATCTACCCAGCAGCGCTCGTTATATGACTACTTCCGTCAGCAGTTTGCCCAGGTCACCAATCCACCCATTGATCCGATCCGTGAAGCGGTGGTCATGTCACTGGAAACCTGTCTCGGCAAGGAACGTAACCTGTTCAAGGAAACCGAAGATCACGCCAATCGTCTGATTATTAACTCGCCGGTACTATCCGAAGGCAAGTTCCGTAAATTAATCAGCCTGAATGACAATCCCGAATACAGCAGTGAAATCATCGACCTGTGTTTCGACAGCTCAATGAATTTAAACAAAGCCATCACCCAGATTGCCGAACAGGCCTGCAATGCAGTCAAGAATGGCAAGGTCATCATCGTACTGTCCGACCGAAACATTGGCCGTGACAAACTGGTGGTTCCAGCCCTGTTAGCCACCGGTGCGGTGCATCATCGCCTGATTGAACAGGGACTGCGCTGTGATGCCAACCTGATTATTGAAACCGCCACCGCCCGTGACCCCCATCACTTTGCAGTACTGATTGGTTATGGCGCCACTGCTGTTTACCCCTATCTGGCCTTCGAATGTCTCTATGATCTGGTACGCACCGGCGAAATCGAAAGCGACGCACTGGAAACTCTGGGTGAAAACTACCGTAAAGGTATTAACAAGGGGCTGTTCAAAATCACCTCAAAAATGGGTATTTCCACCATTGCCAGTTACCGTGGTGCTCAGCTTTATGAAATTGTCGGTCTGCATGATGAAGTGGTTAATCTGTGCTTTACCGGCACCACCAGCCGCGTTCAGGGCGCCGGATTTGATGAACTCGAAGCGGATAACCGTGAGCTGACCAAGCTGGCGTATAACACCCGTAAACAGACCTCACAGGGTGGCCTGCTGAAATATATACACAATGGCGAATACCACGCCTATAACCCGGATGTGGTGCAGAACCTGCACACCGCGGTTCGCTCCGGACGCTATGATGACTACCTGAAATATGCCAGCGTGGTCAATGAACGCCCTGCTACCGTGTTGCGTGACATGTTCCAGTTAAAATCGGACACGCCGTCTATTGATATAAACGAAGTTGAGCCGCTGGAAGCGCTGTTCAAACGCTTTGATTCTGCCGCCATGTCACTGGGCGCCCTGTCACCGGAAGCCCATGAAGCGCTGGCCATGGCCATGAATCGCCTTGGCGGCCGCTCCAACTCCGGTGAAGGCGGTGAAGATGTGGCCCGTACGGCACGGAGAAAATGTCCAAGATCAAACAGATCGCTTCCGGACGTTTTGGCGTCACACCCCATTACCTGGTGAATGCAGAAGTCCTGCAGATTAAAGTCGCCCAGGGCGCAAAACCCGGTGAAGGCGGCCAGTTGCCCGGCCATAAAGTCGACAAGATGATTGCCAAGCTGCGCTT
>Ga0224496_10000086_pt1 | contig 67577 bp, 58 predicted proteins | sample SF_Jul11_sed_USG_2_FD_168127 | JGI IMG/M metagenome (GOLD analysis project Ga0224496, IMG submission 168127) | Sediment microbial communities from San Francisco Bay, California, United States - SF_Jul11_sed_USGS_8_1 | ecosystem: Environmental > Aquatic > Marine > Sediment | place: USA...
ATTCTCTGAAGCGGCGGGAGGGGCACTTTGCACCCGGAGGGTTGGCGCTGTCCTTCGAGTTTCCGGACGATGCCCGGGTCTATCGTGAGTTCCGCCGTCGGCTGGCGCTAATCAGCGAGCGGGTGGAGGCGGCCCACGCGCACTGAAGGAGGGCTTTTCCTCAGTCCAGGGCCGGATCGATACCGGTGGGCAGTCCGTCCATGCTTACGGCGTTTTTCTCGCGCCAGTACTTCACCAATCCCTCTGGACCGCGCCCCTGGGCCCACTCCTTGAGTCGGGTGCGCTCACCGGTGAACTCCATCTCCGGCACCGAAAACCCACAGGAACTTTGCACCCGTTCCACTTGCATGTCGATCACCTGCCGGTAGCCGGGGGTGTCCGGAAACAGAGCGATCAACGCCTCCCACTCCGCATCACGCGGGTGGACGGTGCGAGCGGTGCCGTACAGACGCAGGATCATCGGGTCACCGGAAAAGGCGCACAACATCAGGGTGATGCGTCCATCTGCCAGCAGATGGGCGGCGGTCTCGTTGCCGCTGCCGGTCAGGTTCAGCCAGCATACCCGGTTCGGGCCCACCACCCGCAGGGTGTCGTATCCCTTGGGTGACAGGTTGATATGGCCGTTGGCCGCCGCCGTGGCCACGAAAAAGATCGGCTGATTGCGGATGAACCGGGCGTGGTCGTTGCCGATATGGTCAAACGCTTTGGCCACCGGGGATGCTATTCCCGTGTCCCATACACCACCCGCACGGGCAGCGCATCTCCGGAGGCGGTAGGCACCACGCCCCGCCCACGAAACTGAACCGACGGGTGATCCCCGTCCAGGGCCATATAGAAAAACATCGGGTCCACCACCTTGCGAATCAGCCATCCGGACGGCTCCATGCGGAATATGGCCGTGGCCCGTCCGTTGACGGTCTCCTCTCCAGTGCGGTTCAGACGGAAGCCGACGGTACCCGTGCGGCTGGGAACGATCAGTTCAAACGCCAGTTGCTCTCCCGCCGCCAGTCGTCCCCACTCTCGATGGATCAGGGCGGGAATGCTCAGGGACAATAGTTGCATTCCCGCCGAGGCGAGAATGCTCGACTTTTCCTTGTGCTTTGCATCCTTTTTGAAGCGGATTTCCAACCCACCGTTGGTACGTCGCACGGCTTCCTCCATCCCAAGCCGGAGGTCGGTGGCGCGGTAGGAAACGGCGGACAGGGTATCCGCCCGGTACGCTCCCTCGCGTTCGAAAATCAATGTACCGTCTGGCGCACGGTAGGTTACCCGTTCGGTGAAAGTCTCTCCGGTTTCGGTCATGGTCTGTTCGCCGGTGTACAGCACCTCGTCGGTTTCCAGGTCGTGGGCGGTAAAATGGGAAGGGGGGGCGGCAATCGCCGGCAAGGGAAACGTGGTTATCAGGATGGTGAGCGCAATCAGGCGGACAATTGACCGGGCCATGGGGAGTCTCCGTCACCAAGGAATTCAGCCTGCAATCTCCTACTCTCAGGCAGTGTAGGGAAGTTCTGTCGCGAGTGCAAAATATGCCTGTGGCGCAGAGGGTTGGGTTGCGCTGTGCGATGGCCGATAAGGGGTGTACGGCGCGCCGTCGGGTGCGGATTACAAACACTCTTTTGCATGGGTGATCCGTCGTGAACGAGACAGTGGAAAAAAAGCGCGGGAGCAAATGGCTGATCCTCCTCATGTGCTCGCTGACGTTCAGCTTTGTGTTCCGTGCGGAGTTGGCCGATTTTACCCTCAAGGTGACGGCTCAGGCGTTGAACCGGAAACTCCCCACCATGATGGGTGACGGTCTGCGTCTTGAGGGTGTGGCCGCCGCGCCGGAGAAGCGGTTGCTTGCCTATTTGACCCTGCTGGACATGCCGGGCGCCAGCCCGGCGGCGCGCCAGGTGAGCAAGCAACTGCCCGGAATGGTGCGTGAGGGGGCCTGTGGCGAACAAAAGATTCGCCAGTTGTTGGATTTTGGGCTGGTGCTGGAGTTCTCCTTTTCCGGTAACGACGGCAAGCCGGTGGGGACCAGTGTGGTGGACGCTGCTGCGTGCGCGGGGGTACCGCTACCAGTGACCACGGCCGCACACTGACGCACTTCGCAAGTGCGATGGTGCGGATGGCATCGGCACGGGTTTCAACAGGCCCTGAACAGGTAGATCGGGGGATCCGCGACGCGCTTGATCTTGAGTGGGTACCTGTTCGCGTCGACGATTTCGGATCAGCTTCTGAATAATCTATCGAGACCAGTGCCAGGATGCGGACCGCCAATGGCGATGCCCTCGTGGGGTAACCCGCTCCACCCGTGTACGAGAGGCGGGTGCGCACCCCCCTGTAACCCCTCACTGCCTCAAGGGGACAGACCGGCACTGTAACCCATTAAATCAGAACAGCCAGCAATACGGGGTCCAGTTCAGATGCGCTGCGCGACGATCCGCGCGCAGGCGGTTTGTGCCGCTTCGTCGATGCGCTCCTCGTAGTGGCGCACCCGGAAGCCGGAATCAAACTCGCGCAGCAATTCGTTTTTTCCCCAGGCAAATTCGGCATGGCGCGGGGTTCCCCAGCGCTCGCGCTGATCGATCAGGAAGGTTTCGTAGACCAGAAAACCGCCCGGCATGACCGCGTTGCGGATCGCTGGCATCAGCGGACGGTGCAGAAAATAGAACACGCACACCACTCCGAACGGTCCCGGCAGGGTGGCCCCTTCCGCCTCCAGATCACTCTTGGTGACGTGGGCTTCGATGTCGCGCTTGCGGACCTCGGCCATCACGTGGCCGATGGAGTCGTCGTCGTATTCCACACCCGTGACGTTAAATCCCTGTTCCGCCAGGTAAATCAGGTTGCGCCCCTTGCCGCAGGCCACATCCAGTGCAGTCATCGCCGGGGCGGTTTTGAGCAGATCGATCTGCCCGGTCAGAAAAGGGGACGGCTGGTCGCTGTGTTCGTGGGCCACGGGATGCGCCTCCTTGCGCGGTAGATCAGTAACGTCTGCACAGTCTATTCGGCCATCCCGGCCAGACCGTTAAACCAGCACTTCACCTGTTGGGCGGGACAACAGAACGAATTAACTTTGTGTGAGTTTATTCAACCGTCACGCTTTTGGCCAGATTACGCGGCTGGTCCACGTCGCATCCCCGCAGCACCGCGATGTGATAGGCCAGAAACTGCAACGGAATCGTATACAGTGCAGGGGAGGCAAAAGGCCCGGCCATCGGTACGCGCAGCACCGCATCCACCTTGGCGGACAGTTCGGTGTCGGCGTCGTCCACCACGGCGATCACGATGCCGTCGCGGGCTTTCACTTCCATGGCATTGGCCACCACTTTTTCATATTGGGGGCCCGGAGGAGCCAGCATCACCACCGGCATTTCCTCGTCGATCAGCGCGATGGGGCCGTGTTTCATCTCTCCGGCCGCATAGGCTTCCGCATGAATGTAGCTGATTTCCTTCAGTTTCAACGCCCCCTCCAAGGCGATGGGGAACATGGATCCACGTCCCAGGAACAGGAAATCCCGGTGCCGGAAGAATTGTTTGGCCAAGGACTCCGCCTCATCTTCACGGGCCAGAGCCATTTTTACCTGCCCCGGTAAACGGGCCAGATCGTCCAGCAACTCCCGAGCTCCCTCCGCACCCAACGTACCGCGCACGCGCCCCAGATGCACTGCAAACAGATACAGGGCCACCAACTGGGTGGTGAATGCCTTGGTGGAGGCCACACCAATTTCCGGTCCGGCGTGGGTGTATACCACCCCATCGGCGGCGCGCGCGGCGGAACTGCCCACCACGTTGCACACGGTCAGCAGCGTCGCCCCCTTTTTTCGGGCCTCCTGCATGGCCGCCAGGGTGTCGGCGGTTTCGCCTGACTGGGTAATGGTCAAAATCAGTTCGCCGGGTCCAGTGAGCGGGTCCCGGTAACGGTATTCTGATGCGATATCCACTTCCACCGGCAGGCGGGCCACCGCCTCGATCATGTATTTGGCAGCCAGCCCCGCGTGCCAACTGGTGCCACAGGCAACGATGGTGATGCGCGTCAGCGCGCGCAGGGCATCGTCGGAGATTTCCATCTCCGGCAGCAGCACCCCGTCCCGGTCCGGCGTCACGCGCCCCATCATGGTGTCGCTGATGGCCGACGGCTGCTCGTGTATTTCTTTTAACATGAAGTGCTTGAACCCGGCCTTTTCGGCCATCACCGGGTTCCAGTCCACCACGTTCACCGGGTGCGTGACCGGCGTGCCGTCCACCCGGGTGACCGTCACTCCGTCCGCCGTCAGTACCGCCACCTCGCCATCATCCAGATAAATCACCCGGCGGGTGTGGGCCAGAATGGCCGGAATATCGCTGGCGATGAAATTTTCGCCCTCTCCCATACCGACCACCAGCGGGCACGCCTTGCGCGCTGCGTATACAACGTCCGGCGCATCCTCGCACACCAGCCCCAGGGCGTACGCCCCACGAACCTCGCCCAATACGTGACGCAGCGCGGCTTCGGCATTGTCCCCCTGCTGCATGCGCTCATCGATCAGGTGTGCAATCACCTCGGTATCGGTTTCCGAGTTCATGGTGCGGCCCGCGGCAATCATCCGTTCACGCAACGGGATGTAATTCTCAATAATGCCGTTGTGTACCAGAGCGATGCGCCCCACCTTGTGCGGGTGCGCGTTGGGCACGCTGGGGCGTCCGTGGGTCGCCCATCGAGTATGGCCGATCCCGGTCGTGGCGATATATTCCTTGCCGTGGATCTGCGCCTCCAGTACGGCCAATTTGCCTTCGCCGCGCTCCACGGCGATACCGTTTCCCGGCTCCAGCACGGCAATTCCCGCTGAGTCGTACCCCCGGTATTCCAGTTTGCGCAACCCTTCGATCAGCACCGGGACCGCCATCTGCGACCCCACATACCCGACAATCCCGCACATGTTTAGATCTCGCGACCGGTATTGAATTGATAAACCGCAGGCAACCCCGCGAAGGATGAAACCGCCTCAAGTGCCAAGCAATAGAAGGCCGCGGTGGGGGACGGGTGGGGCATTGCCTGGGCAGCTTCCACGACGGCCGAATCGTGCTGGTTCGATATCGCCACTATCCGTCTCCAAACAGATCGCTTTGCGGTCTGGGCGGCAGTGCCCGTCCCAGATGCTCCACCGCCCTGGCAGTGGCCACACGGCCGCGCGGGGTGCGATCCAGGAAGCCCTCTTTTAGCAGGTACGGCTCATACACGTCCTCAATGGTATCGCGGGACTCTCCCAATCCGGCCGCCAGCGTGTCCAGCCCTACCGGGCCACCACCGTACTTGTCCACAATGGACGACAGCAGCTTGCGGTCCATCGGATCGAGTCCGCCTTCGTCGACCTCCATCATGGCCAGTCCCGCGCGGGCGGTTTCCAGATCAATGGCGCCGGTGCCCTTCACCTGGGCCACGTCGCGCACCCTGCGCAACAAGCGGTTGGCGATTCGGGGGGTGCCCCGCGAGCGGCGGGCGATCTCCATCGCCCCTTCGCTGGACAGGGGGACTTCGAGCAGTTGGGCCGAGCGGGTGACAATGCGCACCAACTCCTGCGGGGTATAGAATTCCAGCCGGCTGATGATTCCGAACCGGTCGCGCAGCGGGCCGGTGAGCAGGCCGGCACGGGTGGTGGCCGCCACCAGAGTGAACGGCGCCAAATCGATTTTCACCGAGCGTGCCCCCGGCCCCTGGCCGATCACCAGATCCAGGGTGTGGTCCTCCATGGCCGGGTACAGCACTTCTTCCACCGCCGGGTTCAGGCGGTGAATCTCATCGATGAACAGCACGTCCCGCGGTTGCAGGTTGGTGAGGATGGCGGCCAGGTCGCCACCATGTTCGATCGCCGGGCCGCTGGTTCCCACCATGTTGACCCCCAGCTCCGTGGCCACGATGTGCGCCAGGGTGGTCTTGCCCAGTCCGGGGGGGCCATACAGGATTACGTGATCGAGCACCTCCCCCCGTCCGCGGGCGGCCTCGATATACACGGTCAGGCTTTCCTTGATGCGCTCCTGGCCCACATAGTCCGCCAGGGTGCGCGGACGCAGTGCCGGTTCTCGGCGCGCCTCGGCGTCACCCGCCTGTGGGTCGGTCAGCCGGTCGGATTCATAATCCAGGTCGGGCATGGAGGAAAAATCGGGCTGCATGGAAGGTAGGATAGCACGGGGAAAGGTGATTTTGGCGGCAGCTGTCCGCTACCACGGGAAGGTGATTTTACCCCTTCGCCAACTGCGCCAGCCCCAGTCGGATCAAGCCTTCCAACGGCATGTCCGGGTGTTCGGCGAGGACGGTCTGGATGGCTTTATCCGCGCGTGCCTTGGAGTATCCCAGATTGACCAGTGCGGACACCGCGTCACCCATCCCCGCACCGGGCAGAGCGGGGGTTCCAGCCGAGGCGGTGGCCATGACGGGGGAAACACCAAGGCCCAGCACCTTGTCCTTTAGCTCCAGCGCCAAGCGGCTGGCGGTCTTTTTTCCCACCCCGGATACCCTGGAAAGCGCCGTCACGTCCGCCCGGGCGATGGCCCCGGCCAACTCCGCAATCGGCAGATCCGAAAGCAGCGCCAGCGCCACCTTGGGGCCCACCCCGGTTACGCCGGTCAACAGCAGGAACATGGCCTTTTCCGGCTTGCTGCCAAAGCCGTACAGGTGAAATGCATCCTCACGTACCAGGGTGTGTACGTACAGGGTTGCTTCCGCACCCTCCCGCAAGGTCATTGATGTGGAGCGGGGGCAGAACACCTCGTAGCCAACCCCATGCACGTCCACGGTCAGCCGCTGGTCGTCCCGTTCCGCCACAGTGCCGGTCAAGCGCGCAATCATCTCCTTCTCCCTTGTGTGGCGCCTGCCGCCAGAGCCTCGTAGCGCCCGCGTTGAATGTGGCACAGGGCGATGCCCAGCGCGTCAGCCGCGTGTTCCGAGGGAGGATCGCCGGGCAGGTTCAGCAGCCGCTTGATCATATAGATCACCTGCTCCTTGGGCGCGGCGCCGTTTCCGGCCACGGTCTGCTTGACCGTTACCGGGTTCACGTCCACCACTGGCAACCCGGCCCGGGCCGCCGCCAGAAGAATAACCCCGCGGGCCTGACCCAGTTTGATCGGCGTTTGCGGGCTTTTGGTTTTGGAGATGAACGCCGTTTCCACCGCCACAGCATCCGGGTGAAATTCGGCAATCAGTGATTCAATGCAGTCGAAGATGGCCAGCAGCCGCATTTCCATCGGATTCCTGGCGCTGGAGCGGATGTCGCCCGCGGTAAGGCAGTGAAAGCGGTTTCCTTCCCCGGCCACCACGCCATAACCAGTGGCCACGGTGCCCGGATCGACCCCCAGGACAATCACCGGCGATGTCCCTTTTGCAAGGCGCGGGCAAAAACCGGCGGGGAGGGCACGGGCCGACTACCCCATCAACTGTTCGAGAACGTCGTCGGGAATGTCGAAGTTGGCGGCGACCGACTGGACATCGTCCTGGTCTTCCAGAAGATCCATGATCTTGATCATCTTTTCCGCATCCTTACCCTCGATGCCCACGTGGTTTTCGGGCACCATGCGGACTTCGGCGTCGGAAGGTTCAATGTCCGCCGCCTTCAGGGCTTCCAGCACCGCCTCGAAGTCTTCCGGGGTGGTGGTGATGGAGAACGAGTCGCCGTCGTTTTGCAGGTCTTCGGCACCGGCCTCAAGGGCGAGTTCCATCAGGTCGTCCTCTGAACGCCCCTCCGCGTCGACGGTGATCACACCCTTGCGGTGAAACATCCACCCCACGCATCCGTTTTCACCCATCTTGCCACCGTTTTTGGACAGGATGTAGCGGATTTCACCCACCGTGCGATTGCGGTTATCGGTGGCCACGTCGATCAGGATCGCCACCCCTCCGGGGCCGTATCCCTCATAGACGATCTCCTCGTAGGTGACACCTTCCAGATCGCCGGTGCCCTTCTGAATGGCGCGGGTAACATTGTCGAGCGGCATGTTGGCACTGCGTGCCTTGAGCATCGCCAGCCGCAGGCGCGGGTTGGCATCCGGATCGCCGCCGCCGGTTTTGGCGGCGACGGTCAGTTCTTTAGCCAGCTTGGTGAATATCTTTCCGCGCTTGGCATCCACCGCCGCCTTGCGGTGTTTGGTGTTAGCCCACTTGGAATGTCCCGCCATGGGGGTGCTCCGCCGCTATGAAACCAGAGGGTGCCGGACTAGTTGCCGCCTGTCGGGGCCGCATTGCCTTCCGCCGGAGCGGACAGGTCGGGCAGGGCCGCCGGGGCGATTTCGTCGGTGAAGAACTCGGTGCTGGTGACGCCCATGTCATCCACCACCGAAGAGCCGGCCTGATTGCGGGCCGCAACCGCTAAGGACAGCGAGGTGACCATGAAGATCCCCGCGCAAGTGACGGTTACCTTGGCCAGAAAGCTGGTGGCGCCGCGGGCACCGAAAAGGGTGTGACTGCCGCCGCCGAAGGCCGCGCCAATGTCCGCGCCCTTGCCGTGCTGGAGCAAAATAATGCCGATCATCAGCACACAGGCGGTAACGTGAAGAATGGTAAGCAGGGTGGCCAATGTGTAAATTCCTGTACAGCCGGTTGCCGCAAAAGCCGCCCGTTTAAAACGGGATGGCTCCCCATACCCCCCGCCGCCGGAAAAATGGCCGGGACCGTTGGCGCGGAGGTAAGCGCGCCATTATAGCGGCAAACACAGCAAAAACAAAGGGGGCAGGGATGTTCGCCGCTTCGGTGCGGGCCTCAGGTGCGGCATTTGTCTTTTATCACTCAGTTGCCGATAGGTAAGAGCGGTTTTGCATCGGACAGAGTATATTTGGCCGGTTTCCGCAACTATAAGAAAATACAGAAAAAGGGGAGGTGATGGGCTCCTATTCGCTACACAAAACGGTATCTCCGGAACGGAAACTCGAGGCCACCCGCGCGCGCCATTATCGCGACAAGGCGGAATCGGCCCTGTTCCGTCAATACATCAAAATCGCTTTAGCCCTGTGTGTGGCCCCGGCCCTGTTTTTTGTAAAGGCCATCAGCGCCTACGTGGTCACTGCCATGGGTGCGGTGTTTCTGGTTGGTGGAGTGGCGGGTTCCGTCTGGTACGGACGCCGGTTCAAAAACAGCCAGAACCGGGAGGAATGGCCCACGGTGGAGGGGCGCATGCTCAAAAGTCGTCTGATCAAACTGCCCTCCAAGTTCGCGCGTGGAACCTTTGATTACCTGCCCGAGGTGCAGTATGAATACACCGTGCGCAACAAAACCTACACCGGCACGGCGATTCGTGTGGGAGATGACAAGGATCCCCTGCTGGAAACCCATCGCGGGCGTTGGGCGCCACTGATCGAACGGCAGCCGGTGGGCAGTTTCATCCGAATCCACTACAATCCGGACCGACCGGCCGAGGCGTGTCTGGAGCCAAGCGAGTCCGGTTTAGGTGTGGCGTTTGTCACCGCCGGACTGGTGGCCGTTCAGGGGGCTTACGGCCTGCTGAATGGACTGATCCGGATGGGGGTCTGGTAGTCGGTTTGAGGCCGATGGAAAGCTCCGCCTGACTGTTGGATTTCGTGTAACCCGCCGGTTCTAAACGCACTCGAAAAAAAACTGAAAAATTGCCGCAAAAACCGTTGCGTGTTTGAGCGATCGGACCTACATTTCCCACGTTCGGTCAACCGGACCCACCCGCAAGGTTCGCCCCCATGGGATCGAAACCGTAAGCCGAATCTGCCCCCCTGCGGAGCGCGTGGTGCCTTTCGTGATGGGGAGTGGAACCGCGTTCTGCTCGGGAGGACCATAATGAGCCGGAACAAGACCACCGCGCCGCGCCGGGTGGCGCGGCGCCGCACCCTGGGCCCGGTGCCCGATCTTCAGGCCCATGTCACCGGTGACTGGTGGCGACAGATTTTTAATCCTTTGTACCTCAAGACCGACGGTGACGTGGTGGGCGATGCGGAGATCACCCGTGGCGAGGTGGCGCGCATTGTCGACCTGCTGGCCCTGCCTCCGGATGCCAGGGTGCTCGACCTGTGTTGTGGGCAGGGGCGTCACACCTTGGAACTGGCCCGGCGCGGGCTGGTCAATGTGGAGGGGCTGGACCGTTCTCACTACCTGATCCAAAAGGCCCGCGAGGCCGCTCGCAAGGACGGGCTGAAGGTGCGTTTCCGCGAAGGCGACGCGCGCAAGCTGCCGTTTCCCGCCGACCGTTTCGATGCGGTGCTGATTCTGGGTAACAGCTTCGGCTATTTCGAGAGTTTGCAGGACGATCTGGACGTGCTGCGGGAAGTGCTGCGGGTACTCAAACCGTGGGGCCGGGTGGTGATGGATCTGGCCGACGGGGACTACCTGCGCGAGCACTTCCAGCCCCGCTCCTGGGAGTGGATCGACCGCAACATGTTTGTTTGCCGGGAACGCTCCCTGTCCGACGACGGCGACCGCCTGGTATCGCGCGAGGTGGTAACCCATGTGGAAAAAGGGGTGCTGGCGGACCAATTCTACGCCGAGCGGCTCTATTCACGGGAGTCCATCGGGCGTCTGCTGGTCCGTGCCGGATTTCACGACACCGCTTTTCCGGAAGAGGCGGTGCGCACCGCCTCGCAACGGGATCAGGACCTGGGCATGATGGCCCAGCGCAACATCGCCACAGCCGTGGCCCGCAAGGACTGGAGTCCCAAGCGTAAAACCGCCGCGGGGGCCCGTCACGTGGTGGTGTTGATGGGAGACCCGGAGCGGCCCGATGCCCTGAAGCCGCTTACGGTGTTCGACGATGACGATTTTTACACCATCGACCGCATGAAGGACGCCCTGGCGGAACTGCCGGGCTACAAGTTCACCTACCTGCACCGCCACGGCACCCTGATCCAGGACCTGGCCAAGCTGGTGGGCAAGGTGGACTATGTTCTGAACCTTTGTGACGAGGGATTCAACAACGACCCGCGCCTGGAACTGCACGTGCCTGCCATGCTGGAGATGCTCGGTATCCCCTATACCGGCTCCAACCCCCAATGTCTGGCCTATTGCTACGACAAATCGCTGGTGCGCGGTATTGCCAAGGAAATGGGCCTGCCCACGCCGCAGGCGGTATTTTTGCAGGCCGAGGACATGGCATATGAACTGCCGTTTCCGTTTCCGGCCATCGTAAAACCCAACTTTGGCGATTCCAGCTTCGGCATTAACGTGAACAGCGTGGTGCATACCCCCGAGGCGTTGATCGATCAGGTGCGCGCGATCCGCGATCAGTTTGGTTATGACAAACCTGTACTGGTGGAGGAATTCCTCACCGGCAAGGACATCACCGTGGGGATTATCGGAACTCCACCGGCCGACTACACGGTGCTTCCGGTGCTGGAGGAGGACTATTCCGACCTGCCCGCCGATCTTCCGCGTATCTGCGGTTATGAGGCCAAATGGCAGCCGGACTCACCCTATTCGGTGCTCAAAAGCCTGCCAGCTGGGCTTCCCGCCGGAACCGAGCAGGCGTTGGTGGAGTGGTGCGTGGCGCTGGCTGAGCGGCTGGAATGCCGGGACTACATGCGTTTTGACTGGCGCCTGGATGCCGACGGCGTGCCACGCTTGCTGGAAGCCAACCCCAACCCGGGCTGGTGCTGGGACGGCCATCTGGCCAAGATGGCCGGGCTGATGGACATCGGCTATGGCGACATGCTGGCAGCCATCCTGCGCGCCGCGGAACAACGAATCGGACTGACCGCTGAACTGGCTGTTCCGGTGGAAACCGGCTGACCGGATGCACCTGGATCCGGCCATGCCCGCGCTGGTAGGGGCGCTGCTGGCCATTCTGGCAGTGGGGCTGCTGTTGCGATTGCTGCGGCAGCCCCACGTGGTTGGCTACCTTCTGGTGGGCGTGGGACTGGGGCCCCACGGTCTGGCCCTGATCACAGACGAGCCGACCCTTTCCCGTCTGGGCTCCGTGGGTGTGATGCTACTGTTGTTTTTTGTGGGCATGGAGGTCCATCCGCGTGAACTGATGCGGGGATGGAAGGTGGCCGTGTTCGGCACCGGACTGGGTACCCTGTTGATCGTCGCCGGTGTGGCGCTGATCGGCACCTGGCGGGACTGGCCCATGGGGCGGGTGGTGTTGCTTGGTTTTATCGTCAGCCTTAGCAGCACCGCCGTGGTGCTGAAGCTGCTGGGGGACGCGCGGGAATTGGAAAGCCGTATCGGGCAGGGAGTTTTATCCATCCTGCTGGCTCAGGACCTGGCACTGATCCCGATGCTTGTAATCATCTCGCTTTTGGGTGGCGACAACCTGTCCGGTGGGCAAATGGCGGCCCAATTGGCGGGGACCGCGGTGATCGCCGGGGTGGTCGGGTGGATGATTCGCTCCCCCAGGATCAGCCTGCCATGGCTGCGTTCCCTGCGCGGCGATCATGAAATGGAGGTGTTTGCCGCCCTGGCATTTTGCCTGACCCTGGCATTGGTCACCGGCTTGACCGGACTGTCTACCGCGCTGGGGGCGTTTTTGGCCGGCATGCTGGTGGGCACCGCGCATGAGGGTGACTGGATTCACCGCCATCTGGCGCCGTTCCAGGTGGTGTTTCTGGCTCTTTTTTTCGTGTCGGTGGGCATGCTGCTGGACCTGGGCTTCCTGCGTGAATCCTTCACGCTGGCGCTGCTGCTGGTCATGCTGGTGCTGATCGCCAAAACGGCGGTCAATGCGGTGCTGCTTAGGCTGTTGCACACCAACTGGAGAGATGGCCTGTATGCCGGGGCGCTCCTGGCGCAAATCGGGGAATTCAGTTTCGTGCTGGCAGCGGTGGGATTGCAGGCGGGGCTGATTGGCCGGTATGGCTACCAGATGGGGATTTCGGTGATTACCCTGTCGCTGGCGGTTAGCCCGTTGTGGATTGCCGCGTTCCGGATACTGACTGGCCAGCGCCGGAGGCCGCTTACCCCTTTGGAGCCGGATTTCCCAGCCGGGCGAGTTGAGTCTCCAGCGTCTCCAGCAGGCAGCGTGACACGTCCGGAGTAAGGCCGAAGCCAACCCGGGCCACGCGCCCCTGACATTCGAAGCGCACCACGCCGCCGGTGGGGCGGTCCAGCCGCAAACCGCCGATGCATTCGGCCGGGTAGCGATGATGGGGACCGAGGCCAAGCAGGGTACGCCGGTGCGCCAGGCTGCCGTTTTCCACATGGATGCTTTCACGGCTCATGTGAATCCACGTAAAACGCGCCAATGCCACGCACAGGGTGGCCATCATCACCAGAAAATATGGATCGGCGGGGCCACGGCTTTCCAGCAGCGCAAGGGAAAATCCCGCGAGCAGAACGGTCACCACTGCCAGGCTGGTGCCCATGGCGGCCATCACCGAAACAAAGGTGGGGTGCAAATGCACGGTGCATCCGGTTTCGTGTTCCTCCAGCCGCAGGTCGCGAGCCAAGTTTCCGCCGGTCAGAAAGTTGGGCCTGTGGTGCCGCTTGCGGGTGTGCTTGATCGGCATGGGTCATCCTCCCCGGATCAGGACGGCGAGGCGCAGATATCCTTCAGGGCCGTCCATTCCTTATCGGTCAGTGCCGGGGGAAACCTTTGTGTGTCACGGGTCCGGGCGGTAAGGTCGGCCACCCGTTGTTCCGAAGGCGGATGCGTGCTGAACAGGGCGGGCAGGGCGAGGGGTTCCTGCGCCATCAGGCGGGTGAAAAACTGCACCAGCCCCTCACCGCTTATCCCGGCGCGGTCCAGAATCTCGGTCCCCACCCGGTCCGCTTCCCGCTCCTGCTCGCGGGAGAAGGACAGCTCCAGCAATTGCGCACCTAATTTACCGATAGCGGCTCCGCTTTCGGCAGAGCCGCCCATCAGGATGCCGATGGTGACACCGAAGCCAATGGAGCGGATCATCCCCTCGGTTCCGTGGCGCCGGGTTACGTGTGCGACTTCGTGGGCCAGCACTCCGGCCACCTCGTCCGGCGATCCGGCCCCCGAGATCACGCCGTTCATGACCACGATCTGCCCTCCCGGCAGGGCGAAGGCGTTGATAACATCACTGTCCACCACGCGCACGGACAGTGGAAACCGGCTTTCCGACGCCTCTTCCAGGCGTTTGGTCAGCAACGCCAGCGCGTGGCTCCCCCGCGGAGATTCGCATACGGTTTTGCCATCCAGCATCCCCTCCATTGCCCATTCGCCGAGCTTCTGCTCCCAGTTCGGGGGGATATGGCGAACCAGTATCTGTGGCAGCCACAACACGGCAGCCGCCAGTACCAGCAGGACCGACGCCACTGCGCCGATGCCCCGCCATGCGGTGCGGGCCTTGCGTTCCGCTCGCGCGCGGTCACCCAGAACCTCGGGGGCGGCCTCCTTGAGTGCTGTATCGAAGTCCGGGTCGGCCACGGTAAGCACCGCGTCCGGGTGATCCGGGTGGCGGACAGTTAGTGGGTCACCCGGCATCACCGGTTCCGGCGGCACGATGCCGTTCAAACGCCAACTGGCCAGGCGGTCGCCCTCCGGGGAACAGATGTCCAGAGTTATCCGGGTGACCTCCACCCTGACCGGATGCACCATGGCGGTGCGTCCGTCGCAGAAGCGGCCGGAAAAAATCATCCGAAGCCGATGTCACCCAATTCCAGCACCTCGGATATGCCTTCGGCGTCTCCGGCCGTCTGGCGGGTCCCCTGCTGGACGGTGCCGAAGTCCACATGACCGTGCAGCGAGTGGCGCGCACATAGGAACCCCATATTGCGGTGAAACACCAACGGGCCGCCAAGGCCGAACGTGAACGAGGTCAGTGCCCAGTTTCCGGAAATAAGGGAAATCAACTTGCGGTAGGTGACATCCGAAGCAAAACGGGCCCCTTGCAGGGTGGTGTGCTCGGCGATGTAGCGGTGAGCCCGGGCCCGGTACCACACCGTAATCAATCCGAAGGTAGGCAACAGCAGGATCAAGGTGACCAGCCACGGCTTGATCAAGCCGCGACCGGTGCCATCGTAGCCCAGGTGTTCGGCCCCCAGGGAAGTGGCACGGGCCATGCGACTGGTCAGGTTGCTTTGGGCCCAAGGCAGATACAGCCCCAGAGTGGCAAGGGTCAACAACCCCTGGACCATTCCATACAGTCCGTAGCGCATGGCCGATCCGTGCAGGCCAAGGCGAATGCCTCGCCATACGGTGCGGCTGTAGCGGTAACGGCGGGCACTGAAGCGGGCCAGTTCCATCACGAAGATGCCCAAGGTCGCGAACAGTCCGAAGCCGACGGCTGCTGCGGTGCCCTGGCCATACATGGAGCCCACGGCGCTCACCAGGGCGGCGCCACCAAAGTACAGAACCATCATCAGTACCGAGCCGATGATCATTCCTTTGAACAACTCCTTTCCGGTGCCGGTGTATTCAAAGCGGTCCCCCAGAAAGGAAACCCGGCTCCACAGATAGCGCCGGTAGTTTGTCTTGGCCCACGGGTGGTAGAGACCGAGGGTGAGGATGTTGAACATCAGGTTGCGGAAAAAAATGCGGTACAGCTGTCCGCTGGCGCCGTCATAGGTGAGCCGGCGATCTCCGCCGGAAAACAGGGAGCGATCGGCGCCCGGTGCTGCTGTGGGCGGCGCGACCTCGCGCGGGACCGAATTGGACTCGGATGGAACCGCTGTTGGGGTCATTTCGGACGTGGCCGGTGTCGTAGTTGGTTGCGGTGGGGATTCGGCAGCGGGTGTTTTTTTGAACTTGCTCAAAAAACCGCCCCCTTCCTTCTTAGGCTTTGGAGAGCCACCGGATGATCCTTGGGAACGGATGCGCCGCGGGGGGTTGGATTGATCGATGCCCATACAAAAAAACTCCGCTAGAGGCGCGCACTGGCGCACCGCATACCTCCTTTCGGCGGCATGCGGTGCATCCTTTACACTCGGGTCAGCAACGCCGGGACAGGCCGATGACCGTGACCCCTGCCAGCACAAGGACCGTGCCGACCAGATGTGTGGCGGTCAGTGGTTCGCCCAGGGCCAGAGAGTCCAGTCCGAGGGTGGCCACCGGTCCCACGGTGCTGAGGATGGCCGCGCGCGGAGCACCAACCAGGGCCACCCCGGCACTGAAACAGAATGCGGGCAGTACGGTGGCGAACAGCGCCATTACCGCACTGAACATCAGGGCCCCGGCGGGCAGGGTGAGCGGCGAGGTGGCGCCGGACAATCCGAAATGCAGCCCCACGGCCAGTGAGGAGCCGCACATGGCCAGGGCGGTGAAGCGCGTGGCTCCCAGCTTGCTGATTACCGGCGCGCTGCCCACCGAGTAGAGCGCGAAGGTGAAGGCCGCGCCCAGCACGAGGGCGACTCCCAGGGTCCCGTTCGAGCGTGGCAAACCCAAATGCCCAGAAACGGCGAGCGCCACTCCGGCCCAGGTGAGCACAAGCGCGGGAACCGTGCCGCGCTCCACCCCGCGCCGGTACAGCATTGCGGAGATCACCACCACCAGGGTTGGATAGGCGAACAACACCACCCGTTCCAGCCCGGCAGAGATGTAGGCCAGTCCGGCGGTATCCAGCAGTTGCGACAGATAGTAGCCAAGCAGGGCCAGACCCCCCACCTGTGCCCAGTCGCGACCAGTAAGCGGAACCCTGCCGGGGCGGTTGCTCCACAGGGCGATGAACACGAACAGTGGCACGCTGAACATGAGCCGCGCGGCCATCACCGTGATCGGTTCGATGCCTCCGGCGCTTTGATAGACCAGTTTTACCAGCACCGGCTTGGCGGAAAAGCAAATGGCTGTCGTCACCACCAGCAGGGTGCCGGTCCAGTGTGCCGAACGGGCGCGCAGCTGCGCATCGGTCGGGTTGCCGGAACAAGGTGACTGGGAGGGCTGCATGATGGACCTTTCCGCCGGAAACTTCCGCGCGAAAAGATGCGCAACGCAGCCTGACGCGGGAAGCGCCACGGCCGTCTGCGGGGTTGCTGGTTCTTAGGAGAAAATCAGGAGAACGCACGCATGCAGGCCGGGCCGTGGACGGCGGCCTTTAGCCACAGACCGACGGTCGGAATACGGCGCACAATGGCCGCCTGCGAGATGCGTACTGAATTGAACATGATCCGCGCAATCTAACAGGAGAGACTGCCGATTGTCAACTGGCTATCAGTCGGGTCCGTGCATGCAGCGCTTGGGGTGAACCCGTTAGACGTCACTATTTCTGCTGGCTTGCGCCACGTTGCGGTCCGCTACAGCAGGTTGCCCAGGGTCTGCTTGAGTGCCTCCGGGGTGATCGGCTTGAACAGGATGCCGCATCCGGCGGCGGCACTGGCGGCGGCCACCTGTCTGGAGGTATCTCCGGTCAGGATCAGTGCCGGAATCGGGTGTTTATAAAGGGCACGGATGCGAGCCACCGCTTCCAGACCTGTTTCGCCGCCACGCAGTCGGTAGTCAGCCACCACTACGTCGGGGCACGGGTGGCCGTTGACGCTCAATTCTGATACTGCCTGGTCCCCACCGGAGGCGGTCAGCAATTCGCAATCCCAACCGCGCAACAGGCTGCGCATACCCTGACGGATTGGCCGCTCGTCGTCCACCACCACCACAAACGCCCCGGCCAGACCAGCCACCCGGTGCGTTTCACCGTTTACCGGCATCCGTTCCGTTGTGAGCGGTACGTCAATGGAAAAACAACTGCCCTTTCCCGGCTTGCTGAGCAGGGCCACTGGGTGATCCAGCAGGTCGGACAACCGCCGCACGATGGCCAGCCCCAAGCCCAGCCCCTGGGAGCGGTCCCGCTCTGGATTGCCCAACTGGTGAAACTCGGAAAATACCGCCTCACGGTCTGTGTTGGCGATGCCGGGGCCGGTATCCCACACCTGGATGCGGGCGAACCCCCCGCGCCGCCGCACGCCGATCAGCATGCCGCCGGAGCGGGTGTGACGCACCGCGTTGGTGGCCAGGTTGCGTACCATACGCCCCAGCAGCACCGGGTCGGTGCGTACCGTCAAGTCGCGAATGCGCAGGCGCAGGGTCAGGCCGTGGGTGTTGGCCTCGCCGCGCAGCTCGTCGGCGATATTGGTCAGCAGTGGTGCCAGTGAGGTGGTGACGGGGGTCGGCAGGATGGAGCCGGAATCCAGTTGCGAAACATCCAGCAGGGCATTCAGCAAGTCACTCAGGGCACTGCTGGAGCGGCGCGCGTTTTTCAGCAGGTTGCGCTGCTCGGCGGTCGACAGGTTCTGCTCCAGCGCGCCCAGAAACAGGTCCAGGGCGTGCAGCGGCTGGCGAAGGTCGTGGCTGGTGGCAGCCAGAAAATGGGACTTTTCCTGGCCGCGTTGCTCGGCCAGAAGAGTCTGTCCGCGCAGGTGGTCAAGCAATTCCAGGTTTTCATAGCGCAATTCCAGCGAGCGCAGGAACTCCCGCCCCAGATGGCGACCCAGTACCAGCGAAACCGGCAGGCTGCCAAGCATCACCATGGAGATCAGCAACCAATGCTCAGGGGTCGGATTCAGCAGCAGCCACCCCACCAGCGGCAGTTGCAGCCCCAGCGCCATGCCGTAATGCAGCGCCACGAACGGAGCGCCGACGATGGCACTGCCGAACACCGGCAGCACCAGAAGGGCATAGGCCGCGTATTTGTAGGTGGTGAGCGCCGGATCGAGCAGATAGAACGGGCTGGTACCCACCAGCACGGCCACCAGTGTGCTGCTGGCGGCGATACCCCAGGCCCAGCGGGTGGCGGCATCGCCCACCGGGGGGGCTGCCAGATAGCGGCGGATGGCCACCCACTCGGCCACGCCGACGAGCAGGATTACCGTTGCCCATGGGATTAGCCAGGCCGGTTCCGCGTGGCGGTAGACAAAGCACAGGTTGCCCACCCAGGCCAGCAGGCCGAGTAGCACCCGTTGCAGGTTTTCGTACAGGATGCGGGTGCGTTCGCTGGCAATGGCCGCCTCGCGCGACGAGGGAGACGGCTCCGTGGCGGCTGCCTGCATCAATGGCTAACCCAGCCCCAGAATGGCCCGCGCCTGCATGCCCGCCTGGGTGCGGTTATCGGCCCCCAGCTTGGACAGCAGGATACTTACGTACTGCTTGACGGTGCCTTCCGACAGGCACAGTCGATCGGCAATTTCACGGTTGGAGCGCCCCTCGGCCAGCTCTGCCATCAGGGAGCGTTCCCGCTCGGTAAACTGGAGCGATCCCGCCGCCATGGCCGATGCCGTAATGCGTGGCCGCCAGATCTCCCCCGCCAGCACTTGGCGCACGGCGGTCAGAATGGTGTCGCCGGAGGCCGATTTGGGCACGTACCCGGCGGCCCCGGCGTTCAGGCAGTAGTCGATGGCGTGCGGGTTTTCATCCGCCGACACCACAATCACCGGAATTTTCCTGGCCAGCGCACACACCCGCCGCACCCCCTGGACCCCGTCCATGCCGGGCATGGCCAGATCAAGCAGGATCAGGTCGGGCCGGTCACCCCCGTCGTCAAGCGCCTGCGCCACATGCGCGAAGCAGGTGCCGGTGGACACACGCACAGGGCCGTTCAGCGCTTTCAGCCAGGCGCTTAGGGCGTCGCGGAACAGGCCGTGGTCGTCTGCCAGCAGGATGTGCATGGTGCTCCAGAATGTCTGCCCGACAGGCTTATGTCCTGCGTGACACCAGCCGGATCAGGGGCAGGGCGAGCAGCGTCAGCAGCACCAAGGCGTCCTCCAGAGGAGCATCGCCTCTGCGGACGGTGCACCCACCGCCCCCGCCGTTATCGTTTTCTGTCTCTTGAGCCACCGCCAGGTTGGTATTTAAGCCTCCGTTTAGGTCCGCCATAATGGTGGACAGGGTTTCCGCCGTCGGTGGAGTGGGTGTGACCCACTGGTTGACCGATGTCGTAGGCAGGTGCGGGGGGGAATCGTCCCCATCCTGCTCGGCCACGCACATCGGTTTTGCCAGGGTTGCCTTGTTTGCCCGAGTCCGGGTGCCGTCCGGCAGCGAAATCAGGGTGCCGTACTCCTGGTCGTGCTCGTACTCTCCGATCCAGTAAGTGCCGGTTTCGGCCAGCCCGGCAAACAGCATGGCGTGCTCACCCTCGGCCATTTCCCACTCGTGCAGTCCCATATAACGTTCGAATTCCAGTCCCTCGCAGTGGCTGTGGGCCTCCCGCAGGGGCATCGGCTCGGGGGCCATGGTGGGCGTATACAGGTATTCCACCTCATTTTCTTCCCCATCGTCCTCTTCTTCCGGCTCGATCACGCGGATCAGCGGAGGCGGCTCGGAGACCACCTTCCAGTAGCCGTCCCGGTCCAGGTCGTTGACGTTGATCCACGTTTGCTGCGGCTCCTGCCCGTTGGGTGTGGGTACGTATGCCAGGGTCGAGTTTTGAAAACCGTTGGCGGGACCCGCGAAAAACCAGCGGAAGCCGGTTTGCTGATTCAGCGCGCGTACTTCGTCCACCAGGGCGTCACCGGGATAGAACAGGGCGTCGGGGGTACCCACCATGTCCCAGGTGCCCGCCGTTTGGGAACGGGTCCACAGGTAGGCGCCATTTTCCGTGTTCAAGGGCAGACGGAACTCGGCCGGGTTGTTCATGTCGGCCGTCTCCGGCGTTCCTTTCGGGTAAACCCGCGACATGGTGCGCAGGGAATAGGGCCGTGCCGCATACCCCGGCGCGACTGAATACCAGCGTGGAGAGGTGAGGTTTCCATCCTGCAGAACCACGTCCTGGCCGTTGCTTACCGCCTGTCTGGCGATTTCCACCAGCACGTCGGGATGCAGAAAGTCGGACGCGCTGTTGTTGGTGAAGAAGTTGGACCCGTCGGTGCGGTTGCTGTACTCCCGCATGCTGTACTCCCAGGTGACCCGATGCCGTGTGTACAGACTGCTCCCGGTATTGTCGCCGGCAAGCATGTCATTGTATGCGGAACGCATGGGCGCCGGGTCTCCGGGGCGCCAACTCCACACCGCCCAGCGCAGGCGGTCGTAGGAGGACTCAGTGGGCGGAACGTCCCATAGGTGCCGCTGTACGTTTTCCAGCGAGTTTTTCTTGCATCCCCAGGTTTTGTCTTCCAGACCAACACGCTGGTTTGAGTTGAGGTCGTGGTCGTTCCACAAGGCACCGACTGTGTATTTGGGAAGTATGTGGTACTCGTTCCCCAACAGGAAGTCCATCTTGACGATGTTTATGTTCATGTTGGCTGCCTGCCACATGCGTGTCGGGGTGACCCGGTATTCTCCGAAATTAAACTTCCCGCCGCTTTTGTCGTAGAGGCAGCGAATCCACCAACTCGGGTCCCCCGGAATGTCCTGATCTCGGCCCTGGCTGTCCCCCTGCAGAATGTAAAATCCATCGGGGTTGTCGTTGCGTTCGAAGCGGTCTTTGGCGGCGGTGCTGTTTTCCGAAAAATTAATGGTGCCGACCTGCTTCACGAAATAATCCGGGAGGGTGCCATGCCACCCAAAGGCGATCCGATCCTCCCCGGCAGGAGTTTGTGCGTTCAGAAAGATGGAGTGGTCGGAGAGGATGATGATCCGCCGCTGAAGATCCACCATCTGCCGCTGTGTGGGCCAGCGGTTGCCGTTGCGCTGAAAATCGTCCAGGGTGTAGATGAGCGAATTGCCGGCTTGATCGTCCACCAGTTGCTGCACCAACAGTCCGCGGAGGGCGGCCTCCATGTAGTTGAACCACCATGTGCGGTCCGTATCGTTCATGTTCTTGACGCGATCGTCCCAGTTCTCGGTGTTGAGAATCTGATCTTCGAAATCGATGATGACGATCTCGTTCTGGTTCTCCGGGCGGTTCAGCCACCCGGCAATGTCGCGGAGGTTGTAAAGTACTGGACGCCAATTGCTGTTTTTGGGGTTGTAGTGAAAGGTCACCAGGGCGTTGAAATAGACGGTGGCGTCCTTGATCGGCACCGTCGTGACGTCCAATTCGACGTAGCGTGCGCCGATGGACAACTGCTCCGGAATGGTGAACGTCTGGTTGGGGCCAACCAGACCGGTAAAATAGGCCCTGGAATCCCAATCTCCCCCACCCACGCCGCGCCGGGCGTTGGCGGCGTTGTGGCTGCCGATGTGCATGGTGTTGGTGATCGGCAAGTCCAGCGCCATATCGCGCTGACTTTTTAATGCCCACCAGATGCCATCGCGGTGGAACGCGAACATGTAGGCTTCCAGGGAACCCGGAAATTCCCGCCACGCTTTTGTGTTTGAGGTATGCACCCCGTCATGCGGCGTGTCGCTGTGCGCCCATGCGGCTGCGGCGAACGCACACAGCCCCACCATCAAGATTGTAACGGCACCTACGGTTTTGATTTCGGATCCTCCCATCAAGTCTGGCCTCCATAGACTATATCAATAAGGATTCGTGCCCACCATTCACCAAAGTTAGGAATTTTTCGCCCCGGGACAGACGCCTTCGCGTTCCGCCCCTGCCTCAGGGGTGCGGGGGGGCGTGTCCGGGTGCCGGTGACGTGGTGACGCGGTGGGGGAAGTGGATTGCATCCGGCCCCACAAAGGCTTCACGGTCCGGTCTCGAATATCCGAAAAGGACCCACAAGGACGTTATGACACGCAACGCCACATTTACCATCGGCTTGTTTTTCATGCTGTTTCTGACGGGGGGATGCGCCTCGCTCGGGGGCGGCAGAGCACTGGCGCCGGACGAGGGGGTGGTGTTCGGCTCCGTGCGCATGCATTTTGTGGATGAATCCGGTCAGCCCGTAGTGCCGGACAATACCCATGGCGTGTTCGAAATATTTGTCGGCAGGCCGGGCAAGGGATTGCTCGCGCGCTATCTGTCTGCCCCTCCGGTGCTGTCCATGTTCCCCAGCCAGAAACGCATCGTCGGCGGACTGGGGGGAGCCACCGGGTTTTCCCGACATCTGGCGTCCGGAGAATATGCCATCTATAAGGTGCGCATCCATTTGGACGGCCGCTACCTGGAGGCCTATCCTGAAATTCGCTTCCCCGTGGTGAGTGGTCGGGCCAACTATCTGGGCGCTCTGGAACTGGATCTGGTCACACGTAACACGGTATCCCACGGCATTGTGGTGGACCGGATCACCGGCTGGCGGGTGACCGACGCCTATCCCCAGGACGTGACCGCGTTCCGCAAGCATCACCCGGAGTTGCCCATGCCGCTGACTGCCCGCCTGATGGAGTCCCAGCCCTAGCCTCCGCCGGGGAGGTATCTCCGCTGTGTGCTAGGATGTCCCGATGTGTCTGTAATCCGTAGGTTCGGGAGGTCGAATGGCCAACATTGACGGTTGGTTCCGCGAGGCGATTCAATTTAATAGCGAGGGAAGCGCTGCCCAGGCTCTGGAGCGCTGCCGCAAGATATTGAAAAAGGTTCCCAAACACCCCGGTGCCCTCGCGCTGGCAGGCGTGCTGAGCATGGATCGGGGGGATGCCAAAGAGGCCATCCAATATCTGCAAAAGGCGGTAAAAATCCACCCCGGAGACGGCTCCGTGCATCTGGTGCTGGCCCGCGCGTTTCGGTCCACCGGCGATCACGCGGGCGCTCGCAAGGCATTGGAACAGGCCACAGGCCGTGGCCAGTCTGGTGCCCGGCTGTTTTTTGAGCAGGGTCTGCTGGCGATGGAAGAGGGGCAGGTGAGTGACTCGATCCGCCTGCTCGGCAAGGCGGTCACCCTCACCCCGACCAGTCCGGAGTTCGCCTTTGAACTGGGGGTGGCCAAGGGCATCGCGCTGGATTTCCCCGGATGTGTCCAGGCTTTCGAGCGTGCCGCCGCATTGCGTCCTGGGCACGCGCTGTCCGAGGATCAGGCGCTGTTTTTTACCCTCTACGATGAAACGCTGTCACTTGCCGAGGTGCGTGCCCGCCATGACAAATGGGGCAGTGAACAGATGGCGCGGCTCCAGAACCTTTCTCCGATCGTCCACACCAACCGGCCCGATCCGGAACGGCCGCTGCGGGTAGGGTTGATCTCCGGCGACTTTCGCCAGCACGCAGTGACCTATTTTTTGCAGCCGCTGCTTACCCACCCGAATCCTGACGTGTTTGAGCTCACCTGTTATGCGAACGTGGAAAAACCGGACGCGGTGACCGAAGTACAGCGCTCCCTGGTGCCCCGCTGGCGGGATATTGTTTACGACACGGATGCGCAGGTGGCCCAAAGGATTCGTGAGGATGGCATCGACATCCTGATCGATCTTTCCGGGCACAGCACCGGCAACCGGTTGCGGGTAATGGCTCTGCGTCCGGCACCGGTGCAGGCCACCTGGTTGGGACATCCGTCCACCACCGGTCTGCCCACTGTGGATTACCGCCTCACCGACCGGGAGTTGGACCCGCCCGGCACCGAGCGGTTCTATCGGGAGCGGCACGCGTATATCGAGGGCGGATTCTGTGCCTACGAGCCGCCGCCGGACTCCGTGGCGCCAGAGGTCGGCCCCCTTCCTGCAGTTGCCAATGGGCATGTGACCTTCGGCAGCGTCATGAACCCGCGCAAGATCAACGAGCGGGTCATTGGCCTTTGGAGCCGGGTGTTGACTCAGGTGCCAGGATCACAATTGAAACTGCTGCGTTCCACCTTCCGGCGTGGGGAGATGCGCGAAAAATTCCTTGAGGCTTTCGAGGCCCACGGGGTGGATCGGTCACGGGTAGAGATCACCGGTGACGACAACTCCGGTTGGGACGATGTACTGGGATTTTACAATACGGTGGACCTTTCCATGGACACGTTCCGCTACAACGGCCACACCACCACCTGCGAGGCCCTGTGGATGGGGGTTCCGGTGGTGGCCCTGTCCGGTGAGGCGTATATCGGCCGGGTTGGGCAGGCGCTGTATGCGATGCTGGACCTGCCGGAGATGGTGGCTGAAAGCGAGGACGCCTTTGTATCGCTGGCAGTGGGGTTGGCCAACGACACGAGCCGTTTGTCTGCGTTACGTGCCGGCATGCGCGATCGGATGCGTGCCAGCCGTCTGCTGGATGCGGAGGGGTTTACGGCCGCGTTTGCCGACTCCTTGCGCAGAATGTGGCGGGAGTGGTGCGCGGAAAAGGCGTCCCGTCCCGGTTGATCCCGTCCCGACGCCCCGGATATGCTGTCGGGCGACATGCGAGTATCCGGTTTTTCCGGTGCTCGGCCAATTGATTGAGGGGAGAGAATCCATGCAGCGAGGGACTGTCGTGCTCCGCATCCTTTGCGGATTGGCGCTGGTGATATCCACGGCCTGCAAGCCGTCCGAGCCGCCGCCTCCACCCAAGGTGGAGGCACCGCCTCCCGTTGCAGCGCCTCCGGCAGCAAAGAAGCCGGACCCCGTGGCTCAGGTGGTCAAAAAAGGGGGGGGCTGGGTGCTTGAATTAACTCCCCCGATGCAGGATGCCCTCCAGCGCACGCATCCGTACTTCAAGGCCTGGGAGATGGGGGATTTCTTTGCCCCTTCCGTTGCCCACTACAAGATCACCCGACGGCAGGTGCCGTGGGGCGTGGTGGCCGACTTCAATGGAGATGGAATCTCGGACGCGATGTTAATGGGGCGCGACGCCACCTACCGGATGCGGGTGGCGATCCTGTCCGGCCCGGACGGGTTTCAGGTGCAGACCCTGTCCCGTTCCCGATTCCAGGAGATCGAGGGTCGCAAGGGCCTGGAAACCTATGTGATGTACCATCCTCCCGGCGTGGTGCGAGAGTATCTGGATCCGGAATTTGGCGACGACGAATCCGGCAGTGGATGGAAAAAACGCAAGGTACCCCACGAAGCCTTCAAGGAGGTATACGACGAGGTGGGTGGAACCGTGTATTACTTTGAGGAAGGCAACTGGAAAGACGTGGTTCCAGCCAGATAGCCTGTCGGAACCGGACGGCCGGGGTTATTTGAGCAACACCTCGATCTCTTCCTTTGTAAATTTCCGTCCCATGCGTGCGCCCAATTGACTCACCACCCGGCCCGCCGCGTGGCTTCCCAAGTGACCTGCCTGCTTCCACGATAGGCCGTTGGTGATGCCGTACAGCACGCCGGCGGCATACATATCGCCCGCGCCGGTGGTGTCGATGGCGTCCACGTCCACCCCCTCGATGGGGAGCAGATCGCCGCCATGCATGATGATGGAGCCGTTCTTCCCCAAGGTCAGGCACACGTTCTCGGCGTGTTCGTGGATCAGCCGGGCACAGGAAACGGCGTCGTCCAGACCGGTTAGCGCCTTGGCCTCCTCCTGATTGCAGAACAGCAGATCCACAGGGCCACGGATCAGATCCCAGAACACGTCCTTGCAGATGGAGATCAGGAACGGATCGGAAACCGTGAGCGCGACCTTCACCCCTTCCTCCTGGGCAATCTCGATGGCGCGGATGGCGGCGGCGCGGGTTCCGGGGCTCGAAAACAGATACCCCTCCACATAGATGTATTTGGCGCGCGCAATCTGGTAGCGGTTCACATCGTCGGTGGACAGGCCGGTGGAGGCTCCCAGATGGGTGAGCATGGTGCGTTGGGCATCATTGGTGATCAGGATCACGCTGGTTCCGGTATCGCCGGAACCGGGTTCCACATCGCAGGTAATGCCCAGGTCGCGCAGTTCGCCCACATATAAACCGCCCATCTCGTCCGCGCCGGTCTTGCAGGCATAGGCGGCAGTGCCGCCAAAGTCGGCCACACCCACCACGGTGTTGCATGCCGAACCGCCGGAGCAGCGGTTGACTGCCTTGCCCTCCAGGCCCTCGAGCCCACTCAGGATGTGACGTTGCTGGGCCGCTTCCACCAGGGTCATTACCCCCTTCTGGACGCCAATGGCCGCGAGAAAATCATCATCCACCTGAACCTGAAGGTCCATGATGGCGTTGCCAATGCCGTATACGTCGTATGCCATGAGGGCCGGTTCTTCCTTGAACGGGGCCGTGCGTCGGGTGAGCGCGCCGTGCCGGTTGTCGCCTGCGGGGACGGATCCTGCCGGAACCATATCGGTTACCCCAAGGGGGCAACTTTAAAGGATGTTCCCCTCGATCGACAACCGTTCAATGGGATTGGCCCGTCGCGAAGCCTTGTGCAGAGGCACTGGAAACGCGCATGGAGACCGGGTCGGCGGGCAGGGTGAAGGTGAATGTGGAGCCATTCCCCAATTCGCTCTGCACCGAAATCACCCCCCCGTGCAGTTGCACCAGTTCCCTGCAGATAAACAGTCCCAGTCCCAGCCCCTGATGAGTGTGCGCGTCACCTTTATCGATCTGATAAAAGCGCTGGAACACATGTGTCGCCTGCTCCGGGCTCATGCCGCGACCCGAGTCGCGCACAGAAATCGCCACCATGGCCGGATCGTCCGCGGACCTTTCCGCATCCACCTCCACGGTGCCGCCCTCCGGGGTGAACTTAAGCGCATTGGTCAACAGGTTGGTCAGCACCTGGGTGATGCGGTGTGGGTCGGCCACCACGCCGGGCAACGGATCCGGAATATGGTTGAGCAACACCACCCCTTTTTGCGTGGCCCGCTCGGCTACCGCTGCCAGTGCCCGTCCGGTCAGTTCCGCCACCCGCACCGGCACCGGGTCGATGGCCAGCTTGCCGGTTTCGAGCCGGGTGGCATCCACCAGATCATTAATGATCAGGGTCATCTGGTTGCAGCTTTCCTCGATGTCCGTCAGATACTCGTCCTGCTCATCGGTGAGGGGACCCGCCAGGCCATCCTTGATGATCAGGGTGAACTCGCGGGCGCTGGTCAGGGGCGTCTTTAGCTCGTGGGACAGGGTGTGATAGAAACTCTGGATCTCCCGTTTGCTGGCCTCCAGTTCTCTCACCCGATCCGATAGCTCGGCCTCCAGTTTCTTGTGTTCCGTAATATCGTGCACGGTACCGACCATGCGCACCGGCTTGCCGCTTGTCGTACTGCGGGTGACCTCGCCCTGTTCGCGCACGAAGCGGATTGTGCCGTCCGGCTGTACCACGCGGTGTTCCACGTCGTAATCGCGGGAGCCGCGCAGGGCCATGTCCACTCCTCCCGTTACGATGTCCCGGTCCTCCGGGTGGACGGCCAGCAGAAACGAATCGTACGTGGCCGGAAACCGGTCCGGATCAAGGCCGAAAATCCGATAGATTTCCTCTGACCAACTGAGCGCTCCGCTTTCAATGTCCCAGACCCAGTGCCCCAGGTGGGCGATCTGCTGTGCCAGGATCATCCCTTCGCTGCTTTCCTGAAGGGCGCGCTCCGCCTCCTTGCGTTCTGTCAGGTCGCGCACGATCCCTGAGTACTTGATTTTTCCGGCAATCTGCATGCGCCCCACCGAGAGCTCCGCAGGAAATTCGCTGCCGTCCTTGCGCCGGGCGCGCACCTCCCGGCTGTGAATAGACATCGGGTCCGCTTCCGTCGATTCCATGTCCTCCGGACGGGGACCGGTCTGATCCGGCATCAGCAGGGTGATGGGCTGTCCCGCCGCTTCCCGGGTGGGATATCCGAACATGGCTTCTGCGGCACTGTTAATGGTTTCGATGCGTCCATGATTGTCGATTGTGATGAGTGCATCCACCATGGTTTCCAGCACCGTGCGGTGGCGCACCACGCTGTCACGCAGCGCCAACTCCGCTTCCCGTGCTGCCTGATCCACGGAGTGGGCGGAGAGAATATTGGCAAAGGTGTGCAGGAACGGGTGAAGGGTGTCCACCAGGTCGGACGGATACCCACCATCCCGGTTGGCCAGGGTGACAATCCCAACGGCTTTGGTTCCTTTGAATACCGGAACCGCCAGCAGACAGCGAAGCGGCGGATGACCCGGCGGCAGACCAGCAAGCCGGGAAACTTCCAGCGGATGGTTCAGGATCACCGGCTCCCCGGAATTGACGACCCGCTCCACCAGTGAGTTCAGTCCGGAAACCACTGCCGCATCCGCCAGATGGTTGGTCTGCCACTGGGCGCGCTCGGCGTTCCAGCCCATTTCAGTAGCCGCCTGGACCCGCAGGCACGGGGCGCCGTCCTGGCGTTTACAGATGTCTCCCATAAACCCGTAGCGGCTTCCGGTGGCGGTCATCAAGGCGTCCAGCAGCCGCTCAAAGGCGTGCCGTGGATCGCCGCCGGTGATGAACGCCCCCTGGGCGGCGCCAATGGCGTCCAGTTGTCGGATGACTCGGTCCCGAATCACCAGATTCCGCTGGGAAGCACGATAATATCCGGTTACAAAATACAGGATGGCCAGCGTGGCAAGCACACCTCCCGCCGCGCCGCCATAGAGCATCCGGGTGAATTTTTGCTCCCTTTCGGCCAGTAATGATTGCAGCAGGTCGTTGGCTTCGTCGTACAACACCATAACTGGCTTGTATAAGGTCTTTCCCTGCTCGTAAATGGTGTTCGCCGAATCCGGGCTCCGGGCATCCCACTCCTGCAATAATCTCCGGAATTGGTTGTCGGCCGCAGCCATGCGCACTCCAAACGGGGTCACCTGGGCGGCCAGTTCCGGCACGTATTCGGCGATGGCCCGCATGTCACGGACAAGCGCCTGAGTCTGCATGTTGAACTGGTCGTACAGCAGTTCCAGGCGGGCCCTTTCCACCTCGGAAAGGGCTTTGCCGGAGGCCCCTCTGATCTGTAGACCCAGCAAGGTGGTGGTGTCTTTCATCATAAGGGGGAGGCGGTGGACCTGAAGGTACATCAGATGATAGCTGGCCAGTTTCGGATCCAAAATCAGGGTGGAACGCTCAGCTACCGTATGGCGGATGGCATCGGTCTCGGCCAGTAACGACTGGATCCGTTCGGGGTGTGGCGTTTCTCCGGAAAACGCCAACTGAATGTTTTCACGGAGGGAAGCAAGTGGCCCCGCCACCTGAAACATGTTTGTTGCCGAGTGCAAGGCAAGCTGTTCAATCAAACCCGATGCGATATCGGCGGTATTCCCGGTGCCGCCGGTCATCGGCGGGTCACCGGTTTGTATTTGCGATCGCAACGATGCCTGATGCAGGCTGTACGACAGCCGGTTCAGATCCCGCAGGAAGCTGGCGCCACTCTGTTCCAGGCGGGCGATTCGCCGTTCCCCGGCGGAATACATGCCGAACGTCACGACCACCCCGGACAGCAGGATGACCGGAATCAGCATGGCCGCCAGATAGCGCCAGGTTTCGGCACGGAAGAAGTTGCGGATCAATTCCATGGTTCCCCCCTGGTCCAGTCCTTCCCCCTCCGTAAACGGAGAGGCATTTCCCGTCAGGAAGCGATGCTGCCGGCGGTGGGTTCCCCCAGCACCAGCGTTTCGCGGATGGCGTTCAGCAATTGATCGGAGTCGAACGGTTTTTCGAAAAACGCCACCGCTCCCAATTCCTCGGCCTGTTTTCGATACTCCGGTCGTTTGCTGGCGGTGATGAGGATGACCGGGATCATTGCGGCTGTGGGGTTCATCTGTACCCGCTGCATGACCGAGAAGCCTCCTCCCCCCGGCATGCCGATATCCAGCAGAATGAGGTCGGGCTTGTCCTGCACGGCGGCTCGCACGCCCATCATGGCGTCCTCCGCCATCGCCACCACGAAGCCGCTGGACTTCAGACGGATGGACAGGGATTTGGTGATTTTTTTATCGTCTTCGATGATCAGGATTTTTTTCATTTGTAGTGGCTCCCCCCAAGGCTGTTCAGGCAGAGTGGCGGCTCCCTTGTCGATCCGGTGACTCGCTGTTGGAAATGATTGGCGCGGCCAGCAGGCCGCGAACGGTGGCCAGCAATTGTTCGCTGTCGATCGGCTTGGGTAACAGGGCCTCGGCACCGTGGATTTTTGCCCGTTCACTGTGTGCGTCGGTGGCGTGGGCGGACAGCATCACTACTGGGATCCGCGCATGATCCGGGTTGGATTTCAGGCGGTCCAGTACCGTATAGCCGCTGCCACCGGGCAGGTAGATGTCGAGCAGGATCAGGTCGGGTCGGGCGGACGCTACCATCGACAGGGCGCGTTGCCCCTCGCGGGCTTCGTCCACCTGCACCCCGGCGTGCTCCAGGCGCACGCGGATTGCCTTGGCGATGTAAGGATTGTCCTCAACGACGAGGATACGCATTCGGGACCCCCCCCTTGTGCTAAAGCCCACACCCGGCTCTGTCTTCCTCTTCGGCTGATTTTCCCAACCGGTTAAATATTATTTCAGGCGGCTGGCGGGGTCCTGGCCAGCGTACACACGCTGTAATAATCAAACAGTGGTGAATTCAGCGGCACATGCGGCTGATAGCGCGCGGAAAGCTGTGCTGTGGTGAACTGACCATGCACTTGCAGCCCGGCGTCGCGTGCGGTGGGGGAGATATCGTCAAAGCCACTCACCCAGGGGGCGCCCATGCGTGCCAGGTGGTCGATGTAGTCGTTCAGATCGGTATGTCCGGTGCTGCGGGCAATCACCTGATGATGCATGAAATCCATGGCCGCCACCACCCCGGCGGCACACTGGCCGATTTGGGAAAGTACGTCGGCAACGGTTTGCGTCGGCAGGTAGGTGGCATTGCCCTCCCACAGGAAAAACGCCGGGGCGCCGTGGTTGAAGCCCGCAGAGGCCAACATGGGAGCCACCCGCTCCGCCACGTAATCACCAGGGATGTAGCAGACGTGCGGTAACAGGCCGTTGGCCGCTAACGTGTGCTCCTTGTAGGCCAGTGTTTCCGGGTTGTCGATTTCGAAGTAACGCACCCCCTCGCCGCCAATGCGCGCGGCGCGGGTGTCCAGGCCGGACCCGAGGATCACAACCTGGGTGACCCCCCCCGCAATGGCCTCGCGTAATGCATCGTCGAAATAGCGGGTGCGCAAACGGATCATGTCCGGGGCGTGGGGAAATTTCTTCGCCGCTTCCCGCGCCGCCGCCAGCGCCCCTTCGTCGAGCAGCAGACCGGTGACCGGGTCGTCATACAACGGCGGGTTACCTGCCTGTCCCCACACACGGAAGCTGGCGGTAACGAATGCCGTTCCACTCACGTTGGCAATTTCGGGCCGGGCCTGAGCCATGACGGTTCCCCTCGCCAGACGCGCTCCCCCCGGCACCACACACCCGCCCGGGTTTGACCGCGTACAGATTTTGGAAGCTTCTTCGAGTATAGCCAAATCCGGTCCGAAGTTCCAAAAATACAAAACCCCGCCCCCGGGATGTCGCGTCCGGTGGGGGCGGGGCTTTCTCCATCCCGCGCCGATGGCGCGAGATGGGGATTCGAATCAGGCTTCCAGGTAGAGGGGCAGGCCGTCTTTCTTGAATTCGTCACTCTTGGCGTCCATCCCGGCTTTGAGCGCATCTTCCTCACTCATGCCGTTGGCTTCAGCGAAGTCGCGCACTTCCTGGGTGATCTTCATGGAGCAGAATGCCGGGCCGCACATGGAGCAGAAGTGCGCCGTCTTGGCGCTTTCTCCCGGCAGGGTGGCATCGTGAAAGGCAACTGCCGTTTCCGGGTCCAGCGACAGGTTGAACTGGTCCTCCCAACGGAACTCGAACCGGGCCTTGGACAGGGCGTTGTCCCGCGCCTGGGCACCGGGGTGCCCCTTGGCCAGATCGGCGGCGTGGGCGGCAATTTTGTAGGTGATGACGCCGGTTTTTACGTCCTCCCGGTTGGGCAGCCCCAGGTGCTCCTTGGGGGTCACGTAACACAGCATGGCACAGCCGTACCAACCGATCATGGCGGCGCCGATACCGCTGGTGATGTGGTCGTAGCCCGGTGCAATGTCCGTGGTCAGCGGGCCCAGGGTGTAGAACGGCGCCTCGTCGCACTCCTTGATCTGCTTGTCCATGTTCTCCTTGATGAGCTGCATGGGCACGTGGCCGGGGCCTTCGATCATGGTCTGCACGTCGTTCTTCCAGGCGATTTTGGTCAGTTCGCCCAGGGTTTCCAACTCGCCGAATTGCGCCGCGTCGTTGGCGTCCGCCAGCGCCCCCGGCCGCAGGCCGTCGCCGAGGGAGAACGACACGTCGTAGGCCTTCATGATTTCGCAGGTTTCCTCAAAATTCGTGTAGAGGAAATTCTCCTTATGGTGCGCCAGGCACCACTTGGCCATGATGGCGCCGCCACGGCTGACGATACCGGCCAGCCGTTTGGCGGTGAGCGGCACATAGGCCAGCCGCACCCCCGCGTGGATGGTGAAGTAGTCCACCCCCTGCTCGGCCTGTTCGATCAGGGTGTCGCGGAACAGCTCCCAAGTCAGTTCCTCGGGTTTTCCGTCCACCTTTTCCAGCGCCTGGTAGATGGGCACGGTGCCAATGGGAACCGGGCTGTTGCGGATGATCCACTCGCGGGTTTCGTGGATGTTGGGGCCGGTGGACAGGTCCATCACCGTGTCGGCGCCCCAGCGGATCGACCACACCATTTTTTCCACCTCTTCACCAATGGTGGAGGTGATGGCGCTGTTGCCGATGTTGGAGTTGATCTTCACCAGGAAGTTGCGGCCGATGGCCATGGGTTCCACTTCCGGGTGATTGATGTTGGCCGGAATGATTGCCCGGCCGCGGGCGATTTCGTCACGCACGAATTCCGGTGTGATCACCTTGGGGATGCTGGCCCCGAACGATTCGCCCGGATGCTGCTCCAGAAGGTCGGCCATGGCCTCCATCTTCTGATTTTCGCGGATGGCCACGAATTCCATTTCCGGAGTGATGATGCCCTTGCGTGCGTAGTGCATCTGGCTCACGTTGGCGCCCGGTTTGGCCTTCAGCGGGCGACGCGAGCCGGTCATGCGCAGGCCGTCAAGGGACGGGTCGGTTTCCCGTGAACGGCCATAGGCGCTGGTCAGGCCGGGCAGCGCCTCGGTGTCGCCTCTCTCGTCAATCCAGACCGCGCGGATCGGAGCCAGCCCCTTGCGGATGTCGATGGTGGCCTGTGGGTCGGTATATGGACCCGCCGGGTCATACACGATGACCGGCGTGTTGGGGGTGCTGACGCCGTTCTGCATGGTGGGCGACACGCTGATTTTGCGCATCGGTACCTGAATGTCGGGCCGGGAGCCTTGAATATAGATTTTTTCGGAGGCCGGATGGGCCATTTTCAGGCCGGGATCGGCCCCTTCGGGTGCAGTCTGCTGGGGCTTGACGGGCTGGTGCTTGCTGATCATCCGATGATCGCCTCTCCTGAAAAGGGTACGGACGGAAAAATGGTTCCGTGAAGAAGGTTGAGGTTAAGGCCCACTGACCTCCAAGTCAACGAAAGGCTGCCTTTGAATATCAGGCCGGCCGGTCTGTCACACCAGACCTCACACCGGTGGCCCTCCGTTGGTGCTCGAATCACCGTTCCGGTCACTACAAGCCAGTCCAGGCCATACGCAGAGCCACCCCAACTGAAGCCAGAGCGTTAACGGAGGGTTGCTTGCCACCAGCCTCCCTTGCCGCGCCCGAACGATTTGCGTATGGTTAGCGGAGTTTTTACTGTCTCTATTCCGGCCTGTGTCATGTCCCGCGATTCCGACTCTCCCTCCCGCACCGAAACCGCTCCCGACGAGGAGTTCACCCCCGCTCCCGACGAGGTGGAGGAGCAACCGTCCGGCCCGGACGCTTTGCCGGAGGCAGACCCGGAATACGACCTGGATGCCGAGGAGGAAGATGCCCGCTCCTACGAGCAGGACTACATGACCAAGGGCATGATCATTCTGGTGGTGCTGGTGGTGGGGTTTATGTTCGCAGTCTGGTCCATCCAGTGGTCGCTGCTGAAACAACAGGCCGCCCGGCCGGAAACCTCCCACGACATCACCACCGCCGTGTCCGGCCTGCACCGGGCCATGCACGGGCAGGGGGTGCGCCTGGAGGAGGGCCCGGAAGCCGAACTAGCCGCGTGGCTGCGTGATTCCCTTGGCGCCCATGCCCGTCTTCCGGACCTGTCCGCCGCCGGCCTGCACCCGGTGGGGGTGCGTGACCTGAAAACCGGCACCGGCTTCGGTTTTATCCGCTATCGGGGAGACGGAGGTGACCTGCTGGTGGTGATGGGGCCGAAGGACATGATTCTGGTGCCCGCCGATGCGGTTGCCCGGCAGATGGCAGGCACTGAGGTGTGGCTGCAGGAGACCCCGGTGCTGCGGCTGGTCTATGTGCCCGGCAGGCTGGCCGACTGGGCGCTGGTGGCCGCCCCGGATCAGGGTGACCTGCCCGCGGTGGCGGAGGTGTTGCTGGCTGGGCTGCGCTGACACTGGCAAGGGCTCACGATTCTCCACCATAATGATCCCTGTCGCCGGTCGGGCATATAGCTCGTCAGGGTCCTGGAGAGGGGCATGGAACAAATCACCAACTGGCTGCACAGTTCCTGGGTTGGCGCGAAACTGCTGGAGGGGAGCCATCTGCTTCTGATCCTGGCCGGTACTGTGCTGGTTCTGACGACCGTCCTGCGCCTGATGCATATTCTGGAGTCCCGGACGGTGGCGCGCCTGGAAGGACCGGAACTGGTGCCCACCGAGGCCTCCAAGCGCACCCGCACCCTGATGAAACTCACCCGTACCGGGCTCACCCTCGGCATTCTGGCCGTGGCGCTGTTGCTGGTGCTGGGTCAGTTGGGCATTGATATCGGTCCGATCCTGGCCAGCGCCGGAATTCTTGGTCTTGCCGTCGGCTTCGGTGCCCAGAACCTGGTGCGGGACGTGATTTCCGGCTTCTTCATGACCATGGAAAACCAGATTCGCGTGGGCGACGTGGTGAAGATCAATGGTACCGGCGGGCTGGTGGAAAACATCAGCTTCCGCACCGTGGTGTTGCGCGACGTGGAAGGTACCGTGCACGTGTTCCCCCATGGGACAGTGAACACGCTGAGCAACCTGACCAGCGGCTGGTCGGCGGCGGTGTTTGACATCGGTGTAGCCTATCACGAGGACACCGACCAGGTGGTGACGGTAATGAAGTCAGTGGCGGCCGAGTTGCGCGCGGACACTTCCTTCGGACCGTTGATCCGCGAGGATATGGAGGTGTTCGGGGTGGATGCATTCGGGGACAGCGCCGTAGTGATCAAGGCACGCATCAAGACCGTTCCCGGCAAGCAGTGGGACGTGGGCCGCGAATACCGCAGGCGCCTGAAAAAGGCGTTTGACGTGGAAGGTATCGAAATTCCGTTCCCGCAACGGGTTATGCACACAGCTCCGTCGCTGGAACGCTCCGCGGCTCAAAAGGGCGTGAAATCGTGAGCCCGAATATCGAGCCGTTGCCCACCGACGCCCCGGACAACGGGCCGTTGGTTACCGCGTGGCGCCTGGATGGCGCCGGTGGCGGCACTGAAATCGGATGGGGGGAGGTGAATGCCGGAGTGGAGGGGCCGGTGTGGATTCACCTGCATTTTCCCAATCCGGAGGCCCAGCGCTGGCTGGTGGAAGCCAGTGGTCTGGACGAGGTGGTCACCGACGCCATGCTGGCGGAGGAAACCCGCCCCCGCGCGGTGACCCATGGCAGCGGGATACTGGCCAACTTGCGCGGCGTCAACCTGAACCCGGGCGCCGAGGCGGAGGATATGGTGTCAGTGCGTATCTGGCTGGAGCCGGGGCGCATTATCACCACCCGTCGCCGTCACCTGCGCAGCGTCGATGACGTGCGCGCGGCCCTGGTGCGCGGTGGCGGTCCGGAAAACCCGGCGGCGCTCATGGCCCTGCTGGCCGAGCGGCTGGCGGAGCGTGCCTCGGACGTGGTGGAGGCCCTGTCCGATCAGGTGGATGACCTGGAGGAAGCGGCCACCCGTCGCGACCCGCAGGCGGTGCGTCATCAGGTGGCCGACTGCCGCCACCGGGCGGTGCAATTGCGCCGCTATCTGGCCCCCCAGCGCGATGCCTTAGGGCGGGTGGCGGTGGAGCGCGTCGGGTCTCTGTCCGATGATGACCGCCTGTTGCTGCGCGAGGTGGTCGATCGATTGACCCGCACCGTGGAGGAACTCGACATGGCCCGTGAGCGGTCGCAGGTGATTCAGGAGGAAATCACTTCCTACGCAACCGAGCAGCTTTCCCGGCGCATGTATGTCCTTTCGCTGGTGGCGGGGGTGTTCCTGCCGCTTAGCTTTGTCACCGGTCTGCTGGGGATCAACGTGGGTGGAATTCCAGGCTCGGACAACCCAGATGCGTTCCGCTGGGTGATGGCCATGCTCGGCGTGGTGTTCCTCGGGTTGCTGGCCACATTCCGATGGGTACGTTGGTGGTGACCTGCTTCCCGCTGCGGCCCCTTTAGGCTCCTTGGGCCAGAAGCGCCACATTCGCCGCAAGCGAAGGCCCCACGCTGGTGTGGCCCCCTACCTTTCCCACCCACGGCCGGATGGCTCCGGCTGCGAGTGACGCAAAAGGTGGTAAATTAGTACGATGAATCCGTGGGCACTGCATCGAACCGTGCGGCAGACTGGAATTGGCCTGCTGACGGTGCTGTATCTGATGCTGACCATCAGTGCGCTGCTGTGCGTGCTGGATCACGGAATTGCCCTGGCCGGTGGCCCGTGTCACCAGAGCAGCGATTCCTCCATGCTCGGGGGCGAGGCTCCCGGCGACGTCCACTCCATGTCAGGTTCCCTGTGCGACTGCCTGGACAAGCTGGCCGCCCACGGGGTGGACTTGCCCCGGCTGGCGGGGCTGGATGGCCCGTCCTTCGAGTCTCCGGCGGCTGCCGACCAGTCCGTTCCCTCCTCCGCCGATTTCGGCGTGCTTCCCGCCCGCGGACCACCCGCGTCGGCCGTTTCCGCCTAAAAAACCGATCTTCAATTTGACCGTTCCAGAGGGGAGGCCCAGTCCGCCTGCGCCCTCCTCCGTGTGAAAGGAAACCGTTATGCGTATTGGTATCCGCGTGCTCGCATGCGCTGTTGTGTTGCTGTTTGGGCTGCTGTCCCCCCTGTCCCGAGCTGAGGCCTATGTTGGCCTGTGCTGCGGAAAATGCGGAGGCAACATGCCCATGAACATCCCCGGCGGCGGCGTCCCCGAAACCCACGAGTTCCGCTTCAAAGTCACCCCCATGTTCATGCACATGGACGGCCTTCTGTCCGGCACCTCCCGCGTGGACCCGGCCTCGATCCTGGGTACCCCCGCTCCGGGCGTATACATGGCGGCGCCTACTTCCATGGATATGCGTATGCTGAACCTTGCGGCGGGGTACAGCTTTACCGATGACTTCTTCGCCGGGCTCATGTTCATGTACAAGGACCACGAGATGGACATGCTGTTCAACAGCAACATGGCGATGATGACCGGCCTGCCCGGCTACACCATGGAATCGTCCGGTATGGGTGACACCATGCTTATGACCAAGTACCGCCTGTTCACCGATGACCCACTGGTGCCAACCCGTCAGGCTTCCCTGTTTTTGGGCCTGTCGTTACCCACCGGCTCCATAGACGAAAAGAACACCACGCACCCGGTGGTCATGCGCCGGGCGGAACAGCTTCCCTACGCGATGCAGCTTGGCTCGGGCACGTTCGACCCAACGGTGGGACTGCTCTATCAGGGTTCGGCCAGCCCGTTCTGGTGGGGTGCCAACCTGACCAGTACCCTGCGCCTGTACGACAACAAACGGGACTACCGCCTGGGTAACCGCTATGCTCTCGATCTGTATGCCATGCACCAGTGGCGGTACGATCTGCTGGGACAGTTGCAGTTGAATGGCGAGGCGGTGGGCGCCATCGGCGGCGAGATGGACGCCTACACCGACGGATCCTCCGGTCGAGCCAATTGGCCCGTGAATCCGAACCCAATGACTCCGGCCTGGGAGACGGACAACTACGGCGGCCAGCGGGTATCCGTGTCGGCGGGCTTTCAGTGGCAGCCGCGCCCGTTGCATATCGTCGATCTGACCGTGCAGGTACCGGTCTATGAAAATCTGAATGGTCCGCAAATGAGCGAGGACTACCGGGTGATGCTGACCTGGTATCTGGAGGTTCCCACTAAACGCAGCGTGCGTCACCCGGACAGCGTGGGTGCGGCGGGCGAAAGCCGGCTCGGATTCTAGGGGGTGCCATGAAATTCAGCGAAAGGAAGATCAAACGGATTTCCCTCGGCCTGTTCGGGACATTGATGTTGACGGGGCTGGTTGCCTGTGCCGGGGCGCCGACCCCGGTGCCGGACGGGGAGGGGGTGGACCTGTACCGGGCCCGCTGTGGTGCCTGTCATTCAGTGCCACACCCGGCCCGCCATACCAAAGAGCAGTGGCCCCCGGTGCTGACCCTGATGGAGCGGCGCATGGCCGAAGCGGGCATGCCGCCCTTTGTTGAGGGCGAGCGTGCGCGCATTCTCGGTTATCTGGAAAGGCACGGACGATGAACCGGTTGCTGCGGATGATTCTGCCATTGCTGGTGGTCGGGGCGCTTGGGGGGGCGCTTCCGGCCGCCGCAGGGCCGGCCCCCCCGGAGAATGTTTCCGGTGCCTTGGCGTCCCTGGGCATGTCGGCCCCTCGGGAGCGGCTGTCGGCTCCGGAGTTTCGCCTGTTCACCCCGGACGGCGCCGAAGGGAGGCTGGCCGATTACCGGGGCAAGCTGGTGGTCCTTAACTTCTGGGCCACCTGGTGCGGTCCCTGTGTCACCGAGATGCCCGCCCTCGAAGCGGTATGGAATACCTATCGGGAAGCCGGGCTGGTGGTGCTGGCGATAAACGTGGACCGGGGCCGTTTGAAGGCGGTGCGTCAGTTCGTGGCGCGGCGCGGTCTCTCCTTTCCCGTATTGCTCGACCCCACCGGTGAAACGCGCAAAGGGTATGAAGTGGCGGCGCTGCCGGTAACCTATCTGATCGGGCGCGACGGCCGGTTCATGGGTAAATCACTGGGGGCACGGGAGTGGAACGGGGCCGCGCAGATGGCCGCATTCGAATCATTGCTTGCCGCACCCTAATGGACCCACCGGAATGTTCCGATTCGTACATAGCGGGTGGATTTTGAACACCGGCGGGTAAGAAATACTGTCACCTGGACCAATTTCCGGCACGGGGACAGGGGGCGAAGACTCGGGGGTGGTCTTCACAAACGATTGAAAATTTTTAATTTACGCCCTTCCGTGAAGGATGCGGTGGTGACCTGTTTAAAAATGGTCCGCCGTTTGCAGCCTCTATTGGCAGGTTTTGTCAGACACGTACTCGTAGGATTGATCCAATGCCTGTTTTCGCCAATCTCATCTGTGGTACCTGCTTCGCCCTTGCGGCCATGGGTTGGCTGGTACTGTTGGCTGGCTGACCACCAGCTCCTCACGCGGCGCCCGGGACTTTCTGGTTCCGGACGGTGTGACAAAGAAGCCCCGCTTTCCGGCGGGGCTTTTTTTGTCTGCGGGCAGTGATCCGCAGGTTCAATCCTTCTTTGTTTTCTTGCCTTTGGCGGTGGTTTCACGCGGCTTGGGGGTAGCTTTGGAAATCACCCCCGCCTGCTTGGGAGACTTCCCGTCCTTCTTGCCGGGTGAGGTGGTGTCCGCCGCAGGTGCCGGTTCGGTCTCCACTCCCACGTCGGTGGCCGGGGCGGACTGTACAACGGCCTTGGGCACGCCGCGCTTTTCTTCCGGTCCGTCCGGGGTGGAGGCGCCGTCCGGAATCGTCCGGGCCGGCAAGGGGGCTGCCAGAGGCGCTTCGGAGCCGAACAGGATGACCCGGTTGCGGCCATTGTTCTTGGCCCGGTAGAGGGCCTGATCGGCCCCTTCCAGCAGTTCGCGCGGGGCGATCATGGTGGTGGTCTGGGGAGAGGCTACCCCGATCGACAGGGTGGTGCTCACCTTGTGCTTGCCACACACCACCACCATTGCCTCGGCCTGCTCGCGCAGCCTTTCGGCCAGCATGCTGGCCTGCTCGCCGTTGGTCTGTGGCAGGATGATGGCGATTTCCTCACCTCCGTAACGGGCGGCCAGATCCACCTTGCGGATGTGCCGGGCCACCAGTTTGGCCAGTTCAATCAGATAGGCGTCACCGGCCTGATGGCCGTAGCTGTCGTTGACGTTTTTGAAGTGATCGACGTCGATCAGCAGCAACGACAGGGGCAGGTCGTAGTAGGTGACCGCGCGCTGGAATTCCTCCTCCAGGCGGCGGTCGAACTGGGCCCGGTTGAACAGGCCGGTGAGTCCATCGAACAGCGCCATCTGTTCCAGTTTGTCCTCGAACGCCTTGCGCTCGGTCACGTCGCGGAAGTTGAGCACCATGCCGGCCTGCTCTCCTTCGTGGTCCAGCAGCGGCGAGGCCGTCAGTTCCACCGGGCGGCGGGTGCCGTCGCTGCAAAGAATGTGCATGGTCTTCAGAGTGACCGGCTGTTCCTCCACTACCACTTCATACAGAATGTGGCGCGCGGTGGGACGGTCGCGGGTGCCCTCGATTTTCAGTACGTCCTCGATGGCCTGATGCATGGCCGCCTCGTGGGAGCGGCCGGTGAGCGCCTCGGCCAGGGGGTTGATCATGGTGACCACCCCTTTGCGGTCGGTGGCGATCACGCCCTCGCCCACGCTGCGCAGCACGGTGGACACCAGTTGCTTGTCGTTTTCGCGGGCGCGCAGGTTGGCCTCCAGCAGGGCTTCCGTATGTCCGGCCCGCTGCCATTCAAAGCGGAAAAAGGTCAGCGCCGCAGCCAGTCCCAGCAGGGCGCAGGCGATGATCAGCGCCAGTTGGGTGCGCACAAAAGCGGAAAACTGGTTGTCCATGGCGTGGTGCAGGGCTTCGTTGGTGCGCTGCATGGACAGGTTGAAGGCGGTGAAGGCCCCCTCGAACTGCTCATTGTCCTTGTTGTCGTGCCCGGCGCGGCGGTTGACGGTGGCCAGGTACAGTCGGGTCTTGGCGGCGTCGCGGAATTCCTCCAGCCGGGTCACGGTGCGGCCCAGTTGCTGGGTCAGTTCCGGGTCGTCGATGGGGATGATCTTCCATTCCTCGGTGTCGGCCCCATCCAGCATGGCGCGGGCCAGCAGGTCGGCATGATCCAGCCGCGAACGGACTTCCTCAAAGCGGCTTTTGGCGTCTCCGGCCAGAATCTCGTCCATCACCAGGTGGGCACGCACCACTTCCACCTCAATCGAGGTTGCGGCGCGGGTCAATGGTACGTTCACCGCCTGAATGCGCGCACCCGTGGACAGCACGTACCCCATCCCCGCCAATACGAACAGGGTTAGCACGATGGTGAAGATGGGCATGCGGCCCGGGCCGGCGAGGGTTTTGAGATTGAAGCCCTGCATCAGGGGGGGTAACTGCTCCTTGCTATCCACCGGGGGGCAAAACACCCCGAATTCCGGCACCTTCCCATAATCGTCCGGGTGCGGCTCCGCCGGACGCCCCGATGCACATCGGGTTGCGGCGTATCGGCAGTACGGCACCTTGTCACGGTCTTATCGGACGAAGTGCGCGAAAAGTGCAACGAACAGGCTCATTTTTCGCCCCGTATTTCGATTTTTGGGTGGGGTATCGTCTATGATGCGGACCACGCTGGACAATTCCAATTCGTCAGAATGGGGCGCGGATGACGGCAATCGGGCAAACAACTGGACGGACCGTATCGACCCATCGCCGATGGGGAATCGGCGTGCTGCTGTTGCTGGTGGCCGTGCTGGAAGGGGGGTGCTCCGTGCTGACCCTGGCCCGGGGCCTGAGCGCCGAGCGCATGGAGATCCGGTCGCGTCAGGAGGCCATCGACCGATACCTGACCGGCCGCCCCCTGTCGTGGCTGGAGGGGGTATGGGTGTGGCAGGACAACACCTACGAGGTGGCGATCCTGCCCAACGAAACCGGCCTGTATCCCGACTTTCAATACGTAGCGGTGGTGACCGACGCGATTCCCTTCGGCTGGCAGAAGCCGGGGCGCATCAAGATGTTTATCCAGTCCACCGCCCGGCGCGACGTCTATACCGGCCGCATCTGGATGCGCGATTCCACCGAATCCGGGGTGCGTCTGAAAATCAGGAATCGCAACGAACTGCGCCTGGATGTGGGCGAGGAGAAGGTGTCCCTGTACCGGGTGTTTCCTGCCGATACCGGCCCGCCCGATGCGGACGATCCGGGCCCTGGCCCGTCCAGCAGCGGCAGGCAGGCACCCTGAGCCCAACCGGGGGACCCGCATCTAAGCGTTTGGCTTTCCGCTGGCGGGGAAATTGTCGGACCAACTGACGGTGACCGTCGGCATCATCAACAACACCTCCGGATTCGAGGGCGTTCCCGGCGCGTTCCAGATACGTCCGCAGGTCCATGCGGGCAATACAGCGGTGGCCCGGTGCTGGATGAGCGGGGGCGCGTGGTGGGGGCGCGTGGTGGGGGCGGCCCCGTGCGCCACCCGCCCGGCGGGCGGTGTGCTGGCGGCGGACGAACTGGTGCGACGCACCTCCGGTGCGGTGGTGCAGGTGCGGGTGTTTTAGGCGCCCGGATTCTGTATCTGACGGACCACCAGCGCCGATCCCCAGGCCAGCCCCAGGATCATCAGCGCCCCTCCCATGTTCCACGCCACCGTGGCAATCAGCCGGTCGTGGCGAAGTAGTTCCAGGGAATACAGCAGGTTGCGCCAGTCGTGGGCGTCGGGCACGTCCTCGGCCAGAAATCCGCCGATCATCATCAGTTTCAGCGATTGGGCATCGCCGATGTAGGGGGACAGGTCGATCAGGCTGGTGCCCAGCCACCAGGTGGCGACCGCGGCACCAAACGGCTGGGGCCGGGCGTATAGAAACCCGGCCATTGCCGCCAGCGGAATCAGCAGTTGCATCAGACTGCCCCCGGCGATGCTCATAAAACGTCCGAATGGGGCAAACAGCAGGTGCCCCGCCTCGTGAAACACCAGATGGGCGTTGTGCAGAAAGTGGCTGTCCCACACCCCCCAGGGACGGTTGAGCTGGGCGAAACGCCACCCCCACCAGGCCAGCAGCACTAATAGCAGGGCGCGCCCGGCGGCCACCGGCAGACCATCTTCCGGGTCGACCCAGGTCAGGTGACGCCAGACGTGGGAACCCCAGCCGGCCCCGCCGGGGACGGGAGGCGGCGCGCTCGGTGCCGGTGCTCGACGGGCGGCGTTCGCGCGCGCAAACACCACACCGCAGCGGCCGCAGGCGCGGTCACCGGGCACCATCCCGGCCGGGGTGGAAACTCCGCATTGGCGACAGTCGTGCATACCTCCCTTTTCGGCGCGATCACGCGGAGCGGAAAGCAAACGGCGGGCATACGGGACAAAGATTTTCCCAGAATCGGCGGTTTTCACCCGTTGTAAGGTAGGGGCCGGTACGGCGCGGTGTTGTGGTAACAATTTGATTTAAATATACAAAAACCCATTAACCCGATGCGGTCCGCGAATTGCAATATTGCCCGCTTGATAATCAGTAATGGCCCGTGTGTTTGGGGCCGTGTGTGCCCTTGTGAGGAACAATATTCTGTGAACGTGATGAACTTCATTTGCACCGCCGCCGTGATGCTGCTCGCGATGGCCTGGGCGGAATACTACATCGAGTAGTCGCCACTCCCTCCGGATCTCCGGGTCCGTTTCGTTTCTTACCATTCAACATTGAACCCTGCGACTGCTTGTGCGCCCCGCTGGCGGCGGCATGCGTAACTTGCTGGAAAAGATGTCACGGGTTTAGTACCGTACGTGAAAACAGAACGAGTCCCGAACGGCCAACCAAGGTGGGTTCGGGTGGCGGAAGAATTGCCCGCGCGCCGGGGGGAGCGCGGTCCTGTATGGCAGGAGGTTGCCCCGGTGCGTGTGTGGTTTCGGAATGTTCTGCCTCTTCTCCTGCGGGCATGCGCGGTCTCGCTGACAGTGGGAGTGGCGCTCCCCGGGATGGCGCTGGCCGGAATGTCGATTTCCGAACGGCACAACGGGATATCTCCGCTCGGTTGTGTGACCCTGAATAACCCGGGGCAACTCCTGTATTGCGGCCATTCCGCGGTCGACCTTTGGCAGATTTACCTGTATCAACCGGCTACCGCCACCTCCCCCGCAGCCTCCATCCGCTTGAGTCACCAGCCGGAACTGGTGGAGCCGCAGGCCGATCTGAACGACGTGGGGCAGGTGGTGTGGGCCGCCGGCGCCACGGGAGCCAGGCACATCTTTTTTTACGACGGTGCGGGGGCGGCCCGCATCTCCGTGGATGGTGACAATCGCCACCCGCGCCTGAACAACACCGGGCAGGTGGTGTGGGAGTGGTCCCCGCCCGGCGGAACCGGTTCCGCCATCGTTCGGTATGACATCGCCACCGGCGCGTTGACGCCGGTCAGCAACCCCGGCACGGCCATGGACCTTCGTCCCGATATCAACGACTCCGGGCAAATGGTGTGGATGCGGCGGACACTCTATTCCTCATCCCTGATGCGACTGGACGCCATCGGCGGGACTCCGGCCACCGTGCCGGATTCGGGGCAGGCGGGCATTCCCCGGATCAACAATCCGGGTCACGTCGCCTGGGCGGTTGCGAGCGGCCCGGGCGGCGGCATCCATCTGCACGATGGGATGGTGGACCGGATCATTGCGGCAACCGGTACGGACGGATTTTTATCCCCGGCATACGTTTCCCTGAACGATCAGGACGAGGTGATGTGGACCGCTCCTCATTCCGCGACTCAAACCGGTCAATTGTTCCGTGGCGGCATCGCCGGGGTTGCCCAACTCACCACCACGTTCCAGGACAACGCCTTCCCGTCCATCAATGACGGCGGGCATTTCGCCTGGGTCCAGCAGGCCGACGACGGCTACCGCCTGCTGTCGGCCTTCGACGATCCCAACCTGACGCCGGGCAGTGAGTTGTGCAATGGCCTGGACGACGATCTGGACGGGGAGATCGACGAATTTCAGACCGTGGACGGCTATACCGACGCCGATGGCGACGGTTGGGGGGTGTTGCCCCCCGCACGCGTGTGCCGTGATACGCCGGGGTACACCGCCCGGTGGGGGGATTGTGACGATACCGATCCGCAGGTCTATCCGCAGGCAATGGAAGTGTGCAACGGGGTGGACGACAATTGCGACGGCCGGGTGGACGAGGGCGTGGATTGGCCCTATTTCCGCGATGCGGACGGCGATGGCTACGGCCATTCGGCATCGACCACCCGCGCCTGCGCCACGCCCCCGCCCGGATTCAGCGCCAACCCGGACGATTGTGACGATACGGACCCCGCCATTCATCCCCTTGCGGTGGAGGTGTGCAACCTGCTGGACGACAACTGCAACGGCCGCAACGATGAATACGTATGCAACACGACTGCGGGCAGCGACGTGCTGGCCAACGCCGGCCCGGTTGTGGACGTGCTGTTTTCCGTGGTCAGCCTGCGCGGGGAAACCGTGGCCGTGATCCGGGATGACGCGCCACCCCTGCCGGACGGGTATACCGGGGGGATCGCCCCGGTGTACTACGACATTTCCACTTCCGCCCTGTTTGCCGGGGAGGCCATTGTGTGCATGGCGCCGGAGCCGGGCCGGTTTGCGCCCGATGCCGACCTGCGCCTGCTGCACTGGGACGCGGTGGATCAGGCGTGGCGCGACCTGCCCCAGGTGGCCGGCCTGCCCACCACTCAGGTGTGCGGCGTGACTGCGTCCTTTTCCACCTTCACCCTGGCGGCGGCCATGCCTCCGCCCCCATCCCCCCCGGCACCGGGGGCCGAGCCCGGTGCCGGGGGAGGCTGCGCCGTGGCCACCGGTGTCGCCTCCCGCGGTGACGGCCTGACCGTAATGGCCCTGCTGGCCCTGTTGTCTGCCGCCCTGCGCGGTCGTGGAAAACGGAAAATTGCTGAGGGTTAAATCACTCACAACAGATTGATCTTTTTCAAAAAAGCGGAAATGTTAGGCAGACACTAAATATTCCTTGCATCCGCTTCTCCGGGTCGTCACAATGCGCTCCACAAAATTCTTTATCAGGCGCGCATCCGGTCATTCAACCGGTGCGATGCGGGCCGCCAACCCCGTGTGAATGCCACACGGTGATTACGCTTCTCGGGGGCCGATTCCGCGTCCCCGGCTGGTGTGTGTTTTCCCCCTTTTCACGCCTCGTGTGTGTGGTGGATCTGGGTGTGTGTCTTTCGATTTGTACCCCCCCGCCGTGCCTCGGGGTGGCCGGGTGCCCGTGGGGGTTCGGCAAGCGCGCGCGGGATGTGTTATCGTGAAAGCGTTTGCATGGCACTGCCGGTTCCGTGCCCGCATGCGGCGGGCGGCGGGTGTGACCGGGGTGCCGCACCGGGGGAGGACCACCATCATGGGCAACCGGGTATACGTAGGCAATCTGCCGTTTTCAGTACGGGACGAGTCCCTTGCGCAGTTGTTTGCCGAGGTGGGGGAAGTAACCCGCGCCAGCGTGGTGACCGATACCTCCGGCACACGTTCGCGGGGATTCGGTTTTGTGGAAATGGCCAGTGACGCGCTGGCTGCGTCCGCCGTCGAGCGCTTCAATGGCCGCGAGGTTTCCGGCCGTGCGCTGAAGGTGGACCTGGCCCGCCCGCGGCCGGAACGCTCCCGCAACGCACCGCGCCGCGAATCCCCCCGGCAATCCCCCACCCTTTAATTCCCGGACCGGCCGGAACAACCCGACGTGACCGTGGAGCGGTCGCGTCGACAATCCAAAGACAAGAGCACGAACATGGAACAGACGGTAAACCAGGGCGACGTTATCGGCATTCATTACACGGGAAAGCTGACCGACGACTCGGTTTTCGACAGCAGTGAAGGGCGCGACCCGCTCGAATTCACCGCCGGCGGCGAGGAAGTGATTCCCGGCATGAGCGCCGGAGTGCTCGGCATGAAGCTGGGGGAGCAGCGCACCCTCACCATTCCGCCGGAGCAGGCCTATGGCGAGTACAACCCGGAGCTTCAGGTGAAGGTTCCGGCCAGCCAGCTGCCGGAAGGGGTGTCCCCCGGCGACGTGCTGGGCGACAACCAGCAGCCGGGCCGCATGTGGACCGTGCGCGAGATCGGCGGCGAAAACGCCACCATCGACGCCAACCACCCGCTGGCCGGTCAAACCCTGGTGTTTGACGTGGAGATTGCCTACATCGGCGCCAACGCCTGACGTGGTTTTTCGCCCCGGTGCGCGCAAATAAATGCACGCGCATCGGGGCGGAATCATCGTACAATCGGGGGTCTGGAGAAAACTCATGACCCGTTCCACCACCGATATCGACCGCATGCAGTGGGATTCCGCCCTATCCACCCGGACCAGTCTGGAGGAGGCGGTGGCCCAGTGCGCCAGCACCCTTTCCGCCACCGAACCGTACGACCTGCTGTTCGTGTTTGTCTCCCCGGAATACCCCGGTGTGGAGCGCCTGCCGGAACTGCTTGCCGAGGCCATTCCGCACCGCCACATGGTGGGCTGCGGCGGTGGTGGGCTGATCGGCCAGGGGCGCGAAATCGAATTCAATCAAGCCCTTTCCGTGGTGGCGGCACGCCTGCCGGGGGTGGCGGTGACCCCGTTCCGGCTGACGGCGGAAACCCTTTCCGGCATCGGCTCCTCCCCCGCCGAATGGGCGGCGGCCCTGGGTGTCCCGCGGGAGGACCACCCCGATTTTGTGGTGCTGGCCGACCCGTTTTCCTTTCCCGCCGAGGATCTGCTGGCGGGACTTGATTTTGCCTACACCGGCGCCCAGGTGATCGGCGGCATGGCCAGCGGCGCCGAGGGGCCCGGCAACAACGTGCTGTTCATCGATGGCCGCACCGAGCGCACTGGCGCGGTGGGGGTGGCGCTCAGCGGCGACATCCATATCGAAACGGTGGTCGCCCAGGGGGTGCGCCCGGTGGGCGAGGTGTTGATGGTCACCAAATCCGAAGCCCACGTGCTGCACGAACTGGACGAGGAACCGGCCCTGGCCGTGCTCGGGCGCATGTTTGCGGAACTGCCCGAAGAAGACCGGGAACTGGCCCGCTCCTCCCTGTTTCTGGGCATTGCCCAGAGTGCCGTCAACGACCACCCGGAGCACGGGGATTACCTGATCCGCAACGTGCTGGGCATCACCAAGGACGAATCCTCCCTGGTGGTGGGTGAAAAGCTGCGCGAAGGCCAACTGGTGCGCTTTCACGTGCGCGACGGCGCCTCCAGCGCGGCGGATCTCATTCAGATGCTGTCCGCCTATCTGGAGCGCCATCAGGACGGCCCCAAAGCCTCCGGCGCCCTGCTGTTCTCCTGCCTGGGGCGCGGGCAAAGCCTTTACGGAACCCCCAATCACGATGCCGAAGCCTTCGCCACCCTGGTGGATGGCGTCCCCATGGGCGGTTTCTTCTGCAACGGCGAGATCGGCCCCGTGGGCGACGCCACCTATCTGCACGGCTACACCTCCGCCTTCGCCATCTTCCACCCCGCACAGGGGCTCCGCGCACAGCAATAAGTGCGGATTAGCCGGGTGGGACCTTCCCGCGCCTTCCTCCCTCACCACCGGCCTTTCCTGATGCAATGGAATACGGCATTCCATGGACTGCCATCCCGCCGCATGTGGGGGTGAGGGGAGTGATATTTCAAAGATCGGTTGGCCCCTTGCTGTTGGCCGCGATGGCGGGGGGGCGGAATCGGCGGGAAGGCGGCACGGCGATTCCCCCGTCATGGTGGCCGACTTCCGCGCGGCCGGTGGCGTGCATCTGGCGCTGCTGGTGCTTGATGCGTTTGTGGGGATGCCCTGCTTCGTAAAAACAACACGTTATTCATCGCGAGGCCCCTGGTGCGTGGGGCGCTCCGGGGGCGCGGACGGGGAAAAATCGTGTTACTTCGCTTCGCAAACGGCAAAGCTAAACCGTGGGTCACGGTAAATCACCGGGCATAACCCACTGACAACGTGGTATTTTTGGCCGTTTGTGGGCACGGCGGATTTATTTCGCAAAAAATCGGCTGAAAACTCAGAACCATCTGTTTTTGCACGGCAAATCCCGTTTGTGGTTGCGAAATGAAACACGGTGAAAATTAACGGTTTTCGCGCGCAGAACCGGTTGATTTTGTGGAATAAAAACCGCTTTGTGGGGACGTTTAGCACCGTGGGTTTCGCATGTTCACGGTGTCCTCGGAACGGAATATCAAGGGGTTCTGAAGGCCGGTAGCACGATGCGGTGGGTTGAACCGGGAATTTCTCCGGATGATTTTCAGAACTCATTGAAATTATGTGGAAAAAAGGCCTTTGTGGAGGGGCTGGCTTGCGAGACGGAACGTGCAGAAGGTATTGAAAACATGGTGGTTTTTGGAGTTGTGGAGGGCGCGGTTCACGGTGGGGTGCACCGGGGAGTGCGGCCCTGGGGCCTCCGGCGGTCCCGAACGGCTGTCACTCCCGCGTGGCGGGAATCCGGAGTTCGGTGCCGTTTGATCCACTCCACCGTACCCGTCGGGCCGCATCAATGAGCCAGCATCACCTTTGTTTATACGGTGATGCGCACCGTGATGGTCACTGGAATCCCGCCTGCGTGGGAATGACGGGGTGTATTGGGAGCGAGGGCGGCGGGAGTGCACACGACCCATATCCCAGCTCGAGGAGCACTTTGCGGGAGGCTAAGTTACCGGTGCGTTAACGGTTCGTAAAAGGGATTTTTACGGATTGATTACCGATCGACCGGTTCCCATCCAAACGGGTAACCGAAGCCACTCGATGCCCCTACGGCGTGGCCCATCGACGATAGCCAATATGGAATGCAAGGCGGCTGGTCATTTCCACCGAAAGAACTCCAATCAGCCCTCTACAGTCACATACCGCCGTGCGCGCAGCACACCCCCTTGTCCCCTTGTGGGGGATAAGGGATGGGGATTGGGGGGTCGGGAAGGACGTGGAAGAAACGTAAGAAGCGGGATGAGACCCGTGCGACGGCCCCACGCGGTCACTCACACGAAAATCCGGGCAAACTGGCACACAGCCATTCACCGGATACCCGCCGCCGATCCAAAAGGCCGATCGACCATGCCTTGCCCCTGGAATCCCGGTGCCCGCCAAACGGCCAAACCGCCTGCGCGGGAATGACGGGGTGGGGTGGGAAGGCCAGGGGGAGCAGGCATCGCCCACAAAAAAGCCCCTGGCGCTTGGGGCCAGGGGCTTTTTTGGGTTCCCTATGGAAGGCTTCGGCTAGAAGTCTTCCATGTTATCCGGACCAGCGGCCGGTGCCGACCCGGCGGGGGTCGGGGTGGCCGTCTTCATGGCGCGCTTGCGGCGCTGGGTGGCCTTGCCCACAAAGCCGGTGGAGGCCGCCTTCTGGCTGGCCTGCCAGCCGGTTTCGCGGGTGGCGCGGCTGCTGACGTGATGGTCCATGCCGTCGATCTTGAAGAAGGTCATCAGGCGGGCCAGGTGCTTGGACTCCTCGGCCAGGTTGTCGGAGGTGGCCGCGGCCTCCTCCACCAGCGCGGCGTTGGACTGGGTGACTTCGTCCATCTGACCGATGGCCTTGTTCACCTGATCGATGCCCGAGGCCTGCTCCTGACTGGAGGCGTTGATCTCCGACACGATGTCGGTGACCTTGGCCACCGATTCGCTGATGTTGAGCAGCGCGCGGCCGGTCTCTTCCACCAGTTCGGAGCCGTTCTTCACCTTGGTGACCGAATCCTCGATCAGCTTCTTGATCTCGTCGGCGGCGGAACCGGCGCGCTGGGCCAGGTTGCGCACCTCGGAGGCCACCACGGCAAAGCCGCGTCCGTGCTCACCGGCACGGGCCGCCTCCACCGCGGCGTTGAGCGCCAGCAGGTTGGTCTGGAAGGCGATCTCGTTGATCATGCCGATGATCTCGGCGATCTTGCGGGACGATCCGGTGATCTCCTCCATGGCCGTGACCGCCTTCTGCACCACGGCGCCACCGCCTTCGGCCTGTTCGCGGGCTCCGTTGGCCAACTGGTTGGCCTTGGCCGCGTTTTCGGCGTTGGCCTTCACGGAAGCCGTCATCTGCTCCATGGAAGAGGCGGTCTCCTCCAGGGACGCCGCCTGTTCCTCGGTGCGCTGCGAGAGCTCCGAGTTGCCCTGGGCGATTTCGCCCGAGCCGTCGGTGATGGTGGCGGCCGCGGCGCGCACGTCGGAGACGGTCTCGCGCAGCTTGTCGTTCATCTCCTTGAGCGCGGTCAGCATCTGCCCGGTCTCGTCGGTGGTGGTCACCTCGACCTTGCTGTTCAGGTCGCCGGTGGCAATCGCCTTGGAAACGCGCACGGCCTGCTCCAGCGGAGCGGTAATGCGGCGGGACAGCCAGGTGGAAATGGTCATCAACAGACCGAAGGCCACCACGGAAATCACCAGGATCAGGCCCTTGGCGCCGGACACCGCCTTGTCGCCGCCGGCCTGGGCTTCCGCGTTTTCCGACTCGATCATCGCCGACAGGCCTTCCATCTCCTCGGCCAGGGCCTCGAACGATTTCTCGAAGTCGGGCAGCATGGCATAGGCGGCCATCAGGTCGCCCTCGGCCACGCGCACGATCTCCTCGGTGGTCTCAATGTAGCGCTCCAGGGCCGGACGAGCCTTGTTCAACTCGTTGACCACGTGGGTATCCATGCCCAGGCCGTCGATGGCATCCAGTTCCTCGCGGAAGCTGGCGGCGCTCTCACGCAGGGAATCCTTGGCGTCGCCCAGGGCGCCGTGGTCGTTGCGGGCTACCGCCACCAACGAATTGAGCATGTCGCTCTTGATGGTGTCGTGGCGCATATCGGCCACCAACTGGTGGGCCAGCCCCTGGGAGTTGACCACGATGGTGTCCATCGCCTCGTCCACCGTGGTAAGGCCCATGTAGCCGGTGACGCCCAGCGTGATGGCCATGGCCATGCTGAGCATGCCGAACCAGAGTAGTTTTGCTTTAACTGAAATGTCCATTCCCGATTCCTTCCCGTATGTTTCCCAACCCCGAGGAGCCCGGTGCCCCTACATATCAAGCGGATGCGCGCCGATGAATGTGCGTCTGAAATCAGACGTACATTCACCGAAAGCCAAATGCCCGTGCGATCGAGACCCCTCTCCTGGATGGGTGTGTTTCGCCGGTGCCGCCCCGCGTGCGCGGTCGCTTCCGTTACCTGCCGGAAGCCATGTCCCGAAGTTGGGAATGGCTTCCATGACACTCCATTCGGAAGGCGCTCGGGAAAGGTTTAGGAAAATGTCCGGGTAGTGATGGACGAACGACCCTGAAAAAAAACCCCGCCGAAAACAATCGTTCCGGCGGGGGCAAGGGTCAGGAGACGGGAGACGGACTAAAAGTCCTCCAGTTCGCCACCCACGGGGGCGGTGACGCGGCGGGCCTTGACGGTACGCTTCGGCTTGCTCACATAGCGTCCGGCGCGGTGGCCGGAGGCGGAACCGGTGGAAACCGGCGAGTTGGCGGTGCCGGTGTCGATCTTGAAGAAGGCCATCAGCCCGGCCAGGTTTTTGGCCTCGTCCGCCAGGCTGTCGGAGGTGGCGGCGGCCTCCTCCACCAGCGCGGCGTTGGACTGGGTGACCTCGTCCATCTGGGTGATGGCCTGGTTCACCTGATCGATGCCCGTGGCCTGTTCCTGGCTGGAGGCATTGATCTCCGACACGATGTCGGTCACCTTGGCGATGCTGTCCTGGATGGTGGCCAGCGCCTTCCCCGACTCGGCCACCAACTCGGTGCCGTTCTTTACCTTGTCCACCGAATCCTCGATCAGCTTCTTGATGTCGGCGGCGGCGGAGGCGGCCCGCTGGGCCAGGTTGCGCACCTCCTGGGCCACCACGGCGAAGCCGCGTCCGTGCTCACCGGCACGGGCCGCCTCCACCGCGGCGTTGAGCGCCAGCAGGTTGGTCTGGAAGGCGATCTCGCCCACCATGCCGATGATCTCGGCGATCTTGCGCGAGGACTCGTTGATCTCGCCCATGGCGTCCACCGCCCGGGTGACCACGGCCCCGCCGCTCTGCGCCTGGTCGCGGGCGCCGGCGGCCAGGTCGTTGGCCTTGTGGGCGTTGTCGGCGTTGGCCTTTACGGCGGCGGTCATCTCCTCCATGGACGCGGCGGTTTCCTCCAGGGCGGCGGCCTGCTCCTCGGTACGTTGAGAAAGCTCGGTGTTTCCCTGGGCGATCTCGCCGGTGCCACCGGTGATGGTGGCCGCCGAATGGCGCACGTCGGTCACCGTGCTGCGCAGCTTGTCGCACATGGCCTGCAGGGCGGTGAGCATCTTGCCGGTTTCGTCGTCGCCGGTGGCGGTGACCTTGCAGGTCAGGTCGCCCGACGCGATGGTTTCCGCAAACGACACCGCCTGTTGCAGTGGCACGATGATGTGGCGGCTCAACAACAGGGTGAACAGGGTCAGCAGGCCGAACGCGAGCACGGTGACCGCAAGGATGGTGCGCCGGGCCAGCACCACCGCCTCGTCACCCTTGGCGCGGGCGGCGTCGTTGGCCTCGCTGATGATATCGGAGGTGCCGTCCAGCTGTACCGCCAGTGCCTCGAAGGCCTGTTCCATTTCCGGCAGCATGGCGTAGGCGGCGTTCGGGTCGGTTCGGGCGGTTCGGATGATGCGCTCGCCGGTGCCGATGTAGTCCTCCAGCGGTGCCTTGGCGCGGGCCAGACCGGCGGTGATTTCCTTGTTCAGATCCAGATCGTCCTCCGCCGCCAGATCGGCGCGCATGGAGGCGGCCATTTCGCGGTAGGTTTCCGCGCGGTCGTTGAACCGGCCGCGGTCGTCCCGCTGGGCGGCCATCAGGGCGCCGTATACCTGGCCGATAAGGCCCTCGTGGAACATGTCCGCGTCCTGGTGATAGCTGAGGGCGGTGGAATTGACGGCGATATGATCCATGGCTCCGTCCACCCTGGCCAGCCCCAGATGGCCGGTGACACCCAGCAACACCGCCACACCCATGCTGACAAGGCCGAAGGCGGCCAGTTTGGTTTTTACACTTGCGCTCATTGCAGTCAAATCCCTCAAAAAGTAACAATCCCAATGGTGGATGAGGCCTCCTGGAACCTGTGGCAGCCGCACGGTGATTCCGCGCGCCATCTGCGATGGCGGCGCATACAACACACAGCGGTGGTTGCCATCGGGATCCCATGCCGGCGAGATCCTTATCGCCGGTTACGGGATCCCCATCCGGCCACGGACCGCATTGGCTGCGGCCCTGTATGTCCTATCGACTGAACATCGTTAAATCTTCATTAAACGAATGCAGAGTGTTTAGCGACACTTGTCACCTGCGCGGCTAACGATGTAACGATTTGAAAATTAAGTAAATTATGGTTAACCTGATGGTTTGCGTTCATCTGAAAAATTTGCGTAATGCAAAACAGTTTTACCAGGCTATATGACAACTATCATGTAAACAGGCCAACAAAATTCATGAATTCGGGGGTTGCGCGGGCCGGTTGCCTGCTTGGTGGGCAGGCGGGGTGCCGCCGGTGCCGGTGTGAAGTGGGTGGAAACCGTACCGGGACGGGCGGCGACCGGTCCCTCCGACAGGTGGGTTGAGTGGGGAGACCCCAAGGGGGTCCCCCCCCGCCGATTGGGGGTTGGAGGAGGCCGGCGGGGGGGGAGTGGGGGGCGAAGAGGATTTAGCCTGGGTAAGGGGAAGGGGCTAGAAATCCTCCATGGACGCCCCCTGCGGAACAGGGGGGGTGGGCGCGGTGCGCCCGGCAACGGCGGTTTTCCGGCGGCGCCGGATTTTGGCCGCGAACCCGGTGGCCGGTGCGACCTTGCGCGCCGGGGTCCGGGTGGGGGCCGGTTGCGGGTGCAGACCGGGAGCGGTGGCGCCGTGCGTGGCGGCGCCGTGCGTGGAGGTGTTCACCTTGAAGAAGGTCATCAACTGCTCCAGGTGCCGGGCCTGGCCGGCCAGCCCTTCGGAGGTGGCGGCGGCCTCCTCCACCAGGGCGGCGTTGGACTGGGTGGCCGCGTCGATCTGGGTGATGGCGCGGTTCACCTGATCGATGCCGGTGGCCTGCTCCTGGCTGGAGGCATTGATCTCCGACACGATTTCGGTGACCCGGGCCACGCTGTCCTGAATGGCGATCAGTGCCTGGCCGCTTTCGGCCACCAGCGCGGAGCCGTTCTTCACCTTGCCCACCGAGTCCTCGATCAGCTTCTTGATCTCGTCCGCGGCGGAGGCGGCCCGTTGGGCCAGATTGCGCACCTCGGAGGCCACCACCGCGAAACCGCGCCCGTGTTCCCCGGCGCGGGCGGCTTCCACGGCGGCGTTCAGGGCCAGCAGGTTGGTCTGGAAGGCGATTTCGGCGACCATGCCGATGATCTCGGCAATCCGCTTGGAGGCATCGTCGATCTCCCCCATGGCGGCCACCGCCCGGTGCACCACGGTGCCGCCGGTGGCCGCCTGATCGCGGGCGCCGGTGGCCAGCTTGTTGGCGCGGGCGGCGTTTTCGGCGGTGGCTTTCACCGAAGCGGTCATCTGCTCCATGGAGGAGGCCGTTTGCACCAGGGACGCGGCCTGCTCCTCGGTGCGCTGGGACAGTTCGCCGTTGCCGAACGCCATTTCCCCGGCGCCGCCGGTGATGGCGTCGGCGGCCTGACACACCTCGGACACCGTATCCCGCAGCCGGTCGTTCATGGCCTTGAGGGCGGTGAGCATGTCGCCGGTTTCATCCCGGCTGGTCACCTCCACCTGGCTGTTCAGGTCTCCCGCGGCAATGGCGCGGGCCACCCGCACCGCCTGCTCCAGCGGCCGGGTAATGCGCCCGGACAGCCATACCGACAGGCTCATCAGCACCCCGAAGGCGGCCGCCGCCACCAGCCAGACCAGGGTCAGGGCGGTGCCCGATACCGCCTCGCCATGGGACAGGGCGTCCTCGTTGGCGCGGGTGATCAGGTCGGAAAGCCCGTCCAGCTGGGTGGTCAGATTGGCAAACGCGGCGTCGATCCTGGGCAACTCTCCCAGTGCGGCGCCAATGTCGTCCCCGGCAATGGCGATGATGGATTCGGCGGTGGCCACGTAGTTTTCCAGCGCCGGGCGAACCCGGGCCAGTTCCCGCTTGGTCTCCGCGTCCATGGCCAGCCCCTCGACGGTGTCCAGTTCGGCGCGCAGGGTGTCGGCGTCGGTCTGGAATTTCCGGCTGGCGGCGGCGATGGCGTCCGGGTCGTTGCGCGCGGCGGACACCAGCGACGCATACACGTCGCCGATGATGCCCTGGTGCATCATGTTGGCTTGCAGATGGTGGCGCAGCCCGGCGGAGTTGACCGCGATCCGGTCCATGGCGCCGGTGGCGGTGGCCACCCCCAGGTGACCGGCCGCCGCCACGGTAATGACCAGCCCCATGCCGATCAGGCCGAAGCCCAGCAGTTTTGTTTTGACGCGAAGTTTCATGGTCCCTCGAATGGTGTCGTTTTTGGGTTATTGCGCGGTGCGGTATACGGCGCGCAGGCCGGATGCATCCGCCAGCGCCTGATCGGTCAGCACGCCGATGCCGCCGGGGCTCGAGGCCACCCGCTGGGCCACGGCGCTGCCGCCCGGCTCCCGGCCGGGGGCCTTGCCGCCCGCGCGGAACACCTGGCGCATCCAGTGGGAATTGAAGTCCGCCACGCTGAGGCCCAGCACCCGGTGCAGAAAATTCTCCTGAACCGGGTTGCTGTCCACATACATGACCACTGCCAGGCGGGTGCCTCCCACGCGGGAGATATCACCCAAAAAGATCTGCCGCACCTGGCTTTCCGAGAGTTGCTGCACCGGTGACTGGTCGGGAACCACCACCAGCAGGTCCTGCGCCAGGGCCATGCCCGGCACCGCGAGGGCGAGAAGGGCGCCCAGTGCGCAGGTCATCAATTGATTGGTTACTTTCATGGTCTGGTCCTCTGTCTTGAGGTCTCTGGAATACATGCCTGCCTGTCCTAGAAGGCGAACGACCACTGCACGGCACCCTCGTTGTAGGAGCCGTCCACATCGTCGTCCACCGCCCGGTATTCGAGCTTGAGGGCGGAGCGGTAATTGAGGTCGTAGCGGAACCCGGCCACGGCCACGCTCTTCTGGCGGTTGGCGGCGGTGGTGGTGCCGTCCCAGGTCATGCCCACCGCGTTGAACAGCGGATCGGCCTCCGCGTCCAGCATGGTGTAGCGGGCATAGGGGGTGAACCCGTCGCCGAAGCGGTAGCCCGCCTGCACGTAGTACCCGGTGCTGCCGTCGTAGGTGAGACCGGTCATCATGCTTTCGTTGCTCCAGGCGTAGTACTCGGCCAGCACCTCCAGGCGGTCGCCCCGGAAGGTCAGGTCGCCGGCCAGCAGGGTCTGGTCGATGTGGTCGTTCATGGTGGGGGTGGGGTTGGTATCCATGATGTGGATGGTGCCCACCTGGCCCGAAAAGCCCACCGCCAGACCGGACAGGGCCGCCGGGTGGTAGCGTAGCTGCCACGAAACGGCCTTGTCGTTGTCCGCGTCACCGGCGGAGTCCGGGTTCAGTTCGCCGGTCTGGCCTCCGCTCAGGTCGGCGGCCAGGGATGCGCCGTTGCCGAACATCACCCCCAGGTCGATGCGCCCGGCGCCGGTGTCGAAGCGGCTGTCCCACCACAGGCCCACCGCATGCACCGGAACCACGCCGTTTTCGTCCTCGAACTCCAGAAAGAACGGACGGCCGACGGGGGTGTGCAACTGGGCCCCATGGTGGTAGGCCAGGTTCCAGTAGCCGATCAGGTTGTGAAAGCGTCCGGCGCGCAGGTGGTGGTTGTCGCCCACCGCGTAACCGATCTGCAAGCGCTCCAGATCCACCACAAACCCCTCGCCGGGGGACTCGATGACGAACTCGGTGAGCACGTCGATGCGGTCGTCGATCTCTTCGGCCACGTACAGATCGAGCTGCCCGAGGGCAAAGCCGTTGTTGGAGGTTCCGCCCTCCTCGGTGCTGCTGTAGACCACGTCGCCGAAGCCGTTCAGTTCGAAGGCGGCGGCGGCGCCCGGAAAGGCGAGCGCGGCGGCCAGCAATGCGGCGGCGCCCAGGTTTCGAATGGTAGCGGTGTTAAACATGCCCCTCTCCCGTGTGTGACGCCTCCCGCCCCATCCGCAAGGAGGGGGGAGAGGCCGTGTTTGTGCTGCACATGGCCCGGTGCCATGAATCATCGGCTCGCGGGGACGGTGCCCCGTGCGGACGGCCCGGAAACCGGGTGGTCCGGAACTGCACGCTGTGCGGTTCACACTTCTTATCGAGTGCAACCCGTTAACACTTCATCAGAATTTTGTAATTTGTACAGTAATCGGCGATTAGCATGGTGAGGCGGGGTGAGCCGTTGAAAACACAGCGGGTGCGGGTGGGATGCGGGGCCGGAGAACCGCATTTTTCGTGTTAAATGCGAAAGACGCTAGCGCGGCCAGCCGGATTTTTTTTGAAACGGACCGGCGCTTTCGACGCGATCCGGTCCGCCGCAGCGTGCGACGGGAACCGGAGGGCGGAATTATTGGCCGGTCATGACATTTGCAGTTACCGCTTCCGGAAACGGCAGTCTATGATGGTAGTGTGATGAGTGGTCACCCGTATTCGCGGGTGGGAATCCGAAGGTGAGCGCCCCGTCGGGGAGGCGCTGCCGGTTCGGGAACCGTCAAGGAGGTGCAGATGTCGCTGCAGATCACGTTTCGTGACATGCCGCGCTCGGAGGCAATCGAGGCCGCCGTCCGCGAGAAAGCCGAAAAGCTCGAGGAAGTATATGACCGCATCATGGGATGCCGGGTGGTGGTGGAGTCGCCCCATCGGCATCACCACAAGGGGCGCCTGTATCACGTGCGCGTGGACCTGACCGTGCCGGGCGCCGAACTGGTGGTCAGCCGGGCGCCGGGCGATAACCACGCCCATGAGGATGCCTATGTGGCGGTGCGCGACGCGTTTACCGCCGCCCGTCGCCAGTTGGAAAACTTTGCCCGCAAGCAGCGGGGCGACGTGAAGGCCCATGAGGTGCCCGAGGCGACGGGGATTGTGTCGGAAATTTTCCCGCACCGGGACCACGGGCGCATTGAAACTGTGGACGGCCGCTCCGTCTATTTTCATCGCAACGCCGTGCAGGGTGGTGATTTCGAAAAACTCGACGTGGGCAGCCACGTGCGCTTTGTGGAAACCACCGGCGATGAAGGGCCGCAGGCCAGCCTGGTCTACGCCTGATCCGACCGAAAGGCGTGAACATCCGGAACGGGCGGCGGGAGGGGGCAACCCTTCCGCCGCCCGTTTTTTTAAAAAAACCGGCACGGTAATTGCCGCTGGAATGCACCCGGGGGTACAGGGTGCGGAGTAAACCCACAGGCGTGCACATGGAACCGATCACAGATACTCCGCAAGCTCCATCCGATACGGACCCCGCGGCGTCGGGGGAGCCTTCCGCGCCCGTGAACCCCAAGGCGGACGCCGATGTGGTGCGCGCCTTCTCGCGGGACCCGGAAAAGCGCCGCGAGGCCGAGCAGCCGCAGGCCGCACCGGCGGCCGTGCCGCGCATCGTGGTGGTGGGCGGCGGCGCGGGCGGCCTGGAACTGGCCACCCGGCTGGGCAACACCCTGGGCAAAAAGGGCAGGGCCGAAGTCACCCTTATCGATGCCCGCCTCACCCACCTGTGGAAACCGCTGCTGCACGAGGTGGCCGCGGGCACCCTGGATTCCCACGACGACGACATTCAATTCCTGGCCCAGGCCCGCCACCACCGCTTCACGTTCCGCCTTGGCGCCATGGAAGGGCTGGACCGGAAGCGCAAGGTGGTGCAACTGGCGCGGATTACCGACGCTTCCGGAGCGGTGCTCAGCGAGCGGCGCGAGGTGCCCTACGACACGCTGGTAATCGCCGTGGGCTCCGTGTCCAACGATTTCGGGGTGCCGGGGGTGCAGGAGCACTGCCACTTTCTGGACACCCGTGAGCAGGCGGACCGGTTCCAGAAGACCCTGCTCAACAGCTACCTGAAAACCCAGCACCGGGAGGCGCGCCAAACCGACGGGATTACCGTGGCCATCGTTGGCGGCGGCGCCACCGGGGTGGAACTGGCCGCTGAACTGCACCATGTGGCGCGGCGGCTGGTGGCCTATGGCTTCGATCGCATCGATCCGGACCGGGACGTGCGCCTGGTGCTGGTGGAGGCCGCTCCGCGCCTGCTGCCGGCGGCGCCGGAGCGCATCAGCCGTCTGGCCGAGCGGGAACTGACCCGGCTTGGGGTGGTGGTGCAGACCGGCGTGCAGGTGTCGCGGGTGAGCGCTCACGGGCTGGAAACCGGGGATGTATGCATCCCGGCGGATCTGCTGGTGTGGGCGGCGGGCATCCGTGCCCCGGCGTTCACCCAACGGCTGGATCTGGAAACCAACCGGGCCGGCCAACTGGTGGTCAAGGACACCCTGCAGACCACCCACGACCCGGACATCTATGCCCTGGGCGACTGCGCCGCGTGCCCGTTTCCGGCCACCGGCCGCAATGTGCCGCCCACCGCCCAGGCGGCCCATCAACAGGCCGCGCTGCTGGTGCGCAACCTGAGTGCGCGGGTGGCCGGAGGGGCGGACCGGGACGCGGCGTTCCGCTACCGGGACCACGGCTTCATGGTGTCCCTGTCGGGCTATACCGCCGTGGGCAACCTGATGGGCAACCTGATGCGTATGTCCGGCGCGGTGATGATCGAGGGGTGGCTGGCGCGTTTTACCTACCGGCTGCTGTACCGCAAGCACCAGATGGCCCTGTTTGGCCCGGCGCGCACCGCGCTGATGGTTCTCTCCGACTGGATCTCCCGGCGGGGGCGGGCGCGTCTCAAGCTGCATTGAGCGGATGCGCGTGCCGCGTGGCCTGCCGCATGACTCGCAAAACCGGGAAAAATCGGCTAGCATGCCAGAATAGCCCTGTCCCCGGACGGACCGGGCACCCCGTTACACAGGATGGAGAGGGACCATGAGCATTCTTCTGGTTGGCGGAACCGGAATCATTGGCTGTGCAGTGGCGCATGCCCTGCTTGGGCGCGGCATTGAACTGGCGGCGCTGACCCGCTCGCGGGACAACATGAGCGGCATGCCGTTTTCCGTGAGCGCGCGTCTGGGAGACCTGTCCCGTCCCGATTCCCTGAACGACACCCTGGCCGACTTCGAGAGTGTTTTTCTGGTCACCCCGGAAGGGCCCGACGAGGCCGCCATGGGCGTCGGGCTGGTGAAGGCCATCAAGCAGGCGGGCTGCAAGCAGGTGGTGTACCTTTCCGCCCCGGCTCCCGCCTGGGGCAACGAGGTGCCCATGCTGGCCGCCAAGCGCACGGTGGAGGATGCGGTGCGGGACTCCGGACTGCGCTGGACCATCCTGCGCCCCAATCACCTGTTCCAGAACGACCTGGCCTGCCGCGACGCCATTGCCGGGCGCGGCATCTACCCGCTGCCGCTGGGGGATGCCGGAATCAGCCGGGTGGACGTGCGGGACGTGGCCGAGGTGGCCGCCGCCGCCCTCACCGGCACCGGCCACAACGGCAAGACCTACCGTCTGGATGGCCCGGACCCCCTCACCGGACGCGAGGTGGCGGCCGCCTGGAAGCGTCACATGGGGCGCAGCGTGGTCTATGCCGGGGATGACGTTTCCGCCTGGGCCGCCCAGGGCGCGGGTGATCTTCCCGCCGAAGTGGCCAGCGCGCAGGCGGAATACTACCGCCAGCTACAGCGCCACGGGTTGCATGCGGACCCGGCCGACCTGAAGATCATGCAGGAGATTGTGGGCCGATCGGCACGCAGCTTCGAGGGCTTTGCCGCGCAGGTGTCCCACACCTGGCAGCAGGTGGCGCGCGAGGTGGCCGCCGGGGCCTGATTACCGGCCCGCGCGGGCGCACTGCGCCCACGGGATACATGACATCACCCCTGCGGTCGTGCGCCGTTCCGTATCGACCGGGAACGGCGCCTCCGCCGGACCGAATGAAGTGCCCCCAATGGGGCCGATGCAGCCGAGGAGGCGCGTGTGACTGAAGGCAGATTTCCCGATTGGACTGAACGCTACGCCCAGGGTGCGGTGGCGGAAATGCCGTGGTACCACGAGGGGCTGGATCCGGATGTGGAGGCGGCCATGTCCCTGTTCGGGGTTTCCTCCGGGCGGGTGCTGGATATGGGCTCCGGGCCCGGAACCCAGGCGGTGGAACTGGCCCGGCGGGATTTTTCCGTGACCGGCGCGGACGTGGCCGAGGGGGCGGTGACCCACGGGCGGGAACTGGCCGCCCGGGCCGGGGTGAAGGTGGATTTTGTGCACCTGGACCTGCTGGAGGGCGACCTGACCCCGCTGGGGGTGCCGTTCGATCTGGTGCTGGACCGGGGCTTGCTGCACGCCGTGGCACCGTCCGCCCGCCGGGAATATGTGCGCCGGGTGGCGGCCATGGTCGCGCGCGGGGGACTGTTGATGGTGAAGTGCTTTTCCTGGCGGGAGCCGGGGGAGGACGGCCCCCACCGGTTCGACCCGGAGGACATCCGGCTGCTGTTCGAAAAGGATTTTCACCTGCAGCATGTGAAGGACACCGTGTTTCACGGCACCCTGAATCCGCCGCCCCACGCCCTGCTGGCGGTGCTGCGCCGCCGGTAGCCCTCCTTGGCCGGGGCTCAGGCGCGGCGCGCCACCAGCCCCACCAGCACCCCCGCGGCAAATACAAAAAAGATCATCAGCGCCCGCGACAGGGACAGGTCCCAGAACAGGAAGCGCACCGTCACCACGGTGGCGTTCTGCACCGTGAACACCACGATGAGCAGCAGCAGGGCCACACCCAGATACTTTTTGAAGTGCATCGGCATACCGGAGGGATGGGGTTGGGTTTTCCCCATCATCGGATTGCGGGACGGACGGCGTCAAGCGGGACAAAAAAAACGGCGCCCGGTTGCCCGGACGCCGTTTTGAGGTTGCAGACGTTTGCCGTTAGCGGAGGGTGATCTCCACGTCGTGGCTGGTGCCGTCTTCCAGCACCACGCTCAGCCGGTACATGCCGACCATGCTGCGGTGGGTGCGGTAGTTGAGGCGGTACACGCCATCCTCCGCATCGTACCGGAACACGGACGGATCCAGCACCTGGCGATCGTGATCGCCGTGGCGGTCCTTGTGATCGCCGTCGTGGTGGCGCTCGTCTTCCACGGCCACCGGCAGCGGCGCGCCGTTCAGGGCGGTCACCTCCAGGCGGGCCACCGCGTTCGGCACCGGGGTGCCGTCGGCGAATAGCAGACGGAAGCGAACCGGCAGGGTGCGACCGGCCTTGAAGGTCAGGTCGTGCCCGCGATCTCGGTCGTCATGGCGACCTTCGTGACGGTCCTCGTGACGGCCCTTGTCGTGGTCGTCGTCCGAGGCCACGCCCAGGGGGCGCAGGAAGCCGCCGAACAGGTAGCTGATCATCACGTTCTGGGTGTCCGTCACCCGGTTGCCGTTGGCATCGGTGGCGGTCCAGGTGACCGTGGTCAGGCCCACCGGGAAACCGTCCTTCGGGGCATCGTTGGTGATGACCACCGGGCCGAACAGGTCGGTGGCGGCGGCCTTGCCCAGATCCACCACGGTCAGCAGACCGGTGGCGGGCAGGTCCACCAGATCGTCCGGCACGGTCAGCAGCGGCGGGGTGGTATCCCGCACGGTGATGTTCATTTCACTGCTGCCCAGGTTGCCGGCCATGTCCACCGCCTCCACACGCACCGGAGTGGTGCCGAGCGGGTAGGGGGATCCGGGAGAAACCACGACCCGGTCCAGGCCGCACGATTCGCGCACGTCGTCCACCAGGCCGGATCCGGCCAGGTCGAAATAGACGCCGCGAATGTCGTTGGCCTCGAACAGCAGGCCCGGTCCGAGCACCACCGCGGGGGGAACGGTGTCGATCACGGTCACCACCGCCCGGTCGGTGCCGGTGCCGGAGATGCCGTCATCCACGGTCAGTTCCACCACGTTCATGCCCAGCGGCAGGTTGGCCAGCGGGGTCACTTCACCGGAAGCGCCGATGCCCCAGTTCCACAGGAAGGAGAGGGAATCGCCATCCGGATCGTAGGAGCCGGAGCCGTCCAGTTGCACGGTGCTGGTCAGTCTTGCCAGACACTCTTCCATGCGGTCGGGACCGGCATCGGCCACCGGCGGCAGGTTGGTGCCCACGCGACCGGCGGACAGGGGAACGGTAACCCCTTCGATCAGGAGCAATTGGCGTCCCAGTCCCCCGGCCACATACAGGTGGGTGTCATCCCCAATGGCGAGGCCCGGGGCATTGCCGCTCGTCCACAGGGTGGTCATCACACCCAGCGTATCCAGGCGCACAACCGTATACAGATTGAAGGCGGTCGGCCCGTAGCTGGGGATCAGCGCCAGGAACAGGTTGCCATCGCCATCCACGGCCACCGACTGAACGCGGTTCCGGGACAGGTACACCAGGGTGTCGATGACCCCGGTTTCCGCATCCACGCGGCGCACGCTGCGGTTGTAGGCATCGGCGATGTACAGGTTGCCGGAGCCGTCGGAAACCACGTCCTGCGGATAGGACAGGCGCGCATTGACGGCGGGGCCGCCGTCGCCGGTATAGCCCTGGATTCCGGAACCCGCCACCCGGGTCACCAGGCCACTGGCCGGATCGACCCGGAAGATGCTGTTGCCCGAGCGGTCGGCCACCAGCAGCGTGTCATCCACGTCCACCGCCAGCCCCATGGGCAGCGAGAAAACCGCCGTGGTGCCGTCGCCGGCCACGGTGGTAATCACCTGGGTGGCCGCATCCACACGGCGGATCCGGCGGTTGTAGGTATCGGAGATAAACAGGTTGCCGCCACGATCCACGGCAATGCCGTACGGGTAGAACAGCGCCGCATCCGTGGCCGGACCCCCGTCGCCGCCGAAGCCGGCGAAGCCGGTGCCGGCGACCCGGGTGACGATGCCGGTGGCGGCATCCACCCGGCGTACCACATGATAGGTGCTGTCCAGGATAAACAGGTTGCCGTCGGCGTCCACTGCGGTGTCGGTCACGTTCGCGAACGAGGCGTCCAGTGCGTGGCCGCCATCGCCGGCATTGCCATAGGCGCCGGACCCGGCCACCACTACCATGTCACCGGTGGCCGCCTGGGCGGGGGCGGCACCCACGGCCAGGGCCAACAAAATTCCAATTATCAACGGGGCGGGGGGGCGTAGCGAAACCATCGGTGCAATCTCCTGTTTTACCAGCGGTTACTGGGCTCCACCGGGTAAAATTGGCGCGGCGGAGGAAACGTATTGAGTAAAAATTACGCAAAAACTGTTCCAAACTGCGTGAACCGGTAGATCCCCCATTAATCCAGACGGATAGGGATGCTCTGGCCGGTTTGGATACTGCGCGGCGTACAAATTTGTGTCCGTCTGGCTGTTCGCATTTGTTCAGCACGCGGACCGGGTGTTTTGGGGTAAGCTAAGGATCGACTTGGGGACCGGGACCGCTCCCGGCACGGATGGAGAGTGCTCCGATGACGTTCGACGTGAAGCGTTACCGCCGATTCATTTCCATGGGGGCGCTGGTGCTTGTGGCGCTGGCGGCGGCTCCCCCGGTGTCCCTGGCGGCGCGCTCGGAAGAGAGCGTGCTGGACGAAGTGCAGCGGGGCGGCTATCTGGTGGCGGTGATGGGCTGCCACGATTGCCACACCCCCCAGCGGGCGGGCCCCGACGGGCCGGTTCCCGACCTGTCACGGATGCTGTCCGGCCACCCGCAGGATCTGCCCCTGAAGGCACCCACCATGCCGCAGAAGGGGCAGTGGCAGACCTTCATTTCCGCTACCAACACCGCCTTTTACGGCCCCTGGGGGGTGAGCTTTGCGGCCAACCTGACCGGCCATATGGAAACCGGCATCGGCACCTGGAGCCTGGACGATTTCAAGCGCACCATGACTACCGGCCGCCATCTGGGCACCGGTCGCCCGCTGCTGCCGCCCATGATCTGGAGCAACCTGGCGCGCCTCACCGATCAGGATCTGGCGGCGATTTTCGCCTACCTGAAAAGCATTCCCCGCGTGGATAACCAGGTTCCCGAGCAACTCCCCCTCATGCCGGCCCCCTGACCGCTTCCCGGCCGCTAGGGGCGGGGCCCGGCCAGCAGTGCGGTCACCCGCCGCCAGTGCGCCTCCGCCTCCGGTCCCGCCTCGGCAAATACCCGTGCAAAGCGCTGCCGCTGGTCGCCGGTCAGGGCGGCTTCCAGCTCCGCTCCCGAGGGGGTGAGGGTAAGCCGCTTGACGCGCCGGTCCGCCGGGTCCGGCGCGGCGTGGATATACCCCACCTGCTGCAACTGGCGCAGGGGGCGGTTCAGGTACTGCTTGCTCACCCCCAGGATGGCAAGCAGGTCGCCCACGCTGCCCTCCGGGGCGCGCCCCACGAAGTACAGAATCCGGTGATGGATGCGCCCCAGCCCCAGGTCCGCCAGCATGGCGTCCGGGCGCGCGGTGACCGCCCGGAAGGCAAAGTGCAGGGCCTCCAGGGCCCGGTTCAACGCCGCCTCCCGCGCCTCTGTTGGGTTTCCGTCATCTAGGTCAATCATGTTGACATAATACCGTGCCGGGCGTATCCTGTAAAAGGTCAATTTATGTTTACCCAAAACCCGGATGAGGGACAGGCGGAGGCAGGGCGATGAGCGCGAACGCGGTGTGTTGGCTGGATGGGCGGGTGGTTCCGGCGGTGGAGGCGGCGGTTCCGGTGATGGACCACGGCCTGTTGTATGGCGACGGCGTGTTCGAGGGCATCCGCTTTTATCACCGGCGGGTGTTCCGCCTGATGCAGCACCTGGAGCGGCTGGAGCAGTCGGCGGCCGCCATCTGCCTGGCCCTGCCGCTGCCCCTGGCGGAGATCGCCCGCGCCGTGGAGCAGACCGTGGCCGCCTTTTCCGGAGACGACGGCTACCTGCGGCTGGTGGTCACCCGCGGTGCCGGTCCGCTGGGCATCGACCCGCGCGGATGCACCACGCCGGGGTTGTTCATCATTGCCGACCACCTGACCATGGCCGGGCAGGAGGTGAGGGAGCAGGGGGCGCGGGTGATCATCGCCGCCACCCGCAAGCCGGCCCTGGACGGGCTCGATCCGCGCATCAAGCATCTCAATTACCTGACCCACATCATGGCCCGCATGGAGGCCACTCATGCCGGGGCGGACGAGGCCGTGTTGCTCAACCAGCAGGGCCGGGTGGCGGAAGGGGCGGCGCAGAATGTGTTCGTGGTCCGGGGGGGCGA